>Ga0209640_10001879_pt1 | contig 18103 bp, 17 predicted proteins | sample RifCSP10_1_FD_184018 | JGI IMG/M metagenome (GOLD analysis project Ga0209640, IMG submission 184018) | Soil microbial communities from Rifle, Colorado - Rifle CSP2_sed 10_1 (SPAdes) (version 2) | ecosystem: Environmental > Terrestrial > Deep subsurface > Rock core/Sediment | place: Rifle... | reverse complement strand
CGTGCGGGCAAGCCGACCTCGCTCAATGCACCGGCGAATCCGAAGCCATGCAGCAAGCCGAAAGCGAATGCGACGAGCCACGGAAAGCGCACGGTAAGGCTCGGGCGATGTGGGAGCGAGCTGGCATGTGGGAGCAAGCTGGCATGTGGGAGCGAGCTTTGCTCGCGACTCCCCGAAGATCGCGAGCGAAGCTCGCTCCTACCCGGCCCGCGGGCAAGCTCTGTGGCGACCACCAAGATACTCAGCGCAATCGTCGCCTCCACGGGCGCAGACGGAACCTCGACGAATCCGAGCGTGGCTACCGCGAGCGTGACGCTGTGCGCGAGCGTGAAGGCCGTGATCGTCGCGACGAGTCGACCGACCCCCCGCACGAGCATGAGCAACGCGAGCACGAACAGCAGGTGATCGATCCCGAGCAGAATGTGCTCGATGCCGAGCACGAGATAGGTCACGATGACTTCGGAAGCGCCCGGGCTTAAGGGGATGACGACGCTCGGCGCGTCGGGGACCAGTCGGTGCGTGAACGACGAGCCGTCGAGATTGTCGATTCTGAGCAGGACGTCGGTGTCCGTGACGGCGAGCCCGTCGACGGTGAACGTGCGGCCCGCGAGCATCTCGCAACTGAGATCGGCGTGCATTACGCGCGCGTCCTCGATGACGTAGCTACGCACCATGCCGTCGACGGCGCATCCTTCGGGGATCTGCGGCTCGAGCGTGTCGGCGAGCCCGCCCGAGATCGACACTTTCCACTGTGCGGCGAAACGACCCGGTTCCGTTTCCGCCATGCCGAAATAGGCCGGGCTCAAGCGATGCGCATAAGCCGATGCGCTACAAAGGCAAACCGCGAGCAGTGGACCGAACCGCCGTGCGTTCACTGCAGGTTCGCTTCGGCGAGAGGCTCGGGCCAGTCGACGACGACGTCGTAGCGCGCGCGCATTTCCGCATACGCGCGTTCGTTCGCCGTCCGTCGCCGGTCCGCCGCGAATGCCTCTCTCGCCTGCTCGCGAACCTGGTCGAACGTGGGCTGGCGGGCCACGCTCCGCGAGATCACGCGCACGAGATGTGCGCCGAAATCCGACTGATACGGCCCCGACCAGTCGCCGGGCGGCAGCGTGAAGACGGCGTTCGTCATGCCCTCGCCGAACAACACGGCGACGCGCTCGCGCGGCGCGTCCTCGAATCGTTCCTGCAATGGTGTGCGATCGCCGACGTCGGCGGGCTCTGCGCCGTCACGGAGCGCTGCGAGCGCTTCTTCGACGTCGCCCGCGAGCGCGTCGCCGCGCGTGCTCGGACTAAAAAAAACCTGGTCGAACGTCACGAGCTCAGGGATAAGGAATCGCTCCGGAGCGGCATCGAAAAACGCGCGCAGCTCCTCCTCGGACGCGGGCTCCGGGTCCACCAGATCCTCCGTCAAATATTGCATCTTCTCGACGAGTCGCCGGCGCACTTCGTCGTCGTCCACGTCGAGCCCAAGCGCGAGCGCTTCGCGATAGTAGACTTCCTCGCGAATCGCCGGCTCGACGAGCTGCTCGAGCTCCGCACGCGTCGGCTCGCGGCCCTGCAGCACCGCGGTCGCTTGGCGTAGCTGCGTCAGCTGCTCGGCCGTGATCACGATCTCTTGCGGATTCTCGCGGCCGCCGTCGCTCTGCCACCGGAGCAGCGCGAACAGCGCGGCACCGATGAGCAGAAAGTGGACGAGCGGATCCTTGAGGAGCATGGGTTTTCGTATTATGGGTGGGCGGCGAAGGCGCTCACAAGGCCCACTGCTGTCCAAAATCAAGCCCGGCGCGAGTATGATGCCGCCCACACGCCGGACTCCGCCGGGCGCTCCACAGGCCAAGGCTCACGCATGAAAGATCTGACGCAAGGGCCGATCACGACCAATATCCTCGCCATGGCCGCGCCGATCGCGGCGGGAATGATTTTCCAAACACTGTATCTGCTCGTCGATCTCTATTTCGTCGCGAGCTTGGGCGATGCCGCGATCGCGGGCGTCGGCGCGGCCGGCACGTTGATGTTCGTCGTAATGGCGCTGACGCAGGTGTTGGGTGTTGGCGCGGTAGCGTTGATATCGCAAGCGGTGGGCCGCAAGGACCAGCCCGAAGCCAACCTCATTTTCAATCAATCGCTGTCGCTCTCCGCGTTATGCGCGGGGACCACGCTGCTCGGCGGCTATCTGCTTACGCAGAGCTACGTCGAAGCGATCGCGGCCGATCGCGCGACGCAAGAAGCAGGCATCGAGTTCCTGTATTGGTTCCTGCCCGGCATGGCTCTGCAATTTGCGCTGATCACGATGGGATCGGCGCTGCGCGGCACCGGGATCGTCAAGCCGACGATGCTTGTTCAAGTGATCACGGTCGTGCTCAACACGGTGTTGGCGCCGGTATTGATCGCGGGCTGGGGCACGGGGCGTGCATTGGGAGTCGCGGGCGCAGGTCTCGCGAGCTCCATCTCCGTCGCCGTCGGCGTCGTCATGTTAACGGTCTACTTCATCAAGCTCGAGAAGTACGTGACGTTCGAGCGGGCACTTTGGCGGCCGCGACTCGCAAGCTGGAACCGGATGCTCGCGGTCGGTCTGCCGGCCGGCGGCGAGTTCGCGCTGTTGTTCGTCTACATGGCCATTGTCTACTGGGTCATCGCCGATTTTGGCGCCGCGGCGCAAGCCGGCTTCAGCATCGGCGGGCGCATCATGCAGTCGATCTTCCTTCCCGGCATGGCGATTGCGTTCGCGGCCGGGCCGATCGCGGGACAGAATTACGGCGCGGGGCGCGGGGACCGCGTGCGCGAAACGTTCCACAAAGCCGTGCTGCTCAACAGCGTCGTCATGGTGCTCCTAACGATCTTTCTACAGTGGCGGCCCGAGCTGCTCGTGGCCGCGTTCACGAGCGAGACCGACGCGCAGAACGTCGGCGCGACGTTCCTAAAGATCATCTCGTGGAACTTCATCGCACAAGGCGTCGTGTTCACGTGCTCCGGCATGTTCCAGGGGCTCGGCAATACTAAGCCCGCACTATTGAGCTCGGCGCTGCGGCTCGCAATATTCGTGCCGCTCGCGATCGTGCTCACGCGCGAGCCGGGCTACACGCTTGCTCACGTTTGGGAGCTGTCGGTGCTGTCGGTGCTGATCCAGGCCGTGTTCAGCTACTTGCTGCTGCGCTCGCAATTCCGCCGCCGCCTGGCCCCGCAACCGGCCCTGTAGGAGCGAGCTTCGCTCGCGATCTTCTCCCTGTGGGAGCGAGCTTTGCTCGCGATTCTTACACGGAGGAAAGAGTTAAGGGTCGCGAGCGGAGCTCGCTCCTACAACCAATAAAGGGCGGTCACGACAGGCAAAAAAATTGCGCCCCGCGGGGGAGGAAACGGGGCGCAAGGGGGGAACCGTAGCGGGCCGCAATACCCGCCGCCGCTTAGGCGAAATCGAGCGCGACGAAGCGCTGCGCGTCGCCGCGGCGGACCAGCAACAGAGCGCGTCGCCCCTCGGCTCGCGCTGCCGCGAGCTCGTCGAGCACGTCGGCGGCCGAGTCGATGCGCTGCTGATTGACTTGCAAAATGACGTCACCGGGCTCGATCCCTTCGCGAGCGGCAGTGCTGCCGGGCGCGACGCGCGCGACGACGGCACCTTCGGTGTCGGCATCGAGGCCGAGCTGGTCGCGAGCGGATTGCGTCAAGTCTTGAAGGACCAAGCCCAAGTCCGTGCCGACGTCCGACGCAGCCGGAGACAAGCGCGCCGTCTTGGCGGGATTGTCGAGCTCGCCGAGCTCAACATCGATCTCTTCGCTCTGGCCGTCGCGCCAGACGGTCAGCGACACGCGGCTGCCCGAGTCTTGCTCGGCGACGAAGCGGCCGAGCGTTTTCGTCGAGTCCACGGGCTTGCCGTCGAACTCCATGACGACGTCACCGGGCACGAGGCCGGCGCGTTGCGCGGGGCTGCCGCTCACGACGTCCGTGATGAGCGCGCCGTCGGTGTCGTCGAGCCCCAAGCCTTCGGCGAGGTCCGCGTCGAGATCCTGGATCTGCACGCCGAGCCAGCCGCGGCTGACACTGCCGTTTTCCTTCAATTCCTCGATGACGGCCCTGGCCTGATTCGAGGGAATCGCGAAACCGATGCCGATATTGCCGCCGTTCGGCGAGAAGATCGCGGTGTTGATGCCGATGACCTCACCCGCCGCATTGAACACGGGGCCGCCGGAATTTCCCTGGTTGATCGGCGCGTCGATCTGCAAGTAGTCGTCGTAAATTCCGGATTGGATATCGCGGCCGCGCGCGGAAATGATTCCGGCGGTCGCGGTGCCGCCGAGACCGAAGGGATTGCCGATCGCAAGCACCCAGTCGCCGACGCGCGCACGATCGGAGTCGCCGAAGCGCAACGTCGGCAGTTCTGCCGGCGCATCGATCTTGAGCAACGCGAGATCGGTCTGCTGATCCTGCCCGACGATCGTCGCGGGCAGCTTCTCGCCGGATTGAAGCGTGACGAATACTTCGCTGGCGCTTTCGATGACGTGCCGGTTGGTCGCGACATAACCGTCGTCCCCGATCACGAAACCCGATCCGAGCGCTTCGCGCTCACGCGGCATTTGGAAATCCGGTGCGCCCGGGGAACCGAAGAACTGACCGAAGAATTCGTCGAGCGGCGACTCGCCGCGCGGCGGCAACCGCCGTAGGCCCGACGTCGGCATCGTCTGCGTCACCTTCATCACCGAGATATTGACGACGGCCGGGCTCACGTAGTCGACGACGTCCGCGAACGAGGGCGGGCCGGCGAACGACGGGGCAACACGATCCTGCGCCGTCGAGAGATTCGTGAACGCGAATGCCAAAACAGCGGTCGCGGCGACGGCGGCGGTCGCTATTTGCAACGTGCGCCGCCTGCCGCGGTCTAACGAGACGTGCAACATGGTGTTTCTCCGTGTAATCCAAGTGCGTGGAACTTAGGGGAGACGATACGTGCGGCCACGTTACGGTAAGTTCAATGGTTCCCTACGGATTTTTCATGTTGGGCGGGGCCCTGAACGATCGTTAATGCTTCGTTCAGGTAGCCGCAAGTAGCTTATAGCCATGCTTCAACGGAGGTGGGTTATGAAACGGTTAGCTTTCGGTACATTGCTTGCGCTCAGCATCGGTTCGATGGCGCACGCCGCGACGGATGCGATCGATGCGAGCGAGACCGCGACTTATGAGTCGGTGCGCAGCATCTGGACGTACGGCCGTCTCCACGACTTCGACGTCATCGACCGCGATACGCTGATCCTCTGGACGACGCCGTTTCAGCCGTACTTAGTAGAGCTCATGGCGCCGAGCCACGACTTGCCGTTTGCGGACGTCATCGCGATCGAATCGACTTCGCACCGCATCTACGCGCGATTCGACTCGGTACGCATCGCTGGATTCCGGTACCCTATCAACGGAATCTACAAGCTGAGCCGCGACGAGGCCCGGCAGCTCAAACAGGCATCGTAAGGGCCGTTCCGGGGGTGGGTTGCGAGTATTGATCATCGAGGACGACAGGGACGTCGCCTCGTTCATTCAAAAGGGACTGAGCCAAGCGGGCTGGAACGTCGATCACGCCGATGACGGCAAAGACGGCCTGTTCCTCGCAACGACGGAAAAGTACGACGCGCTCATCGTCGATCGGATGCTGCCCGGCGTCGACGGCCTAACGCTCATTCGCACGCTGCGCGCGTCGAGCAACAGCACGCCGGCACTCATCTTGAGCGCGCTCGGCGAAGTCGACGACCGCGTCAGCGGGTTGCGCGCCGGCAGCGACGACTACCTCGTCAAACCGTTCGCGTTCAGCGAGCTGCTCGCGCGCCTCGAAGCCTTGGTGCGGCGCGCCGGCGCGAGCAGCGTCGCCGCGAAAACAGTCCTGCAGGTCGCCGATCTGCGCATGGATCTTCTGCGCCGTGAGGTCAACCGCGGCGATCGTCAGATCGATCTGCAACCGCGCGAATTTCAGCTGCTCGAGTTTCTCATGCGCCACGCGGGTCAGGTCGTGACGCGCACCATGTTGCTCGAAGGTGTTTGGGACTACCACTTCGACCCGCAAACCAACGTTATCGACGTCCATATCAGCCGCTTGCGCTCGAAGATCGACAAAGGCTTCGATCGCCCGCTACTACACACCGTGCGCGGCGCGGGATATCGTCTCGACGGATAGCTCACGCTTCGGCCGAGACTAAATGATGCGGCTACCGGCGCTCTTACGGACCAGCGTATTCCAGTTGACGCTCATCTATATGGCGTTGTTCGGCGTTTCCGTCGCCGCGCTGTTCGCATTCATGTATTGGTCGACCGTGGGATTTCTCGAACGGCAGACCGACGAGGTCATCGACGCGGAGATCACGGGCTTGCGCGAGCAGTATGCTCGCCGCCAACTCGTGGGCCTCGTCGAGATCATCCGCGATCGAGTCCGCCGGCCGGGTCAAGAACGATCCGTCTATCTGCTCGTCGACGCAGGCTTGCGGCCGCTCGCGGGCAACATGAGCTACTGGCCGCCGGAGTTCGACCGCCCCGCGGAGCTCGTCGAGTTCGTGTACAAGGATGCCCAGGACATGGAGGTTCCCGTGCGCGCACGCGTCATGGGAGTCGGCAACAGCGGCTTCCGCCTGCTCGTGGGCCGGGAGGTGCGCGAGCTCGCGCAACTCAATCAAACGTTCAGCCGCGCCGCGACCTGGGGCGTGGGGCTCACGATGTTTCTGGCGCTCATCGGCGGGGTGCTGGTCGGGTGGAGCGCGCAGCAACGCATTGCGCAGCTAAACCGTACGACACGCGAGATCATCGGCGGCGACCTGAGCAAGCGCGTGCCGACGAGCGGCAGCCACGACGAGCACGAGGAGCTTGCGGTCAACGTCAACGCGATGCTCGACCAGATCGAGAGCTTGCTCGCCGGATTGCGGCATGTGGGCGACAGCATCGCGCACGACCTGCGCGGCCCGCTGACGCGGTTGCGCAGCCGTCTCGAGATGCTGGCCGCGGAGGAAACGCCTAGCCGCGCGGTCATAGAGGAGTGCCTCGCCCAGGCCGACGGGCTGCTCAGCACTTTCAACGCGTTGCTGCGCATCGCGCGCGTCGAGTCGGGCGCCTATCGCAGCGCATTCGCGGAAGTGAACTTGAGCGAGATCGTGCGCGATGTCTGCGACTTGTATCGGGCCGCCGCCGAGGAAGCGGAGCTTAAGCTCCATTGCGATTGCGTCGAGCGCGGGCTGGTATTCGGCGATCGCGAGCTGCTTGCGCAAGCCATGACGAACCTGCTCGACAACGCCATCAAGTACACGCCGGCCGGCGGGCGCATCGACGTGCGGCTCACGAAAGACTCGAGCGACGTGCGCGTGACCGTCGCGGACACCGGCCCCGGCATCGCGGTGGCCGACCGCGAGCGCGTGCTCGCCCGCTTCACGCGTCTCGATCAAGCACGCTCGAGGCCGGGCAACGGGTTGGGCCTCGCCCTCGTCCGCGCCGTCGCACTTCAGCACGACGGCGTGCTCACGCTCGGCGACAACTCGCCGGGGCTCGTCGTTGCCCTCAAGCTGCCGCTCGTTTCCCCACGCGCCGAGTCTTGAAACTCGCAGCGGGATCGCTTCATCATTGCCGGGCAACGTCGCGCAGCCCTAGGAAGGACATCGATGCGATCAGCGGACCATAGGAGCTTGGTGGGCGTCGCCGCGTCGCTCGCGGCCCTGAGCGTCGCGCTGCCGGCCCGCGCCGAAGTCGACATCTCCGGCTTCTGGCAACGCATTCGTCACGAGTGGGAGCAACCCGAGGGCGGGCCTGAGCTCGGCGATTACAGCCTCTATCCGCTCAACGAAGAAGCCCTGTCGCGCGCGCACGCCTACGATCCCGCGATCGACGAAGTGCAGCAGCAGCGGCAATGCTGGCCGCACTCGATCGGTTACGCAATGTTCAGCCTCGCGCCGATGCAAATCCGGCAGGAACCCGATCGCATCATTTTTCGCGTCATGGCCAACGAGGCCCTGCGCACGGTGTGGATGGACGGCCGCCCTCACCCGCCCGAGTACGCATTGCACACGTGGTATGGATTCTCGACGGGCGAATGGGTGGACAACACACTCGTCGTCACGACGAGTCACGTCAAGGAGGGCCACGTGCGCCGCAACGGCGTCCCCCACAGCGATCAGATCAAGGTCACCGAGTACTTCACGCGCCACGGCGAAAACTTGCTGACCATGGTCGCCGTGTTCGACGATCCGATTTACTTGAGCGAGCCCTTGGTCCGGCACATGTCGTTCCGGTATGACCCGAACGGCGTCATGCCCGAATACCCGTGCGAGGAGCGCGAGCTCGTCGAGCTCGGCGGCGCGCAACTGATCCCCCATTTCCTGCCCGGCGAGAACCCCTTTCTCGAGGGCGCCAACGTCGATTACTTCCGCGAGTGAGGCGCTACCGGCATGAGTAGGACGTCGGCGTCGGCGTCGGCGCCGGCGCTCGCGGGCGCGATCCTGCTGCTCGGGCCGCTGCCCGCGCGCCCGCAAACGGATTTCTCGGCCGTCGAGATCGAGCCTTACCACGTCTCAGGCAACGTCTATATGCTCGTCGGCGCCGGCCGCAACATGGCGGTCTCCGTCGGCGACGACGGCGTGCTGCTCGTCGACGACCAGTTCGCGCCGCTCACGGAGAAGATCGTCGCCGCGATCCGCACGCTCTCGGACGAGCCCATCAAGTATGTGATCAACACGCACCTGCACGGCGATCACACGGGCGGCAACGCGAATCTCGCGGCGCGGGGCGCCGTGATCGTCGCGCACGAGAACGTGCGCGTGCGCATGACGGCCGCGGACAGCCCCGAGGGCGCTCTGCCCGTGCTGACGTTTTCCGGCCCCGTGACTCTTCATTTCAACGGCGAGGAAATATCGGTGATCCCCGCCGTTGCGCCCGCGCATACCGACGGCGACAGCTTCGTCTACTTCCGCGGCTCGAACGTGCTGCATACCGGCGACGTCTACGTGACGACGAGCTTCCCCGGCGCCGACACCGCCAATGGCGGCAAGATCTTGGGCCATGTCGACGTGCTCAATCAAATTCTGGAATTGAGCCAAACGGCGGCGGGGTTCCTATCGGGCTTCGGCAACGCCCCCGGGGCGTACCCGGAGCGCCCAGTCGGCGCGCTCGGCCGAGCGCATGGCCGCACGGATACGTTGATCATTCCCGGTCACGGCCGTCTCTCCGACGAGGTCGACGTGCTCGACTTCCGCAACATGCTCGTCATCATCCGCGATCGAGTACAGGTTTGGGCCGAGCGCGGCATGACACTCGAGGAAATCATCGCCGCACGTCCCGCGCTCGGTTGGCAAGCACGCTACGGATCGGAGACGGGTCCGCGCACCACGCGGCGCTTCATCGAAGCGATCCATGCCGAGGTCACGGCCGAGCAATGAACGGCTGCTGGATGATCTCGAAGGATACGCTCGCGTCCTGAGTGATCTCGACGACGCCGGAGCGATGCTCGGGGGCGACGACGGCCAGCGCCGCGAAAGCGGCGTCCCGCCGATACAAGGGCACCGCGCCGCGTTGCCGCGTTACGGTGACCGACAACACGCGTCCGACTTCGACGCCCATCGTTTTCGCAATCGCTTCGGCTTGCGCGCGTGCATCCATGAGCGCGAAGTCGCGGGCCTGTGCAAGCAGCTCTTGCTCGTTCGACAAACCGAACTGCACTCCGCCCATCGCATTCGCGCCGGCTTCGAACGCGGCATTTTGCACGGCGTCGAAATCGTCAAGGTCGCGCAGGATAGCGGTCGTCGTACGATTGAAGCTCACGAGCTCTCGCCGCGTCTCATTGTCGATGTAGGGATTGAACGTGACGGGCGTCGAGCGGATGTCGTCGGATTCGATGCCGAGCCGCTCGAGGCGGCGTACGAGATCGGCGCTGATGGTATCGGCTCGCATGCGCGCATTCTGCGGCGAATCCGCCGTGCCCTGAATGGCGAAATTGAACGTGGCCATGTCGGGCTCCGCTTCGATTTCGCCCCAGCCGACGACATGAATGGCGTTCTGCGGCTGCTCCGGTTGTGCCACGGCGGGCAACGCTGCGCCGCAAGCCAATACCGGGGTCAACACCAGCAAACGGAACATGGGGACAGTTTACCTATTTTCTTGCGTGTCGTGACTTCATTCCGGCGAGGTGTCGGAAATAGGTAAACTGTCCCCACGGCGCGCCCCCGCGAGCCGGTCCGCAAGCTCGCTCAAGTCCCGGCACCGGACGCAATCATCGACCTGCCAATCACCATAGGGGTCGAGCAGCACGCTGTGCAATCCCGCGGAACGCGACCCTTGCACGTCTTGGTAGTACATGTCGCCGACATGCGCCGTCCGGCCGGCCGTCGCGCCCGAGGCGCAGAGCGCATGCGCGAAGAACCGCGGATCCGGCTTCTCGAAACCGACGACGTGCGAATCGAAAACCGCGTTCAAGTGCGTCGCGAGGCCGAGCTCCTCGAGAGCGCGCTGCACCGAACCATCCGAGTTGCTCACGACGATGAGACGTAAATCGAGCGCGCGGAGCTTCTCGAGCGCCTCGGCTACGCCCGGTAACACCCACGACCACAGACGATAGTCCTGACCCGGCCGCTTGAGGCGTGCAGCAAGCTCGCTCACGAGCGCCGGCGCGCCCGAAGATCGCTCGGACGGCACCGTCGCGAGGCATTCGAGCATTCGCGCCAAGTGAAACGTGAACAAATCGTAGTTGTCGCCGCTTCGCGCAGCTGCGATGCGCGCGGACGTCGCGGGGCGCGCCGCGGCCTCGGCGCGACGCAGCGCCTCCACGGAAGCACGGATGCCGAACGACTCGAGCTCGGTCGCGACCCATTGGTAGTTCATCGAGATCAACGTGTTTCCCGCATCGAGAAACAGCGTGTCGATCTCGGCATAGGGCAGTGTCGTCATGGAACCGCCACTTTAATGCGGAACGCTCGGAGCGAGAACTTCGCTGCGCGGACGCACGAGCGTCAGCAACCCCGCGGCCGTAGGTACTCGAGCAGCACGGACCAGCGCTCGACCTTGGTCGCGAGCGGCATGCCTGCGTGCGCGGGACTCGTCGAGGGCAGCCAATGGCACGGAATGCGCGCGAACGGCGCGGGTAACCGCGGCACCGCGCGACGCCGGTACAAATGCTCGGCCGTACGGCCATTAAAGAAGACGGCCTCGATCGCGCGCTCGCGTTCGAACAGCGCGGCGAAATCGTTGACGAGCGCGGTCGAGGGCACGATCGCCGCATCGAGGCTGCCCTCCCGACTACCTGCGGCGAGCACGTCCCACAACGCGATCGACGACGCCGTCAGGCGCGCGAGCCGCTGCGGATAGGCAAGCTCCGGGCCGGCACCGACGAGCGCTCCCATGATCCGCCAAAAAGCGTTCTGCGGTTGCGCGTAATATTGCCCGGCGGCGATTGAAGCGCGTCCCGGCAGGCTGCCGAGAATCAAGATCTTGGCGCCGCCGGCCGCGACGGGTGGAAAGCCGCGCGCCAGTGCCCGCGCTGTCGTGCGCGCCCCGGCGAGCTTTCGATCTCGGTTCATTCGATTCGTATCGTCCACACAATGTCTCCGTCTGCCTGTCAGTATACTTTTCGCTTCACGGAGAACCTGCCGATGGCACGCAGCAAGCATTTCAACGAGCTCGGCATACCCCGCGATTACGGCAAGATCCCGCGCCTGCCGCGCTACCCGGAAGCGGCTCGGCTCGAGGAGGTCGAGCCGAACATCGTCGGCCGGCTGCAGCGCCTCGCTCCCGATGCAGCGTCGGATTGGCGCGCCATGAAAAATGCGGCGCTCGGCGACGGCATCGAGCTGCTCATGGTCTCAGGATTTCGCAGCCTCGATGATCAAGCCGAGATCATTCGCAGGAAGCTCGCGGCGGGGCTCGACATCGGCGCCATCCTCGCCGTCAATGCGGCACCGGGATTCAGTCAGCACCACACGGGGCTCGCCATCGATGTTGCGACGCGCGGCTCGCGCCCGCTCACGGAAGAGTTCGAGGCAACGGCGGCGTTCGCGTGGTTGGCCGACCATGCGCGCGCTTTCGGCTTTCGTATGCCGTACGGGCGCGGCAACGCATACGGCCTCGCTTACGAGCCCTGGCACTGGTCGCAACTGGACTGACGCGGTTCACGCAGCCCGTCGACCGGATCAGTTATCATCAGCGCGTCATTCACCGGGGGAATCGCGCATGTCGGCCACGATTGTCGTCGCTGCACGCTTGCCGGAGTCGCAGCTCAAGCACCTTGTTGTTATCGGTCTCGCGCTGCTAGCGGTCGGCTTCGACGTCGAACGTGCCGCAGCCCAGGAGCTCGCGGCACCGGAGCCCGCGGCTGAGCCCGCGACGATCCGCCAGTATCAGTTCGAGCCGGGAACGGAAGGCTACACGCTCGCGTTGAAGACCGTGCCGCGCCCGGAGCCCGGCCCCAACGAAGCGCTCGTGCGCGTGCGCGCCGTGGCGTTGAACCGCCGCGATGTTCTCATGCGGAATGCCCGGTACGGCCCCGGCGGCAATGCAGCCGGAGGGATACCGCTTTCCGATGGTGCCGGCGAGGTCGTGGCCGTCGGCAGCGACGTCACGCGGTTCAGAGTTGGCGACCGAGTCGCGGGCATATTCTTCGAGAATTGGCTCGCCGGCGAGCGCGACGCGAGCACGGCCGCGTCCGCGCGTGGCGGCAGCGCCGGCGGCATGCTCTCCGAGATGATCGTGAGCGACGCGGAGAGTCTCGTCGCCGTGCCCGCGCACTTGTCGTTCGAGGAAGCCGCGACATTGCCTTGTGCCGGCGTGACCGCGTGGGTCGGGCTATTCAAGCACGGCAAGCTCGAGCGCAACGAATACGTGCTGCTCGAAGGCACGGGCGGAGTTTCCGTGTTTGGGCTGCAGCTCGCGGCGGCAGCAGGCGCGCGCCCGATTATCACGAGCTCGAGCGACGAGAAGCTTGCGCGCGCGGTGGAGCTCGGCGCGTTCGGCACCGTCAATTACCGCACGAACGCAGACTGGGAAGTCGAGGTCCGCGAGCTCACGGGCGGACACGGTGTCGACCACGTGCTCGAGGTCGGCGGCAGAGACACGATTCCGAAAGCGCTCGAAGCCTTGGCCTACGACGCCCACGTCGCGCTCATCGGCGGGCTATCGGGTTTCGCGAGCGACGTACCCCTCGTTTCGCTCATGGGCACCGGCAGCTCCGCGACCGGCATCTACGTCGGCTCGCGCGCCGATTTTGAAGCGCTCAATGCTTTCTTGAGGGAGCATCGGATCTATCCCGTAGTCGACCGTGTCTTCAGCTTCGAAGAGGCGCCGGCCGCGTTCGATTTCATGGAGAACGGCAGTTTCTTCGGGAAGATCGTGATCCGCCTGTAAGCATACGCCGGGGACATGAGCGAAACCGTCGGCAAATGGACTCGCTGCGGTGCGGACACCCGAGCAAGCCGCAATGGCTGACGTGTCACACGGCTCGCGGCGCGTCGTATCCGCGCTGCTGTTGACGGCGCTCGTGGGTGTGGATGCCAATGCCGAGCCTCGCGCCCCGCTCGCCGAAACCCCGCCCGCCCCACGCGACCTCCAAGCCCTCGAGCGAACCGGCGCGCTCATCGGCGCCGTCAACATCCGCATCGACAACGTCTTCGATCTCAGCGATCCCGCCGAAGACAAGCTGCTGTATCGCTGGGCGAATCGCGTGCACAGGACAACGCGGCCGGGGGTAATCGAGGACATTCTGCTGTTCACGAGCGGCGACCGGCTGGAGGCGCGCCTGCTCGAGGAATCCGCGCGGCTGCTGCGCGACCGCGGTTTCGTCGCCGACGCGACCGTGGGCGCCGCGAGCTACGATCCCGCCACGAACCGCGCCGACATCGACGTCTGGATGCGCGATGCCTGGTCGCTCGGGCTCGACCTCAAATTGAGCCGCAGCGGCGGCGAGAACGAGTACGGCATCGGCTTCACCGAGGACAATCTGTTGGGCTTGGGCAAGAGCTTTACCGCCGCCTATTCGAGCGACATCGATCGCGACGAGGCCTTGTTTGGTTACTCGGATCGCAACGTCCGCGGCGGGCGCACGCGCCTCGATGTCGCGCTCGCCAACACGAGCGACGGCGACCGTATCCAAATCGCCGCCGGCCGTCCGTTCTATGCGTTCGACACGCGCTGGTCCGTCGCCGGCAGCGCGCTCGACGACGAGCGTGTCGATTCGATCTACGACTTGGGCGAGGTCATCGACGAATTCCGTCATGACACGCGTTCCGTTGCGATTCAAGGCGGTTGGTCACGCGGGCTCATCGACGGCAGAGCTCGACGCTGGCTTGCCGGTGCTGCTTACGAGGAAGACCAGTTTATCGCGACGCCGGATAACTCGCAGCCGATGCTCATGCCCGAGAGCCGTAAGTTGGTGTATCCGTGGATCGGCTGGCAGCTCGTCGTCGACGACTACCGGAAGATGACCGAGCTCAACGACATGGGCCGCACCGAGGATGTTCCGCTCGGGCTCGATGTGTTCTTGAGTCTTGGCTTCGCCGCCGAACGCTTCGGCGCGGACCGCAGGGCGACGATATTCAACGCCAGCGCGCGCAAAGGTTGGGAGCCCGGCGGACCGGGAAATCTGCTGCTATTCGAGGCGACTGCGGGAGCACGCAAGGAAAGCGACGGCATCCACAACGCCGTCTTCGAGACAAATGCGCACTACTTTCACCGCAACTTCGGCAATCAGTTGTTTTCAGCCAGCTTGACGACCGTGTTCGCGAATCGGCTCGACATCGAGAATCAAGTGCTGCTCGGCGGCGACAACAGTCTACGCGGCTATCCGTTGCGCTACCAAAGCGGCGAGCGCAGCGCCTTGCTCACGCTCGAGCAGCGATTCTTCACCGACTGGTATTGGTTCCGCCTGGTGCGCGTCGGTTATGCATTCTTCATGGATGCCGGCCGCGTGTGGGGCGACGACCCTTACAACACGCCGAACGTAGGCACGCTGTACGACGTCGGGGTGGGCTTACGCCTGACCTCACCGCGCTCGAGCGGCAACTCGGTCGTACACGTCGATCTCGCGTTTCCCGTGGGCGCCGATCCCAGCATCGACGACGTGCAGATCATCGTCGAGAAGAAGACCTCATTCTAGCGCAGGTCTTGTAGGAGCGAGCTTTGCTCGCGACTGCGAAGATCGCGAGCGAAGCTCGCTCCTACTCGCGAATCCATCAATCGCGAGCGGAGCTCGCTCCTACAAGAATGGCTGGCCGTCGATATCGATCGCGCGCGGCAACGCGCGCACGGCGCCGAGCCAGCGCGTCACGTTGGCCCAGCGGTCGGTATCGTAGCCCGACACCTTGAGCATCGAGATCGGCCCAAAGCAGGACACGTCCGCGATCGTCGCGTGCTCGAGTGCGAGCCACTCGCGGCGGCTCAAATGCGCGTCCATGATGCGCAAGATGTGGTCGCAGCGCGCGTCGATCTCCTCGTCGGAGAGCTTGATCGCGTCGGGCCGGCGGATCTTCGCGCGCTTCATCCACGGTCCTTGGTGCACCTCGTTCGCGGATTTCGACAGCCATTCGGCGACCTTCGCTTCGCGCTCGGCCGCACATGGCAGCCACTGGCCGCTCGCGTCGTACTTACGCGCCAAGTAGACGAGGCACGCATGCGAGTCGGCGATCGTGAAATCCGCGTCTTGCATGGCTGGCATCTGGCCGAACGGATTCAGGGTCAGAAACGGCTCGCGTTTGTGCTCACCGCCGTACATATCGACGGCGACGAGCTCATACGGAAGATCCAGGATCGCGAGCAACAATCGCACTTTGTAGGCGTTGATCGACGCCATCGTTGCGTGTAAGTGCAGCATTTCCGCCCCTCGCTAGAAGACTTTGCTAAGTCCCACGGTCAACCGGTGCCGCTCGTATGTATAGATGGGATCGCTCGAATCGTTATCCGCGTATCGGTACTGCACGGCGTATTGCCAATTAGACGAAAAACTCCGCGTGAGTTCAAAGCCGACCTGGTGCCGCTTCTCCCGGCGCGGTACCGCCAGGCGCTCATAGTCGCTGACCCGATACTCGTACGCGAGCTCGCCGGCCCAAACGGCATTCAAGGACCGGCGGTAGCGCAGCTCGTAACGATCGCGATCGGCGCTGACACTCGCATCTGCGCGATCGCCCTCTTCGCGGCGATAGTCGAGCACGAGCCGGCCCGCCGGAAGCGCGCGGTCGAGGACGAGCTTAAGCTCATCCTGCTGTCCGTCGAGATACGCGAACTGTGGTTCCAGAGCGTCGATATCGTCGTGCGTCCACTGCATGCCCAACGTGACGCGGGAGCGGTCCAACGCGTAGCGCACGTCTATCGAGACGCCTGACCGCTGCTCGAATTCGTCGCCGGCGAGTGTCGTGCGGCCGTAGTGCGGCCCCGCGCCGAAGCGCCAAGCGTTCACACGGCGCTCGTAAACCCCGGCGACGTGGACGCCGCGCTGGTCGAATTCGTCGGCGTCGGGGTGGGTGATGAGATAGGCGCTCGCGTCGAGCCGCCACGGCCCTCCTGCACGCAGCGGTCCGCTCAAGTAGCCGAGAATCTCGCCGAGCGCGCTGTCGGTGGACCGCTCCGCGGGCAAGCTGGCCTCATCGACCAGTGCGACGTTGTCGTCGTGCCCGACGGCGAGGTCGACGAAACCGTTCCACCCGGACGCGCGCGGCGCTGCCTCGGCCGGCAAGCGCGCGAGCATCGCGCGAGCGAGCGCGGCGATCCGCTCGTCGCCGCTGGCTTGGGCACGCTCAAACGCCGTGCGCGCTTGTCCGAGGCGGTCCTGACGCGTCAATGCGAGCCCGAGGTTATAGTCGGCGAGATCACGCATCGCGGGAAACCGCCGCGCGAGCGCTGTGAACGCGTCCGCGGCGCCTGCGTAGTCCCCGAGCCGGTAACGGCACACGGCGACGTTGTAGTGGGCAGCAGCGTCTTCGCTGCCGGCGGCGATCGCAGCCTCGAATTCGGCGAGCGCGCGCCGATAATCGTGCCGGTCGAAGGCGTCAAAGCCTGCCGCGAAATGCGCGCTCGACGCGGGTTCGCTCTCGATCTCGCCCACAGGAGGTTGGGCAGTCGTTTCAGCGGCGACGATAAAAAGAACCGCGCACGCGACGAGCCGCCGCCGCGGGCGCAAGTTGCACGCTTGCTTCACGAAACCTCGGTCATTCCATGGCGATGGAAAGAGCGAGTGTAGTAGGTGCGCCGGGCCCCGCAACGGCTCCGGTCACATCGCACGGTCTTAAGTTCCCGCTTCAGTTCCCCGGAGGTCCGGGCAGATTCTCGGGCGGTCCGGGGACTTCCGGCGGACCGGCCGCGTCCGGGCGGCCGCCGCGGCCGGCGTTTTCACTGTTTTCCTGTGCCTGCTCGCGGACCTCCTGGCCGAATTCGCGCCCGTTCTCGCGCGCCTCGGCTGCGACACCGAGCCCGGCATCGCGGTTAGCGCGCGCCTCGTTTGCCGTCTCGAGACCCTGGGCCGCGCTCTCCCGTCCCGCTTCCGCCGCGGCGTCGGGTAGCTCGATCAAGCGCGTCACGGCATCGGGGAGAGTCGTTCCCTCGGGCATCAAAGTCATCGTCACATCGAGCGTCTCGACAGCCTCTTCGGCGTCTCTTTCCTGCGCGTACGCGCGCGGTGCGACCAAAGTCGCCGTCGCGGCGGTAACTGCGAGAAACCATTTGCATCTTGTAGTCATGCGTTTATCTCCGCTGTCTCAACCAAGACCACGAATGTCGACGACGAACGTGCGGCGTTTGGCGCCGTGCAAGACCTCGACGAGCAGCTGTCCGCCGCTCGTACCCAATGCAACGACCGGCAACGTGAGCTGGTTGGCGCCGCTGTCGAGGTCGGTGCGCCAGCGCAACTCCCTTTGCCCTTCGAAGCCGCCGAGCTCTATCGCCCCGCTCAAAACTACGTGAATCTCCGCATCGATGAGCGCTTCGGGCGTCGCCAGCGAGATGCTGACGTCACGTTGCTCGTTGAGCGCCATTGTGATCTGGGGCATCGAGCTCGCGCTGCGCGTTCCGGGCCAAGGCGCGAAGCTTACGACCGCAATCGCGATGCCGGCGGCGAGCGCGGCGCCGATACCGATCCCCGCCCAGAAGGTACGCGGCCGCGCCGTGACGGCCGCCGGCCGGCTCG
>Ga0209640_10001878_pt1 | contig 18110 bp, 15 predicted proteins | sample RifCSP10_1_FD_184018 | JGI IMG/M metagenome (GOLD analysis project Ga0209640, IMG submission 184018) | Soil microbial communities from Rifle, Colorado - Rifle CSP2_sed 10_1 (SPAdes) (version 2) | ecosystem: Environmental > Terrestrial > Deep subsurface > Rock core/Sediment | place: Rifle... | reverse complement strand
CCGCCCTCCGAGGTCGCTGCCATCGTCGTCGAGCCCATTCAGGGCGAAGGCGGCTACGTCATCCCGCCGCCGGAATTTCTGCAAGGTCTCGAGCGCCTCTGCCGCCAGCACGGGATGCTGCTCATCGCCGACGAAGTGCAGTCCGGCATGGGCCGCACCGGCAAGTGGTGGGCCTCGGAGCACTCCGGCATCACGCCTGACATCATTTGCGTCGCCAAGGGGATCGCTTCCGGCCTGCCGCTCGGCGCCGTCATCGCCCGCGCCGACTTGATGAACTGGAAGCCGGGCGCGCACGCCTCCACCTTCGGCGGCAACCCGGTCTGCATCGCCGCTGCGCTCGCCACCGTGCGTTTGCTGGAGGAGGGCTTGCTGGAAAACTCCCGCCGCCTCGGCGACTACATAATGTCGCGGCTCGCCGACTGGCCGCGCCGCCACCGCCTCATCGGCGAAGTGCGCGGCCGCGGGCTGATGATCGCGCTTGAGCTCGTGCGCGACAGGAAAACCAAAGAGCGCGCGCACGACGAGCGCGAGGCTGTGGTGCAGGCCGCCTTCGAGCGCGGCCTGCTGGTGCTCGGCTGCGGGCCCAACAGCGTGCGGCTGATGCCGCCGCTCGTGATTGACCAGGAGCAGGCCGATTGCGCCCTCGACCTGCTGGAGGCGGCGCTGATGGAAGTGGAAAAGAGGAGTTGATGTGAACGCTGCTGCCGCCACCAGGCTGGGTCGCGCCTGGGTAATCCTGTGCGCGGCGCTCGCCCTGCATGTGCTCGACGAAGCGCTGACGGGCTTCCTCGAAGTTTACAACCCGACCGTGCTCGTGCTCCGCGAGCGCTGGCCGTGGTTTCCCATGCCCGTGTTCCAATTCGGGGACTGGCTGGGCGGCCTGATCGTCGGCATCGTGCTCTTGTTTTCTCTTTCTTTCGTCGTGTATTCGGGCGCACGGTGGATCCGGCCGGTGGCCTATCTGTTTTCCGCCCTGATGATTCTCAACGGCCTCGGCCACACGCTGGGCACAATCTTCGGCCGCACCGTCGAGTCGGTTCGCTTCGTGCGGCCGATGCCCGGCTTTTATTCCTCGCCTTTCTTGATCGCTGCGTCGGCCTACCTAGTGTGGCAGTTGTGCGACACGCGGCAGGCGCCCGTGGCGGACTGAACGACGGAGCATGATTGCTTGAGGTCCCTCTTCGCCCGCGCCATGTTTTCGATCGTCAACCGTCTCGCCGCGCGCCGCGGCTTTGCTTCCGACCGCCCCGAGGACGAGAGCGAGGAAGGCCGAGCCCGCCGCCGCACCGGGATGAGCGGCGAAGCCTTCGCCTACTGGTACCTGCGCCGCGAGGGTTACACCATCGTTGCCCGCAATTACCGCCTGCCGCATCCGCACGGCGAGATTGATCTCATCGGCTGGGACGGCGATGTGCTGGCATTCGTTGAGGTGAAAACCAGGACAACAGAAAGCGGCGGCCCGCCCGAGCAGGGCGTCCACGCCGCCAAGCAGGAAGTCGTCGCCCGCGTCGCGCGTTACTATCTGGCGCGACGCGCCCGCCGGAAACACGAAGAGACCGAGGAGGTCCCGCCCCATCGCTTCGACATTCTGGCTATCGAAGCGAAGGCCGGCGCTCCGCCCACCGTGCGCCTCCACAAAGGCGCATTCCGCTCTTGAGCGTCTTTTCTATTCCACGCGCGTCAGCCCCCGGATGAGGTCCGCCTCTTGCGGATAACGTTGAACCAACGCATCGCGCTCGCCGCCTTCGAAGTCGCTCGGGTCGTACCCGGGCGCCATCGTCGTCCCGAGCAGCGCCCAGCGCCCGCCCGCCTGCCCGCCGGAGCCTTGGCGCAAGCGGGGAATCAGCCGCGAGCCCTGCCACACACCGCGCGGCACCACGAACTGCACTTGCTGTCCGCCGAAGATTTCCGGCCCCAGCACCACGCGCTCGCTCCGTCCGTCGGGATGCAGCAGCAACAACTCCACCGGGTCGCCCAGATAGAAGTGATAAATCTCCTCCGTCGGCAGCCGGTGCAGCGCCGAGAAGCAGTCGGGCTCGTCGCTAAGCAGGTAGTAGATCGCAGTCCCGAACACGCGCTCCGACGGATAGCGCGCCGGCAGTGCGCTGCGCGCCAGCGTCTCATCGCTGCGGTAGGTTTGTCGGAAGTAGCCGCCCTCGACCGGCAGCGGCTCCAGCTTCAAATGCTCAATCAGTTGTTTCGCCGTCACCACGATTTTCTCCTTGTCTTTGGTGGGACAGACATTCGTGTCTGTCCCTCAATACACATTGCATGCGAGCACGCCGCCGTCCACCGCCAGGTTCGCTCCCGTTACCCACCGCGCCGCCTCCGACGCCAGAAACAGACACGCGTCCGCCACGTCCTCCGGCAAGCCGAGCCGCGCCAGCGGCACGACTTTCAGATACCGAGCCACGCCTTCCGGCCACGCCTGCTCGATACCTTCGCGCCAGATGACTCCCGGCGAGACCGCGTTCACGCGGATCCCCAGCCGCCCCAGCTCCGCCGCCGCCGTGCGCGTGTGCATCGCCACCGCGGCTTTGGCCGAGTTGTAATGCGCATGACCCAGCCCCGGCTGCCACGCCGAGATGGACGCGATGTTGACGATGGCGCCGCCGCGCTTCCGCTCGGTCCACCACCGCGCCGCCGCCTGCGTCGTCAGGTGCACGCTGCGCAGGTTCGCCGCCAGCACGCGGTCGAATTCCTCGTCGCTCATCTCCAGCAGCGGCGACACCGGATAGGTCCCGGCGTTGTTGATCACAACGTCGAGACCGCCGAACGCTTTGACCGCCTCCCCGAGCAGCCGCTCGACTCCTGCACGCTCACTGACGTCCGCCGGCACCGCCACCGCGCGGCCGCCGGCCGCTGCAATCGCCTCGACCGCCGCGCGTGCGCCGGCTTCGCTGGTGTGGTAGTGCACCGCCACCGCCGCGCCGGCCTCGGCGAAGCGCCGCGCCACGCCCGTCCCCAACCCGCTCCCCGCGCCCGTCACCACCGCAATTTTTCCTTTGAAGTCCAACAACTTTCCCACTGCAGGCACACTCATTTCTCTCTCCTTGTGCTCACCGGAGGCCCTATTGAACTATCGAACCAGCCAACTAATCAACCTGTAAACCGCTCAACCGATAAACCCAACCTCGCCCTGCGTAGCCGCCCCGCGCCGAATTGTTTATACTGGCAGGGAAGGGCGCGGTACCCAAGTGGCCTAAGGGAGAGGTCTGCAAAACCTCCATTCGTGGGTTCGAATCCCACCCGCGCCTCCAGCTTTCTCCTTGCAGATCATTGGATTACGAACCCACTCCCGTCAGCCTGCTCAGACAATTTGATTTCATGGAAGCGTCGGCCACTGGGTTGGACTAGAAGAAGCGCGGCAGCGGCTCAGAAACCGGAGGCTTCGGGGCGGCACCGGCTCGGGCACATCACCAAGCAAGGAAACTCGCTGGTGCGCTTCTTGCTGTTGGAAGCGGTTTATGTTGCGGTTCGTTGGCAACCCGGTTGGCGGGGAGTTCGTGCGCCTGAGCGATCATGAAACTTGCTCGATTCACCTAGAAGCTCGAGAATTGAGGCTCGAGGCTGGAACCGAGGGGTTCCTGCGCGCCACGCGATGAGCGGCGAGCGAAACCACGATCCCGCCGGCTCCACCGGTGCCGAGGAGAAGAGTGCGCGATGAGAAAAATTGCCACCGCAGGTCTGTTGATTCTATTCCTGGGAATCGCAGCGGACGGAGTCGCAGCCGAGCGCCCCGGGGTCACGCACTACGCCTTGCGCTACCGCTTGTTTCCCAAGGAGAGGCGGCTGGAGGCTGAGGTGCGGATGACGGTCAAGAACCTCGCCGGCGCCGCCCAGACCGAGCTCCCTTTTCTGCTCTACCGGCTGCTGGAAGTGGAGTCCGTGCGAGACGGGACCGAGCGGCCGCTGGAGTTCTCTTCCGATATCGTGAAGGACGCCGACGAGCCAAACCTGCAAGTCAACTATGTCCGCGTGCGGCTGTCGCCGCCGCTGTCGCCAGGCGAAAGCACGAGGGTGGTGATGAAGTACAGCGGTTCGGTCTTCGGCTATCCGGAGGTGTGGGCCTATGTGCGCGACACCGTGAGCGAGGAATATTCCCTCCTGCGCAAGGACTCACTCTCCTACCCCGTTCTGGGCCGGCCAGCGCAGGCTGACCGCTTTGGTGCTGCGCCGAAGTTCACCTACGAGGTAGAGATCACCGTGCCCGCCGGCACCACTGCGGCCATGGGTGGCCGCCTGAAGGAGACCCGGCAGGAGGGCGGCCGGGCGACCTTCGTCTACGAGAGCAAGGTGCCCACCTGGCGGATAGACATCGCCGCGGCGCGCTTCGCCGTGGTGAAGGACGAGGCGAGCCAACTCCACGTTTACGTCCTGGCGGAACACGAAGCCGGCGGGCGGAACGTCCTGGCGGCGATGAAGCGCGTTGTGGCGCTCTATTCCCGGCTCTTCGGGGAAGCGCCGGGCTACCGCGGCTACACCGCCATTGAGATACCGGCGGGCTGGGGCTCGCAGGCCGCCGAGCTCTACTTCCTCCAGACCGCCGCGGCCTTCACCGACCCGGAACGCCTCGGCGAGGTCTACCACGAAGTCGCCCACACCTGGAACGCCAAGCCCAAGCCCGAAGTGCAACGTACGCGCTGGTTCGATGAGGCCTTCGCGTCCTACTTCGAGTCGCTGGCCGTGCGCGAGTTCGAGGGCGAGGAGGCCTTTCGGGCCGATATGGAGCAAAGCCGGAAGGTCTTCCTGCAGTGGGTCGAAGCGGAGCAGCGCCACGCCCAGACGCCCATCGTGGAGTACGGCAAGCAGGAGATCGGCGGACTTTCCTATACGAAGGGCGCTTGGTCGCTTTATGTTCTCCACCAGCTTCTGGGCGAGGAACAATTCCTGAAGCTGATGCGACGCCTACTGGCGGAGCACCGGGACCAGCCCGCTGACTTCCAGGACTTCCAGCGGCTGGCCGAGCAGGGGGCCGGGAGAAAACTGGCCAGTTACTTCCAGGAGTGGTTCTACGGCGCCGAATCCTCCCGCTTGCTAATCGAGAATGTTCCCATAGCAGAGATCCTCGCACGCTACGAGTGAGGGCGCCGCTCGCGACTCACCCCCCGCGCAGAAAACTGAACATGAAACGAAGATAGTTCGTGCAAGAAAAAGTTTAGGAACAAGTTACCCTTCCTGCCGGGGCAGGGAAGCCAAGACACCCAAGAATCTCCTTGACAATTGGGGATTATATGACCTACGGTCATATATGGTTGTCGGTCATCATTAGGAGCTGCCATGACCCCGGTTTACAACCTCCCGCTGGCTCCCGTGGCCCTCGGCCGCCGCGCCCGCCGCAAGGCCGAGCTCCGCGAGCGCATCCTCCGCGCCGCCATGGACCTCTTTGCCCGCCAGGGCTTCTTCCCCACCACCATTGAGCAGATCACCCAGGCTGCTGACGTCGGCAAGGGTACTTTCTTCAACTACTTTCCCTCCAAGGAGCACGTCCTGGCCGGCTTCGGCGAGTTCCAGTTGGCGCGGATGAAAGCAGCCTTGGCCGAGGCGCAGGCAGGCCGGCGACCCATCCAGCAGGTGCTTCGTCGGCTGGTGAAGGCGCTGGGCGAGGAGCCGGGCCGCAGCCCGGCTCTGGTGCGCAGCCTGATGCTGGCCAATCTGGCCAGCGAGCCCGTCCGACAACTCTTCCGCCGCAACCTGGCGCGGGGCCGCCGGCGCCTGGCAAGGATTTTCGCGCTCGGGCAGCAACGCGGCGAGATTCGCCGCGAGCTCCAGCCAGCGCGCCTGGCGCGCGTGTTCCAGCAGATGTTCCTGGGCACGTTCCTCCTGTGGGCGGCTCATCCGCCCTCGCGGCTCGAATCCTGGGTTGATCCCGCCTTCGAGATCTTTTGGTCCGGGATCGCGACCCGGAGAGGAGTCAAGCAGTTATGATGAAGCGCGCACTTTTTCTGCTGACGGCCGTGGTGCTTGGGGCCGGCGCCGCCGCGTCGCAGGCGCCCCACCGCCTCACGCTCCGCGAGGCCATCGAGACTGGCCTCAAGAATAACCTGCGCGTTTTGGTGGCCGGCACGCAGGTCGAAGAAGCTGGCGGCACGCGCCAGCGCCGCCTGGCGGCGCTGCTGCCCGTCGCACGCGGGGAAAGTTACGCCAACTTGCAGAACCGCAACCTGCGTGCCTTCGGGATTGATTTCCCCGGCGTGCCTGACACCGTGGGCCCCTTTTCGAATTACGACTTTCGCGTCGCTTTCGAGCAGCCCCTGCTCGACCTCCGCAGCTACCACCGCTGGCAGGCCAGCCAGCGCCAGGAGCAAGCCGCCCGGCACAACTTTCAGGACGTCCGCGACCTCATCATCCGGCAGGTGGCTGCGTTCTACCTCAACGCCCAGTCGGCCACTGCCCGCGTCGAGGCCGTCGCCTCCCGTGTGGCCACCGCCGAGGCGCTCTATGAACTGGCGCGCGACCAGCGCGCAGCCGGCGTCGCCACCGGCGTGGATGTCCTCCGCGCCCAGGTGGCGCTCGCCAACGAGCAGCAGCGGCTGCTCGAAGCCCGCAACCGTCAGCAGCAGACGCTGCTGGTGCTGGGACGCGCGATCGGCCTCGACCTCGGCGTCCCGCTCGAGCTGGCCGAGCCGCTCGAGTTCAAGCCAGTCGAAGTTCCCGAAATCGCCACCGCGCTCAACTCGGCCCTCGCCCGCCGCGCCGACTACCGCTCGATCCAATCGCAGCAGGAGGCCCTGGGCGAGGAGGAGAAATCCAACCGCGCCCGCTTCCTCCCGCGCGTGAGCGTGGGCGGCCACTACGGCGCCCTGGGTCGCACGCTCGACGACGTCAAGGGCACGGGCCTCTTGCAGGGAACCGTCTCCATCACGCTCTTCGATTGGGACCGCCAGGGCGAACGCACCGAGCTCGAAAGCCGCCGCCGGCGCCTGGGGTACCAGCTCGGCGACCTGCGGTTGGGGATTGAAGAGGAAATTCGCGACGCGCTGTTGGTGCTCGAGTCGGCCGCGCAGGAAGTCGCCGTGGCCGGGCAGGGCCTCTCGCTCGCGCGCCGCGAGCTCGAGCTGGCCCGCGACCGCTTCGAAGCCGGTGTCACCAACAACATCGAAGTGGTCTCGGCGCAGGAATCCCTTTCGCGCGCGCAGGAGAACCGCATCGTCGCCCTCAGCCGCTACACCGACGCCAAGACCGCGCTCGCCCGCGCTCTGGGCGCGACGGAGGAGACCTATGCGCACTACCTGGGAATTCGCTAGAGCTCGCCTCCCGGGCGCGCGCTGCGTTCAGTTCGTAAGGAAGGTGCAGGAACCATGAAACGACGACTCCCGATTCTTCTCTTGCTCGTCGCCGCAGTCGCCGCCGGCGTCTACTTCTACCCGCGCCTCAATGGCGAGGTGCCCTCCGACAACAAACTCCGCGTCTCCGGCAACATCGAGGCCCACGAAAGCGTGCTGGCCTTCAAGGTCCCGGGCCGCATCGTGGAGCTGGCCGTCGAAGAAGGGCAGTGGGTTGAAGAAGGGCAGGTGATCGCTCGGCTCGACGCGGCCGATTTCCGTCAGCAAGTGGCGCTCGAAGCCGCCGCCCTGGGCGTGCGTGAGGCCGAGCTGGCCCTGGCGCTGGCTGGCACCCGCCGGCAGGAAATTGAAGCCGCGCAGCAGTCCCTGCTCGACGCCGAGGCCGACCTGAAACAGAAGCAGCTCGACTTCGAGCGCGCCGAAACCCTGCACCGCAAGGACGCCCTTTCGCAGCAGGCTCGCGACCAGGCTGAGACCAACCTCAAGCGCGCCCGCGCCACCTTTGAGCGCGCCCAGCAGCGCTACGACGAAGCCGTCGAAGGCACGCGCAGCGAGCAGATTGTCATTACCCGCGCCAACGTCCGCCAAGCGCGCGAAAGGCTGGAGCTCTCCCGGATTAACCTGGGCTTCGCTGAACTGCGCGCCCCCCGCGCCGGCGTGGCGGTCGTGCGCCAGGCCGAGCTGGGCGAAGTGGTCGCCCCGGGTACCCCTGTCGTTACGCTGGCCGACCTCGACAACGTCTGGCTGCGCGGCTACATCAGCGAAACCGACCTCGGCCGCGTCCGCTGGGGCCAGGCCGCCAAGCTCAGCACCGACACTTTCCCCGGCAAGACCTACCGCGGCCGCGTTTTCTTCATCGCCTCCAAGGCCGAATTCACCCCGCGCAGCGTGCAGACCTTCAAGGAGCGCGTGACGCTGGTCTACCGCATCAAGATTGACGCCGAGAACCCCAACCACGAGCTCAAGCCCGGCATGCCTGCCGACGCCGTCATCGAGCTCCAGCAACCCTGACGCTTATGCCCGACCCCGTTCCCGCCATCGCTCTCTCCGGGCTCACCAAGCGCTTTCCCGGCCTGCCTGCGCAGGCAGGCCTGACCGCGGTCGACCGTCTCAGCTTCACCGTCGAGGCGGGAGAAATTTTCGGCCTGGTCGGACCCGACGGCGCCGGCAAGACCACCACGCTCCGGATGCTGGCCGGTGTGCTCGTGCCCGACGAAGGCACGGCCACGGTGGCGGGCTGCGACATTGTGCGCGAGCCCGAGGCGGTCAAACACTCCATCAGCTACATGCCCCAGCGCTTCGGTCTCTACGAAGACCTGACCGTGGAGGAGAACATCCGCTTCTACGCCGACCTCTTCGCTGTGCCGCGCGCCGAGCGCGAAGCCCGCGCCGCGCGCCTGCTGGCCGCCGCTGGCATGAGCGAATTCCGCAAGCGGCTGGCCGGCAAACTCTCCGGCGGCATGAAGCAGAAGCTCGGCCTCACCTGCGCGCTCATCCACACCCCGCACGTCCTGCTGCTCGACGAACCCACCACCGGCGTCGACCCCGTCTCCCGCCGCGACTTCTGGCGCATCCTCTACTTGCTGCTGGCCGAGGGCGTCGCCATCCTCACCTCCACCGCCTATCTCGACGAGGCCGAGCGCTGCCACCGTGTCGCCTTGCTCCACCAGGGCCGGCTGCTCTTCTGCGACACCCCGGCGCGTCTGAAGCAGCAACTTCCCGGCGCGGTCCTCTCCGTGACCTCCGCCGAGCCGCGGCGGCTCTACGAGGCCCTGCGTGGCGCCGAGGGTGTCCGCAGCGCCGTGCTGGTGGGTGACGGCGTGCACCTGGTAGTGGACGACGCCGAGCGTCGCGTCCCGGCACTGCGGCAGCGCCTGCAAGGGGCTGGCGTCTCCTTCGAGGAAATCGAGCAGGTCACCCCGAGCATCGAGGACCTCTTCGTGGCGGCGGTGGAAAGCGAAGGGAGAAACAGATGACGCCCGGCGAGCGCTCGGTCTTGGCGGAGAATCTGGTGAAGCGCTTCGGCGACTTCACCGCCGTCGACCACATCAACCTCGAAACCCGTGCCGGTGAAATCTTCGGGTTCCTCGGGCCCAACGGCGCTGGCAAGTCCACCACCATCCGCATGCTCTGCGGGCTCCTGCGTCCCACCGCCGGCCGCGCCACCGTGGCCGGCTTCGACGTCGCCCGCGATCCCGAGCGTGTCCGGGAAAACATCGGTTACATGTCGCAGAAGTTTTCCCTCTACAACGACCTCACCGTGGAGGAAAACCTGCGCTTCTTCGGCGGGCTCTACAAAGTCCCCGCCGATGTCTTCCGCGAGCGCATGGCCTGGACGCTGGAGATGGCGAACCTGATAGGGCGGGAGACGTCCCTTACAGTTACTCTCTCGGGCGGCTGGAAGCAGCGGTTGGCGCTGGGCTGCGCCGTCCTGCACCGCCCGCCAATCCTTTTTCTTGATGAGCCCACCTCCGGCGTCGACCCCCTCTCGCGCCGGCAATTCTGGGAGCTCATCCAGCAGATGGCGCGCCAGGGCGTCACCGTCTTCGTCACCACGCACTATATGGAAGAAGCCGAATACTGCAACCGCTTGGCGCTCATTTACCGCGGGCAGATTGTGGCCCTGGGCACGCCCACCGAGCTCAAGCAGCACGCCATGAAGGGTGAACTCTTGAGGCTGGAGGCCGAGCCGCTGGGCGCGGCGCTGGAGGCGGTGCAGACCGCCCCGGGCGTGCTCGACGCCGCCGTCTTCGGGAACGCGCTGCACCTGGTAGTGGAGAACGCCGCCGCCGCGCGCGCTTCGCTCCCGGGCCACCTGGCCGCGCGCGGCCTCGCGGCCTCGCGGCTGGAACCCATCCGTCCTACGCTGGAAGACGTCTTCGTGTCGCTCACCACTGGGCGCGAGGCCAACGGCAAGGAGGTCGCCTAGCCATGCGCTGGCACCGGCTGGCGGCGATGGCCCGCAAGGAGGTCATCCAAATCCTGCGCGACACCCGCAGCCTCATCATTGTGGTCATCATGCCGGTGGTTATGATGTTCCTGTTCGGCTACGGCGTCTCGCTGGACCTCAAGCGCATCCCCGTCTACGTCTACGATCGCGAGGGCAGCCAGCAGAGCCAGGACCTGCTGCAGCGCTTCCAGGCTTCGGAGTACTTCATCGTGCTGAAAGCGGTGGACAATTACCCGGAGCTGGTCCGCGCCATCGACACCGGCCGCTGCTTTCTGGCCATCGTCATCCCGCATGATTTTTCCCAGCGCCTCAATGCCGGTGGGCCGGCGCGCGTGCAGGCTGTCGTGGACGCCACCGACGACAACACCGCCAACCTGGTGCTGGGATACTCCGAGGCGGTGGTGCGCGGGTTCTCGCAGGAGGTGCAGCTCGACTGGCTGCGCCGCCAGGGATTGTCGCTGGGCGGACCAGCGCTGAGCGTCGAGTTCCGCACTTGGTACAACGAGAACCTCGAAAGTCAGTCTTTCATCGTCCCTGGGGTCATCGCCATTGTGATGGCGGTCATCGGGACCTTTCTCACTTCGCTCACCATCGCGCGCGAATGGGAGCGCGGCACCATGGAGCAGCTCATCTCGACGCCCGTGACCCGGCTCGAAGTGATGGTGGGCAAGCTCCTGCCTTACTTCGCCATCGGGCTCTTTGACACCGCGCTCTGCGCCACGGTGGCCATCGCCTGGTTCCAGGTGCCCTTCCGCGGCCAGGCCGTCACACTCTTCGCCAGCTCGGCGCTCTTCCTGGTTGTGGTGTTGTCGCTGGGATTTTTCTTCTCCGTGGTGGGGAAGAGCCAACTGGCCGCCAACCAGGCCTCGCTGGTGACGACCTTCCTGCCGGCGTTTCTCCTTTCCGGCTTCCTCTTCGCCATCGAGCAGATGCCCGTGCCCATTCAGGTTTTCACCCGCATCATCCCGGCGCGCTACTATGTCTCGATCTTGAAGGATGTCTTCCTCAAAGGCTCGCCGCTCGATCAGTTGGGCCCTGAGCTCTTAGCCCTGGCCATTTTCGCCCTCGTCCTGGCCACGCTGGCCACGCGCATTTTTCAGAAGAAACTGAGCTGACGGCCGATGTTCACCCGCCTCTTTCAGATGCTGATCAAAGAGTTCCTTCAGGTCCTGCGCGACAAGCGCACGCGCTTCGTCCTCATCGGCCCGCCCATCATCCAGATGCTCGTCTTCGGCTACGCCGCCACCTACGAAATCCGCAACGTGTCCCTGGCCGTGCTCGACCTCGACCACAGCCAGGAGAGCCGCGAGCTCGTCTCCCGCTTCTCCTCCAGCCCCTATTTCAAGGTGAATGCCTACCCGGAGGACCACCGCCGGCTCACCGCCCTTCTCGACCGTGGAGAGGTGGTGCTGGCGCTGCAGGTCCATGCCGGCTTCGCCCAGCGGCTGCGCAAGGGCGAGACCGCTCAGGTACAGGTGATCGTGGACGCCACCAATTCCAACACCGCTCTGATCGCGCTCGGCTACGTGAACCAGATTGCGGAGGAGTATGCCCGCAGCGCTCAGCGCGACCGCCTGGTGCGGGTGGCGCCGCTGCTGGCGGCGCAGGCGCCGGGGGTGGAGCTGGAGCGGCGCCCGTGGTTCAACCCCGATCTCCGCAGCCGCTGGTTCTTCGTCCCCGGCGTGCTCGGCAGCCTCACGCTGGTCATCGTGACCACGCTCACTGCTTTCGCCGTAGTGCGCGAGCGCGAAATCGGCACCCTGGAGCAGATCATGGTCACGCCCATCCGCCCGGCGGAGTTCATCCTGGGGAAGACACTGCCCTTCTTCCTCATCGGGCTGGTCGACGTCATACTCATTGGCGTGATTGGCACACTCTGGTTTGAGATTCCTTTTCGGGGCAGCCTGCTGGTCTTGCTGGGAGGGACGATGCTCTTTCTGGCCTGCATGGTGGGCGTCGGCCTCTTCGTATCCACCATTTCCGCCACGCAGCAGCAGGCCATGGTCAGCGCCTTTTTCTTTCTCATGCCCGCCATTACCTTTTCCGGTTTTGGCTTTCCCATCCACTCCATGCCGGAAGTTCTTCAATGGGTCACCTACCTGGACCCACTGAGGTACTTCCTTGTCATCCTGCGCGGGTCGTACCTAAAAGGGGTGGGGCTGCCGGAACTCTGGCCGCAGATGGCCGCTCTGGTCGCCATTGGGGCGGCCATGCTGACCATCAGCGTCTTCCGCTTCCACAAATCTCTCGATTGAACCTCATCTTCTTCACCTCCCAGCCTCAGGCCTGCGGCGACGGGCTGGTGCTGAGCCGGCAAATCACCGAATCCCGCCATGGAAGTTTGACCCTCGAGATCCGCACCGGTACGTCCCGCTGCCTGGCCCGCCTCCGTCTGCCACTGCAGAATCTCTCATTTCGACGTGTGATAGACTGACCCACAAGACTCGACGGCGAGCGACAGAATGCCCGAAAGCGCCATTGTCTCTGCTGTGCGTGCTCAGGCAGCCAGAGTCCCCGAACGTGTGGCCGTTGCTAGCGGCGAAAAGGCGATCGGCTATGCTGAACTCGAACGCCGTGCCGCCACCGCTGCGTCCCGCGTCGTAGAGAAATCGCGCGGCGACATTGTCGGCCTGCTCCTCCCCAACACACCGGATATCGTTCCCACTTTCCTCGGCGGGTTGTGGGCGGGCAAGACCGTAGCGTTGCTGCCGTCTATCGCTCCGCCGCAGTTGCTCAAGCTGATGGCCGCCGAGGCAGGACTAGCCACGGTATTGACCAACGCCGAGTTGGCCCCGCGATTGGTGGAGGTGGGCCTCGCGCCGCTCGTTGTAGACGCGGCGGAGGAGGCGGTTGCTCCCGCCGTTCCAGTGCTGCCCCGGGCCCAGGAGGCAGCCGTGTTGCTCTACACCTCCGGCACTACTGGACGCCCCAAGGCTGTTGCTCTGAGCGACCAGAACATCCTCGCCAATATCGAAGGCTGCTGCCGCGGTGTCGGATTCAGCGATAGCGACGTCATGCTTGCCGTGCTGCCGCTTTTCCACGCCTTCGGCCTGACCGTCACCTGCCTTTTGCCTCTTACGCTTGGTGGGAAGACCGTGCTGCTGGAGCGGTTCACTCCCCGCGGTGTCCTCCAGGCCGTGGAACAGCACCGCGTCTCTTGCATCGTGGGCGTCCCCAGCATGTACAGGCTTATCGCCAAGGAGACCGCCGCCGCTGACGCCTCATCGCTCCGCCTTTGCATCGCGGGCGCCGAGCGGCTGTCGGACTCACTGGCGAGCGAGTTCGAGGCTCGCTTCGAATTGAAGATCTGTCAGGGCTATGGGGCCACCGAAGCCAGCCCCGTCATTGCCTGCAACGCGCCCACCGCGCATCGTCCGGGCACCGTCGGCCGGCCGTTGCCGAACCTACGGCTCACTGTGCGTCAGGACGGACAGGAGCAGCCGCCGGGTCAGCCCGGTGAAGTTTGCGTCGCCGGGCCCAGTGTGATGCTCGGTTACTACAATCGGCCCGAGGCCACCGCCGAAAAGATCGTCGCCGGCGAGCTCCGCACTGGCGACTTGGGCGTGCTCGACTCGGAAGGCTATCTCAGCGTGGTAGGCCGCGCCGATGACCTCATCAAGGTGGCGGGAGAAAAAATCTACCCTGCCGAGGTCGAGCGCGTGCTCGAACAGATCGAGGGCGTCGAGGAGGCGGTTGTGGTTGGCGTGCCGGACGAGAAGCACGGCGCCGTCCTTCGGGCTTTTGTGCAGTCCAAGCCGGGCGTCGGGCTCACCGAGGCCGGCCTGCGCGCCGCCTGCCGCCACCGCTTGGAAGCGATCAAGATTCCGCGCACTTTTTTCTTCGTGGAGCAGCTTCCTCGGACCACAAGCGGCAAAGCTGACCGGCGCGCCCTGGCTGCCCGCGCCGATCAATGAGCGACTGGTTCTATCGCTTCGGGCGGAGCCTGCTCAATCAATCGATCCAGCTCTACTACCGGCGCATCGAGGTGTCTGGCGCCGAGCGCATCCCCGAAAGCGGGCCGGCCATCATCGTTGCCAATCACCCCAACTCGGTAGCCGACGCCTTTCTGCTGGCCGCCCGGCTCAGTCGCCGCCCGATCAACTTCATTGCCAAGGACACCATCACACGTGCCCCTGTGGTCGGCTGGTTGGTGCGCCAGTTCGGTGTGGTAGGGGTGGCCCGGGCCTATGAATATGAACGCCAGCGGGACATGGCCCGACAACGCAACGAAGCAGCGATCGGAACCTGCATCCCGCGCCTGTTGGCGGGCGAGTTAGTGGCCATCTTTGGCGAGGGCATCTCGACCGACCTGCGCCGCTTGCACATGATCCGCAAGGGGGCCATGCGTTTCGGTTACGCGGCTGAGCGCGCCGCCGATTTCCAGATGGGTCTGAAATGGATTCCCGTTGGGATCAACTACTCGGCCAAGCAGCGCTTCCGCAGCGACGTGGCCCTCCGCGTCGGCGTGCCCTTTGGGTTGTGTGACCTGCACGCCTCCCCTGCTGGTCACGAGGCGGAAGTTCTGAAGCGTGGTACCGAACGGCTCCAGCGGGACATCGTCGCCCTGATGGTCAACATTGAGAAAGACGAGTTGGTAGGCTTGATTGATCGCTTGGCCGCGTTGCTGGAAGACCCGCGGGCGCTACAGGACGCCCGAGTCGACATCCAGCAGCAATTATCGCGGGCAGTAACCTACTTCAATACGGTGGAACCACAGCGCCTGGGGGTGCTGGAACGGGCACTGGTCAGCTATGGCCGCCGCCTGGCGGCCGTGGAGCTCAGTGATGAAGTGGTCCGGCAGCGCCGGCCTGTTGTGGCCTTCTGGTCGCACCTGCGCGGCGTGCTGTTGAATGGCTTCCTGCTGCTGCTGAACGTTTACGGCTGGGCGAACAGCCTGATAGCTCGCTATGCGGCCGCCCTCAGCGGTTGGCTGCAGGCTCGCTTTTCCAGCCGCAAAGTGGGACCGACGGGTCACCCCACTGGCCAGACCAAAGAAGCCCTGTGGGCGACGCTGGGCGGCTGGGTGGGCGCTGCCGTCAGTTTTCCTCTTCAAGCGTATCTCGTCTTTTCGGCCTCAAGGGCTGCCTGGGGAGAGCGCGTTGGAGTCCTCTTGGCGGGACTCTATGCCCTCACTCTGTTGCCCTCGTGGTGGCTGTTCGTCCGTCGGCGCGATATTTTCCGAGACCACGTCACCAACCTGTACGCCGCGGCGCGCTTTCTCCTACACGCCCGCTATGCCGCCCGCTTGCGGGGGCACCGCCGCCGTCTGGAACGGCAGGCCCGAGCGCTGTTGGCCGACTATCGCGCTGCCGGTCCCAAGGCCGCCTGAAGCGCGTTCGTCAACTCTCCGTGGCTTTGGAAGAAGGGCCGGTTTGACCGCCGGGCCGCCGGGCCAGCTCCTCGGCAACCTGAACGGCGAAGGGCTTGCTGGCCTCGCCGAAATAAAGCGAGAGGTGCGGGTAAGGGATCTCAATGCCCTGCGCGTCGAAAGTATTCTTGATGCGCCGGCGCAGCTCGCGGCCCACGTTCCACTGCTGCAAGGGGACGGTCTTGATGCGAATACGAATGACGACGGCGGAGTCGGCGAAAGAATCCACCCCCAGAACTTCCAGCGGAGCCAGGATGCGCTCGGCGTAGGCCGGGTCCTGTTGTAACTCACCCCCAACTTTTCGCAGGACCTCCATCACCCGGTCGACGTTTTCTTTGTAGGCCACGCCCACATCGATTACGTAGTAGGAAAAATCCTTGGTGAGGTTGGAGAGCTCGCTGATGGTGCCGTTGGGGATGACATGCACGGTGCCGTCCTGGCCGCGGAGCTGGATGGTGCGCAGCCGGATGGCTTCCACCAGCCCTCCCTTGCCGTTGATGATGGCGACATCGCCGACGCGCACCTGGTTTTCCAGAATCAGGAAGAAGCCGGCGATGATGTCGCGCACCAGGTTCTGCGCGCCGAACCCGACCGCCAGTCCGGCGATGCCGGCGCCGGTCAGGATGGGCGTGATGTCCACACCCAGCTCGCGCAGCACGATGAGCACGGCGACGCTCATCACCACGGCCGTGGTCAGCATGCGCAGCGTGCGCGTGACGGTGTTGGCGCGCTTCTCCCGCTCCAGGACCTCTGCCAGCGGGCCTTCGCGGGGAATCACGAACAGCGGCAGCCGGGCCAGCAGGAGGTGGAGAACCCGGGAGAGAACGAAGGCGCCGCCGAGCACCAGCAGGATGCGCAGGCCGGGACCGAGCCACCACTCGGCCACTTGCTCCCACTCCAGCCGCCGAATGCCGCGCAGCCCGAGGCTGCGCAAGAGGATAAAGAGGGCTGCCACACCGGCCACAGCCTCGATGGAGCGCCGCACAAATTGCGTCAATTGCTTCGCCCAGCTCTCGATCTCCTCGATGTGCTCGCGGTCTTCTTCTTCCAGCCGCAGGGCCAGGCGTCGGATGGCGCGTGTGGCCAGCCAGAGAGCCACCCACATTAGAGCGAAGACCCCGACGATGGCCACTACGGTGGGGAGCAATTCTTTCACGTTGATGCCGAAAACCACCCTTCCTCCTCAAGCAGTAAATTCTTCCGTTCCGCCGGCGGGTCACGGGCCACGAGTCGCGCAGAGCCGGTGGCTACAGGTTGCGTTCGCGGGTTTCCGGCGTATCCGACGCTTTGGGAATAACCACGATGCCGGTTTCGGAGACGAAATAGCGTTCCCGGTCGGCGTTCAGATCGTAGCCGACGGCCTGGCCGGCCTCGATGTGGACGTTCTTGTCGACAATGGCGCGCCGCACCCGCGCTCCGGCCCCGACATAGGCGTTGTCGAACAGGATGGAATCAATGACCTCAGCGCCAGCGTCCAGGCAGACGTTGCGGCCCAGGATGGAGTCCTTGACGTAGCCGCCGGCAAGGATGCAGCCCGGCGAGACGATCGACTGCACGCCGACGCCGCGCCGGTGGGCGTCGTCGAACACGAACTTGGCCGGCGGGTCGTTGAAACTGGCGGTTATGATGGGCCACTTCCAGTTGTAGAGGTTGAGCTGTGGCTGCACATTCTTCAAGTCGAGGTTGGCTTCAAAGTAAGCCTCGATGGTGCCGACGTCGCGCCAGTAACCCAGTTCTTCGCGGGTAAAACTGCCCGGGATGCGGTTCTGCGCGAAGTCGTAGGCGTACGCCAGCCCCTGGCCGGTCAGCGCGGGAAAGATGTCGCGGCCAAAGTCGTGCGAGGAATCAGCGGTTCCGGAGTCGGCGCGGAGAGCCTCCAGCAGGGTGGCGGGATCGAAAACGTAGTTGCCCATCGACACCAGCGCGAGCTCCGAGTTCGAGGGCATCCCCGGCGGGTCGTCCGGCTTCTCCAGAAACGCTTTCACTCTGCCGCGGCTCTCCACGTCCATTACCCCGAACGACGAAGCCTCCGGGCGCGCCACGGGCAGGCAAGCGACGCTGGCCTGCGCCCCGGTCTCGAGGTGGAAGTCTACCATCTGGCGGATGTTCATCTTGTAGATGTGGTCGGCGCCGAAGACGACCACCACGTCGGGGTCGAACTCGTGCATCAGGTTCAGGTTCTGGTAGATGGCGTCGGCCGTGCCCCGGTACCAGCCGGCGCTGAGCTGCATCTGGGCCGGGACCACGTGGATGAAGCTATCGCGGCCCGCCACTCGCTTCATCCAGGCGAGCTGAATGTGCTCCAGCACCGACTGGGCTTTGTACTGCGTCAGGATATAGATGGCGGTAATCCCGGAGTTGACTAGGTTGCTCAGGACGAAATCGATGATGCGGTAGCGCCCTCCGAAAGGCACAGCAGGCTTGGTGCGGTGGCGCGTAAGAGGGTCAAGCCGCTCTCCGCGCCCACCGGCCATTACGAAGGCGAGAATCCGCGGAGACAGTGCCA
>Ga0209640_10001877_pt1 | contig 18110 bp, 14 predicted proteins | sample RifCSP10_1_FD_184018 | JGI IMG/M metagenome (GOLD analysis project Ga0209640, IMG submission 184018) | Soil microbial communities from Rifle, Colorado - Rifle CSP2_sed 10_1 (SPAdes) (version 2) | ecosystem: Environmental > Terrestrial > Deep subsurface > Rock core/Sediment | place: Rifle... | reverse complement strand
CAGTAGTAATTCCTCCAAAATGCCGCCGTAGAGTAGGCGCGTCGGAAAAGGAAGAACTTTGCCGAACTCGCCGATTCGCGCTAGCATTTCGGGCGACAAAAACGGTTTCAGCACGGCAGCGATGAGAACAAGGGAAACGCCGCCCGCCAAACCGCCGATGATACCCGGAATGATTTGCGGCTTGAGGGCTGAAACAGTATCGCCGCCGCTTGCCGCCGCTTCCGCGACGGGCGACGACAACCCGACTTTTGAAGCAAGCGCAACTCCAACCAGAACTGCAACTGCCAAAATAACTGCCTGTTGAATCAAGCTCAAAGTTTCAACGCCGGAATCGGCAGAATTTCTGTTTCTGCCGGAATAGGCAAGATTTTTATGAGCGCATCCAAGTCAACCAGCAAAAACGAGAGAACTCCCGCCAAGCCAGCTAACCATAAAATGATAAACAATCGGGTTTTGAAACTCATATTAAAAATATCTGAAAGCTACATTCGAGGCGGCACAACGTTTGAGCTGAGCCAGCCGCGTGTTTTGCGGCTTGGCTCCAGCGAAGAGTTAGGCGCCATTGTCGTTCATTTCGTAGCTGTTTAGGAAGCGTCTGTCATAGTAGTCGTTTGATCTCAGAAATCAAGACATCGGAAAGTACAGGCTTCTCGATGTAAGCTGCTGCCCCAGCCTTTAGCGCTGCCGCCTTCGTTTGCGGATCGTGTATGACTGTGAAAACCAACAAAGGAACGCTTGGTGCCAGTTGCTTTAGTTTTTCGATGAGAACCAACCCGGTCCGAAGACCAAGGCCTGTTACATATGGATCAAGAGCCTCATGCGGCATCACCATGTCAACGACTATTGCGGCTAAAGAACCCGCCTGTTCCTCGACAATTCTTAGGCCACTCGTAACGGTGTTCGCACTTAATACATCAAACCCGGCTTCCCCAACCAGCTCTAGCAGTGAGGTTAGACGTTCGATGTCGTCGTCTACAAAGAGGATTCTTTTCATGGTCCCATCGATCTCTCCAGCGCAGCCGAATCCACTGTTGAATGTTGTAGGTCACACAGGCCCAGATAACCTCAAGCCCCGCCTTCACCAACCCTCGCACCCGGAACCGCCGTAGTCCGAGCTTCTCTTTGATCCAGGCGGCCGGGAATTCTGCCGTCTGTCCTCTCTGCTTGTATATCTCTTTCGCTTCCTCTGTTCCCATCTTGGCTGCATGGCTGTCTACTTCTGATTGATGCTCTGAACGCATCAAAGAACGTCCAAACCTCTTACTCTGTGGGCAGCACTGCTCTTTGAAAGGGCAGTCTTGACAATCGGCAGCACTCGCTCGATATCTGTACCGCGACCACTTGCCACGCCGTTCCTTCCCTTTGTAGCTCAGCGTCTTGCCCTCTGGACAGGTGTAGCTGTTGGTCGCCTCATCATAAACAAACGCCTGCCGGCTGAACCCCCTATCAATTCCTTTCTGCTCTAACTGAGTCAGGCAGTCCGCTACCGGAGCGATAAAGTCGATTCCTCGCTCCCCCATCCCATGTATGTTATTGGCGCTTGTGTAGCCCCCATCTGCTACTACTTGAACTGGTAGCTCACCAGTGTTTTCCTCCACCCGATCCACCGACCCCAGCAGCTCATCATAGTCGCTCGGCTCCTGGCTTAAACCTACCCCGACTATCACTCCACCCAGCCGGTCAGTTGAGATCTGAGCGTTGTAGCTTGGCGCAAACCCTCCGTCATTATGTTTCATAATGCGAGCTTCCGGTTCGGTCTCGCTCACTCGGATCTCCTCTTTTTTCCTCTTCGCTTCCAATTCCCTCTCTCTTATCTTCTTGAACTCCTCCAACGCCGATTCAAGCCGCTGTTGCTTCTCCCGGGCAGCCCGTTGTCTTGCTTTGGCTCTACGCCCCTCATCTTCCTCCGATTCTGCTTCTAGCTCCGCTACGTGTTTGCGCGCTAACTCCAGATGTTCCTCGACTCGTTTCTCTCGCCGAAACGTTCTCGGGCTGCCACATGCCTTGATCTTTGTACCGTCGTGCATCACTCGCTCTAGATCGACGAGCCCCTCCACGCTCAGCAGTCCCAATACCTCAGCAAACAAGTTCTTGAGAGCCTCTCCGTGATCGACTCGAAAATCTGACAAGCTGTGGTAGTTGACTACCTTCATCCCGGTAAGCCACTGGCAGGCCGGATCGTACTCGCACAGCCGGGCGATCTCCCTGGCAAAACTCACTCCCCGGCTATAGGCGTAAATCCACAAAGAGATCATCAACCTAGGGTGGTATGTCGGGCGACCTCGCTCGCCCTCGACTGCTCGGATGTGCTCGCAAAAACCGCTCAGGTTCAGCCTTCCGACAAACTCCCATATCGCCCTAACCGGGTGGTCTTGATCCACCAACTGCTCTACATCAACTGCTCGCATAACCAGCTGCTGGCGGTCGATTGGTTCGAATCTCGGTTTTGGGCTCTCGGTGTGGCGGGGGTCGGGGTTGGCTTCCTGATTCTCACTGGCAGCATTGTGATGTTCCAAGTCAAAGGGCGGCGGATCTGTCAGCGCTGGCAACAACTGTTCATCTCTCATGCTGGGCTCTCTTCCTTGGTTTGGCTGGCTTGCGGGTCTTGTCGGGCGTTGTCTTCTGCTGGCCTACCCGTCTGATGGTCAAGGTCTGCTTGTCTACGACCACCCACTCGATACTCTCACCCTTCTCTATCTCCAGAGCCTGGGCTAAAGGGGCCGGACAAATGAAGTAGAACTGCCGATTCGTCTCTCCCCGCTGAATCACCTGAACTTTCGAGATGAATCCCATAGGTCGTTCCCTTCCGACTCCATGCCTATCCTACCATAGCGATATCGCTAGTTACAAGCGGCTTCCTCTTTTTTTCACACCTTCTAAAAGTGGGTGGATGGTTCAAGCCCGGCCTACAAAGGAAGGCTGCCTGTCCTCTCTCTAGTTCCTCTCTCCCGCGTCCCTCGCGGCGCGAGGGACGCGCAAGAGAGGAACTCTGGGAATCGTTTCTGCGCCGCTCGTGTCGCCTGAGTCCCGCCTCGCCCAGCTTAAGGAGGTCTGTTATGTCATCAGCACCGGCTGCCTCACCCGAGCAACTGCCCGCTCGGATGATCAATGAGTTCTCTTACTGCCCCCGCTTGTTCTACCTCGAATACGTCCAGCACGAGTGGGACCACAGCGCCGACACCCTCGAAGGCAAGTTCGTCCATCGCCGCGTGGATTCGCAGTCGGGCGCGGCGCCAGCGGCTGATCAGGTAGACGAAACAGCTCGCATCCACGCCCGGTCGGTCGATGTAGGATCGGATGCACTCGGGGCAATCGCGAAGATCGATCTACTAGAAGGCGAGAACGGCTGGGTAACTCCCGTTGAAACTACAAGCGCGGCTCGCCGCCCGACATACCCGAGCGAGCGTGGGAGCCTGAACGGGTGCAGCTCTGTCTTCAGGGATTGCTGTTGCGCGAGAACGGCTACAACTGCGACGAAGGCGTGATCTACTACGCAAAGTCACAAGAGCGCGTGAGGGTGCCGTTCACCGACGAGCTGATTGCGCGAACGATCGACTTGCTTAATGAAGCGCGAACCACGGCGGAGTCAGGGCAGATACCGCCGCCGCTCGTCGACTCACCCAAGTGCCCGCGCTGCTCGCTGGTCGGGATCTGCTTGCCCGATGAAGTGAACTTGCTGGGCCCGGCCCAACTGACGCTTCCGCTGGAGGAGGCCGAAGCTCAGCCGCCTGAAGGCGGAACTGCGAAACCGCGGGTGCGCAATCTTGTTCCCTCGCGCGATGACAAGCTTGCGCTGTACGTGCAGGGTCAAGGACACAGCATCGGGCTGAAAGGTGAGGTGCTGGAGATTCGAGACAAGAAAGAAGTGGTGGGCAAGGCCCGGTTGATGCAGGTCTCTCAGCTCAGCCTGTTCGGCAACGTTCAGTTGTCCGCGCAGGCGTTGCGCGAGCTTGCCGCGCGCGACGTCACGATACTGCATATGTCGTACGGCGGCTGGCTGTCTGCGGTCACAACTCCGCCGCCTCACAAAAACATCGAGCTGCGCCGAAGACAGTTTCAAGCGGCCGGCGATCAGAACCTCTGCCTGTACCTGGCGCGGGCATTCGTGTCAGGTAAGATTCGCAACTCGCGCACGCTGCTCCGCCGCAACGCGCGTGAGCTCGGCGACAATGTCATCCATCGCCTTGCTGAGTGGCGGCATAGAGCGGAGAAAGCGGGCGGCCTCAACGAGCTTCTTGGGGTGGAAGGCAGTGCGGCGCGCGACTACTTCGCGAATCTGCCTCGCATGCTCAAGGTGAGCGATGAGGCGCTGGCGACCTTTGATTTCACGTCGCGCAACCGGCGACCGCCGCGCGATCCGGTCAATGCGCTGTTGTCGTTTCTATACTCGATGCTGACTAAGGACATGGTGGTGACGCTGGTGGGAGCGGGCTTTGATCCTTACCTCGGTTTCTATCATCAGCCTCGATACGGCCGGCCGGCGCTGGCGCTCGACGTGATTGAAGAGTTCCGGCCGCTAGTCGCGGATTCGGTTGTGATCGGGCTGATCAACAACGGCGAGATAAGGCCATCAGACTTTATTTCGCGAGCCGGGTCGGTCGCGTTGAGGCCTGATGGGCGTAAGCGAGTGCTTGAAGCGTACGAGCGACGGCTTGACACTGAGGTAACGCACCCTGTGTTTGGTTATTCGATCAGCTACCGGCGAGTCTTCGAGGTGCAAGCGCGATTGCTCGGGAGATTTCTGACGGGCGAGATCGCGGGCTACGCGCCGTTCTGCACGAGGTAGCGAAAAATGAAGACGAGGTACATAGTCAGCTACGACATCTGCGATCCGAAGCGGCTGCGGCTGGTTCACAAGACGATGCTGGGTTACGGCGAGCCGCTTCAATATTCTGTGTTCTGCTGTGACCTGTCGGCGTCCGAGCGTATAATGCTGATCTCGGACCTCAGCCCGATCATCGACCACCGCGAGGATCAGGTTATGCTGATAGACATCGGGCCTGCGGACGCGCGAGGCAAACAAAGCATCGAGACAATAGGCAAGCGGCTCAACACTAAGGACCTTCAACGGCGGACCCTGATTGTGTGAATCGTGGTGCGAGCGGTGCACCGATGGGTCTTTTGCTGGAGAGCACTCGCGGGCTGAATCTAAAGGAGTTGACTTGAACGAAGAAGCTGCACGCAGTAGGCTTGGGGCGATTGGTTGGCAACCTCTCGCATTCGGCGGTTCAAGTTCTTTGGCAGGTGACGTTAGAGTGCGCGCTGTTTCCACGCGTGAGAGCGCGTGGCCCCATTGAAGCTCCAAAACAATCTTGGCCACATGCTCTCCGATTCGCGTTTCCACGCGTGAGAGCGCGTGGCCCCATTGAAGCCCTACGCGTGGGGGTTGGACGGCGAGATCAGCTTCGGGTTTCCACGCGTGAGAGCGCGTGGCCCCATTGAAGCGCCTAATACAATCAAAGCACGGCTGGTCCGCAGCGAGGTTTCCACGCGTGAGAGCGCGTGGCCCTTGCTGTTCAACGCCCCGGCTCGCAATCATTGGCGCCCTTTTCCGTTGGTGAGTTATGCCCGAGCGGCTTCGGCCACCAGGATGATCGCGGAGTGGTCGACATTCCTCCGTGGGCGGTGAGCCCGCTCGGGAATGGTTAGACGCCCGCGCGATGTCAGGGCAAACGTGAGCGAAGACTCTCCGCCAGGCGAACCAGATCGCTCACTTCTCGCAAGTTGCCTAATATAGAGAGGCGCGCGTGCGCTGGAAAGAGAGCCCACTGTCAAGGATGAGAGTTCGGATCGTCGCCGATGACAGAGTTGATGTCTACGAGATCGCGAGAAAGAGTTCTATTCTAGGAAATGCTCCGACACATCAACCGGCCGGGCAACCAGGTTGTTCCGCATGATCACTCGCGCGCAAGTGTTCCATCGCAGGATCGCATCGTCGTTCCCGGCAGGACGCAGTGCTTCGGCCTTCTCGTACCAGTCCATCGCTTCGCACAGCCATTCGTACGCGTCGAACCCGCCGCCCGGCACGCCCTTCTTCAACTGAGCCTTTGCCCGTCGCTCAAGCACTATTCCGGAATAGTAGGCTCGCTTGTAGTCATCGGTTATTCGCGCGAGCACGTCGTGAATCTGTGTCTCGCTCACCGCGTAGCCCCGGCCGAACCGATCCGTCAGCGCAAGCAAGAGCGCGATGAGCGCCGGCTGGTTATCGGCGTCCGCCTGCAAGATGTCAAGGCAGATGCTTTCGGCCGCGCTCGGCTCGCCCAGCAGCCGGTACCGTTCGGCCTTCTCAAGCGCGCGAGGAATCGCTTCGACGGAAATGCGTTTCAATTCGAACATGGCGGCCTCCTGTCGCGAAGAACCGAAGTGATGCGCGATCACTCTCAAGTACTTCTTCGGAAGATGCGAAACAACCGCGTGACCGGATCGTAGAACTGATCCACGACCCGCTCCTTGAGCGGAATTATCGCGTTGTCGGTAATCGTTATGCTCTCCGGGCAAACCCGCGTGCAGCACTTGGTGATGTTGCAGTAGCCGATGCCGTGGGCTTTCTTCAACTCTCCGACGCGGTCTTCGACGTCGAGCGGGTGCATCTCGAGCGCGGCGGCATAGACAAAGTATCGGGGCCCGATGAACTCGTCATGCAGATGATGCTCGCGAAGCACGTGGCATACGTCCTGACACAAGAAGCACTCGATGCACTTGCGGAACTCCTGAACGCGGTCGACGTCCTCCTGATACATTCGCCAGGTTCCGTCGGCAGCGTCCGGCGTCCTCGGCTTGAACGGTTTGATCTGTTTCTTAACCCGAAAATTCCAGGACACGTCGGCGACGAGGTCTTTGATCGGAGGGAACGCGCGCAAGGGCTCGACGCTCACGGGCTCGTCGAGCGGAAGCGCGCTCATTTGAGTCATGCACATCAAGCGGGGCGTTCCGTTGACCTCGGCCGAGCACGAGCCGCACTTGCCCGCTTTGCAGTTCCATCGAAGCGCCAAATCCGGCGCCTGCTCCGCCTGAATGCGGTGCATCGCGTCCAGCACGACCATCCCCTTCGCGAACTCGGCCGTGTATTCCTCGAACTTCCCGCTTTCGGCGTCGCCGCGCCAGATTCGAAACGTGGCCGTGGGCATTATTTCATCTCCTCGATGATCTGCTTGAGCTCAGATGGCATTTCGGGGATCGGAGCGCGCGCGAGTTGCATCTCGCCCTCGCGTCCCTTCTGGACAACGAGATTGAACTTGCCGGAGTCCGCGTCCTTCGCGGGAAAGTCTTCGCGAAAGTGAGCGCCGCGGCTCTCCTTTCGTTCCAGCGCCGACCGCGTAACCGCTTCCGACACAATGAGCATCGAGTCGAGGTCGAGCGCCGTGTGCCATCCGGGGTTGTACTCGCGATTGCCGGTGACCGCGACGCGGCCGGCTCGCTCACGCAGCTTGTCGATTCCTTCAATCGCTCGATGCATCTCCGCTTCTGTCCTTATGATCCCGACTAGCTCTTGCATCATCTCTTGAAGATCGGCCTGGAGTTGATAGGGGTTCTCGCGCGAGCCCGAAGCCGCCGCGGTTTCAAACGGACTGATCGCGCGCGCCGCCGCCAGGTTCACTTGAGCCTCGTCGACACGGGCCCATTGATTGGCGAGCGCGAATTCAGCCGCGAACCGGCCAGCGCGCCTGCCGAACACCAGAAGGTCCGAGAGCGAATTGCCTCCCAACCTGTTGGCCCCGTGCAGGCCCGCTGCGCATTCGCCCGCCGCGAACAATCCCGGCAGCGTCGACATCTGGGTCTCGGCGTCGACCTGAATCCCGCCCATCATGTAGTGGGTCGTCGGACCGACCTCCATTGGCTGCTCGGTGATGTCGATGCCCGCGAGTTGCTTGAACTGATGATACATGCTCGGCAGCTTGCGCTTGATGTGCTCGGCGGCGTCCTTGCGCTTTTCTCTGATCCAGGAGATGTCGAGATAGACGCCGCCGTGCGGACTGCCGCGTCCGTCTCTCACCTCTCGACGGATACATCGCGCGACGTGATCGCGAGTTAGTAGCTCGGGCGGCCTCCGTGCATTCTTGTCGCCTTGCGTGTATCGCCATCCCTCCTCTTCGGTGTCCGCAGTCTGAGCGCGATAGTTCTCTGGGATGTCGTCGAACATGAAGCGCCGACGTTCGAGATTGAGCAGCACTCCTCCTTCGCCCCGGACGCCCTCGGTGACCAGGATGCCGCAAACGCTCGGCGGCCAGATCATCCCGGTCGGGTGGAACTGAACGAACTCCATGTCTATGAGTGCCGCGCCTGCGTTGTAGGCCAGCGCCAACCCATCACCCGTGTACTCCCAACTGTTGCTCGTTATCTTGTACGCCCGACCGATTCCGCCGGTCGCAAGGACAACGGCCTTCGCCCGAAACAACCTGAAGCGGCCGCGCTCGCGCTCGTAGCCGAACGCGCCTGCCACCCGGCCATCGTCGGTCAGCAACGCGAGCACCGTGCATTCCATGTGCACGTCGATGCCGAGGTGAATGCCGTGGTCCTGAAGCGTGCGAATCATCTCCAGGCCCGTTCGGTCGCCAACGTGAGCGAGCCGCGGGTACGCGTGGCCGCCGAAGTTTCGCTGAAGAATGCGGCCGTCCTTGGTGCGGTCAAACAACGCGCCCCAGGCTTCAAGCTCGCGCACGCATTCGGGTGCTTCCCTGGCATGAAGCTCCGCCATTCGCCAGTTGTTGACATACTGGCCGCCGCGCATCGTGTCGGCGAAATGGACTCGCCAGTTGTCACGGTCGTCAACGTTCGCGAGCGCCGCCGCGATGCCGCCTTCGGCCATCACGGTGTGCGCCTTGCCGAGCAGTGACTTGCACACGATCCCAACTTTGGCGCCCGCTGCTGACGCCGCGATGGCGGCTCGAAGCCCGGCCCCTCCCGCTCCGATCACCAACACGTCGTACTCGAATGATTCGTATTGGGTCATCAGAGAAGTCTCCAATCCGCCCATACGCCCATCGAGCAAAGCCTCACGTAGACATCGGAGAACATCACGGAGAACAGGCTCATCCACGCCCACACCATGTGACGGCGATTGAGGCAACCGACGCAGTTGTACGCGCGCATTCGAACCGGCGCGCGAGATAGTTGGTCGAGACATCCGCCGACCACGTGGCGCATCGAGTGGCAGCCCAACGCGTAGCCGCCAAGCAGAACGACGTTCACCGCCAGCACCAGCGTCCCGAGGCCGATCCCAAAGCTGACCCTCCCCGTCGCCGCGTCTTCGAACCACAGCGCCTTCCAGACGTCGTAGGAGAGAATGAACAGGAAGACCACGGCAAGGACGAGAAAGAAGCGGTGCGCGTTTTGAATGATCAGCGGAAGCGAGTGCTCGCCGCGATAATGTTTGCGCGGTTCTCCTACTGCACACGACGGAGGATCGGCCCAGAAGGACTTGTAGTAGCCGCCGCGGTAGTAGTAACACGTAAGGCGGAAGGCGCCGGGCGCCCATAGGATCAACAGCGCGGGCGAGAACGGCAGCCAGCCCGGCCACCAGCCGGGTTTGGGGCCGAACCAGCTATGGGGCGAGTCGCCGAAGACCTCAGGCGAGTAGAACGGCGACAGGTACGGCCCCGAGGTGTAGTGATCGCCCTGGAACGCCGCCCACGTCGCGTAGACGATGAAAGCGGATAGACCGAGAAATATCAGCAGCGGCCCAATCCACCACGCGTCGCGCCGCATGGTCTGGCCGAAGCCGCGCTTCAACGGCAGTTCTCCATAAGCCATAGCAGATCATCACTCCCAGACGAGAGCCGGAGTTCAATGGCGAGCCGGGCACTCGAAGAGTATTCAATCCATTACCACGCCGAGCCTCACGAAGAATCAAGTAAGAGTGCGTCGAGCCGCTGAGACTCGAACGGGGATCGTTCCCGGTGGAGTAGATTGATCGCATTATTGGCCTTGGAGTCGGATGAAAACGGCAAGAGCTTACATTAGAGGGAATTTGGAATCAAGAAGGTGCGCTGCGTGAATGGGGCGCTATCACATGAGACGTGTGCGGAGGCGCCGGACGCCTAGCGTGTACCTTCGAGCGCTTCTATTCGGTTCTCATGATCGTGAAGATCGGCACGCAACTGGTTCAACTCGATGCTTATCACGTCCAGCCGGCGTCCGATCTTGCGAAAGCCTTGATCAACTTCCGCCTTGAGATCGCTGATTTGCTTCTGAACCTCGGCCTTGAACTCGGTTATTTGCGCTTGAACATCTGCCTTGAACTCGGCTATCTGCGCCTGAACTTCCGCTTTGAACTCGGCTATTTGCGCCTGAACGCCTTCCCACAGCGGTCGCGTATCGTAAAGCCTCTCGTCTACCTTTTGCTCAAGGACCAACAGCCGGCTCTTGACGTCCTGGAGGTCGGACTTCATATCCAAAAGGTCAGACGTCAATCCCTGAACCAGCGTAATGAGCTGATTCAACTTGTCATCCTGTGAGCCGTTGAACTTCTGGGTTAGATCTTCGCTCATAGGTCTCCTCGTGAGCCTGCTGATGTGTGGTCAGTATGCCGCGCGCCGGGCCGCAAGGTCAACAGCGCGCTCAGTATCGACGCCCGCACGTCCATACATACATAGAAGATAACGACGACACTGACGCCGCGGTTCACCCTCTGCTATCATGCCCGTTTCATCTATTGCCAATATGGAGGACATGTGAGGTCACGCGAGGACATTCGGAACATCGCAATCATCGCTCACGTCGATCACGGGAAAACGACCCTCGTAGACGCGATGCTCAAGCAGTCGGGTCTCTTTCGCGACAACGAAGCCACCGTCGAGCGAATGATGGACTCGATGGACCTCGAACGCGAGCGCGGCATTACGATCATGGCCAAGAACGCCTCGGTCCGCTATCGCGGGGTCAAGGTCAACATCGTCGACACTCCGGGCCACTCCGATTTCGGCGGTGAGGTCGAGCGCGTACTCAAGATGGTCGACGGCGTCATGCTGCTGGTCGATGCCAGTGAAGGTCCGTTGCCCCAAACCCGCTACGTCCTTTCGAAGGCGCTCGAGCAAGAACTGCCGGCCATAGTCGTGATCAACAAAATAGACCGCCAGGATGCGCGGCCCGAGGAAGTTGTCAGCGAAGTCTTCGACCTGTTCATCGATCTCGACGCCACTGAGGAACAAGCCAGCTTCCCGGTCATCTACACCGTCGCCCGCGAAGGCATTGCCAAGCGCAGCATGGCAGACGAAGCCACGGACCTTGGCCCTCTCTTCGAAGAGATCCTCGCCGCGATCCCACCCCCGTCCGCTCCAATCGGCGGCATCCTGCAATTGCTGGTCGCGAACCTCGACTACAACGACTACGTCGGCCGTCTCGCTATCGGCAGAATCTTCTCGGGCGCAGTCGCGATCGGCGATCAGGTTTCGATTTGCAAATTGAACGGCGACATCCAGAAGACCCGAGTGACGAAGCTCTACGCGTTCGAGGGTATGAATCAGACCACAATCGAGCGGGCCGAGGCGGGCGAGATAGTCGCGCTCGCCGGCATCGAAGACATCTACATCGGCGAGACCGTTTCGTCAGCCGACGATCCACGGCCGCTTCCAAAAATAACCGTGGACGAGCCGACTATCGCGATGATCTTCAGCGTGAATACGTCGCCCTTCGCCGGCCGCGAAGGAAAATACGTCACCTCGCGAAAGCTGCGCGAGCGGCTCGATAAAGAAGCGCTCGGCAACGTGGCGATCAGAGTTGAATCGACCGATTCGATGGACAGCTTCAAAGTGTCGGGTCGCGGCGAGCTTCAACTCGCGATCATAATCGAGATGATGCGACGCGAGGGGTATGAGGTTCAGGTCTCGAAGCCGGAAGTCATCACTCGCAGCGACAATGGTCGGACGCTCGAACCGATAGAACTCACAGTGATCGACTGCCCGGAGACCTTCATCGGCGTCGTCACCGAAGCGCTCGGCCGGCGACGCGGCAGGATGACTAAGATGATCAATCACGGGACCGGCCGCGTCCGAATGGAATTCGAAGTCCCCTCGCGCGGTCTGATTGGGTTCCGCAGCGAGTTTCTCACCGACACAAAAGGCACCGGCTTGCTCAACACGATCTTCCTGAGATGGGACGACTGGCAAGGGATGATCTCGCAACGCATCACCGGCGCCCTGGTGGCGGATCGGCCCGGTACTGCGACAACCTACGCGCTCTATAATCTCCAAGAGCGCGGTGAGCTGTTCGCAAGGCCGGGCACGGCTGTCTACGAGGGGATGGTCATCGGCGAGAACGCCCGCGACGTGGATCTGGACGTGAACGTGGTAAAGGAGAAGAAGCTGACTAACATGCGCGCATCGACGGCTGACGAGGCAATGCGGCTCGTCCCGTTTCGCGAGCTGTCGCTTGAGCAAGCGCTGGAGTTCATCCGCGAAGACGAACTCGTGGAAGTGACTCCCGGTTCAATCCGGATGCGCAAGAAGATTCTTCCATCCAACCAGCGTCCGAAGGGACGGAATGTGGAGTGAGTTGAGCAACGAATTGCAGCCCTTTTGCGAGGCGCGCCTTTCGTGGCGAGCCTCTTGGCGCTCTCGGCGTTTTGGCGGTTGAACGGGCTTGTCCTTGCATCCCCCGGCACGCCTGAATGACAATCTCCCATGCCTGAGGTCCACTGCGCTGGAGGCAACCGGAATGTCAGTAGCTCAACGATCAGAGCCGCGCTATACGATCGAAGAATACCTGGCCCTCGAGCGCCAAGCCGAACAGCGCCACGAATACCTCGACGGGTACATCTTCGCGATGGCTGGCGAGAGCTCCGCCCACGCAGACATCTCTATCAACGTTGTGCGGGAAGTTAGCACTCAGTTGAGAGGCACGCCGTGCCGCGTGCGGTCAAAAGACACCAAGGTTCGCAGCGGACCTTCATCGACACATCCGCGAACAACAGGGGGACTCTTCTCCTATCCCGACGCCGTGGTCATCTGCGGAGAGCCCCAGTATCACGACGAGCACCAAGACGTCGTTATCAACCCAAGCGTCATCATCGAAGTGCTGTCAGAATCAACCGAAGCGTTCGACCGGGGCGCGAAGTTTCTGCGCTACCAGACGTGGAGCCCCACGTTGACCGACTACGTGCTCGTCTCCCAGCACGCCCCAATACTCGAACACTTCGCGCGACATGGTGACGGCACGTGGTCCTACGCGGTCTACCAGGGATTGGACGCGAGCCTACGGATCAACTCCATCGACTGCACGCTGAAGCTGGCCGACATCTACGACCGCGTCGTCTTCCCCGCGCCGGAGGTTGAAGAAGCCGTCGAAGAATAGGAGCTCAGCGGAGACCGCAACCGCTATGGAATTCACCCTCAACGGAGAGAAGCGCGAACTGGAAACCCGGGACGGCGAGTCGCTGCTCGACCTGCTGCGAAATCACTTCGGGTTGATCTCGCCCAAGGACGGCTGCAGCCCCCAAGGTCAATGCGGCTGCTGCACGGTGATCGTCGACGACCGCGCCGTCGTTTCCTGCGCAATGCCCGCAAGCGCCGTCTCCGGCAAGCGCGTGCTGACCCTCGACGGATTCAGCGAATTCGAGCGCGAAGTGTTCGCCGACAGCTTCATCGCCGCAGGCGGGCTCCAGTGCGGCTTCTGTACGCCCGGCATCGTTGTCCGCGCGAAGAACCTGATCGACACGAGCCCCGACCCGACCGACGATCAGATCAATCGCATTCTGAGCATGCACCATTGCCGTTGCACGGGCTATGTGAAGATCGTCGATTCGATCAAGCTCGCGGCAAAAGGATTGAGAGGGGAAGCCTGCACGGCGCCGGACAGCTGCGGTCGCGTGGGCACGAACACGCCGCGTTACGAAGCTCGCGAGTTTGCGCTCGGCGAGCGGCCTTACGTCGATGATATGTCCTTTCCCGATATGCTCCACGGCGCGGTGCTGTTGTCGGCGCACCCGCGAGCGCTCGTCAAGAAGATCGACACAAGCAAGGCAAAAGATATCGACAGAGTGATTGCAATCGTCACCGCCGCTGACGTGCCGGGCGAGCGGCATCAGGGGCTCATCTACAGGGACTGGCCAATGTTCGTCGCCGAAGGCGAAGAGACTCGCTACGTTGGTGACGTCATCGCGGCGGTCGCGGCAGTTGATCGCCGCACCGCAAGACTGGCCGCCGAAGCCATTTTGGTCGACTACGAAGTTCGCGAGCCCGTCACCAGTCCCGAGGAAGCGCTAAAGCCCGATGCCCCAAAGCTACACAAAAAGGGAAACCTGCTCAGCAAATCTGAGATCGCGCGGGGCGACGTTGCCGCGGCCCTGGCGCGCTCCGCTTACACCGCGACCCATACGTTCCAGACTCAGTTCATCGAGCACATGTACCTCGAGCCGGAAGCCTGCATCGTTATGCCCGAAGGCGACGGCTTGCGCGTCTACACCCAGGGGCAGGGCGTCTTCGACGATCGCCGCCAAATCGCATCGTTCATGGCGATGCCCGAAGACAAGGTGAAGGTCACGCTGGTCTCGAACGGCGGCGCCTTCGGCGGCAAAGAAGACATGAGCATTCAGGCTCAGACGGCGCTCCTCGCGAAAGTCACCGGCAAGCCTGTCAAGCTCACGCTCAGCCGCGAAGAGAGCTTGCGCCTCCACCCGAAGCGCCATCCGATCAAGATGACCTACACGGTTGGCTGCGACGCCGAAGGTCGCCTGACCGCGGTGAAGGCCGACATGATCGGCGACAAGGGCGCGTACGCGTCGGTAGGCACTAAGGTCCTCGAACGCGCGGCGGGTCACTGCTGTGGTCCGTACAAAGTCGATAACGTTCACGTCGTTTCGCTCGCCGTCTACACCAACAATCCGCCGTGCGGCGCGATGCGGGGCTTCGGTGCGAATCAAGCGGCGTTCGCCATCGAATCGATGATGGACATACTGGCGGAGAAAGTCGGGATTGACGGCTGGGAGATGCGCTATCGCAATGCGCTCGACATTGGAGACCGGTTCTGCACGGGGCAACAACTCGAATCGAGCGTCGGATTGAAGAAGACCCTCGAAGCGGTGAAGGAGATCTACAGGAACGCGAAGTATGCCGGAATCGCCTGCGGGATCAAGAACGTCGGGATCGGAAACGGATTGCCCGAATACGGCAAAGCGATGCTCGAAGTCAATCCCGACGGGACCGTCAGCATCTACACCGGCTTCACCGAGATGGGGCAGGGCTTGTTCACGGTGCTGCTGCAAACGGCTTGCGAGGAGACGGGCTTGCCGCCAAGCGTGTTCACCAAAGTCGCGGCCGATACGAAGTTCAATCTCGATTGCGGGCAGACGACCGCTTCACGCGGGACTTTTCTGGGTTGTCGCGGAGTGCAGGAAGCAGCGCGAAAACTCAAAGCGGACATCGACGCGAAGAAGACTCTCAAGGACCTCGCCGGGCGGACATACTATGGCGAGGTGAAGATCGACGATACGGTGTCGCTAGAATCCAAGTCCGAAAGACCGAAGACCCATTTCGCCTACGGGTTCGCAACTCAGGTCGTGATCCTCGACGACGACGGCCGAATCAAGAAAGTCATCGCCGCCCACGACGTTGGCAAAGTCATGAACCCCGCGCTGCTCGAAGGCCAACTCGAAGGCTCGGTCCATATGGGATTAGGTTACGCGCTGACTGAAGAGTTCAAGGTCGTTGGCGGCGTGCCTCAGAACATGACGGTGAACTCACAGGGGTTGTTGCGTGCGCGGCATATGCCCGAAGTCGAGTTGATCTTAATCGAAGAGAGCCATCCGGATGGTCCGTATGGAGCGAAAGGCGTCGGCGAGATTGGCCTGGTCCCTACCGCGCCCGCCGTGGCTGGGGCTTTGTACAAATTCGATGGCGTTCGGAGGTTCAGGCTTCCGATGAAGGACTCGCCGGCGGCGCGCTTTATTAGGGGCGGGCGCGACGGATAAGTCGCCCCGAGTTGCAACGATTCCAGGACCGCGGCATCGCATTTTCAAGTGGACGCTCACGCCCTTCCCGGGCAAATGAATTCTCTGCAAGATGAATTCTATGAGGAGAGCGTATGACTTTGATCAACGAAACCGATTCTGAATCGGTTAAAGCGATTCTGACGGCACTCAAGTCCGAAACCGGAGCGACGACCACTCTCCAGGGATTGGCCCAAGGTGTGATGGAGCAGTTCCGGGCGGTGTTCACAGAGTCGGTAGTGCTTGCTCGAACGTATGCGACCGTCCCTTACAAGCTGTTACCGGAGCGGGATCGCGCCTTCGTACAGAACTCGGTGCGAGGCAAGGGAAAGCTCGACCTGCTCACCGAAGAAACCAAGGTGCTCTCCCTCCTGGGGACTAGCGGCGTTGATCCCGCGTGGTGCGATCGCTACCGTTCGCAGGACCACCTGGGTGTGCCGCTGCTGTCGCCGGAGTTCGTGGCCGGTATTCCAATGGTAGCGGGACTAATACGCGATCTCGGCAGCTCGGCTGACTGGTACGCCAGGACGCGCCCCTCGGACAGTAGTGATAATTTCGGCGTGTTCGCTGAGAGTTTCTTCGTTCCGGATGCGGCCACGTGTCGGGACGATTCCGGCCGGCTGCTCATCCCGGCGCAAGACTTCGTACGGGCTCACGGCGTCCGCGCAGTTCTGGGAGTTGGAGGGCAATTTGGGAGCACCGGTATGATTCTCGTCTGCATCTTCTTTACCCGCGAGGCACCGTCACCGACCACCGCAAAATGGCTGATGCGGCTGCCGTTGGTACTCGGAACGGTTTCCCTCCCGTTTGTTTCATCCGGGAGGATCTACACGGTTGGGGTATTCGAGAGTTAGATGGTTGGTAGAGAATGAGGCGCGCTCTCTCGCTCGTCATCGCTTTTCTTCTATTGCCGGCCGCCGGGGTCGCTCTCGCGCGCGATACCTACCCGCGCTCGTCAACCGTAGACGCCATCCATTACCGAATCAGCATTGAAATCAGCGCCGCGAGCGATCAAGTCAAAGCCGAGACCGCCATCCTCCTCGAGTTCAAAACTGACGGCGTCAAGGAAGCCGCGCTGGATTTCAGCGGGCTCACGATTGACGCTGTGACAGAGAATGACCGGGCGGCGAAGTACACTCGCGTCAACGGCCGCGTGATCATCGCGCTTGAAGGCTCGTACCGGCGAGGCGATCGTTGCCGGCTCGCGATCAAGTACCACGGCAAACCGGCAGACGGCCTGTACATCAAGAAGAACAAGTTCGGCGACCCGAGCGTCTTCGCTGACAACTGGCCCGACCGCGCTCACTACTGGTTTCCGTCGATAGATCACCCTTACGACAAAGCGACGGTTGAGTTCCTGGTCGTCGCGCCCGCCAACTACGACATCGTCGCCAACGGGGCGCTGGCGGAAACGACCGCGAGACCCGACGGCTCGAAGCTGACTCATTGGATCGAGCGCGTCGCCATCCCCACCTACTGCATGGTCATCGGCGCGACTGGCTTCTCGGTCATTAACGCCAATGCGCTGGACCCTTCAAACCGGGGCGTTCCGCTCTCCTACTACCTCTACCCGCGAGACCGCGATCACGGGGTCAAGGGCTTTGGGCGGGCCGCCGAAATGATCGAGTTCTATTCGAACCTGATCGCGCCTTATCCATACGAGAAGCTCGCGCTCGTTCAATCGTCCACGCGATTCGGCGGGATGGAGAACTCGAGCGCCATTTTCTTCGACGAGAAGCTGTTCGACGATAGCGCCGACCTGGAAGGCGTCGTCGCGCACGAGATTGCGCATCAATGGTTCGGGGATTCGGTCACCGAAGCCGACTGGCATCACGTTTGGCTGAGCGAGAGCTTCGCGCAATACTTCGGCCATCTCTTCTTCGAACGCGCCGACGGCCGGCAGAAGTTCGTCAGCCTAATGCTGGCCGACAAGGAGAGTTACTTGAAAGCGTACGCATCGGACCCGCGGCCGATGTACGACCCGGCGATCACCGACTTGTTTGCGCTGCTGAATCGGAACACCTACGAGAAGGGCGCGTGGGTGTTGCACATGCTGCGGCGGGTGATGGGCGATGAGAAGTTCTTCGCCGGGATACGGGATTACTACCGGCGTCACAGAGAGGGCAATGCGCTGACGGCCGACTTTCAGAAAGTGATGGAATCTCACGCGGGCATGTCACTCGACTGGTTT
>Ga0209640_10001876_pt1 | contig 18121 bp, 15 predicted proteins | sample RifCSP10_1_FD_184018 | JGI IMG/M metagenome (GOLD analysis project Ga0209640, IMG submission 184018) | Soil microbial communities from Rifle, Colorado - Rifle CSP2_sed 10_1 (SPAdes) (version 2) | ecosystem: Environmental > Terrestrial > Deep subsurface > Rock core/Sediment | place: Rifle... | reverse complement strand
TCAGTGAAAGGTACTTTGGTTCAGAGAGACAGCCCCACCGCGAAGCGGTTTAGTTCAACGTTACGGCTGAGCCGCGCCGAAGGCGTCGGTCTCAAGTCGATTGTTAGCCGCCGCCCATCCTCTTGAGGCCGAAACTGGTCCGCTCCGGTCGAAGCAGGGGCGGGCCAGTTCAGCACTGGTCGCGTACGGCGTGGCGCCTACTTGGCCCGCCTCCAGACAATCTGAGTGGTTCCGCCAACCGACCCAGTAGGGTTGGTTAACGTTAGTTGGTCCCCCGCGAGAGTGAACAGACGCTTCTGTTCAGTTCCATTCCAGTTCGGGAACGTACTCCCTTCAATCTGCATGCTGATCATACGGTCCGCCTCACCGATCGAGTACGTGCCGAAATAGGCGAGGCTCCCCGCATAGGCGGCTTTGTTTTCTTCCACGGTTCCCGCAACACGGTTGTTGGACGCGAACTTGGGAACGCCAGGACGGACGACCACAATCGAAAAGTGACCATTGCCATCCAACATCAGGGAGCCATTCGGATTCGGGCCGAACGGTTCGACCTTCTTGCCCCCCTGCTCGACATTTACCGAGACGAGCGTCCAGGCTCCAACAAGCTCCTTGGCCGTCTGGCCGGCTGCGTCGCCCGCAGGCAAGGCAACTGCGAGAAACAGCAGCGACATCGTGGTCCGTGTGAGCGTGCGAAATAGGTTCATGATTTTCCTCCATTCTTTCTCCATGATGAGACTTCGCGAACGGGCACCGCAACGGAGTGTGTAGAATTTTCGCGACTCCACATCCTCTCCTCCAGAGCGGATAACGTATAGCGTTTTATCCCGGATGCCCTTGAGGGATAGAGCCTCGACAGAATCCCGTGCATGGCATCGGGATAAAACGTGTTGGACTAAACCGCTGAGCCGAATTTACCCCTTTGCTATGGAGATTGTAAAGCGGACTAGGGATCATAGGAGGGGATAAGGGGACAGGCTGGTTTTTTTGACAATCACAACCTGGAAAAGTAGCCCCTTTACCTCCCACCTTTACGAAACGACGCGGTTACCGTGCGAGGATGGGGCGGAATTGCCTCTAGCGACTTGAGAGCCCAGAAGAACCTGAACGAGCAAGCGGACCCGTAGGCTCGAGAGTGAAAACCGCGTCATGGGCGATGGTTGCTCGAGGCCGAGACAAAGGCGGCAAAGATCTTTTTCTGACCGACGTACTTGTCGATGAGAAACTCGGGATGCCACTGGACACCAAGAACGAATGCATGTTCCCTGCTTTCAAGACCCTCGATCACACCATCTTCGGCGGTCGCGTTGACGATCAGCCCCGTGCCCAATCGCTTCACCGACTGGTGATGGGTGGTATTGGTCTCTAAACTCTTTTGCCCCACGATTCTCCGGAGCAGGGTCCCGTCGTGGATGGCGACCGCGTGACCCCCTCGATCTTTTAAGGCCCCTTGCTGATGCTCCAGCGCAGCCGGGATCTGGCTGGCGATATCTTGATAAAGCGTTCCACCGAGGGCGACGTTGATGGCCTGGGCGCCGCCGCAAACCCCGAGGACAGGTAAATTCCGTTCGAGGGCCAGAGAGATCAATTCCAGCTCGAATTGGGTCCGGTCCTCTTTGACCTCGCCCAACGCTGCTATCGATGTTTCGCCGTAACGTCCGGGATCGATATCGAAATTCCCCCCGCTGATAAGGATCCCATCCACGCGCGCGAAGATCGCCTGGATGGCGCTCCGGGCGGGCACGATAGGGAGGATGATGGGCAGGCCGCCGGTTTCCAGCATCGCTCGCGCGTAGCGCTCGTGGAGCAGAATCAACCGATTTCGCTTACCTGGCTGGGAACCCTGTGGGATGGTCTCGATGTCCGGGGTGATCCCGATCAGGGGCCTCTCGCGATCGGATTTTTTTCTCATCGATGGCTGTTGTAGATCTTTCGATAGATCCGATGATTGCGCAAAACCAGTTTTACATAAAGTCGTGTTTCCCCGTAGGGGATCCTCTCGATGAACTCGTCTTCGTCCTCTGCCATGATCTGTTTTTCCCAGCGGGCTACGGCGTTCTCTCCGGCATTGTAGGCGGCGATCGCTTTGATCACATTGTTCGAGTAAAGTTGGAGCAGTTCTTTCAGGTGGAGAGTGCCTAGGTTCAGGTTGAGCTCCGGTTCATAGAGTTTTTGCGGCTGGGGCGGAGAAAGTCCCAACTGGATGGCTGCCCGAACAGCAGTGGAGGGAAGAAGCTGCATTAAGCCGTAGGCCGATGCTGGAGAAAGGGCCTTGGGGTCGAACATGCTCTCTTGACGAATCAAGGCCACCACCAGATAGGGATCGAGGCTCCTTTCTTCTGTGATTTTCTGAATCGTCTCCCAGAAGGCTAAGGGGTAACGGTAACGGTTTAGCCCGTCTGAAGGAGAAGGGATTTGGTTCGCCAGGGCAACGCTGCGCCCATAGGCTCCATTCCGGGCATACTCGCGTATCAGCGTGAATTTCGTGGGGAGGTCGTCATTGCTCGAGTTTCGAATCTCGTCCAACTCAGTGACAGCCAATTGGTTCAGTGAGATCTCAGCCAGCTCCTGGGCACGGGATAGGTGAAAAGAACTGTCTGGGCTAGAGGGGGGGACCGTTTCAGGGAAGAGATTCGAGCTTGTCGTCTTTTTCTCCTCGACAGCAGCGCCCATTTTTTCCAGCCATCGGGCCGCTGGCCCCTTATAATAGCTCTCCTCCGGTGCGTTCAGGATCTGGAAAAAAATCTGTTTCGCCTCATCGGAGCGCCCCAACCTCTGGACAGTTCGGGCTTGCCAGTAAAGAGCCCCGGTCTTGTAACGTCCCTCTCCTTTGTCTGCTGCAAGACGGTGGAAGGCGGCGTAGGCCCGGTCATTATCTCCCTGGAGGTAATGAATCCAGGCCGATCTCCACTGGGTCTCCTCACGCATTGGGCTATCAGGAAATCTCTTGGCAAAGTCTTGGTACAGGCGCAGCGCGTCACCCGGTTTACCGAGAGATTCGTAGATGCGCGCCGATGCAATATGGGCAAGATCGTTGAAAGAGCTTTTGGGATAGCGATCCCTGAGTTGCTTAAAGTAATCAAGCGCCTTGAGGTTCTCGTCTCGATTCCAATAGATCTCGGCGAGCCGGTACAGGGCGTTCGGACCCTGCGAACTCCCCGGATATTTCTCTACGATCTCTGTCAGGACGGGTATCGCCTCCTCCCGTTTCCGCGCCGCTCGCAAGACGTTGGCCAGGCCCATCAGGAAGCGCGGGCGCAAAGGACCCCGAGGCGCAAGATCAACGAGAGTCCGGTACACCCTTTCTGCTTCCTCGTATTGGCGCTCTCGCGCCAGCAGCTCTCCCTCATGCAATAAAGCCTCGACCCTTGTTAGGCCGAAGAGCTGGGGCTGCTCCTCCCTGAGCCGGTTCACTTCTTTTCGCGCCATGGGCGACCAAGAGGAGAGAGGGGAGGAGCGGCGCAATTCCTGGTAAACGGAGTATGCCTGAGTTAATTCTCCCATGGTCTCGTGAAGCTGGCCGAGCAGAAACAGGGCCTCATCGGCAATCTCCCGCGGTGGCGCTGTGTTTCGGATTTCGTACAGCCTCTCCCGTGCCGCGGCGTAATCTTTGGCAGCCAGCATGATCTTTGCGAATTGGAGCTCGGCCCGGGGGGCCCAAACGCTTAGAGGGAATTTTTGTTTGACCTGGCCGAAATACCTGCCAGCGCTGTCCGCGTCGCCGCGAGATAGGAAAATTTCGCCGAGAAAGTAGAGGCTGTAGTCCTCCAGTGGCGAGCCGCGGTTCAAGGTCTTCACAAAGAGGCTCTCCGCCTCAGCCAGACGATTTTGGGAGAAGAAGGTATAGGCTTCGGTGAAGAGCTCGCGCACTGTTTTCTCCTGGGCGCCAGGCGAGCCGGGCAGGCAGAGGAGGGAAAGGGGAACGTATAGATATATGAAAAGGGTCAGGAGCCTATTCACGCTGAATGCAAGTTTAACGGAGGAGGGCCGAGGATTCAACCAAGCAGGGTTATCCAGGCCGAGGAGCGGTGTTGTATTTTTGGAGGATGAAAGTTATGGTTCTGATGAGAGGTTTTTCGCCAGCGCGAGGGGTCGTCCCGAGCGCTGGTTTTGCATCTCGTCTTGAGGAGGAAAGGCGTTTGAAGATCGAAGGGAATTATACCTTTAAAGCTCCGCGTCAGAGGGTTTGGGAGGTCCTGCTGGATCCGAAGATCATGGCCCAGTGCATGCCGGGGTGCGAGGGTCTTGCGGAAGTGGCGCCGGATCAGTTTGAGGCGACGATGAAAATCGGCGTCGCCTCGGTGAAAGGAACTTACAAAGGCAAAGTCGCGATCAAGGACAAGCAGCCCCCCGCACACTATGTGCTCAGCGGCGAGGGTTCCGGGACCCCGGGTTTCATGCAGGGGGACATGGCGGTGGACCTGGAGGAAAAAAACGGACAGACGGTTCTCAAATACAGCGCCGATGCGAAGGTGGGAGGTTTGATCGCCGGGGTGGGACAGAGAATGATCGGGGGCATTACCAAGATGATGGTGGACCAGTTTTTTAAGAAGATGGAGGGTTTTCTTGGATGAGAATGCGGCGGGGATCGATAGGTACGCCCTTGACCCGCACCTCGTAGTGGAGGTGCGGGCTTGTGCTCTTTCCCGTATTGCCGACATTCGCAATTACCTGCCCCTTGCTTACCGGTTCCCCCTCCTTGACATGGATCGTGGAGAGGTGCGCGTAAAGGGTAGTGATCCCTTCCCCGTGATTTAAGATCACCATCTTGCCGTTGCCGTTGGTCGAACCGGCTCGCTCCACGACCCCATCTCCCGGCGCGTATACGGCGGTTCCCACCGTCTTGGGGATGTCGAGCCCCGCGTGGAACTCCGGTTTTCCCGTCCACGGGTTAGGGCGCATGCCAAGTCCGGAACTCACCGGCCCTTGGGCGGGCCAGCGGGTGGGAGCGGAGGCGATCAACCGCTCCAGCTCGCTCCGGAGCGAGGCCAGGCTCTTTTCCAACTCATCCAACTCAAAGCGACCATTGGCGGAGTTCCTGTGCTTGGTTGGCAGAGAGGCGCGGATCCTGCTTTGCAATTCCCCCCATTCGGCGAGCCGGCTCTGAACCTCCAGGGATTGCTCCTGCAAGGCCGAGAGCTGCTCGCGATAGTTCTCGGTATTTAACCCTGCCTGCTTGAGACCCCAGAGCTGGCGTTTCGCCCAGAGGTAGTCGCTGAGCAACCAGCCGCTGACAGCCAACAGGATGGCGCCTGCCAACAGGAAGCAGAGGATAAACCTTCTGGAGAAGACGAAACGGCGGATCCGCGTTTCACTCTGCGGTAGGATCAGAACTGAGTATGCTCGGGCCATGACGCTCAACGCTACGAGCTTTTCTGTGCCACTCGAATCCCTTCTCTCATCATCTTGCAGTGCCCATCGAAGACGACCCCCTCCTCCAGGACGAGAACGGGGGTAGTCATATCGCCATAGATGCGCGCTTTGCTCCTGAGCTGCACCCGCTCGCGCGCCGTGATCTTTCCCGTCACCAGGCCGCTCGCGATCAGCACGTCCACTTCCATGTCCGCCTGAACCTCACCCGTCTCGCCGATGAGCAGCGTGCCCGTTGAGTGGATCTCCCCCTGGAATTTTCCGTTCAGAACCAGGGTCCCGACAAATGTCAGACGACCCTCGAGTGCGCAGCCTTGATCGACGATGGAAGTCGAGTCCTGCTCGGAGCCTGAATGGTTTTTTCTCCAACGCCACATGGGCTCTGCGCCTCCTGCGAAAACCAACCTAAGCTAGTCTCTGGGCAGCGCGATAGTATCCCTGTCGCCAAAGCTATGTCAATACGACGTGGAACGGTTGGCCTCCCTTGACTTCTTTTGTGCATAAACGCTAGGAAGAATGGAAAAGATGGCTCCCGGCGTCAGCGTGATTATTCCCACGTACAATCGCTGGCCGATGGTCCGCGAGGCCGTCGAGTCAGTCCTCGCCCAGACCGACCAGAGCTTCGAGCTGATCGTGGTCGATGATGGGTCGGAGGATGAGACGACGGAAAAGCTTATCGGATACGGCTCCAGCCCTCGGGTCCTTCGCCAGCCAAGGCGCGGGGTGGCCGCCGCGCGTAACCTAGGGGTCCGCAGCTCGGCCGGCAAGTATCTGGCCTTCTTGGATTCCGATGACCTGTGGCGGCGGCGGAAGCTGGAAACCCAAGTGGCATTTATGGAGGCCCGGCCGGAGGTCGAGATCTGCCAGACCGAGGAGATCTGGATACGCCGGGGGATCCGGGTAAATCCGAAATGGCGACATCGCAAGCCTGCGGGAGATATCTTTCGCGCCAGCCTCGACCTTTGCCTGGTGAGCCCGTCGGCGGTGATGATGACGAGAGATTTGTTTGAGAGGGAAGGGGGATTTGACGAAACCTTTCCTGTCTGTGAAGACTATGATCTGTGGCTTCGAATCGCCGCAGATACTCCGGTCCATTTGATCCGGCAAGCTCTCGTTTTAAAAAGGGGAGGACACCAGGATCAGTTATCCCACTCCACCTGGGGTCTGGACCGGTTTCGTGTTCTGGCAATCAAAAAACTGCTTGATGCGGGCCTGCGGGGCGAAAAGAGGATCTGGGCTATAGAGGCGCTGGCCGGGAAAGTGGCGATTTTGGCCAAGGGAGCGAGGCGGAGGGGGAAAGAATGTGATGCCTTGATTTACGAAAGATTGTTAGCGGAATTTATTGAGGAAATAGAGCATGATCGATCAGGAGATCATCGCCTACAGCGAGGCGAGGGGATTTCACAAACAAACTCTCGAGCGGTGGCTCAAGATGACTGAGGCCGACCGGCGAGCGCTCTGGGGTCTGGTTAAGGATCTGAAGCTGGGGGAGAATCATCTACGGGATTTTCTCGACTGGCTGGAGGAAATCGGCCTGCGGGATGGAGTGAGCATCTCTGAAGTTCTGAAGGGAGAATTTCTTCTACGGATCTCTTCGGACCCTCGATTGGGCCGGAACGACAAACTAAAACAGATCAAGGAGGAGCTGCGCCGGCGCAGATTTCCCCGCCTGGCCCGTACGGAGGAGGAGATCCGCAGGCGGATCCGCGAGTTGAAACTCAGGCCGCAGATCCAAATTTCCGTTCCGCCAGGTCTGGAGGGGGGGGTTACCGTGCAGGTGAAGGCCGCAAGCTGCGAGGAACTGGCGCGGTTAGCTAAAGAGCTGGGAGCACTGTCAGAAAGAAAGGCGACGAAAGAGATCTTCGGTCTCCTGGAAGGCCGGCTTGCAATCTGATAGCTCGAGAAGGGTTGAAGGGCTAAAAACGCTGATAGCTGATGGGAAGAGCGAAGAAATCAAGATGAAAGATTTTGAGCCTAGTGAGATCATCGTTGAGGCCGGGTCAGAACCAAGCCCTATCTACAGGAACCTGAGAAAGGCCTTGCCACACGTCCCGTTCACCTTTGTCAATAACGTCGAAGCTCCCGGCTCGGCTCTTTTCGCCGCTAGTGATCCGTTCGGAGATGGAAAGAGGCGGCTCTTCTTGATGCGCCACAAGGGAGATTTTTTGAAGAAATGTCCCGGCAGCGAGGGACAGGTGTGCTGCAACTATTTTGTCATCAACTTTGCGAGCAATTGCCCGATGGAGTGCAGCTATTGCTACCTCCAGGAATATCTGGTCCACAATCCCGCGCTGAAAGTTTTCAGCAACGTGGATGACTTGATCGAGGAGGCCCACAGGCTACTCAGCCGCCATCGCCGTTTTCTCTTTCGCATCGGCACCGGGGAAATCACGGACAGCCTCGCCCTGGATCCCTATATCGGCTTTTCCGCTGAAGTGATCCCATTTTTCGCCGCGCAGCCGAACGTGCTCCTCGAGCTCAAGACCAAGAGCGATCGGGTCGAGGGGCTGTTGGGGCTGGATGCCAAAGATCGGGTCGTCGTCTCGTGGTCGATGAATCCTGAGCGCGTGATCGAACGCGACGAGCATCTGACCGCCTCCTTTGAGGAGCGGCTAGTGGCCGCACGCCGCTGTCAGGAGGCGGGATACAAATTGGGCTTCCACTTCGATCCTCTGATCGAGTATCCCGGCTGGGAGCCGGATTATCGGGAGATGGTCGAGCGGACCTTCGCTACGATAGACCATCGCAGGATCGCCTGGATCAGTATGGGGGTGCTGCGGAACACCCCGGGCTTGAAGCGGATGATGCGGGAGCGATTTCCCTCCACGGACCTGCTCTCCGGAGAACAGGTCCTCTGTCCCGACGGCAAGATGCGCTATTTCCAACCCCTGCGGGTGAGCATGTATCGCAAGATGCTCAGTTGGATCCGCAGCGCCGCACCGATAGTTTTCGTTTATCTCTGCATGGAATCGAAGGAGGTCTGGGAGCAGGTCTTCGGTTTTGCCCCGCGCTGTGAGAAAGAGCTAGGGAAGGCAATAGTCAGTAGGGAATAGGCAGTAAAACGCTGACAACTTTAATTTCCAAAATTCGTTGATTTGCTATTGCCTGGTGCCTGTTGCCTCATGCCTGTAAATAAAGACAGCCCCGTAGGAGTGTTCGACTCGGGAATTGGCGGCCTGACCGTCTTGCAGCGAATTATGGAGGCGCTGCCGCGGGAAAACACCGTCTACCTGGGCGATACCGCTCGATCGCCGTACGGCACCAAGTCGGCTGAGACCGTGCTGCGCTACTCGTTCGAGAACAGCGACTTCCTGATTCAGAAAGGGGTCAAGATCGTGGTTGTCGCTTGCAATACTTCAACCGCCATCGCTCTCGAGGCGTTGAAGGAATCCCTCTCCATCCCGGTCGTGGGGGTGATCGAGCCCGGCGTCAAGCGCGCGCTGGAGAAGACCAGCAGCAAAAGGATCGGCGTGATCGGCACAGAAGCCACAATCCAAAGCGGCGCTTATACTCGGGCTCTGAAGGCGTTGGATTCTGGCGTCGAGGTCTATAGCCGCTCCTGCCCGTTGTTCGTTCCTCTGGTCGAAGAAGGTTGGCTCGACCATCCCGTCGTGAATATGACTGTGGAGAGCTATCTCGGGAGCCTCAAACAGAGCGGCATTGACACCCTTATCCTCGGCTGCACCCATTATCCACTGCTCAAGAAGGCGATTCGAAAGTTCATGGGCCGAGGGGTTGAGCTCGTCGATTCGGCGGAAGAGACCGCCAAGGCGGTGGGAGCGATTTTAAGGCAGAGGTCCCTGGGGCGAGCGCGGGGAAAGGGTAGCGCGAGCTTCTTTGTCACGGATGTCCCGGACCGCTTCGTCAAGGTGGGCCGCCGCTTTCTGGGTGAGAAAGTGGACTCCGCCGTCAGGATCGAGCGCTAGCGACAAGGGAAAGCGTCCATCCTCCCCACAACTCCCACAATTCGTACGCGCCAACCTGCCTTCTTGTATCTCTGCGCCTGAATCGTGTATTTTAAATTTGGTATGCTTCGTTTGATCACAAAAATCGTCGGAAGCAAGAACGACCGGGAGTTAAAGAGGATCCAGCCGATCGTAGATCAGATCAGCGCCCTGGAGTCCCAATACCAAAAGCTCAGCAACGCGGAGCTCAAGTCCAAGACGGAGGAATTTAAACAGCGGCTTCAGGAGAAGACCGCCGCCTCGCGCGCCAACCTCGAAGAGAGTCGCGCCCGGGTTGTTGCCGCGCCGGGAGAAGACCGGGAAAAGCTGAGGGAAGAACTGGATAAACTTGAAAACGAGCTGCGCGAGAGCGAAGCCGGGATCCTTGGCGAGATCCTCCCTGAGGCATTCGCAGCGGTTCGGGAATCTTCGAAGCGAACCACCGCCATGCGTCATTTCGACGTGCAACTGGTGGGCGGGGTCGTGCTTCACGAAGGCAGGATCGCCGAGATGAAGACGGGGGAAGGGAAGACGTTGGTGGCCACGCTCGCGCTCTATCTCAACGCCCTCACCGGTCGAGGAACGCATCTCATCACGGTCAATGATTACCTGGCGCGCCGGGACGTGCAGTGGATGGGCCCGATCTTTCACTTGCTCGGTTTGAGCGTGGCCTCTATCGTCCATGAGGCGAGCTTTCTCTTCGACCCGACATATATACCCAAGGACTACCGCTTCCTCAATCTGCGCCCGATCACCCGGCAGGAGGCCTATCGCGCGGACATCACCTATGGGACCAACAACGAATTCGGCTTCGATTATTTGCGCGACAACATGAAATTTTCCCTGGAGGAATATGCCCAGCGGGAACTCAATTTCGCCATCGTGGATGAGGTCGACAACATCCTGATCGACGAGGCCCGCACGCCGCTGATCATCTCCGGGCCCGCCGAAGAGTCGACCGACAAGTACTACATCATCGACCGGATCATTCCTAAACTGCAGCGGGGCGCGGTCATTCAGGGCGACCCCTCCCAGGAAAAGCGCGCCGCTATCGAGGCCCAGGGAGACTACACGGTCGATGAGAAGAGCAAGACCGTGACGCTCACGGAAACCGGCGTGGCGAAGGTGGAGCGCTTGCTCGGCATTCACAATCTCTACGACCCGCGCCACATCGACACCCTCCACCACGTCCACCAGGCCCTCAAGGCGCACGCGCTTTTTAAGCGCGATGTCGATTTTGTCGTCAAGGACGGGGAGGTCATCATCGTCGATGAGTTCACCGGACGGCTGATGCCGGGTCGGCGTTGGTCGGACGGGCTCCACCAGGCGATCGAGGCCAGAGAAGGGGTGCGCATCCGCGAGGAGAACCAGACGCTGGCGACCATCACGATCCAGAACTATTTCCGCATGTACAAAAAGCTCGCAGGGATGACCGGGACCGCCGATACCGAGGCCACGGAGTTCAAGAAGATCTACAAGCTCGACGTCGTGGTGGTCCCGACGCATCGGAAGATGGTTCGTACGGACCATCCGGACGTTGTCTACCGCAGCGAGCAGGAGAAATTCAACGCGGTTGTGGAGGAGATCGAGGCCTGCCATGCGAAGGGCCAGCCGGTTCTGGTCGGGACCACCTCGGTGGCGAAATCCGAGCGCCTGTCCCGAATGCTCAAAAAGAAAGCGATCAAGCACAACGTTCTGAACGCGGTAAATCACGAGGCCGAGGCGACCATCATCGCCCAGGCAGGGAGATTCGCCGCCCTGACGATCGCCACCAATATGGCGGGACGCGGAACAGACATCCTGCTCGGAGGGAACCCGGAGTTTCTCGCCCGTTCGGATATGGAGAACGAATGGATCAGCCGCGCCTCCAATCTGCCCTTCCAGGGGGCCACACGCTACGAGGATGCCTTGAGGGAACTCAAGGAGAAATACGAGGAGGAGGTCCAGCGGGCTGAAACGCGCTACCGGACGCAGGCGGAGACCTACGAGCAGCAGCGGTCTGACGCCCTGAAGCGATCGACGGAGACCCAACGCCGCCTGCGCGAGCTCTCTCCCTTCCGCGAGCTGTGCCAGAAGTATGAAGAGATCTCTGCAACGGAGCTGATCGAGGCCCTGCACGAGATGCGGAGCATTCCGGAGCGCTACCTGGAAGTGAAGGAGAGCCTCGAGTCCTCCTTGCTGTCCGCCGCTGGTGCGGGGGCGGCCGAGACCCGGCGCGCTTTCGAAGAGGCGCTGCGCGCCTTCGGCGAATACCTTGAGCGCTGGGAGGAGGCGGATGGGGGAAGGCAGGACCTGATGGAGGCCCTGGATGAGAGAAGGCGCAACTACGAACAGCGGATCAACGACTACGAGTTTGCGGTAACGAATCTCATCCTGTCCCAGGGCGGAGAGGCGTCGGTGGTGACGGAGTACGAGGAGGCGCGCCGCGCGTTTGAGCAGGCGGAAACGCGCTGCGAGGAGGTCCGCCAGCCTTATGAGGAGGCGATCCGTCAGGCGCAGCGCAACTACGAGACCAAGCGCCAGGAATATGTGCGCGCCGTGGAGGAAATTCGCGAACAACTGGAGAAGGCTCCCGAGGCCTACCGCCAGAGGTACGAGGAGATCTTGGAACGGTATAAGACGGTGTGCGCCGAGGAGCGGGAGAAGGTCATCGGCGCCGGCGGGCTCCACATCCTGGGGACCGAGCGGCACGAGAGCCGGAGGATCGACAACCAGCTGCGCGGGAGATCCGGGCGACAAGGCGATCCCGGCTCGTCGCGCTTCTATCTGTCGCTCGAGGACGATCTCATGCGGATCTTTGGGGCGGACCGGATTCAATCGATCATGAACCGCCTGGGGATGGAGGAGGGGGTCCCCATCGAGCACGGGCTCGTGACCCGTGCCATCGAAAATGCGCAGAAGAAGGTTGAGGCCCACAACTTCGATATTCGAAAGCATCTCCTGGAATACGATGACGTGATGAACAAGCAGCGCGAGGTGATCTACCATCGGAGGCGCGAGGTTCTCAAAGGCGCGAATCTCAAGGAAGAAGTCCTGGAGATGGGGCAGGGGCTGGTGGAGGAGCTCGTCGGACGCTACGCGGACAAAGACCACGATCCTTCGGAGTGGGATCTGGCCGGCCTGAACGAGGCCCTGCATCATCAGTTTAACTTCCGCCTCAATCTCAACCCGGAGGAACGAGACCATTTGACTTTGGAGGGACTCACGGACAGGGTCGTGGAGCAGGTGACCCAGGTCTATCAGGGGAAAGAAGAACGCTTCGGTTCCGAGCTGCTCCGACAGCTGGAAAAGATCATCATGCTCCAGACGATCGATGGCCTCTGGAAAGATCATCTGCTCAATATGGACCATCTCAAGGAGGGGATCGGGCTGCGCGGCTACGGACAGAAAAACCCTCTCCAGGAATATCAAAAAGAAGGCTTCGAGATGTTCGAGGAGATGGTCGGCCGCATCGAGGTAGATGTGGTGCAGAAGCTCTATACTATAGAGATGGCCCGGGAGGAGGCGGTGGCGGAGATGGAGATGCAGCGCCGGCCGCAGAGAATCGTATTGAGTCATGGCGGTGACGGCGAGGCGCAGGCCCGGGCAACGCCGGTAAAGCGCCAGGGAAGCAAGGTCGGCAGAAATGATCCCTGTCCCTGCGGCAGCGGGAAGAAGTACAAGCGTTGCTGCGGAAAGTGACCACCATTTTGGATTTTGGATTGCCGATTTAATCTAAAATCTAAAATCGAAAATTGTCAGTGAGCGACGGGCACGAACAGCGATGAGTACTATCAGGGTTCCCGGATTTAAATTCGCCGGGGTGGCCTGCGGGATCAAGAAGAGCCGGAGGAAAGATTTAGCCTTCATCCTTTCCGAGCGCCCGGCCACGGCCGCGGCGCTTTTCACAACCAATTGGGTCAGGGCAGCTCCCGTGATCGTCGGCATGAGGCGGATGAGGCGCGGCCTCATCCAGGCGGTCGTGATCAACAGTGGCGTCGCCAACGCCTGCACGGGAGCGCAGGGTGTTCGAGATGCCGAGACCACGTGCCGCGAGACCGCTTTGCGCCTCGACATCGATCCGGGCCTGGTTCTGCCCTCCTCCACCGGACTGATCGGACTTCCCTTGCCCATGGATAAAATTCTGAGCGGCATCGAAAAAGCTGCCGCCGTGCTTTCCGACGGTTCTTTTTTTCAAGCTGCCAGAGCGATACTCACTACCGACCGCTTCATCAAGACCGCCTCGGCGAGCTGTCGCCTGGCTGGGAAGCAGGTCGTGGTGGCGGGAATGGCAAAAGGGGCAGGGATGATCGCGCCCAAGGTGGCGACCATGCTCGCCTATATTTTAACCGACGCGGCCGTGGAGCCGCGCTGCCTGAGAGCAATTCTAAGGAACGCGGCCGCCAAGACCTTCAACGCGGTCACCGTCGACGGCGACATGAGCACGAACGACACGGTTTTATTCCTGGCCAACGGTGTAGCCGGGAACCCACCGGTAAGAAGCGGGAGCAGAGAAGAAGAGGTTCTTTTGAACGTGGTCAAGGAACTGATGGGCAGCCTGGCCCTGAAGCTGGTCGAAGACGGGGAAGGGGCGACCAAGGTGGTGGAGGTTCGGGTTCAGGGATCCCGCTCATCGGCGGAGGCCCGAAAGATCGCCTATACCGTGGCCACCTCCCAGCTCGTGAAGGCGGCCTTTTTCGGCGAGGACCCCAATTATGGCCGGATTATGGCGGCGATCGGACGGGCTGAAGTTCCCATCAAACCCGAGCGGGTGGATGTCTCCTTTGACGGAGTGACGGTGGTCAAGAGAGGGGTGGGCGTGAATTCCACGGAGCAGGAGGCCGCACGGGTTTTAAAGCAGCCCTCCTTCAGCGTCCGGATTCACCTGCGTCAAGGAAAGGCATCGGCCTCCGTCTGGACGTCCGACTTGAGTCACGAATACGTCCGCATCAACTCCGCGTATCGAACCTGATCCGCCCCGTGAGGGAGTTTTTTACGAGCGCGTGGGTGCCAGCAGACAGGCCTCGAAAGGGGCGAGGTCAAAGTAGAGCCCGGGGTCCTTCAGAGCACTCGCGTCGACTTCGGTGGAGTTTCCGCTCAGGAGATCGCGCAGCACGATTCGCTGCTGCCCTTGGAGCCCCGCAAGATCGACGGCAGCGCAGCATCGGGCAGGATCTGGACCGAAGTTTACGATCACAATCCGCGATCCATGCCGGTCGGCCTCCCACGTGTAGATCACCACTTGCTCGAAGCCGAAGCTTTCGCCTCCTCCCGGTTTGAGTTCGAGTAGCTTCCACCTGCCGCGGCGCATCACCTCGCCTCCGAGCGCGGCCAAAAGCTTATCGTAGAAGCCGCACACCTCGGGGTCTGATTTTTCCACCGGGCACCGACCGAGCTGGATGGGGATTTTAACCTTCCGCCCGTCCAGTTGCCCCTGGTGAAAAAGGCGCATTCCGGGCAGCGTGTAAGCAATGAGCGCCGCCGCCCGATGCCGGCCGGGGGAGAAGGCCCGCGCCGCGCGCGCCTCATCATGGTTTTCCAGGAAGCGAACCGATCTTTTTTGGAAGTCGAAGTCCCGATGGAGATGCTCCTTTACGGCGGCGGCGTTTCCGTGAAGAAGACGGTCGTAAAGGCCCTTGTCGTAGGTGTAGTCAAAACCGAGGGCCTGAAGCTTCGCCTCCAGGTCCCAGTAGACTTCGGCGACGAGGCGAAAGTCGGGATAGATTCGCTTGACCGCGTCAATGGCCTCGGCCCAAAACTCCGTCCGGGCCGGCGCTGCCCGATCAGCCGGCTTGGTCATTTCTCCCCACGTGCGCGTAAAGACCTCGTTCAGCATCAGCATCGACATGTCGCACCGTACGCCGTCGCATTGGGAGGCGATGTCCACTAAGGTCTGGATCAACGAGGCGCGCATTCCCGGATGGGCGAAATCGAGCTGGGCGGTGTCCAACCAGGCGGGGAAGTACGGATCCCGGCCGTGGGCGAGGATTCTTCTCCCATGGATCGTGTCGGCGAGAAAAAAGCTTTGCGGTTCGCGCCTGCGCGACTCATCATCGCCGTGGACGTAATACTCGGGATGGGAAAAAACCCAGGGATGATCGAGGGCCGTGTGGTTCGGCACGAAGTCGAGGACCAATCGCACGCCCCTCTGGGCCAGGCGGGCGCGTAGACGCGCCAGGGCTTCGGGGCCGCCCAGGCCTTCCGCCACCCGGTACTCTTGGACCGCGTAGGGAGAGCCGAGGACGTCTTCGGGATTCCAGTCCGGAAGCGCTTCGCGGTACTCCGATTGGAGCTGCGAGAGGTCGAGGGCCACGGCTCTGCCTTTGGCGCCAGTTTGCCAAACCCCCATGAGCCACACCAGATCGAAATGAAGCCGGGCCATTTCGTCTAACGCGCTGTCGGGGACATCGTCGAGCGCGGCAGGCTGCTTCGATTCCCTGAACTCTCCGACCCAGAGCCGCGCGTTGATTTCGTAAAGGAGGGGATGGTCGGTTATTCGGCTGGGGATGGGAGGGTAAATGCTCACCGCAAATGGCTGAGGGCTGAGATCTCTATGCCTGCAGCTTCTTCTTGAGAATTTCGTTGGCCAGCTGAGGGTTGGCCTTACCCTGGGTGGCCTTCATCACCTGGCCGACTAGAAAGCCGAAGACCTTATCCTTGCCGGCGCGGTAGTCGGAGACCTGCTGCGGGTGCGCGGCCAAAACTTGCTCCACCGCCTTGTCGATGCTATCGGCGTCGCTCAACTGTTCGAGTCCTTTTTCGCGCACGATCTTTTCCGCCGGCTGCCCGCTCGCCAGCATCTCTTCAAAGAGGGATTTGGCCATCTTGCCGCTGATTTTTCCCTCGTCGATCATCCGCACCAGCCCGGCCAGGTGGTCCGGGGGAATCGGCCACGAGGTGATGCGGAGATCGGCGTCCAGCTTTCTTTCTCTGATCACGCGGAAGAGATCCCCCATGGTCCAGTTGCTGATCGCCTTGGCGTTGGGGTGGATCTTGACGGCTGCCTCGAAGTAGTCGGCGACGTCCTTGCGCGCTGTCAGCAGCTCCGCGTCGTAGAGCGGCAGGCCATAATCCGAGACGAACCGCTCCTTGCGCTCCGCCGGGAGCTCCGGAAGGCCCGCTTTCACCTCCTGGATCCATTCCTCATCGATAACCAGAGGGAGCAAATCCGGATCGGGAAAGTAGCGGTAGTCATGAGCGTACTCCTTGGAGCGCATGGACCGGGTGACCTCGCGATCCGGGTCCCACAGGCGGGTCTCCTGAACCACCCTGCCGCCCTCGGAGAGGGTCGCGATCTGGCGCTGGATCTCATATTCGAGCGCCTTCTCCACCGCCTTGAAGGAGTTCATGTTCTTGATCTCCGCCCTCACGCCCAGGGCCGTGCTCTCCTCGGGACGGATCGAGACGTTGGCATCGCAGCGGAAACTTCCCTCCTCCATGTTCCCGTCGCAGATCTCCAGGTATTGCAGAATCGATCTCAGGTCCCTGAGATAACGGCTCGCCTGTTCGGCGCTGCGGATATCCGGCTCGCTCACGATTTCGAGCAGCGGGACCCCGGCCCGGTTCAGGTCCACGAGGCTATAGTCCCCCTTGACCTCGTGGAGATTTTTGCCGGCGTCTTCTTCCATGTGGATGCGGGTCAGCCGGATTCGCTTCTTGCCGCGGTCGAGCGTGATGTCGAGGTACCCATCGCGGCAGACGGGAAGCTCGTACTGGCTGATCTGGTAACCCTTGGGGAGGTCCGGGTAGAAGTAGTTCTTTCGCGCCCATCGACTGGTTCGGGCGATCTCACAATGCGTGGCCAGCCCCGCGCGTAGGGCAAACTCTACGACCCTCCGGTTCAGGACCGGCAAGACACCTGGAAACCCCATGCAAACCGGACAGGTATTCTGATTGGGATTGTCGCCGAACCGGGTCGAACAGCCGCAGAATATCTTGGATTCGGTTAGAAGCTGGGCGTGGACTTCAAGCCCGATCACCGGTTCGTAATTCATGGTCTTTTATCTGTTCTCCGGGGCCAGCAGCTTATCAATGGCCTGCTTGAATTGCGCATAGGGCTGAGCCCCGCGAATCATCTCCAGGGCTTTGATTTTTGAATCGTTCGGATCTGTCAGGCCCACGAAGAAAGTCGGCGTGCCCCTGACGCCGGCTTCGACGCCGGCTGCGATGTTACGGCGTATTTCCGCCTCATGCTTCCCGCTCTTCAAGCATTGCTCGAACGTCCGCAAATCCAAGCCCACCGCCTTCGCATGGTCCGATAGGTGAACCGATCCGAGCGCGTTTTGATGCGCGAAGAGCCGATCGTGCATCTCCCAGTATTTTCCCTGATTGCCGGCGCAGTTGGCGGCCTCGTGCGCTTTGAAAGCATCCTTGTGGATGGATTCTATCGGAAAGTCCAAAAGGACGTATTTTACTTTGCCTGTCCCGATGTAGTCTCGTTCGATCTGGGGCAACGTCTCACGGACGTGCCTTGCGCAGAAGGGTCACTGGTAGTCGGTAAAATCAACCAGGGTCACCTTGGCGTTTTTATCGCCCTTGAAAGGACTCCCCTCCACGCTTACGACCACCGGCTTGAACGGTTGCGGCGCTTCTCTACCCGGGGCTTGGGCGGCCAGCATCCCGCGCAGGACGTTTTTGATGACCTCCAGCTCCTTTTCGATTCTCTTCTGCCCCTCCTTAAGTGTCTCCATCTCTTGCCTGAGCATTCTCAGATCTTCCTCCGACTGTGCCGCGGCCGGGCGGCTCCAGAAAGGAAGCACGAGAAGCATTCCGATCAAAATCCTGGAGACGGTTTGCATCATCGGTCTATGAAAATAACAGGAAGCCCGCAC
>Ga0209640_10001875_pt1 | contig 18124 bp, 29 predicted proteins | sample RifCSP10_1_FD_184018 | JGI IMG/M metagenome (GOLD analysis project Ga0209640, IMG submission 184018) | Soil microbial communities from Rifle, Colorado - Rifle CSP2_sed 10_1 (SPAdes) (version 2) | ecosystem: Environmental > Terrestrial > Deep subsurface > Rock core/Sediment | place: Rifle... | reverse complement strand
GAGATCGGGGTATGGTCGAAGCACTCCCCCCTGAGCCCCAGCAACCACACCGGGGATGTCGGGATCGTCCGGCTCGACGCGGATAGACACGGTTCTACATGGCCCCACCGTGCCTGGATTCCCGTAGCTGCCATCCAACGACTGCATGACCGTAACGGAGTCATCGAAGACGATGCGTGAAGAGGCGGGGAGCGCGAAAGCATCTCGCGTCCAGCCGGTCGAGGAATTGGTGTCTAGCCACCATCCCGGCGTGCCCGTCGGATTCCAATTGGGGTCGCCAAGGGTGTATATGACGCGACTAGATGAAAACACGGAAGGTGGGTACGCAGGCGCTACTGTTCCCACGATCCGGGAGATGCTCATGTGCTCCTCTCCGGCTGCAACGAGCGCCTTTCCGTACTTCGTAGACATGCTCGGCGGCACAACCTGCTCACCGCGAATAACGGAATCGCGAAACGTCGCCCACTTGGAAGCCTCGACTGGATTAGCCCTGACCCACTTGCCGTGATACGAAACACCCTCGGCGTTCGGAACATACTCATCGGGAAAGATGCGAAGGGCCGGGTCATCAGCCACCGTTACTCGTCCCAAACAAGATCAATCTGACAAGGCTGCCCTGCCCCGGTCTCAATGATGACCCCGATGCCATTGGCCGTACCGGCGTTGATGATTAGGCCCGTTTCTCCAAACGTCCAAATGACTGCCGCTCCCACCGCCGCACCTAGCGTTTGCCGGTAGCCCAAATCATCGCCGAGAGTCGGCCCCGCCGAGTGCGTCGTAAATGCGGTACAAGCAGCCGCGGGCGAGTTGGGATTGTATTTCCCCTCCGTGAGCCCAGCCCCTTGCGTACCAGTCGTCGTAAGACGTACGAGCTTTACATCGAGTGCAGTCGAAGTCGTATTCGAGATGCCAACTTCCCGCAAAGCGCCACCCGAGCCAGCGGCGGCATAGAGGGACGCCAATGGAAGCACAGTGGAGCCAGCGCTCGATTTGACGCCTGCTGCATAGCGAGCCATGTGTTACTCCTCGTTCGAGTCAAAGAAAAAGCCCGCTTGTGACGGGCCGGGAGGGTTTAGTTGGTGCGAGCTAGCTAGGTGATGCGCGTACTACTATTCCAAAGTGAAGCTTATTGCGCTCGAATTAAATTGCGCCGTATCGCCGTTCAACACTGACTTTGCGGTCGTTAGGTCACCCCACACCAAGTTCAAATCAGCGCTCGTTTTGGCGTTACCATCGAGAATCATCATCTGCGGAATCACAGCCGCCGCGTTCCAGTCGGCCGTCGCCGTGGGGAACGTGTGAGCGTTCGAGTTGACCTTGGCCGCATCTCCCGTGATCGAAGCGAAGTTCGTCACGTTGTTCGTCTTGGAGACGCGATCGTAGGAACCGCCCGAGACTTCCCCGGCAGTCCCACCGTGGTAAGCGTCCATGTCGGTCGCGGCGGCAGTTGTCCAAAGAGCCGTGTAGACAGTCACCGGGGCCGTGAAGGCAACCGCACCCAGGACCTCGTTCCTGACCTTCTCGGAGAGTGAGGACGAGAAACCCGACGCCATGAGAATGTGGTCGAAGATGCGTCGATAGCGACGAGGAAGCTCAGACTTCACCCAGTCGCGGTACAGCTCGAGCGCAGGAGCCGGGTGCCACTCCCGCACACTCAGAGTCACGATTCTGCTCATGCGCTCACTTCTCCTTTTCCGTGTCCCTCGAACTCGAGCTCCACGATCCTTCCGGGCGGGGGACTCTTCTCTCCGGGTTCGGCTTTTCGGTAGTAGTGCTTCTGTCGCCAGCGCGGTTGAACGGCGACCAAGTAAAGGACGGGTTCGAGCGATCGCTTACCATCTTTGGTAAGCGCGTAGAAGCCCGGTACGTCCGCATCGGGAAACCAGGCGACGGGGCCACGATGTCTCATGACTCGACCACGTACGAGTAGTGCCCTCGCACGGCGCCTCCGGTCGTGATGATCGAGAGCGCAGCCGACTTCCCCGTTGCGAACCAGGGCGAGGACGCTTGCCCAGCGGCGGCGATGCCGCCGTTGGCTGCAAAGGACATCGCCCCCGTAAGATCCGCGCCGTCCGAGAACTTGACCGTGGCCGCAGCGTCCGCGACAACCGCGTAGCTACAGACCTTGATCTTCTGATTGTCGGACTGGGCGGCGACGAGCTGCGTCGTCCCGGCGGCGACGGAGATAGCCCCGTAGAGGAGGTTTCTCCCCTGATGCTGCTCGATCTCTACAGCCATTAGGGCGCAGAGAGTTGTCCGAGCGCGGCCGTAATCGCCTTGCCGGCAGCAACAGCCTTCGCGCCGGCTGCAGCCTGCTCGTTGGCCTTGGCAAGACCCTCCTCTAGCGACTTGATCTTTGCCGCGGAGGCAAGGAGAGCGATCTTGAGATCAGCGTTCACCTGATCCAGCTCGGCAGCCGCAGCGACAGCCTTACGAAGCGTGCCGATCTCCTTCTTGTTGCGCTCGTTCTGCCCGGAGAGCTCCGAGGCGTATGTCTTGACGTCGTAGAGCTCGCGCTCGAGGACAGCGGTGTCTTCTGACATCAGATTCCTTTCAGACCAGGGACGACAATCCCCGAGTTGGTCTCGTAGTAGTTGCGTTCGTGCTTGTCATCGAGGGAGTCCAGCTCCCGCTCGATTAGCTCCGCGCGAGAATCGCGCTCGACACCTTTGAACTTGCGGGCGAAGTCCTCGTTTTGCCAGGCCCGCATCCCGTAGCCACACAGGGAGCACTTCTCAGGGAACGGTGACTCGTGCGGCTCCCAGCACTCGATACAGACGTAGCCGAGGCGGAAGCGCTCTATCTGCTCAAGGGGGAAGCGAGCCTTGTAGTCGAGGGTCGCACGTCCTAGATCCGAGGTCGCCCGGTCCCAGGTGTTATCAACAGAGAGCGCTGTTACCGGCTTGCGCCAGCGCCGGATGATCTTGTCTTCGGTCGGCAAAACTCTCCAATCCTTCGATGATCTGCTCCATCTCGTCCTGCACAAGCCACCATCCGCAAGGGATGGCGAGCATGTGAGTCGAGAAGTAGTCGACACCCGGAAGCAGGCCGTTCGGGAAGTTGAACGCGGTGTGCTTGTCGTTTCGCGCATGAACAGGGCTACTCTCGATGCCACGTTCCGCGAGGTGGGCGCTCAGGGCGTCCCGCTCATTGTTGACGACAGTAAAAAACCACCACGGATGCTCCACTGCTGGGTGTCCGTACAGCGTTCTCGAAATCCAGTCCGCACACTCCCAGTGAGCATCGACGTGATCGAGCGCAAGTGGCAAGTTCGCAAGACCGATCGCCGCCGCGATGTCGTTCATGTGGTACTTGAAGCCAACTTCGGTGATGTCCTGTGTGCAGCGGAAAGACTCCGAGGAACGTCGGTCAAGCCCGTACCAGCGAAGTAGCCGGCCTCGTTCCATTTGCTCGGGCGGGGCGAGCAAAGCACCCCCGTCCCCGGTTGTCAGGTGCTTGATCGCCTGGAACGACCAACAAACGTAATCGCCTCCGACCGTACCCCCGAAAGAGTGTGCGGCGTCCTGAATGATCGGAGGGCCAAAGGTCTTGAGCAGCCCATAGTCCGCGGGGGCACCGCCCCAGTCGACCGCCATGATTGCCTTCGTGCGGGGCGTGATCTTGCGGAAGACGTCGATAGGGTCGATGAGCCCCGAGACCTTGTGAACATCAGCCCATACCGGGCGAGCACCACGCTTGACGATAACTCCGTTGGTTGCGGTGCAGGTCATCGGGGTCGTGACTACCTCGTCGCCTGGCCCGACGCCGATCAGCTCGAGCGCGAGGTCGAGAGCTGACGTACAGGAATTCGTAGTCAGCGGGGCAGCGGGGAGATGGAGCGCTAGTTGCAGCTCCTCCTCGAACTCGTCGACCTTCGCACCTTGCCCGATGTAGCCCGATGCGAGAACCTCCGCGACAGCCTCTTCGGCCTCAGGGGACATCGCAACCCTGAAGAGACGAATCACCCGTGCATCACCACCCGTTCGCCATCGTCCGAGACGAGCGTGTAGCCCGCCTTCTCCGCTGCTCGCCGCGAGGCGATGTTGTCCGAACGAATCTCTGCCCAGACTCCCGTGAAGTGGCGGTAGATGCGAGTCCCTAGACCCCTGCCCCGCGCTTCAGGTAGCAAGCCGAGCGAGATCCAAGTCTTCCCACCACGCTCCGAGAGAAGCGCGTAGCCCACGCCGTCGAAAAGCCAGAGCTCGTGCTCGGGCTTCCACCACGCCGCCTGCATCCCAGGGGTGATCTCACGAGTGTCCCGCGTCATCCACTCCCGACAGGAATTTCGGATGCAGCGCACAAGCTCGACTTGCTCGGACGTCGAGACTCGCTCAACGTGCAAGCGCGATAATCTCTTCCCGCCAAACGAGCGAGTTCTCAGGCCACTTGGCGAGAGTCGAAGAAATGAAATCGAAGTCGCCCTCATAGCGATCCGTCCATTGCCCGAGACGTTCAGGGATGTTGGGGACAACGAACTCGTGTCCACCGACCCCGCCTTCTCGAATCACCTGCTCGGACCAGAGCAGACCGTTTCTTCCTGATCGGAAGCGAAACATCAGCGGGCGTGGCTCTGAAAGCGAGCGGGCGGCGCGGCGGATGTTTACAAGAGCATCACCCGCGAACTGGTCATCGTCGTCGTTGAAAACGAGATAGTCACCCCGAGCGTGCTCGATCCCATAGTTGATCTGAGGATGCCCCCAGGCGTGCTTACCGGCGTTCAGCTCGAGCCAGCAAAAACCCTCCTCCTCGACAAGCTCACGCATCTTCTCGAGGGGGCCAGAATGCGTATCGCCCACGACGATAACCTCATCCTGCTTCTGTAACTGCGAGCGAACCGAGTCAAAGAGAACAGGGAGGTAGCCGCCACCGACCGTTGGGACAATGATCGAAAGCGTTATTAGACCGCGCGACACCAGCGAACCGAATACATGTTCCCGAATGCCCTTACACTCACGCCACCATCACAAATCCACCCACGTCGCTGTTTGCCATACATCTGAAACGGCTTCCAGCGAGTAAACAAGATCGGCCCAGTTTTGTGCATGGCAACAGAAGTGACATTCATTTGACAGCCTCCTGCCACTTGTGAATGTGCTGTCCTATGAGCTTGCGCTCGAGCAGGAAGTCATAGCCACGCTGCCAAACCTCGCGTAGCTCCTCCCGGGGAGCGCCGACAGCCCACTTGATCTGTTTGAGCCAGTCCTTCGGAGTCGTGGCCGAGGGAACAACGTCGATCCAGTCTCGGTAGCAGGGTGAGTCCCGCTGCACGATCGGGACCGCGCCCGAAAGCAGGTACTCCATCGCCTTGATGTCGCTCTTGCCGTCGTGCCAGTCACTTCGTTTGAGCGGACACAGGCCCACGTCCAGCACTTGTAGGTTTCGGCGATACTCAGGAAGATTGTCCGACCAGGGGACTTGCTCGTAAGGGACTCGCCACGTCTTGGTCGCTGCTCCGATCTTCCACAGCTTCACGTTCGGTTGGCGCCAGGCCCAGTCCATCCCCCGTTCGATCAGGGCCAAGTCGTAACGATGCGAGTCAGAGCCAGCGTATCCGATGGCCAGAGCCCCAGAATCGCCAGTCCGCGCCCGTCCCCAGCCCTGAGCGTGTCCCACCCAGTCATCTAGGTCTATCGAGTTCGGACAATGGTAGATCGGCACCTGCGTCGCCTGTGCGTAACGCGCGGCGATCTCCTCGGTTGAGACAATGAGTCCGTCGATCCAGCGCACGATCTTTCGATGCGCCTGGTGCGAGTATTCAGCCGCGTTCTCGTGACTCAGGGATGTCTGCCAATGTCTAGTGCTTCCGGGCAGTAGCGGAATCGGAACCGGAACCAGGTAGTTGTCATCCAGCTCCATCAGAACTCGCACACCTTGATCCTGTTGGTGTGCCATGATGAGCGCTCGAACGGCGACACCGACGAACTGCCAGATAGCCGTCCCACGCTGGCGGGGGACAAAGACATTCCCCTCGGCGTCTTGCTTCAAGTCACTGTATTTCAGACGGAGCGCCTGGCCGGGCAAGTGCTTGGCCGGGACATAGGCCCGCCAGTACGTCGTGCCGGGAGTGATCTGAGTCCACCAAGTAGCGAGCGAGTCAGCAGTGGGGATGAACTCCTCGTGCCGATCCTCGGGTTGCTGATCTGCCCAGAGCTTGAGTAGTGCTTTGCTCGGCTTGCGAAGCTCCGCGAGGGGCATCAGGCCGCTACCAGCGGCTCCAACTCCTCCGCAGCGATCGCTTCCAACTCGGCGATCAGCGTCGCGCGGTTCTTGTTCTCACGCTCGTAGGCGACAACCACCTCGGGATCGGCACCCGTAACCTTGAGCGTCTCGACGATCTGCTTCGGTGCCTGCTTGTCGTAAGTGGCCCAGGGAGCCGGGAGAGCAAGCTCCTCGACCACGAAGTAAAACTCGTTCTGACCCTCGATCATGCTCGCCTCTACCTCTGCCTTCGTCTGCGCATCCCATAGGTTGCGGCGCGCTTCGACGTCGGTGTCGTAGATGGAGACACGTCGCATCGGGTCTTCTCCCTCGTACTGGCCGAGGAAGGTGAAGCGTTGCTTGGCGAGCTCGCGCTCGTACGGAGTTACCCCGGACTGCTCGAAAACAGCCATGATCGCGTCTCGCGTGACTTTCTCCTCCGGCCCCCTGAGACCCTGAATAAGGTCGATCATGGGTTGTCGGGCGGTGCGCGAGTAGCGCTGGGACTTCGAGATGAAACGCATGTTCCTCCTTGGAAAAGTCGGGGGCGGGCCTCCTGGCAAACGAGGCTCTGTGATAAAGCCCGCCCCCGTGCTTCACGGGTTATCTCAACCCGTGATGTTGATGTACATGCCGTGCTTCGACTCGTGCTGGAACTCGAGGGATGCCTCGGTGAGGTACTCCTCGGTGACGCGGTCAGCGTCGTTGTCCTGCCGGTTGCGAAGTAGCACGGTGGACTGCAACGGGCGCCAGCGGACGGCGTCCATGTCGATCAGGAATGCCCGTGAGCCGTACTGGGATGCGGTTCCCTTCGAGAACTCGCCCCACTCGCGCTTCACGAACACCGGGACCTCGTAGCCGAAGGCTCCAGAGATGAAGCCGTCGACCTTGACACCCCAGATGGCATTCGACGGGGTAGCCCTCGTCCATGCCGTCAGCGGGTAGCTGGACAGCACGCGAGAGAACCTCGGCGAACCGAAGATGACCTTGTTCTGGGAGCCGAACTGCAAATCCGTCTCCATGAACCCTTCCCAGGAGGAAGAGGCCATCGTGCCGGCGGCGTCGTGGATGTTGGTCGAGATGAACTCAACGACCCCACCCGAGAAGCCAGACGGCTCGTTGCCGCCCTGACCGGATGTATCCAGGTCGCGGGCACCAAAGAAAAGCATGGCTTCGAGCGCACGCTTATGCTCGATTGCCTTCTTCTTGCGCTCGTAGTTCGGCTCGCCGCTCGTGTAGAGCTTGCTCTGCGTGAGCGTTCGAGTGAACGTGAGCGAGTGCCTGACGATCTGGGTGTAGTTGTAGGAAGCAACCCGCTCGACGACCTTTGCGGTCGGCGCACGAGCGCCCTGTGGTGAAGCGTTGGCGACGATGATGAGCTCTGCGTTTGCACTTGCCGAAGAGGCAGCAGCAACCGAGCCGATGGAGCGAGTGATGCCCACTTGGTCAGTCGTGACGCCCGTGACCTCGTACGCTTCACCCGTCAGGGTGTTGCGTACAACGTCTCCGACGTTGAAGTAAACGCCCTCAGCAGCCGTAACCCCGATCGCAGCCGTGGCCGAGTCGGCCGACGCTGCCAGCGCGGACTTGCGCGGGAAGAGTCGGTCTTCGAGCCACTCGACCTTGCTCGAGTTGGCAGGCTTGGAACGCACCTTCATTAGTGCAGTCGAGAACTGAGTGAAGTCAGATTCCAACGTGTCGATTACGTCCGACATGTCGATGACTCGCTCGTTTTGCAGAATGTCCTGATCGTCGACAAGCCCCGAGTTGATGGTTAGGGCCATGTCTTGTTACTCCGAAGTTGAAGGGATGATTCCCCCCGCCTTCGGTTGTCTGACTATTCGGTCAGGCCGTAATGGACGGAGTGTGCATCCGGCTTGAGAATCTCCTCTTTGAAGATTTCGATGTTGCTCTTTTCCCTCGTCGCCGGGGACGAGGAAGAGGTTGCGACGGTCGCTGCCCGCTTTGCGGCAAGCGCTTCCGCCTTCTCGGCTTCCTTCTCGGAAGCGGTTGTAGCCTTGCGCCCGACAGAGACCCAGCGGTACACCATCTCGAGCGCGGCTTTGGGGTCGGTCTTCTGAAGCTGCCCGAGCGAAGCGGGGTCGAGGCCAGCGACCTCTTCCTCACTAACGGACTCCATAACCTGATCGAAGTCGGGATACTTCGTCGCGAGTTCACGACGCGCAAGGGCCAGTGCTCGCTTCCCCGCTTCTTGCCTGACCTGTTCGATGGAGGGAGTTACCTCCTGGGAAAACTCGTACTTCATGCGCGCAAGCTCGATGTCACGATCGAAGCGTTGCGCGTTGCGGAGGGCAACTGCATCACCCTCGTCGAGAGCCTTCTGCGTCCAGGCCGCGACGGCCTGGTCGAGAATCTGCTCATTGCCCTGCTCTGCGGCCCAGTAGGCGACGGCCTCGGGGTTTTCTTCGAGCGCATTGCCAAGCTGCCCGAGGTTGGCTTGCTGCGGCTGCGCGGCGATCTTCTCCGCGATCTTGCGAAGCTCGCCTAGCTCCTGTCCCTGGCGGCCGAGGACCGATTGCAACTCGCTGTACGAGCGGTTGTAGTCCTCGACAGTCTTGAACTGCGGAGGTAGCCACTCAGGACGCTCCGTCACGAAGCGGCCCTGCTCGTTACGCAGCCGCTCACGAGTTTCCCTCCCTTCAGCCTCATACTCTGTCTCAAGTTCCGCCTGAGACTGTGCTTGGGTGAGTTTGGACGTTAGGCGCTCAGTGAGATTTGCGTTTGCGTCCGTCTCTTTCGACTCCGGTTCTTTCACAGCGGTTGTCCCCTCGACGGGGGCCAGCTTGGCGGCGATCGCCGCCTCGAAGTCTAGTTCGGTCACGCCGTCTCCTTTTGTAGTGCCTTCTCGAGAGCCTCGATAGCGTTGTCCGGGGTGTCGAGCACCGCCTGGGCGCCACGTAAGAAGCCACGTTGGTAATCAAGTTCACGCTGATCCAGAGGAGCAGCGTCCTTTCCGCCCGCCGCTATCTGGCGGGCAAGTTTCAAGAGGTAGGTCTGCTTGCGAGCCTCGAACTCCTTGCGGAGTGTGGCCCAGGAGGGGTGCTCCGCGAGCTTCGCCAGCTCGCGTGCCTTGTCGCCGAGGTCGCGGACTTGCGAGGATCTAAGCGAAGTCGTCATCTTGGTTGCTCGCAGAAGGATGCCCGGCCCATCGAAGCAACCATTGTTCGTCTTCCTCGTCCATATGCTCAAAGTTCCACATATGGTCGGACCAACTGCGAAGGATTATCTCCTTTATGTGCTGAGCATCCCGCCCCAAAATACATTCGGGACAATAAAGCCGAGTAACCTCACTAACTGGAATCTTCATTGATTCACCGGCCCTCCTGCCATTGCCCCCATTCGCTGCATCGCCGCAACCGGCGACTGCGAGAACTGGTTAGAAGGTGAGTTCGCGTCTATGGCCTGTGGAGCCGTGCCAGAAACGAGTCCCGGCGGCGTCGGCTGCCCATTCTGACCGGGCGAACCGGGGGCCATTGGCGGCTGCTGCGGCGCCGCCGAGAAGTAACGATCCTTGTCTCCGATGCCCGCCGCGTCGAGGTAGTCCTCGAGAAACGCCTTCATGTTCAACGGCTGCTGAATCGCAGCCATGACCGGGACAGCGGCAACCGCGACCTGGAAGCGGGCCTGAGCCTCAGCTAGTCGCTCCTGACGAAGCATCGACTCGTCCATCTGCTCGACCTCGATCTTCCAGTCGTGATGCACGAAGGACTCGGGGTGAATCAGCACCCAGCCCTCGTCACCGTCCTCACCAACGATCGAGACGTAGCGCTGCTCGGTCAAAAACTGCTTGTCCAGTTCGATCCACTGCTCGCCGACCAGCTTGTCAGCGAGTGTGAAATTGAACTTCATCGCCGCCAGGCGGCGCTGGGCGAGGTTCGTGAGGAGGCTGATCTCGGTCGCCGTCTGCTCCTGACCCTCGGACTGCCCGAGGAGAGCCGGCGAGGCACCGGGGATGTTCTGGATGTCAGCCTTGATCAGGCCCTCGGACTGAAGGCTGATCTCAGAGGGGAAAGTGGGGAGATTGAGCGGCTCGACCGCCGAGAGATCGTCCATCAGCCATTGCTCGCCGGGAGCAAACACAGGGTTCTCCAGCACGGAGCCATCACGCACCTTGATGACCAAGTTGTTAAGCAGCTCAAGATTGTCGAGACGCTGGTTTTGCAGCGTCCACAGCATCTCCTGAAGATCCTCGACCAGCTCGACGATCGAGATGCCCTGCATTCGGAAGAGGTCGGGGATCGGCGCACAGGCGATGAACGGAAACTCACCATGCGCGAACGGGTTGCGGCGGTTCGCAAGCTCAACCTTCTGATTGCCGATGGTGACGACCTTGCCATCGTCCCGCCAGCATTCGAGAACTTCGATCAGGTCCTTCGTGCGGTCGACTTGGAAGAGATCGGTCTCGCGCGAGGCAAGCGCATCAGAGTACGACTTCGACTCCTTGAGCTCATCCACGTTTTTGTAGACGCCGGCCTTCTCTAGCGCCTTGAGTTCCTCGTAAGAAGCCCAGACGCGATGCGTGATGCGCTGTGCCGCACTGATCGACTTGGCCGACTCGTGAGGAATCCAATCTCGGACGTCGACTACTTCCACGGTCGGATCGTCCTTCGAGGGCTCCATGACCTCGATCTCTTGCTCCACGAGCGTCGGCCAGCCGAACTCGTCCGTCTCATCGAAGGATTGCTTGCGGCGAACAAGGCGCTCCTCGAGCGACCATTGCGTCTTCCACACGCTCATGCCTGCGATCAGACCTTGGAGTCGGTGCCCACGCTGCTTCAGCACCATGTCGTCGGCGTCTCGCTGCGCCGAGAGGAGAATCTCTAGAGCCTTCGCCCCGTCCGCGATCGAGCGCAGGTCATCAGCCGAGGACATCCGCTGCCGGGCTCGTACCTTCCAAGTTGGATTCGGGTCGAGCACCCCGGCCGCCAGCGTCTCGATGATTTGCAGGATGTACGGAGGGTGCAGCTTCGAGCGCCACTCGTCGGCCTGAGAGTTGCGCTCCAGCACGCCGCGCCAGGAGCGATACCAGCGGTCGACCTTGGCGACGTACAGGTCATGCGATTTGCAGTCCTCCTCGTAGTCACGAAGGCACTTCGCGACATCCTCGGACATATGCTGGGCCACGAGGGTCTAGCCGCCGTAAGACTGCGCCAAGATGCGCGGCGAGAGCTTGCCCTGCATCGCGTCGGAGGCTTCCTTCGCGCGCCCGGTGCTGATCTGCTGGAGCAGGGTGGAGATTTTTTCCAACACGAGCAGGTCCTCGGGATCGCTCTCAGCCTGCCGCCAACTGGCGATCATGTCGAGCATCGCTTGGACATAGTCCTCCGCGTCCTGCGGCTCGGCGACATCACCACCGCCGACACCGCCACCGACGAGCGAGGCCAGCTCAGGTGGCATCCCAGCCTGCATCCCGGCGTTCAGCCCCATCTCTCCAGCGTGCATCGGCATTAGGTTCCTTCCACAGAGATGGTGTTGCTCAGTGAGTTCTCGACAAGCCAGTCAAGTGATGGCTTGTCCTCACCATTCCAGTGGCGGGTGCAAGCGTAGACATTTGGTACGGCGGCTCCGATCTGCTCGATCTGGAGACCGAAATACCGCGTCTCACCCTCCATGTTTTCCGCACGCATCGTTCCATCGCGGAAGAGTTCCTGGATCGTGAACTGCATCTAAGTTCCTTTCGGGTAGCGCGCCTCGATCTCAGCGGCGAGCGCCTCTTTGGAGCGGCGCTGCCAGGGATAGACCCGGCGAGACCTGGCGACATGCGGACGAGGCTTGTAACGCTCCGGGTGATGGCCGCGCAAGCGGTACATCTCTAGCGCGATCGCCCCGGCGAAGACGGCATCGTCGTTGCAGTTGTCGAGAGCTCGCGGCGAAGGAGCGGTGTCCGCATAGACAAAGGTCAGGCACTCGTCCAGAAGGCGCTGTGGAAGTCCTGGGAGCGAACGCTCACGGATCGCCTTCTCGAGCTGCGAGAGCACGAGCGGGCGAGTCTTGACGTTCATGGGGAAGCCATAGGGCTTCACCATCGGAATGTCTGGGCGGGAGGAGAGAACGTGGCGGTAGAGGCGAGGATACGGGGGTCTTGGGCCCTTACCATCTCGAAGCGGGATGATGACCGCCTCACCGAATCCCCCGCCGGTCTCTATCGCCATGAGAGCGTCGCAGTACCAGCGCCCGAGGAAGTGAAGTTGCTCCGCGTACAGGTCGGCGTCGATCTTGGCGTGGAACTCAGCGACGATCTTGGGCTCGTCGAGGCGGATGACGTAGGCGCAGGAGTAGTCGGCTCCGCGCCCGGTGGCGACGTCGGCCCCAATGGCGTAGGACAACTCGGGGTTAGGCTCCTCGTACACCGAGATCGGGCCGTCCTTACGCCGCACCATGCGAGCCTTGGTGCCGGCCTCCAACGTCTCGAAGCGCCCGCGGTACATCTTCTGCGGGACAATCTCCCGGTACTCGCTCAGCGCCTCGATGTCAAAGTAGGTCTTGCCGCCGATGAACTCCCAGATTCCTTCGAGGTAGCGGCGACGAAGGTGCTCCGGTAGCCCACCAAGTTCCTGCTTCGTATAGTCCTCTGGCAGAAACGGATTGTCTGTAGCCCGCGCAAAGATGAACTCGAGATCACCAACCGAGCCAACCGCGTCTGTGGGCCGAAGCTCAGACTTGTATCGGCCAAAGTGCGTTTTGTCCGCACCGACGAAAATCCACTGATAAAGCCAGTGGCCGGGGTTATCCGGGTTGAAGCAAATCCTGATCGTACGCGGCATCCCACGTTGCCGCAGGCGAGTGATGATCTTTACAACCGCGTCCTCAGGGATTTCGTGCGCTTCGTCGAAGCCGACTCCACCTAGCTCAGAGGAGAACCAGCGAACTGGGTCCTCAAGGCCCGCGAAATGCACAGTCGACCCGTTGGGCAAGCGGATGTAGTCCTCACCACCAGAGGCACGCACCTTGCAGAGAGTAAGCAACTGAGGAGGGATGACTTCCTCCGTCATCGTGCGACGAGTCGTTTGCAGAAGCGAGATGTGGCTGTTGCGAAAGATCGGAATTTGAATGCCCGGATAGTTGAGCATATCCTGGAAAACGTCTTCGCAAAGAGCTCGGCTCTTACCTCCCCCCATCGCTCCACCGTAGGCTTTTACCTTTGCTTTAGAGCGATGAAACGCAGCTTGCTGTGGTATAATTCTTGGGTCATACGACGCCGGTATTCTAACTTGCATTCAGCAACCCCCACAGAAATTGCCTGGGCAGCCGGACTGTTCGAGGGCGAAGGCTGTATCGCCGAGCACGTAGGCGGCTGGGGACTACAATTGCTGATGACCGACGCGGACGTGGTACACCGATTCGCAGCCATCGCGGGAGCGGGATCTATCAACTCACGAAAACCGGCTCCCGCAAACTGGAAGATCGTGCACGTGGCCTGGGCGAGAGACGACAGGCTGCTGCCGAGAAAGCACTTGAAAATCTCGAAAAGGACTGGCATCGCACTTGTCGTTCGTGCGATAGACCCTTCGTCGCTAACCGACTTCAGAAGAAGTTTTGCTCTCGTGACTGTATGCGACTCGGGATGAAGGAGCGTAATCGGCTCTGGCGAGAGAAGCACCCTCACTACCAGCGTGATTATCAGCGGGCCAAATCCGCTCGACGACAATCGTAGTCCCGCCCTGCTCACCGTCGACCGGCCTTCCTTCGGCCTCGTGGAGCAAGGAAATCAGCACATCGGCCTGCTTCTTGAGATCGGGAATCTCGACCTGGACTCGCTTCTTACATTGCGTGCAATGCCCGTAGGTCAGGCCGGTCAAGTCCCACACCTTGTCGATGAAGACGCGGATCTTCTCACGCATCTCGTCCTCGTTGATTACGTCACCAAGCGTCTGGCGGAACAAGCCGCGGGTCTGATCGGGAGGCTTGACCTCAGGATCGGCTTCAAGCAGCTTTTCGGACACGCTTGCCAGCTTTCGGGGCGGGGCGGCGATCATCTTCGCCCGTGTCTTCGGCCGGGAAGTCAGTCACCTGTCCGGGCATCAGAAACGCCCCGCCTGCGGGATGTCGGACTCGTAGAAGCCCGGCATCGAGCGCCAGTCGCGCGCAGAGGGCGCTGGCCAGGAAGGAAGCCACTCGGGAGCCTGCACAGGTGTGGTGCCTGGACGAAACGGGGGCGGAAGCAGCGCCTGGGAAGGACCCGCGGGCGGCGCACGAAACACAGGGCTCGGCGAAGCCCGGGGACGTGGGAAGTCGGTCGAAGGAGCTTGCTGAAAAGCGTTCAGAAGCAGCGAGAGACGATCGGCCAGCGCCTTCACGAGTGCCTGGCGCTGCATCCGGGCCTCGATCAGAGCACGCGGGTTCGGCTGCACAGGAGGCCGGATCACGTTCGGTCTGTACGCCATTAGGGCTCCTCGCCCGGCAACCAGCGGGCCATCTCGTGAATCTCGTCCAGGGTGAAGCGCTCGAGCCAGTAGCGCCGGTAGCGACAAGGGTCGCTGGAGACAAAGCGCACCGGGGGCGAGTCGGCCGCATCTGCCCTTACTTCCCGCCTTTGGGCCACAGTGAGCCCGGAAGGCAGCGAGCGCACTGTGGTCGGGGTGAAAGTCAGGCGATCAGAGTGCGCCGAGCCGAACGTCGCTGGCCCCGGGACCCAATCGCTGGCGTTGCCGAGTCTGGCGCGCCGAACTCGCTGGGAGGACCTGGGCACAGTTTCAAAGCCTACGGTTCTGAGGTTGAACCAGGCATCGGACGAACGTATTAGACTGCTTTTGCGGGGATTTTGTCCTCGACGACCCTAAAGTACGGTGCCACTTCGACGTATGCCCGCAATGAGACAAGACGCGCCGGGGCGTCCCAGAAGTCGACCCAGCGATGTTTCACATCCTCTATCGAAGCCCGATCGACCACGCCCCACTCGCCGTGGTAGCAAACAACCGAGCCGAATCGCACACCGCCGAGCATCGCCCTTTTTTGCCCTGGAACACGCTCCAAACGTATCGGGGCAAGACGATGGTCATTGAAGCAAGTCAAGCAGAGAGCCGAAGACTTCTGCTTGAAGCCCTGACACATAGAACAGCGATCCTTGCCTGGTGGGGGAGGCTGCCCACAATAAAGCTCGATCGGCACCATGCCGACCGGGATTCGCGTGAGCACCTGCTCGATCGCACGCTTGGAAACACCGTACTCACGGGCAAGCGCCGTCATGCTCTCACCCTTCCCGACCCGTTTGCGCGCCTCGTCATGGTCGAACTTGCGCTTGTAGACACGGTTCCTCTTGGCTGAAACCCAGAGTGTCATGCCGCTCGTAATCTCCTTTCTGACTCGACTGCGAGCACCGCCTTCGGGATCACCGCCTCGCCCTGCCAGTGAGCGTCCAGCCAGTTAAGTGCCACGCCGACCAGGGCGTCGTCGACCGCGTGGTTGACGACGCGGAGCACCTTTGGGCGAAGCTGCACCGCCCTGCCCGGCGGATGCCGGTGAACCTGGCCCGCCTTGCTCGCATGGTGATACCCGCAACGCCGGCACCAGGCCACCCGGCACTCGCCGTAGCGCAGGTAGCGCTCGCACAGGTGCCAGTACGCCCGCCGCTCGTGCTTCCGTAGGAGCGGGAGGAGGCGCTCAAGCTCCTGGTAGGCGGGTGAGTTCCAGGCCTGGCACATGAGCGCGATCAGCTCGTCGGCGTGAATCGGCTCCTTGTCGGGTAGGCCCTCGCGAACGTCGATCAGGTACTCGACGAGGACGGCGATTCGGTCGCGACGGGTCATGGGGCCTTGAGCTCGGAGAATGAAGCGAGAGCATCTGCAAGCCGCTTGACGCTCGGAGCCTCATCAACACCTCCGACCTTGGTTTCTGGCTTGAAATAGCCGAATACATTGGTCGCTGTCTCCACAAGCTCAGCGCACAGGCGGGCGAGGTCTGAGATGAACTCGACCGAAACTTCCAACAGCGCGTCGGGGTCATCTGCGATTGCTCTGAGATTGTCGGGGGTCACTGCGGCTCCTTGAAATTTGGAAAATGGCTGGGATGAGCATGTGGGTGGTACCGAGTAGGGACCCGCACGTCTTCACGTGTCGCGGGGGGTGGGGGGGTGCCCGCCCGAGCAGCCCAGCGCTTGAGGTACGCGGTCGACTGCCAGGACGATGAACGTGTCACAAAGCTCCTTTGCACGTGTCTATGGGGATAGAAGGCGCATGGTTGAGCGGAAAGGACTAGTACGTGCATACGAGGCTTCCACGCGCTTCGTCGCGTGTGGGTGAGATCGAGAAGAGAGCGCGCGCTGTGGTCGCCCGGCCTTCACGCTTTACCCGTCACTTCGCCATGGCCGCGCTGACCTCGTACAGTAGAACTACCGGACGAAAGTTCGGTAGTTCTGGGTATGGAAGTGCGCGTGCGCGCGAGGCGTGACCATTTGCACGACAGAAACGTGACAACAGCGTGACTAAAGCGTGACATTTTCCCTCTCGCGGCGCTTCCTTTCACGAGCCAGCAAACGCTCTCTCTGTGCGCCATTGAACTCATCCCAGTCGTGGATAGTCAGTGTCCCGGTTAGAGGATTTTCCTCGAGCAGTCCAATGCCTACGCAGCGAGCCAAAAAATTTTCATTCGCGCCTCGAACTACGCGCGAAACTACCGCCGGAACTTCTCCCCCGGTTCGATATTCGGCCGCGTAGCAGAGCACCTCGAGCCAGGTCCAGCGGTCGCGAGGAGAGCCGAGCTCAAGTAGCTTGGGATGCCTGACGAAGGCTGGCGTAATTGCCACGAAGTAGGGGCGAGTCACGCAGCCCCCGCAGAAGCCCGGCGCTCCGACCCATGAATGTCTAGCCCACGGAGGGGAGCGCCGGGCCATTTGCATCGTACTCGATCAAAGATCCCCCTTTCGGGGGATAGGAATGGCGACAACGAGGGTTTACGGTAGGGGTTGTCTAGCCCACTACTACATGGAGGTAAGCCGTGACATACCGTGAACGCCGGGAGGCTCGAGCAGCCCGCCGCCGGCAGTGGGCGGACTCGCGCGCGGGAAAGGCAACGTCCGCGCTTGAAACGTCCCAGGCTGCGCTTGCAGGTATTGAGTTCGGTCAGCCGATTCTTGTCGGCCACCATTCGCAGCGTAGGCACCAACGAGCGATTGAGCGGAGCGACGATGCTGCGCGCCGCTTCATCGAGCACGCCGACATGCAGAAGCACCACGAGCAGGCCGCGTCGACGATCGAGGCCCAGCTTGAGCACTCGATCTACTCCGACGACCCCGACGCGGTCGAGCGGCTGGAGGAACGCATCGCCGAGCTCGGGGCGAAGCGGGACACGATCAAGGCCCAGAACGCCGAGTACCGCAAGGCCCACCCGGAGCTCCGCGCGATGACGCCATACGAGCGAGATCACGCGATGCCTCACCGGGGCTACGAGCTCACCAACCTCAGCGGGAACATCAACCGACAGCGGAAGCGGCTGGAGCAGCTCCGCAAGGAGGGATGAACGATGACCCTCGCAGCACTCAAACGAACGATTCAGCCAGGCACGCGGCTCCGTGTTCTGGCCCACTGGCAGGAGAAGTACCAAGGCAGTGAGCGTGTTGTGACGAAGACCCAGGGCAACGGATTCTGGTTTGACTTCGAGGGCAAGCGCTGTTGGTCGCCATACCCGAAAGCGGATGAGATCACGTTCACCAGCGAGCGCGTGTTCACCGTGACTCCGAGCGACTCGAAGAGTTGGACCCTTGAAATCGTCGCCTGAGCTAGCCCGCGTCAAGCGAGCAGCTCTCAAAGCCCGCCGGTCGCATTTCGAGTACCGGCGGGCTGTGCTGGAGGCACGTGAGTACGGATACTCGTATGCCGAGATCGCGCGAGCGGCCGGAGTCTCGAGGCAGGCGGTTAGGCAGGCGCTCATGCTGCAAGCAGGCGGGCCAGCTCGTCCAGTGGGATGATGG
>Ga0209640_10001874_pt1 | contig 18127 bp, 16 predicted proteins | sample RifCSP10_1_FD_184018 | JGI IMG/M metagenome (GOLD analysis project Ga0209640, IMG submission 184018) | Soil microbial communities from Rifle, Colorado - Rifle CSP2_sed 10_1 (SPAdes) (version 2) | ecosystem: Environmental > Terrestrial > Deep subsurface > Rock core/Sediment | place: Rifle... | reverse complement strand
CCGGAGGCGAAGAAGAAGATCACCGCCGATCTCGCCGCCCGGGGCCGGGGCAGGCCGAGTGTGCAGTTCAAGCTTCGCGACTGGATTTTTTCCCGCCAGCGTTTCATTTAATTTGACGGGCTAGTAAGCGCTCCGAGGAAAGACGCGTCCTCTTGGCGCTCGAGCCTGAGAACGGCTTCGAGCAGCCTCTGCACCTTCGGCGGACTCAGCACCTTCGAGGCCAAAAGCTTATATTTGCTAATAATTTCACTCTCGCTCAGCGGGCATGCTTCACTTCCTCTCGCCTGAAGCACCTCCTCTTTGAGGCTTATCCCATCGTGCAGGTAGAGTTCGAGCGCGACCGCATATCTATATCTGTCCCCCAGGCCATTCAGTTTTGGATCCTCGACGACCTGGATCCTCTGGGTGAGCTGCAGGATGTCGCTCCTGGCGATCGCCGCTTCGGTCACTTGGTCGACGGAAAACTGGCCGTCGATTAATGCTGCGGCTAGGCAATAACTCAGATTCATCTGGGCGGTCGTCACGCTGTCGGGTCGGTAGCGCCAACCGACGTGGAGGGTTGAGGTGCGGGTCGTACGCACGACGATGCGGTCGATCTCCTGTGGCCGCAGCTCCGGGTGGGCCGACCGGATCTTTTGCAGGGCATCGAGCGACGTGTGGTTGTTGGCGCAGCAGGGGTAGAGCTTGAAGCCGACATTCAAGAGCACGAATTCTTCTCCCAAGCCTTTTGTGAGCAAACTCAAGTCGCGATAGTCGGAGAGGGTTGAGCAGAATCCTCCATATTCGGCCTCGATGATGTTCTCGATGCCGGTGAAGCCTTGCGCCGCGAGTAGTGCGCCATATACTCCGCTTTGCGCCGCTCGTCCCGGGTGCATGCGTTTGACCATGGAACCCGCCTGGGCGGCCATGAGTCCGGCTCCCTGAGTTCCGGCAATCCCTAGGGCGTGGTGGGTGGGCTTGGCCTCAAAGCGCAACATCTTAGCGGCAGCGGCCGCGGCGGCGAAGGTTCTGGTTGTGCCGGAGGGGTGAAAACCGCGGCGCAGTTGGGACGGGCCACAGGTGAGCCCCACGCGGCAGCCGACCTCGTAGCCAGCGACGACGGCAGTGAGGAAATGTTTTCCGTCCACGGCGCGCCGGCGTGCCAGGGCATCGGCCGCAGGCAGCGTGACGGCGCCCGGGTGGAGCACGGCGTCGCGGTGGATATCATCCAGCTCGAAGCTATGAACCAATGTCCCGTTGGCCAGAGGGGCGTTCGGGCTTGGGACCTCGGCGCCGTCGACCCAAATCAAGGCTCCCTTCCCTGAACCGCAGTCCTTGGTGAATTGAATGATGGTTTTTCCCCATGGCAAGGTAGAGCCATACAGGGCACAGCCGAGGGTGTCGAGGATGCAAAGCTTCACGTGGGAGATGACCTCCGTCGGTAACGATTCAACTTGTAGCCGGGAGATAAACTCGGCGAGTTGGAAGGTCAGGGGAGGGGAAGCCTTAGCCTGAGTCATCTTCGTCTAGGCAAATAAGTCCGCCACGTTTTTTTCCGCCGCCAAGTTTTCCACCCGGCGCAGGATCCTTTCGGCGACTTGCGCTCCCATACCGCCGGACAGGGCCAAAAACTTCTCGCTAACCTCCGCCCGGCTCAAGGGATGGGCGGGCGACCCCTTGAAAGTCTTAACCTCCCGGAAAAGCTCTTGGCCGTTACTTAGCCGGACCGTGACCTGTGCTCCCAGGTAACCTTCGGTTTGCCGCGAGGCCGTGTCTAGAATCAGTCGGACTTTCCGGCTCAGGGAAAGAATCTCGGCGTCTTTTAGGCTCGCTTCGGAAAAGGAGCGAGGATCTTTCGGGTCCTGATACAGGGACAGGGCGACGGAGAAAGGAACGCTATACTGCGCCATCATCACATCATTGGGCTCGGGAATGTCGTGGTGTGTGACCAGCTTCTCGGCGCCGGCGATGGTGATCTCCGTGACCTCGGCGCCCGAGAACGAGTGCTCGGCTCTGAGCTCCTGCACCGCCTGGATGGGCGCTTGGGCAAAAATGTGGCAGGGAAAGCGCTTCATGCAGATATTCATGACCTCGTACTCCTCGCCCAGGGCACGGGTGAGCCGTGCCAGATCCGGCTCGCGACTGAAGACCTGGAGAAAACCAAACTGGCCTTCCAAAACCGTCTGCGGTCCGGTAAAACCTTCCCGCGCCAGAGAGGCCGCAAGGACTCCTCCTTCTGATGCCCTCCCCAGGTGAAGCCTCTTGACCATCCCACCGCTCCCGGATTTGACGAAGGCGAGAATCCCCGAAGCCAGGGAGGCGGCGATGCCGAAGGCATGGGCCATCTGATCGGCGTTGAGCCTCATGATGCGCCCGGCGGTCGCGGCCGCGCCCAAGGGGCCGGTCAGACCCGGCGCGTGAAAGCCGAGTTTCTCCGAGGTCTCCCGGCACGCATGGCCGATGCGAAACATCACTTCGCAGCCGGCCACCAACGCGGTGAGTAGCTCCATGCCGCTTGCCCCAAATTCTTCGGCCACCGCGAACCCTGCCGGCACCAGGGTTGCTCCCGCATGAACCCCGGCGCCCGGCTGGCGCACGTTGTCCAGCTCGAAGGAATGGGTCAGCGCGCCGTTGGCCAAGGCCGCCAGGGGCGCCTGCACCTTTTGGTATCGGCGCCCGAAAATCGAGCTCTTTCCCCCGCGCCCGTAGCGCCGGACGTAATCAACGAGGATCACGCTCCAGGGAAGCCCAACCCCGTAAATGGCGGCTCCCAGGCTGTCGAGCAGGCAGTCTTTCATCCGTTCGATAACGGGAGCTGGAATCTCGCTATAGGAGAGACCTGCGGCGTAGGCGGCTAGGATTTTAGTGTCGCTCAAATTTTCCTCTTTTTAGCGCCCATCCAGCCATAGCTTGACAAGCTTACCGGCTTGTGAAATAGGGGAAGGGCACATCGATAGGCCAGGGTGACCTCGTCAAGCTGCCTGGCATTTTTGCTAACTATATATCAGCAAGGAGACCGAAAATGAAGAGAAGCCGGCCGAAGGCAGGATTTGCCGAGAACCATTTTAACCTTCTCGTCCTCCTTGGAGTTTTTCTTTCCTTCTTCATCGCGGGCGGCTCAGAAGCGCTCGCGCAGGCAGGCAAGGCGGCCGATCTGGAGCAGGCCGCCAAAAAAGAGGCGAGACTCCGCATGGTGGTCTTTCCGAGCGTCAGGCCGGCTGCGGAGGCGTTTGAGAAAAAGTACGGAATCAAAGTAGAAGGCACCTATGTCGGCGACCCGGATATTCTGCGGAAAGTCAGCACCGAGTCGCAGGCGGGTGTATTCGCGACCGACATCTTCACCACCTCCCCCGGTCCGACGGGAAGCGAGCTCAACAAGTGGACGACGGCCTATACTCCGACCGGATTTGAGAAGGTAGCGGAGGTCAAGAAGGCCTTGCCGGCCGACTGGAATCAGATTCCGATGTTCAACCATGTGGTTGGGGTGCTCTATCATAGAGACCTGGTACCGCCGAAGCAGGTCCCGACGAGCATCTATGATCTGCTGAAGCCGGAGTTCAAAGGCAAGATCATCTCCAGGACCCCTTGGTTGGGCTCGAATTTTCTGGTCGGCATCCTATCGTACTTCACCTGGTTCGATCGCGACATGAACAAATGGCAGGATTACTGGACCCGCTTCCGGGGCAACGTGGGCCGGTACGAGGCGGGCTTTCCCACGCTGCACTTTGCGGTCGGGCTGAAGGAATTCTCCATGGCGGTCTTTACTTTGACCTATACCTCCTCGCTCTGGGGTGGGACCTATCCGGGCATCGCGTTCTCCACCTTTAAGGAGGGGGGGATCTGGTGGCCGAATATGGTCGCCATCCATAAGAACACGCCCCATCCGAACGGGGCCAAGCTCTTCGTGAACTATCTGGTGAGCGAAGAAGGGCAGAGGATCTTCGCCGACGGCGGCAACCTGCCGGCCAGCAAGAGCGTGCCCGCGAAAGCTGAGATCAAGGACGCTCTCCAGGGGATCAAGCTTTTTAACGGGAACCTCCAGCCCACGCTGGTCAAGGAGCTCGACGAAAGAGAAGAGGAGTGGAAGTCCCGCCTCCAGAAGATCTTCCAGTAGAGTCCGTGTAAGAGGGCTGAGGGCGCGTGTTCGAGTTCTTCCCGGATAACAAGAGTTGGTCGTTTACGAGCATCCGCCTGCTCGCCGAGAGCTATTACGGCGGCGGAGAGTTCAACGAATGCCAGCGGACGTTTGCCCGGATGCGGCCGGGCGATGCAGAGAGCTGGCATCGGGAATGGATGGCGACCGCGCAAAGTGTGGAAGCGATTGCGCGGCGGGAGGAATCCGGCGGTCACGCTCAGACGGCCATGAAGGCTTTGTTCAGGGCCGCCAATTATTACCGCAGCGCTGAGTTCTTTCTCTCTCACACCGACGAAAGGAAGCTTCCAGCCTACAAGAAGGCGCTGGAGTGTTTTAGGGAGGCGGCGCGGCTCAACGAGGGACTCGAGGTGATCGAGGTCCCTTTCGAGAACACGCCTATGCCCGGCTATTTTCTCCACCCGACGCCGCGCCGGGAAAAATCTCCGGTGGTGATTTTTATGGGCGGAGCGGACTCAACAGCGGAGGAGCTCTACTTCCTCGGCTCCCGCGAAGCGCCGGCCAGGGGGATAGCCTGCGTGATCGTCGACGGCCCCGGCAGAGGGGGAATGCTCAGGCTCCAAAAGGTGCTCGCTCGGCCCGACTATGAAAAGCCGGTCGGAGCGATCGTGGATTACCTGATGCGCCGAGACGATGTGGATCGTGACCGAATAGCGCTTTTCGGGCTGAGCATGGGCGGCTTTTATGCGGCTCGGGCCGCCGCCTACGAGAAGCGGATCAAGGCCTGCGTCGTCCACTTCGGATGTTACGATGCCCTGCGCGACATCTACGATTTCTACCCGCCCTTGAGAGGGCAGTTTCAATGGCTGGTCGGGGCCGAGTCCGAGGAGCAAACGAGAAAGGCGTTGGGCAAATTTACGCTGCGAGGGAGCGTGGAGCGGATCGAATGCCCGCTGTTGATCCTTCACGGTGAAGACGACCTCATCACGGACCCCAGGGGCGCCAAGCGGATCTATGATGAAGCGAGATGCCATAAGCAGTTAAGATTTTTTAAGTCCGGAGAACCGGGCTCGACGCACTGCGGCTACGACAACCACGCCGAGATCTTTCCCTTCATCCACGATTGGATTCGAGATCGTCTGACCTCATGACGCGAAGCGGTGCGGTGTCACGCTGGGGCCGCTAGGCACGCCGCGCCACAATTCCATGGAGCCCCAGCGACATCGCCAGCATCAGCACCCCCAGCACAGCCCCTACCCCCAAAGAACCTTCTTCGAAAGCCCTTAAATACAGGAGGGTCGACAGCACCTCGGTGCCAAAGGTGAAGAGGATGATCGGCCCGGCAAACTCCCTGAGATAGATCTGAAAAAGCAGGATCCAGACCGAAAAGAGACCGCCCTTAAGAAAAGGAATGACGATTCGCACGATGGTTCTTACGGTGCCGGCGCCCGAGGTCCAGGAGGCCTCCTCGAACTCTTTATGGAATTGAAAGAGGAAGGGGCTTAAGGTTCGCAGAGCAAAGGGAAGATAGTTGCCGACGAAATACAGGAGCAAAATCCAGAGGGTGCCATAAAGGGGGGTCCGGATATAGGCCCAGACAAAGCCTATCGCCAGGATCGTTCCGGGAAAGGCCAGGGGCAGCATGGCCGAACCTTCGATCATCCCCTTAAGCTTCGCTCCTGTCCGAATCAACAGGTAGCCCAGGGCGAGGGCGAGCAGGAGCGAAGCGGTCGCCCCGCTGAAGGAAAGTACCAGGGTATTGGTCAGCGCCCGCCAAAAGACGGGATCGTTCCAGGCTTGAATCCAGTGCTTGAGGGTCAGATGCCCGAGAAGCTCGAGCCTGGGGGAGGAGGTGAATTCGGAAAAAGAGATCAGAACGATAACCAGAGCGGGAAGGATCATGACGAGGAAAAAATAGAGCGAGAGGGCGGCCAAGGCAAAGGAGCGCCATTTCCCCAGGTGATGGACGTTGCGCGCGCGCGCCTTGCCGGTGACCGTCACGAACCTCTCGACTCGCTTGACCGATTGCCGGTAAAGGTAAAGGGTGAGGAGGCTTACGGGAATAACCATCATGGCCAGGGCCGCTGCCGTGTTGTAGTAGATGAGGGACTGGTAATCGGTGGCTATGATTTGAAAGATGGCGGTGGTGAAGACGAAAATCCCGCCGGGAACCCCGATCACCACGGGAATTTCAAGCGTGATCAGGCCGATAATGAAAACGAGCATGAAGGCTGAGAGAATCAAAGGTCTCAGAACCGGAAGGGTGATTTTTCTGAGCGTTCCCAGTACGGTGTTGCCACAGGCTATCGATTGCTCTTCCAGGGAGGGATCCATCAAGCGGAACGCGTTGACGGCGAGCAGAAACACGATGGGGGATTCATAAAGTACCAGGAGGAAGACCATGCCGGGAAACGAGTAGATATTGAAAAGCGGGAAGCCGAGAAGCTCTCTAGAGATGAGATTCAGGACCCCGATGCGAGGGCTTAAGAGCATGACCCAGGCAAGGGCAGCGATGAGGACGGGAAAGGCCCTGGGCGAAATACTGAGCTTCTCGAAAACCCCGCCGAAGGGCATGTCTGTCCGCTCGACCAGATAGGCCATCGTGACCCCTAACGTCACGGAGATGGTCGCGACGAGGAAGGCGAATAAGAGAGAATTGAGAAAAAGCGTCGGCAAGGTGGCCGGGATCCGAAGCGTGTAGGCCTTGATCCAGTTTTTGAGCGTAAAATGACCCGCCATGGCCACGGGGGAGTCGGACCAAAAGCTCCCGAACACCAGCGCGAGTACAGGGAGAAAAATGATAAACCCGAGGATGACGACGAGGGAAACCGAAAGGGTTCTTATAGCTCTTTCACTGAACACTTCTGACTCCAAATATCCTGAAATTATGCGGTTCGCAAGCGATCGGATTGGTCCGCGAGACTCCGATGAACGCTGAGGTATTTGCTTTGCTTTCGGCGATGGTCTGGGCCGTCGACTCCATCCTGGTGCGGTTCGGAGCCCGCCATTCCAATGTCGCGGCGGCCGCATTCCTCAGCTATGTCCTGACCGCCGTTTGTTTTTGGACCTACCTCTTCGTCCATTCGTCTCTTGAGCTGCTGGCGTTGCCCTCGACGCTCTATTTTATCCTGAGTGGTTGCTTCCAGCCCCTTCTCGCCCGCATGCTCTATTACGTGGGGATTGCCCGGCTAGGCGTCTCTCGCGCCGGACCTCTTATCGGCACTGTCCCTGTGTTTGCGGTCCTTTTGGCAGTGGCCTTCCTCGGCGAGCGGCCGAATCTTTGGATCTATGGAGGAACTCTTTTCACTGTGGCTAGCGTGTGGCTCATCTCCACGCGTCGTCCCGGAGAGGCCGAATGGCGTGTGTTCGACGTCATCTTTCCCCTGGCGGCCGCGTTTTTTGCCGCGGTGGGGCAAAACCTGCGAAAGGCAGGACTCCTGATTCTGCCGAATCCAGTGGTGGCCGCGGCCGTGGGTACATCGACCTCTCTCGTGCTCTTTTCCGTTTTTTTGCTGTCTCGGGGAACGCTGCATCTCGTCAAGATCCACAAAAGGAGCCTTCCTTACTTCGGCCCTGCAGCCTTCGCCTCCGCCACCGCGCAGCTCTTGTCCTTTGTGGCGTTGGCCGCAGGCGAGGTTTCAACTGTTGTCCCGCTGCTGAATATGATTCCGCTCTTCACGGTGCTGTTCAGTGTCCTTTTTCTCAGAGAAGTGGAAAAGGTAAATCTCAGGGTCGTGCTGGGCACCGTTTTGATGGTGGCCGGAGCTGTGATCATCATTAAGCGCCAGGGTTAGCAAAAATTGTAAACACGTCTCATCTGTGACACATTTTTTCACCAACTCGGACCTGCCCGAATGTTGCGGATGGAAAATCCGCCCGAAGGGTGCCACGCTCGTCGGCAGCGGCCTGCTGGATCCACAATGTCAAGGTGGTTCACGCAGGCCCGGATTGTCAGTTACAAGTAACAACTGGAAGTAGTTTTCCATTCCCAAAGTTGTGCCGCTCAGACGAGTTGGAATCGCCAACTAAGCGCTTTGGCACGGATGCTGCTAATCTAAAGATAACCGGAGGCTGCGTCTGACGCAGCTCGGGTTTGGCCTTGAGGACGCCTTGGACCAGTCCTGTGCACGTTCGTCTCCGTCTGAAATTTGAACAAAATACGGAGGCCCGATGGATACACTAGCCGCGAATGCTCAGCAAAATGCTCGGATGATCTCAGCCGAACCGATGCTCCCACTTCAAGCTGAGACGTCCTCTGCCAGCGCTTCTCCTGCAGGTTCAGGCCAAGGCGAGAGTCAGATTCAACGCAAGCGGGTTTCCACCGGTATTTCGGACATTGATTCCCTGATCGAAGGAGGGTTCCTGGTGGGCAAATCCTATTTGATCATCGGGGAACCCGGCACGGGGAAAACTATATTTAGCACTCAGTTTGTACTCAAAGGACTTATGAACGGAGAGAAAGCGGTCTATGTCGCCGTGGATGACAAACCGGCTGAAATCGTGGAGCAGGCCTCTTCCCTCGGCTGGGACCTGGTCCAGTACATTGAAAGTCGGCAACTCCTGATCCTCGACGCCGCTCCTTTCTTTCATATGCGCGCCGGCTTGGGTCGGGACCGGGATGTCGATGTGGTCAAGACGGTCAGCGATCTGAGCAGTTATGTAAAGCGCATGGGAGCCTCGCGGGTGGTTATCGATCCGGTCGGACCGTTAATTGCGTCCCGCGAAGCATCCAACCGTTTCCGCGAAAATGCGCGTCTATTGGTTCGGTCTTTTCAGGATAGCATGGCGACGACGAATCTACTCACGATGTACTCTCCCACGAGCAGCATGTCGTTGGAGGGCGAGGAGTCGCCGTTCGCGGGAGTCGTGGTCCTCAGGCTATCACGGAGGCAAAAGGGCCTGATGCGGACGCTGCTGGTCCGCAAGATGCGTGGAACGGCCTTCGATCTCGTCGAATATAAGATCGACATTGTCGGCAAGAGTGGGATTGTCATGGGGCAGCAGATCCCCGCGATGATGCAAAGGCTTGGCGAGGGAGAGAGCCTCTTTCGTGAGTGGCGGCTGCAATAGCTTTGGGTGTGTCCTAAACTCCATCCTCCGTGCTCTGGACCGGCGCGGCGAAATCCTGCCCGCTCTGGGCGGGGGCCCGGCGCATTGCGCGCGGCGCGAAGGAAACTTGTATTTGGCCACCGATTGGGGTAATCGTGCGGGAAATTATGCAACAGATGAACGCCTCTCAGACGCTGTCGGCCGAGGTCTCTTCGTGGGGACGTTTGGCCACCACCTCCCTGGCCCATTTGACCGAGCACCTTTACGTGGGGATCATCACCGTCGTTCTTCCGGTTATGGCCACGGCGTTGGGAATGAACATGGCCCAGGCAGGCTTTCTGGTTTCGGTGCGCTCGCTGGCGGCCGGTCTGTCCAATCTGCCCTCCGGGCTTCTGGCCGATCTGATCAATAGGAGAAGCCTGCTCTTGGGGCTCGCGCTGATCCTGCTCGGGTTGTCGAGTTTGCTCATGAGCCTTGCCCCCGATTACTGGGCGCTCCTCGGTTTCATGGTCTTAGGGGCCATCGGGGCTGGGAGCTTTCACCCTCAGTCGCTCACGATCTTATCGGCGGCTTATCGCGGGCGGCGGGCGCTGGTTTTGGGAGTCCATGACAGTAGTGGCAGTTTTGGAGAGGTCATTGCCCCGATGACGATCGGGGCCCTGCTGACCTATATGGACTGGCGTGCGACCTTGCAGATCTGGGCCATCCCGGGTCTCGGCGTCGGCCTCCTCTACGCGCTGTTTTCTTCCGAGATCATTACTGTCCCTTCCTCGCGCGCCCGGTTCAAACGCTCCCTGTGGGAAGATGTCATCACCAACCGGGCGGTGTTCGGGATGTTCCTAATATCGGTCTTCCGAGCGATGGGGCAGACGGCGCTGTTGGGCTTTTTGCCCCTCTACCTGACGCTTTGGCTTAAACTTCCGGTCGGCGCCATGGGCTTCTACATCTCCCTGCTCTTTTTCTTCGGCGGGATCGCCCCTTCGATTTCTGGCTGGTTGTCCGACCGGGTCGGCCGTGTCCCCATGATGATTTGGGGCTCCGCTCTGAGCGCGGTTTCCATCGCACTTCTGCCATTGCTGTCGCCGGGCATTGCCCTGGGTCTGGGCTGTGCGGCTGTCGGCAGCCTGCTTTGGGCCTTAAGACCGGTCATTTTTGCCGCTGCCATGGAGGCGGCACCACCACAGTTGGGCGGCAGCCTGGTCGGTTTTATCTACACCGGGAACATGGGGCTTTCCTTCGTCGCGCCGATTCTGGCCGGGCTCGTCGCCGACGCCTATGGGCTCGCGGTGGCTTTGGCTCTGATTGGCGTGTTTCCGCTCTTCGCCTGCCTCGCGGCACTCAGTCCCCTAACGAGGTCACCTTCTGCCTGATCAGGGTTCTAGAGCGCAGGTTTTTTCATCTTTAGCTTGGCTTCAGCCCAAAATCGGGGTGCTGGGAGTGATCTTTCGAACAGCGCACAGGTAAGATCTGTGGGGGACTGAGCCGCTGATAGGATCGATGGCGTCGTTTCCTACGGTCATGTTGATGTTCGCGCCTTCCGTGCCGAAAGGATCGTAACCGGGCAGGCCGAGATCCTCGCAGGGTTCCCACCAGCCATGCTGCGTGGAGACAAGCCGAGGGTCGATTCCTTCCGTCCTCTTGGCTTTCAGGCGGACACGTCCCAGTAGAGATTCGACTTCCACCCATTCACCGTCGCCGATTCCCAACCGCGCCATCGTCTGCGGATGCATCTCTATGAATGGGTCCCGGGCCTGCTTTCGAAGCATGGGAATCTGGCGGTGCTGGGTGTGGCAGAACTGGATGAGCTTCGCACAGGTAAGAACCAACGGGAAGCGCTCGCTCAGATCCGGCCGCGTCACGGGACCGATAGCCGGCTCCCGATACATGGGGAGCGGGTCGTAACCGTGCTTGCGGAAAGTGGCGGAAAAAATCTCGAGCCGCCGTGTCACCGTGTTGAAGCCGCGGAGCCCACCGGTCTTGGGGTCCGACTCCGCATATTTCCTCTCTCGAATCGGCATCGGCGCTGTGATACCCGCAGGACGGCGGCGCAGTTCTTCCACCGTAAGGCCTGATGGATCGAGTTGGAGGCCAAAGGCCGCCTCGGTATTACCATTCCAGAACTCTTTGCCGAACCCCATCCGGCAAGCTAACTGGAAGATGATGTCTATGTCAGGACGCGATTCGTGGAGTGGGGAAATCACAGGCTGCCTAAGCTGGACATGGGTGCAGGTAGACTCGCCCATCTCAAAGGTCGTCTTAAGCGCTGCCGATTCCCAGCAGGTGCTGGCAGGGAGCAAGAGATCTGCGGCCAGTTCCGCGCCTGGGTTTGAAAACATGTCGACGTGGAGGTAAAAGTCTAGCCGCTGGAGGGCTTCCCGCCCGATCCGGCTATCGCCGTTTGAGAGGAGCGGGTTACCGCCGAAGAAAACAAATCCCTTCACCGGATATGGTGTCCCGGTTAGGATGGCTTTGTAGACTTCGTAAGCCTGCACGTTTCCCGTAGTTCCGGCGGGGCCGAGAGGACGCTCGGAATAGCCCAGCCGGAGCGCGGCCTTCTCTTTAGGCAAGAACTCGCGGCCGCCGATCGGGTTGGTCGGGATGCGCGGGAAGTTAAGATTCCCGCCGCGCACGTCCAGGTTACCCGTGAGGCCGTAAAGAATCGAGATCGCCCGGTTTGTCTGCATAGCGTTAGTATGCTCTTCGATTCCCACGTACGTGTAGTAGCAGGCCGGTTTGGTCCTCCCAAGGAGCCTGGCTCCAAGACGGATCTGCTCGGCGGGCACCCATGTGATCTCCGCGACTCTCTCCGGCGGGTAGTCGGCCGTAAGCTCGCGGAGAAGTTCCAGGGCTGGTTTGCAGACGGTCCGTGATCCTCCTGGTAGATCCACGCGGTATTCGCCGGAGAGGGCGACGTCGATCTGAGCTCTCTTGGGTGTCTCCTTCGTGGGATCCAGCAGCCGTGCGCGTCCTTGAGCTTGGTCCCAGACAACGTATCCCTTCCCCCACCCGAGCATCTCCCCGGTGAGGAGTTCTTGAGTATCCATGCGGACGAGAAAAGGCCCGTTGGCCCACTCCCGCGCAAACTCTTCGTCAATGAGCCGATCCGTGAAAAAGAGATGGAGGAATCCCAACGCTAGGGCCCCGTCTGTGCCAGGCCGCACGCCGAGCCAGAGATTGGCCTTTCCCGCAATGTTGGTCTTGCGCGGGTCGATGACCATGAGTTTTGCACCCCGGCGTCGGGCCTCTACGATGCGCTTGGCGTGGGCCGGCCACGACACCTCGGGATTGTGGCCCCAGATGACAATCAGTTCGGTCCGCTGGAAGTCCGGCGATGGAATGCCGTGGCCGTAGGTATAGGCCGAACCGGTGTCCTTATGCCAGTTGCAAATGTGAGTGGTGGCCAGGATGTTGGGAGAGCCAAAGACGTTGGCGAGTCGCGTCAGCCACCCGACATAATCGTTGGCGGCGCTGCCCCCTGGGGCGGGTCGTCCGAAGATGACGCTCTCAGCGCCGTAGCGGTCGCGGAGCCGCAGCAGTTCTCGCGCAGCCGTTTTGAGCGCCTCGTCCCACGAGATCCGTTCCCATCCCGGGTTTAGCTCCCCTTTGGGTCGGGTGCGGCGCATCGGATGCTTGAGCCGCTTGGGTGAGTAGACGATCTGGGGAGCGGCCGTTCCCTTCACGCATATGCATGCGTTGGGGTGGCTATCGTCCGGCTCTACCTTTTCGAAGATTCCGTTTCGCACAGTGCACACGACGCCGCATCGGGACTTTGACTGCGCGCAATAGGTATGGATGGTCTGGATCGTTTTCTCGTCTGGACTCATTCCGTTTTGTTACTTTTGCCCGTATCGCATACCGGAGGCGGATGCAAACTCAGAGCATGCCGCGGTCGTTGAAGCTAAAGTAGTGGTCGTGGCCGATCACCACGTGGTCCAAGACTCTCACTCCCATCAACTCGCCCACCTCTTTGAGCCTGCGCGTGATCTCCAAGTCCTCAGGACTGGGGGACGGGTCGCCGCTTGGATGGTTATGAACAAAGATGACGGCGGCCGCCGATTCGCGGATCACCGGGTTGTACACCTCTCGCGGGTGAACCAGAGAAGCTGTGAGCGAGCCTTCTGAGATCTTCACTTCCCGGATTTTTCGGTTTTTGTTTGTCAGAAGGATCACGTAGAAGATTTCATGGGTTTCTTTTTGCAGCCGCTCGCGGAAATGGCGGAAGACATCCTCCGAGGAACGCAGCGGGCTGCCCGCTTCCCATCGTGTTCGACCGAGGCGCCGGCCCATCTCCAAACCGGCCTTGAGCTGGGCGATCTTAGCCGAGCCGATCCCTTTGAGCGCTCGCAATTCCCCGACCGGCGCACCGTCGATTCCCCTGAGGCCGCCGAACTGCTTCAGCAGAAGGTGAGCGTGATCCAGGGCATTTTCTCCGGTGCTGGCATTCCCCGTTCTCAGGAGAATCGCAAGAAGCTCGGCATCCGTGAGCGCGTCAGCCCCGCGCTCAAGGAGTTTTTCCCTCGGCCGGTCCTCTTCCGGCCAGTCTTTGATCGTCCGGTATGGGCGAACCATAAGAGTCATTTCGCGGCAGCGAGGGTCTTATAGCACAGGCCTGCCTTTCACTCCAATACGCTTAAAAGGAACCCTTTCAGATACTCCCCTTCTGGATGGTGCAGGCTCACAGGATGGTCCGGCGGATGGCCCAATCTTTTGAGGAGCTGGACTCTGCGGGAGGCATCCACGGCCGCGCCGAAAACGATTTTCTGAAACAGATCCAGGGACAAATGCTGCGAGCAGCAGAAAGTAAAGAGCAGTCCGCCGGGCTTGAGCAGCCTCAGAGCATGGAGGTTTAGGAACTTATAGCTGCCCGCGGCCGCGGCGACATCCCCGCGCTTGCGGGCGAGCGCGGGCGGGTCAAGGACGACGATGTCAAACTCCTCCGTGCAGCTCTTCAGGTAAGAGAATGCATCCGCGCGGACGAGATCCTGTTCGGCGACGGAGAAGCCATTGAGGTCGAAGCTCTCTCTGGCCAGCTCCAGGGCCGGCCTTGAAGACTCCACGGAAATCACTCGCTTCGCGCCTGCCTTGAGAGCATACGCCGCAAAGCCGCCGGTGTAGGCAAAGCAGTTGAGGATGGTCATGTCGCGCGCGAGCGATGAAAGCAGGGTGCGATTGTCTCTCTGGTCCAGAAAGAATCCTGTCTTCTGGCCCTTCCTCACATCGACGAGAAAACTGATCTGGTTCTCTTCGATCCGGACTAACTCGGGAGGCTCTTCACCGACGAGAACGCCGACCGAAGGCGGAAGCTCCTCCTCGTCTCTGACCCCGCCCTCGCTCCGTTCGTAGATGCCCCTCGGCTTGAATAAACTTGAGAGAGCATCCACGCCAGCTCCTTTGAGCTTGTCGATTCCCGCGGTAAAGAACTGACAGACCAAGAAATCGCTGTAGCGATCGACAACCAGTCCAGGCAGAAGATCGCCTTCGCCGTTGACGACGCGATAGCTGTTGGTGGAAGGGGGGAGGAACTTCTCTCTCAGCGCGGCTGCTTGGGAGAGGCGGCGGCAAAAGAAGAACGAATCTATCTCCTCCTTCTCCCAGGTAAGAATCCGTACACGGATTTGGGATTTCGGGTTGTAAAGGCCGCGGGCGAGCCAGTTTCCACGGCTATCGAACACGTCGGCGATGGCCGTGCTTCCCGAGTCCTCTTCCGTTTTTTCGATGGCGCCGGAAAAGATCCAGGGATGACCGTTCAGTACGGGTCTCTCTCTGCCTTTTTTGAGAAATACCCTCATTGAGCTATCAGCAGTCAGCGATCAGCGGTCAGCTAAGAAGTTAGGTTTCTTGTATCCGTTGTCTTTGTGTTGGCTGAGTGCTGAAAACTGACGGCTGACGGTTAGTCCTACTCCTTCCGGATAAACGTTCCGCTCTTGCCGCCGCTCTTTTTAACCAGGCGGATTTCGCCGAGGGTCATTTCGCGATCCACCGCTTTGCACATGTCGTAGATCGTCAGTCCAGAGACCGCGACCGCCGTCATCGCCTCCATCTCCACGCCAGTTTTTCCGGTTACGCGCACAACAGCTTCGATCTCGACTCGGGAGGGGTTTTTTTGCGGGGTAAGATCGATTTCCACCGAGGTGATATTCAGGGGATGGCACATTGGGATCAGCTCGGAAGTTTTCTTGGCGGCCATGATCCCGGCCACGCGCGCGACCGAGAAGACATCGCCCTTCTCCACCTTTTTCTCCATGATCAGAGTGAGGGTCTCGGGACGCATGAGTATCTTTCCCCGGGCCACAGCGATCCTTTCGGTCACATCCTTTTCCGTCACATCGACCATCCGGGCTCTTCCTTCCGCATCGAGGTGGGAGAGTCTAGCCATCGTCTTCTCCGTCGAACATCGATCTCTGCTTCCGCCTAAGATCGTTTTATGCTACATAAAAACCGTGGAAAAAAAAAGCCACTATCGGGTGATTATCTTAGGGTCCGGTCCCGCAGGACTCACCGCCGCCATCTACGCAGCGCGAGCCAACCTGGAACCGCTGGTCGTCGAGGGCTCGCAGCCGGGGGGGCAATTGACCATCACGACAGACGTGGAAAACTATCCGGGGTTTCCCAAAGGGATCCTTGGACCGGAACTGATGGAGGAGTTCAAGAAACAGGCGGAGCGCTTTGGCACGAAAAGCGTTTTTGGGGATGTGAAGTCGGTTAAGTTGAAACAGAGGCCGTTTCAGGTAGTGGTTGGGAAGGAATCCTATACCTGCGATGCTCTCATTATCGCCAGCGGCGCATCAGCCAAGCTTCTGGGCCTGGAGTCGGAAAGGAAGTTGATGGGCTACGGGGTCTCGGCCTGCGCTACCTGCGACGGCTTTTTCTTCAAAGACAAGGAGGTTATCGTCATCGGGGGTGGTGATACCGCGATGGAGGAGGCCCTTTTTCTAACGAAATACGCGACCAAAGTTACCATCGTTCATCGGCGCAACGAGCTTCGGGCCTCGAAGATCATGCAGGACCGAGCCAAGAAAAATCCTAAAATCTCCTTCATCTGGGACTCTGTTGTCGACGAGATCTATGGCGAGCCTAAAGAGGGAGGCGTCAAGGGAGCGAGGCTAAAAAACGTGAAGACCGGTGCCACCCAGGATTTCCAGTGCGACGGGGTCTTTATGGCCATCGGCCATGAGCCCAACACCAAGCTCTTTGCCGGTCAGCTAGAGATGGACGAAACCGGATACCTGATCACGCACAAAGGGACAGCGACCAATGTTCCCGGCGTTTTCGCCTGCGGCGATGTTCAGGATCATGTCTACCGACAGGCCGTCACCGCCGCCGGTACCGGCTGCATGGCCGCTATCGACGCGGAAAGATTTCTGGAGAGTCAGGAAGCGTAACCGCGCCGCAGGCAGCCTGACCAAAGTCCGCGTCCTACTGCCCGGGCCTGTCGCTGAAGGGCTCTGAATTCCTCTAGGTAGCGGAAGGGGAACCGGGTGTAGGCGTGTCCGTACCCCTGACGAATGATCTCTGCGTTTAAAAAGACGCCGTCTTCCAAATAGACATATCCCAGCGTCCGTCCATATCTGTCTTTGTGACCTGTGGCTGCATTGGCCTGGTCCAGCTCCAACCGGATCTTTTTCCCGGCCGCCATTTTCCCGGTAAATTCTTTGGCCTGCAGGCCGAAACACTGAACCGGTTTCTTAGGATGCTTCGTCTCCGGAGTGTCGACGCCGATGAGACGGACTTTTTCATTGGGACTTAGAACCAGCGTGTCCCCGTCGACTACTCGGATTACTTTCCTTTCCCAGTTCTCGATGGGCGTGCGGCTAGCGGCGGAGGCATATGATGAGATGGTCAGAGCAATGAAGAAAGTGAAGGCTTTTGCCTTTGAGACCACGACTCCCTGAGAAAGCAAGTGCAGTGCCAGGGGATCAGCGCGCGATTTTCAAAGAGGAAATGAAAGAAAGGGTGTCGAAGAGGTGGGTCAAAATTGCGCAGATAGGGACAAGATCTGTCCTTCCACGGGAACCGCGTGCATCAAAGGAGTGAGCAGCTATGAACGAGCACCACAGCGCGGATGATAAACAGCGTGGGGGATACCGCCTTATCGGGACACCAAGGTCACGGTCACACAAGGCCGGGGTCGACTAGACACCGGCCCCGGAACACTCAAGCCGGCTTGCGACCAAGAAACGGATAGCCATACACCTGGAACAGGCGAGCCTTTTCTTCGCCGCCGGCCCCTCCAAAGGTGTCGCAGGGCGGCCCGATCTGGATCTCGATGAATCCGGACTGCTCGAGCATTTGCTGCCAGCCTGCACACGGCAGGCCACCAGCGATTCAAGCAGTCCAGAGATCAATGTTGCGGAGCGCCGACTCCGGCACGGGTTTGCCGTTCGCGATATCAGCAAATTGCAGACGACCGCCCGGCCGCAGCACGCGGAAGATCTCCGAAAAGACTCGACGTTTGTCAGCGCACAGGTTGATAACCCCGTTGCTGATGACCACGTCCGCCCAGCCGTCCTCGACGGGTAGATCCTCGGCGAGTCCCGCTCGGAACTCGACGCTCTTGTAGCCAAGGAGATCAGCCGCTGAGCGCGACTTCAGGAGCATTTCCTGCGTCATATCGACGCCAATCACCCTGCCTTCGGCGCCGACCTGAGCTGCCGCGATGAAGCTGTCAAAACCCCCGCCTGAACCCACGTCTACAACTCGCTCGCCCTGCGCAAGAGGCCGCAGCGAGAAAGGGTTGGCGACACCGGCGAAGGACTCGACAGCTACGTCGGGCAGGGCCGCCACAACAGCCGCATCGTAGCCTACGCGTGCAGCCAGGAAACGACCCGTATGGAAGTGGTACTTCCCAGCGGGATTCGTCGCGACTTCCCTGTATTTCTCCCGGACCTGCTCGCGCAAGGCTTCTCCGTCCACCATCGCCTCGTCCGACATAGCTTAACCTCCTTCAATGAGGCCGCCGACAACTCAGCCGAGTCGCCAGTCAGTCTCAGGTTTGAGCTTAATCCC
>Ga0209640_10001871_pt1 | contig 18147 bp, 15 predicted proteins | sample RifCSP10_1_FD_184018 | JGI IMG/M metagenome (GOLD analysis project Ga0209640, IMG submission 184018) | Soil microbial communities from Rifle, Colorado - Rifle CSP2_sed 10_1 (SPAdes) (version 2) | ecosystem: Environmental > Terrestrial > Deep subsurface > Rock core/Sediment | place: Rifle... | reverse complement strand
TTGCCGAGCCTCGACGTGCTCCCGTACTTGCCGAGCTTCGACTTCGCGTGGTTCCTCCGGCACGAGACCTTCGCCAAGGTCACGCTCGTCGTCCTCGTCTTCGGCGTCATCGCCCTCGGCGTCTGGATCCGAGCCAACGTCGCCGAGTTAAGACAGCATGTCCGACAGGCGTTCACCGTCGTCCGCACTCCTGCGCGGTGGCTTCGCACCGTCGTCGCCTGGCAGCTCGCCGAGTGGGCGCTTCGCCTCGCGACGGTCTGGTTCATGCTCGGAGCGTTTCGGATCGAGCAGTCGGCCCGCAACGTGCTGCTGGTGCAGGCGGCGGAAAGCCTCGCGACGCTCGTGCCGATCAGCCCCGGTGGGGTCGGGACACAGCAGGCGCTCCTCGTCTACACCCTCCGCGGTAGCGCATCGCGTTCGGCGCTCCTGGCCTTCAGCGTCGGCATGAAACTGACCGTCACCTGTGTCAACCTCATCGTGGGCTTCACGGCGATCCTGCTCACGCTGCGCACACTGCGCTTCCGGCGTGCGTCCGACCCGGCCGCCGCAGCAGACACGTCCTGATGCTCTCGTTCCGCGCCCGACGCGAGCACCATCGCTCCACGGATTGGAGCTTGAACGTCGGGTGACATTCGCCAACACCGGCGCCAGTGACCGCGCACTGCGGGTTCAAGGGAGCGTTCGCCCCGAGCGACTGACAGATTAGGGTCGCGTCGTGTTCACCGACCAGCTTGCGCGCGCGGTCCGACGAGCCGACGGGACGAGGATCGGGAAGGTCGACGACCTGATCGTCGTGCTCGGCGACATCCGCTGGCTGAGGAGTGCGTTACTGCGCACGCTGCTCGGTAGCCGGGCGGCCACCGTGGGCGTATGGGTATGTGTTGCCTCTACGAACGCAATCCCGCTCGGCCCGAAGGAAAGGGGGCGACCGTCCGGCCGCCCCCTTCTCCTAGCGGAGGCGGCTACTTGGGCTGTGCGCCGATCTGCTTGAGGAGCGTCAGCGAGTCGAAGTACTGGCGGCTCGCCTTGATCTTGTTTCCTTCGAAGGTGTAGAAGACAGCGCCGGGCGTCTCCTGAAGCTTGCCCGAGGCCGGGATCGTTCCTTCGGCCGTGGTGAGCGGGCCGGTGTGGGTGCCCTTCCAGGTCACCTCGAGGGCAGCCCTGTTGCCGCTGGCAACCGAGCTCGTCACCGTGCCGACAACATCCGGAAACGCCGTCTTCCAGCCCTTGAAGAGCTCGACGATCTTCTCCGGGCCTTCGACCTTGCGCTGTGTTCCGACCTCGTCATAACGAGCGTCGGAGGCGAGGGTTCCTCGCATGAGCTCCCAGTCGCCGCTGTTGAAGGCGTCGATCTGCTGGCGGGCGAGCTTGACCATCTCGTCGGTCTTCTGGACCTCGGTGAGAATTGCGGTCATTTCGTACTCCTCTCGTCGATCATGGGGCGCGAAGCAGCTACCTCGGAGGTCTTGCCTCCGATCAGCTGTCTCCGCTCGGCTGAGACGGTGGTCGCGCGCTGGAGCTACGCGCGCGTGACGCCGTTGCTGTGAGCGATGACCTCGCCGCTCGTGATCTTGGGAGCGTTCGGGATCAACGTCTCGAGCTTCTGATCGCGGATCCAGGCCGCGACGACGTTCGACGACTCCTTGCCCTGCTCGGCGGTCTCGAAGAGACCAAGCGAGCTGAAGACACCGTTACCGGCCTCGATCAGGTAATAGCCGGCGAAGCCGGGCAGCTTGCTGAGCTTCGGGACGAGGGTCTCGTTGACCTTGCTCGTGAGCTCCGTCGTGCGATTCTGGTCCACGCCGTCATAGCGGCGAATGGTCGCAAACATGTGATGCTCCTTCGTTCCTTTCGGGACAGGAGAGCTCGAATGAACTCCCTGCTGCGCTCAGGTCGGTGCGACAGTCGAAGAGGAGCGTGCGAAGCCTCGACGGCTTCTAGGACAACCAACGCGCTGATCCACCATAGCTGCGATTCGAACGCGCCGTGTTGCGTCGCACGAAGACATCTTTCGAGCGAACCCAAGCGTGCTGCTATCGCGACGCGCCGCCTTCGTCTTCCCACGCTTCGACAGACTGGGCTTCAGCGCTCGTAGGCACCGTACGCCACTATCGCCTCGAGGTTGTGCCGGCGGCTGCCTGGAAAGTACGCGGCGGAGAACGCCTGCCAGTCGAGCCCCGCCGGCGCGTCCTCGGGGCTCGCGACAGCGGCTCCCACCCTTTCGGGCACATCCGGCGTTGGCTTTCCCTCGCCCTTCGGCGGAGAGGGCGGCTTACTCATGGCTCGTATCCGGTCTGCGATCCGCGTCCGAAACGTGGGGCAGAGTGCTCGAGACCGAGTTCGTTGCCGGCGCCGTCATGTCGACGGTCGGTCGGCACCGCGCGCGCAAGCGCTAGCTCGCCGACTCGTCGATCGTCCATTCGCCGCCGACCTCCCGCCGGAGGACCTTCCCGCAGTTGGGACAGCGCCGCTGGGTCGCTTCGCGGACTGGCTCGCCCGGGGCGCTGATCGCGGATTCGACGCGCGTCCCGCAGTTCGGACAGGCGTCACTATCGCCGTCCTTCTCTGAGGTGCTCACGTCTTGAAACGTAACAGCGGTCTCGAGCGGCGATCGGGTGGAGAGCCGCAGCGTCAGGCCGATCCGAGCTACGCGATTCCAGAGCGAGAGCAAAGGAGCTCGTCGACTTCGCCCGCGGCCACGGCTACCGCCTGGACGAGCTCGTCGAGATCATCGAGGCGGCGGTAGCCGCGGGCGCGGGGCGAGGGCGGCGGCTGAGGAGCACGGCTGCGCCCACGGCTGCCGCGATCGCCGTCGCTGCCAGCGCGCCGAGGATCACCCACGGGAGCTGCGAGCCGCCGCCATCGGTCGAAGGCGCGCTCTCGGGCAGTCCGGCCAGGACGAGCGCCTCCCGGAGCGACGAGCTCGCGACGTACCAGCCGCCCACGGTCTCCTGATCCCCGTAGAAGCCCTGGCCGGGCTCCATGTACGTGACCGGATCCGGCCGCGCGTACGGATAGAGCGTTTGCCGGATGACGTCCAGCTCGTTGTTCGGGCCGGGCATCGTGTACGCGATCGTGTAGCGAGGCCCGAGCGTGCCCGCTGGTCGCTCGGTCTGTATCGGGGTCGGATACGTGGCGAAGACGGCCGCGAAGAACCCCGCCTGGTCGGCGAGCTCCATCAGCTGCTCGCCGCCGACCTGGCCCTCGCCGGGCAACGTGATCCCTTCGCCGAGCCCTGGACCGGTGATCGTCGCCTTGCTCGCGCCCTTCGCCAGGGCGGAGCTCGTCATGTGCGCCGCAACGAGCGCGAGTGCCGCGGCGATCAGAGCGAGACGCTTCATGGTGTGACCTCCTGCGTTCGACGTCGTCTGCGGTACACCGCGCGCCGCACTCGGGTTCCTGTCACTCCATGCTCTCCGCGATCTCGACCGCCTGCTCCCGGCTCCGCGCGCCTTCGAGCCGCACCGTGATCCCGTCGCGAGTCCAGAGCAGCGTGTCTCCGACCAGGCGAGGCGGGCCGCCGGGAAGGACCAGCACGTGCGGCCTGCCCGTGATCCAGACACCGGGCTCCTCGAGACCTCCGATCTCCGAGAACTCGACGCTCGAACCGCCCTCCAGCAGCTTCTTCCCGAGTTCCTGTGCCGAGCCGCCGCCGTAGATCTGCGAGACGAGCAGGCGGACGCGCTGCAGCGACCCGTAGAGGAGCGTGACGACTCCGTCCCGGAGGTACACGTGATCCGGGTCGCCGAGGAGGTCCGAGCGGAGCAGCGTGAAGGGGGCGTCGTCCGCGTCGATCTCGTCGCCGAGCTCGAGTGGGGCGCCAGGCCGCACTTCGGGCAGCCTCTCGACGAGCTCGATCCGGACGGAGCCGATGCCGAAGAAGCGGAGGATCGCCGAGCGGGCCGGAGGCACGGCGAGCCCGAGGGCGAGGGCGAGCAGGGCGACGGCGGCGGCGAGACCGAGCCTCCGAGGCCAGAGCGGCCGCGGCCCCGCGGGCAGGTCGCGTCGCGCGCTCTCCGCGAGGTCCGGCGTCGGCGGGAACTCCAGCACGCTGCGGAGCTCGCGGAGCTCGCGCTCGAGCTCAGTCATCCGCCACCTCCTCCCGCAGCCGCTCGAGCGCGCGCGAGAGCCGCGACTTCACGGTGCCCTCACGGATCCCGAGCGCGGACGCCGTCTCCTCCACGTCGAGGTCGAGGAAGTACCGGCAGGCGACGACGAGGCGGTGCTCGTCGGAGAGCCGGTCGATCGCCTCCAGCAGCAGTGCCCTGCGCTCGCGCGCGAGGACGGCCGCCTCGGGGGACGGGGCCGCGTCCCCCGGGCGGACCTGCTCGGCCGCGCGCAGGGCGAGCGCCTGCCGACGCACGGTCGACCTGCGACGGTTGCGCGCCTCGTTCGCCACGATGGCGAGCAGCCACGGCCGAAACGGACGACCGCGCCGGAACCTGCGGAGCGCGCGGTACGCCTTCACGAAGCCGTCGTGCGCTGCCTCCTCGGCGTCCGCGGCCGAGCCCGTGTGGATGTAGGCGACTCTGAAGGCGACCTCCTGGTGCATGCGCACGAGCTCCTCGTAGGCGTTCTCGTCGCTCCGCTGCGCGCGGACGACGAGCTCCGCTTCGTCACGTGGCCGGCCCACCACCTCGCCTTCTACACCCGCGGAGCCCGCGAGGTTCCATGCGGCAGGAAGGCCGCGGCCGGACGGCGCCTGCCGGTCAGACCTTCCTGGGGACGTTCCCGCTCAGCGTGAAGACGAGACGCATCGCCTTGTGCCCGAAGTCGGCGGTCGGGCCGAACATGGACGGGCAGCCGCCGTCGATGACGGCGATGCCGTGCTCACGGCCGTACTCGGTCGCCGAGGGCGACACGCTCCCGGACCCCGGGCCGCGGTGCATCCACACGTGCTTCACGCCGAGCTCCGCGCACTCGCGCATGGTCTGGTCGGCGTGCTCTGGCCGTGTCCCGATAACGACGGCGTCGACCCCGCCGGGGATCGAGCGCAGGTCGTGGAAGCAGGGATCGCCTTCCACTTCCTCCGCGTTCGGGTTGACGGCGACGACCTCGTAGCCACGGTCGCGCAGGCGCTTGTAGACGACGTTGCTGCCGTGGCCGCTCGGGTTCCGGGAGACGCCGGTGACGGCCACCCGCTTGTGGGCGAGGAACTCGGTGGCGGCTTCCTTGATCGTGGGCATCGAAAACCTCCTTTCCGCTCAGCGCGCTCCAGCGGCTCGAGCCGGGAGCCGGGCGCGTCCGAGCGTGGTGTCTGGCGAGACGGCCAGCGGGACGACCTCCATGCGGGAGACGTCCACGAGGCCGCGGTCGGTGATCTTCAGCGCGGGGATCACCGAGAGCGCGAGGAACGAGAGCGTCTGGAAGGGCGCGTCGATCGACACCCCGAGCGCTCCAGCCGCGGCGGTGAGGGCGCGGCTCGCGGCGAGCACCTCCGGGAACGGCCGGTCGGAGAGGAGCCCGGCGACGGGAAGCGGCAGCTCTGCGAGAACGCGGTCCCCCCGCGCGACGACGATGCCGCCGCCGAGCTCGCGCAGGCGATCGACGACGAGCGCTATCGCCCCGTCGTCGACGCCCACCACGACGACGTTGTGCGCGTCGTGCGCGATGGTCGAGCCGAAGGCACCTTCGCGGATCCCGAACCCCCGCACGAAGCCGAGGCCGATCCTCCCTGTTCCGAGGTGACGCTCGAGGACGGCGATCTTCGCGAGATCGCGCTCGGGGTCGGCGACGGCGAAGCCGTTCTCGACGGTCATCCGGTCGACGAGCGACTCCGTAGCGATCTGGCCCGCGATCAGCCCGATGACCCGTGCCTCCTCGCTTCCGGGCCACGGGATGCGGAGATCCGAGGCTGCCACCGGCTCCACGTGCATCGTCCGGCGAACCCAGTCGGGCACGCCGACGCGCGGGAACTCGCCGACCGACCGGCCGGCCTTCAGCACGAGGCTCGGCACGAACGACTCGAGGTCGGGGAGGAGGAGGATGTCCGCCTGGCGGCCCGGTGCGATCGCGCCCAGGTGGTCGAGGCCGTGGTACGTGGCCGGGCTCAGCGACGCCATCACGAGCGCGTCCTCGGGCGGCACCCCGAACGCCACGGCATCGCGGACCATCGAGTTGACGTGCCCTTCGTCCGCGACGTGCTCGGGCTCGCGGTCGTCGGTGCAGAAGGCGATCCGGCCCGGCCCGTACTCGAGCGCGAGCGGGATCAGGTCGCGCAGGTTCCGGGCGGCCGACGCCTCGCGCACGAGGAGCCACATGCCCGCGCGCAGTCGCTCGCGTCCCTCCTCCAGGGTCGACGCTTCGTGGTCGGAGCCGATCCGTGCCGCCGCGTAGGCGTTCAGCTCTCTGCCGAGCACCCCGGGAGCGTGCCCGTCGACGTGGCGGGCCAGGCGGAGCTTCGCGAGCTCCGAGGACGCGCCCGCGATGACGCCCGGGAAGTTCATCATCTCGGCCATCCCGAGCACCCGATGGCGGTGCAGGAGCCCCTCCAGGTCGCCGATCGTGAGCTCGCGCCAGGGCGACTCGAGTCCCGACGCGGGCACGCAGGACGACGCCATGAAGTAGACGTCCAGCGGGATGTGCTCGCAGGCGTCGACGAGCCAGTGCACGCCGTCCGTCCCGAGCACGTTCGCGATCTCGTGTGGATCGGCGACGACGGCCGTCGTCCCGAGGGGAAGCACGAGGCGCGCGAACTCGTCCACGAGGAGCTTCGTCGACTCGAGGTGGAGGTGCGCGTCCACGAAGCCCGGGACGACGTAGGAGCCCGCCGCATCCAGGACCTCGCGTCCTTCGTACTCCCCGAGCCCGGCGACCACGCCGTCCGCGATCGCGACGTCGCCGTCGAGCCACTCGCGCGTGAACGCGGAGAACACCCTGCCCCCGCGCACGACGAGGTCGGCCGGCTCGTCCCCACGGGCGACGGCGAGGCGCCGCGCGAGCTGCTCGGATGGCTCAGGCGCCCACATCGGGGGTGACGGTCGTTCCCGCCTCGCCGGCGACGATCCGGACGGCGTCGTCGAGGGAGCCGATCGCGGCGGTCCCGCCCGTGGCCTCCACGAACCGGCAGGCCGCCTCCACCTTCGGGCCCATCGAGCCGTTCGCGAACTGCATCGTTCGCAGCTCGGCGGGTGTCGTGCGGCCGATGGAGGTCGCGTCCGGGGTTCCCCACTCGCGCATGACCGCGTCGACGTCGGTCAGCATGAGGAGGAAGTCGGCGTCCAGGCTCCTCGCGAGGAGCTCGGCTGCGAGGTCCTTGTCGATCACGGCCTCCACGCCTCGAAGCGTCCCGGCGCCGTTCATGACCACCGGTATGCCGCCCCCGCCCGTGCAGACGACGATCGCTCCCGCGTCCACGAGCATGCGGATCGCGGAGATCTCGACGATGCTCAGGGGCTGGGGAGAGGGCACTACACGCCGGAAGTGCGCTCCGTCGGCCGCGATCGTCCAGCCTCGCTCGCGCTCGAGCCGGCGCGCCTGCTCCTCGGTGTAGACCGGGCCGATCGGCTTCGTCGGCGCGCGGAAAGCCGGGTCGTCCTTGTCGACCACGACCTGCGTCAGGATCGTCACGGCGCTCCGGTCCGGCAGGCGGTTCTGGAGCTCCTGCTCGAGGACGTACCCGATCATCCCCTCGCTCTCGGCGCCGAGGACGTCCAGCGGGTAGGGAGGCACGTCGGGGTACGCGGATGCCTGCAGGGCGAGGAGCCCGACCTGCGGCCCGTTGCCGTGAGTCAGCACGACGTCGTCCTTCGCGGCCAGCTCGGCCACGAGGTTCATCGCCTCGCCGGCCCGCCGGCGCTGGATCTCGGCGGTCAGCGGCTCCCCGCGGCGGAGGAGCGCGTTCCCGCCGAGCGCGACGACGAGCCGCCGGCGCGGGGCACGGCCGTTCCCGTCTCCGCTCATCGCGCGTACCCGGCCATGGTCAGGGCCATGAGCGCCTTCGCCGTGTGCATGCGGTTCTCGGCCTCGTCGTACACGACCGACTGCGGCCCGTCGATGACGTCGTCCGTCACCTCGTTGCCGCGGTCCGCGGGCAGGCAGTGCATGTACAGCGCGTCCGGGCTCGCGAGCGCCATCCGCCTCGCGTCGCAGATCCAGCCCTTGTGCTCGGCCGACTGGGCGAGTGCCGCCTGCTCGTCCCGGAAGGCGTCGATCCGGCCCCAGGACTTCGGGTAGACGACGTCCGCGCCCTCGAAGGCCTCGTCCATGTCGTGGACGTAGGTGATCGACGCACCGGCCTCCGCGGCGGCCGCCTCGGCACGCTCCATCACCTCGGGCATCAGCTCGAAGCCGTGCGGGTGGGCGATCACGACGTCGATCCCGAAGCGGGGGAAAAGCGTCGCGAGGCCCTGCGGCACCGAGAGGGGCTTCGCGTACGACGGGGCGTACGCCCAGGACACGGCGACCTTCATCCCGCGCAGGTTCTCGCCGCGCTGCTCGCGCAGCGTCATCAGGTCGGCGAGCGTCTGGGTCGGGTGGTCGACGTCGCACTGGAGGTTGATCAGCGGGATGTCGGCCCAGCGGGCGATCTCGCGCATCCAGACGTTGCCCTCGTAGGGGGCGAGGTCGTGGCGGATCGCCAGACCGTGCCCGTAGCGGGAGAGGACGACGCCCATGTCCTTCGGGCTCTCCCCGTGCGCGACCTGCGTCTTCTCGGCGTCCAGGTAGATCGCGTGGCCGCCGAGCTGGGTCATCCCCGACTCGAACGCGTTGCGCGTGCGGGTGGACTTGTCGAGGAAGAGCATGAAGAGCGTCTTGTCCGGGAGCAGCCGGTGCGGCTTCCCGTTCTTGAAGGCGTCCTTCAGCTCGCCGGCCACGGCGAGCGCCTCCTCGATCTCCTCGACCGTCCAGTCGAGCGTCTCGATGTAGTCGCGCCCGGTGAGGGACGCTCGGTCGATGGCGAGCCTCGGCATCGTTACCTCGCTTTCATGAGCTCGTGCTGGCCGAGCTCGAGCCCGAGGTACTCGGGAACGGGCTGCTGGCCGGGAACGTCTGGGATGGGGGGCCTCTCGGGCCGCTCGACGGGCAGGCGGAGGCCGACGAGGTCGTCGGGGGTGACGGGGACGCGATTCAGCACGCGGCCGGTCGCGGCGCGGAGGGCGGACACGATCGCCGGGGTGGCGGCGATCGTCGGGTGCTCGCCGATGCCCTTCACGCCGTAAGGCGCACCGGGCTCCGGCTCCTCCACGAAGGCCGACCGCACCGGCGGCACGTCGAGGATCGTCGGGATCAGGTAGTCGGTGAACGAGGGGTTGCGGATCCGGCCGCCGTCGAGCTGCAGCTCTTCCATGAGCGCGAGCCCGAGCCCGATCGCCACCCCGCCCTCGACCTGGCCCTCGGCGGCCTGCGGGTTGACCACGCGTCCCGCGTCCTGCACGGCCGCGATCTCCACCACGCGGGCGAGGCCGAGCTCCGGGTCGACGTCGACGACGGCCCGCTCGGCGACGAACGAGAGCGTGACGTGGATGTCGCCCTGCCCGTCCTCGTCGAAGCCCGTCGTGGGGCGGTGGCGGTAGGTCGCGGTGCGGGTGATCGGCAGGGCGGCGCCGTCTGCGTCGAGCGCGGCCCGGATCCCGCGACACGCGGCCAGGACGGCGCCGCCGGACATCGTCGTCTGGCGGGAGGCCGACGACGACCCGGCCGATCCGATCTCCGAGGTGTCCGCCGGCAGGACGGCGACGCGCTCGACGCCGAGCTCGGTCCGCGCGATCTGCGCGAGCACCGTGAGGACTCCGTGGCCTGCGTCGACCGCGGCGGTCCGGACCTCGGCCTCGAGGCCCTCCGGCCCGTGCCGCAGCGTCACCGTCGCCTCGGCCGAGTCGTCGAAGCCCTCGCTGTAGGCCACGTTCTTGAAGCCGACGGCGAAGCCGACGCCCCGCACCCATCCGTCGGGGAGGGGGTCTTCGGGGAGGGGCATCGCCGCGCAGCGGTCGATCACCTCGCGCACGGGCGCGCTCCCCTCGAGGACCTGCCCCGTCGGGAGGACCGAGCCGGTGCGCAACGCGTTCCGCCGGCGCAGCTCGACGGGGTCGATGTCGAGCTTCGCCGCGAGCGCGTCCATGGCGGACTCGTAGGCGAAGCACGGTTGCGGCGCGCCGAACCCTCGCATCGCCCCGCACGGTGGGTTGTTCGTGTGGACGGCCGTCGCCTCGATGCGTACGGTCGGCACCTCGTACGGGCCCGTCGAGAACGTGGCCGCGTTCGTGAGCACGGCCGGGGACGAGGACGTGTAGGCGCCGGCGTCGAGAAGGAGCCGTACGTCGCCGGCCACGAGGCGCCCGTCACGTGTCGCGCCGAGGCGCACCCAGTACCGCGAGGGATGCCGGTGGACGTGACCGTGGAACGACTCCTCCCGGCTGTAGGCGATCCTCACGGGCCGCTCGGTCGCCAGCGCGAGGAGGCCTGCGTGGATCTGTGCGTGGATGTCCTCGCGCGAGCCGAAGGCTCCGCCGACGCCTGCCAGAGTGACGCGCACCTTCTCAGCCGGAAGGTCGAGGCAGGGCGCGATCTGCTGCCGGTCGACGTGGAGCCATTGCGTGACGGTCCGCAGCTCGACGCCGCCGTCCTCCGTGGGCGCGGCGAGGGCGCCTTCCGGTCCGAGCGGTGCCTGATCCTGCATCGCGGTCTCGTAGAAGCCCTCCACCCACACGTCGGCTTCGGCCCTGTCGGGGGCGCCGTGGACGATGTGGAGGTGGCGCAGCACGTTGCCGTGCTCGTGGACCCGCGGCGTGTCCGGCAGGAGTGCGTCCTCCATGTCCAAGACGACGGGAAGAGGCTCGTAGTCGACGTCGATCAGCTCGAGAGCGCTCCGCGCCTGCTCGAGCGTGTCCGCGGCCACGACCGCCACGGGCTCGCCCTCGTAGCGGACGACGTCCCAGGCGAGCACGGGCTGGTCGGCGAACTCGAGGCCGAACGTGCGCCGGCCCGGAACGTCGCTTGCCGTCAAGACGGCATGCACGCCCGGAGCCGCCTCGGCGGCCGCGACGTCGATCGAGTGGACGCGTGCCGAGGCATGCGGGCTCCGCAGCGTGGCCCCGTGGAGCATCCCGTCCGCGCGGAGGTCGCTCCCGTACGCGAAGGTGCCCGTCACCTTTGCGGGAGCGTCGACGCGGCGGGTGCTCTCCCCGACGACGCCATGTTCGACAGCACGCGGGGCGGTCCCGCGGCCCGCCGCGATCCGTGCCGCCTCGAGCACCTTCGCGTAGCCCGTGCAGCGGCAGAGGTTCCCCTCGAGCGCCTGGCGGATCTCTTCGTCGCTCGCCGTGGGGTTCCGCTCGAGGAGGTCGGAGACTGCGACGACGAGCCCGGGCGTGCAGAACCCGCACTGCACGGCGCCCGCGGCGACGAAGGCCTTCTGCACCGGATGCAGCTCGCCGTTTCCGGCGAGTGCCTCGACCGTGCGGACCTCCCGGCGGTCCGCCTGCAGCGCAGGGACGAGGCACGCACAGGCGAGCTCCCCGTCGAGCCACACGGAGCACGAGCCGCACTCGCCCTCCTCGCAAGCGTTCTTCGACCCGGTCAGCCCGAGCCCGTTGCGGAGCAGGGTGAGGAGGCTCGTCTCGGGCGCGACCTCGAGCTCGTGCGCGATGCCGTTGACCGTCGTCCGGATCAGCATCGTTCCTCCAGCGCCCGGGCGAGAGCCCGCTGTGCGAGCACGCCGACCGCGTGCCGGCGGTAGGCCGCGGTGCCGCGGTGGTCGTCGATGGGCCGCGAGTCGGACGCCGCGAGCCGGCCGAACTCCTCGAGCCCGCTGTTCGGGTGGCTCCAGTCGAGACCGGCGGCAAAGTCCTCGGCGCGCGGGGCGCGGAGCACGGTCGGGCCGACCGACCCGAGCGCGAGCCGCACCCGGTGCGCTTCCTCGTCGAGCTGCAGGCAGACGCTCGCGACGGAGATCACCATCGCGTTCCGCCGGCCGACCTTGGCGAACGAGCCGGAGCCGGGGGAGGGCGTCCACTCGACACCGAGGATCAGCTCATCGGGTGCGAGGCTCGTGCGCTTCGGCCCCACGAGGAACTCGCCGAGCGGGATGCGTCGCGTCCGGCCTCCGGCCGCACCGGCGACCACCTCGGCGTCGTACGCGGCGAGCACGGCGATCCCGTCGCCGGCTGGGGACGCGGTGCCGAGGTTCCCGCCGATCGTCGCGCGGTTCCGGATCTGGGGCGAGCCGATGGTGCGCGCCGCCTCCACGAGCGCCGGGAATGCCCCGAGCTCGTCGAGCACGCGGGTGAAGGTGACCCCGGCGCCGACGAACACGGTCCCGTTCCGCCGCTCCCAGGCTCGCAGCTCGTCCACGCGTGAGAGGTCGAGAAGAGCCGGTGGGTGGAGGCGGTGCGCGTTGGCCTCCACCCACAGGTCGGTGCCGCCGGCGACCGGGACCGCCTCGGGATGGGCGGCCCGGGCTTCGAGCGCCTCCTCGAGGGAGCGCGGCACGAACGCGCCGGGCGGTCGGTGTCTGACACCGGCGGGCCGCAAACCCGCATGGTTCCGTGGGGTGGTGTCAGACACCGTGCTAGACCCTCACCGCCGCGAAGGCCTCGATCATCGCCTCGACGTCGTCGCCGAGCGGGTACAGGACGGGGCAGGTGCAGCCGGCGTCGAGGTACTCCTGCACCTTGGCGCGGCACTCGTCGGCCGTCCCCGAGGCCGTGATCAGCTGGACGACGTCGTCGGGGACGAGCGTCATCGCCTTCTCGATCTGCTCCTGCGTCGCGGGCCAGGTCAGGATGCGGCCGATCTCCTCGAGGAGCGCGGGATCCACGCCGCTGGCCTTCCCGATGTGCGGCTGCTGGCCGAGGTACTGCGTGACGAGCTCGCGCGCCCGGTCGAGCGCCAGCGAGCGGTCGTCGTCGAGCGAGCAGACGACGAGTTGCGGCCGGTCGACGTCGCCGAGCGTCCGTCCGGCGCGCTCCGCCCCCGCTGCCAGGCGCTCGAGCGCCTCGGCGTTGTAGCTCGGGCCGACGAGGTAGTTCAGGAGGACGCCGTCGCCGATCTCCCCGGCGAGCTCCATCATCTTCATGCCCGTCGTCGCCGCGATGTAGATGGGAACGCGCTTCGGCGAGCGGTCGCCGTGGACGATGTCGATCTCGATGCCGTCGACGTCCACGAACTCGCCGTGGAACGTCACTCGCTCCATCGCGAGGAGGAGGCGGGTGACCTCGACGACCTCCCGCATCGCCTGCACGGGGTTGCGCCGGTGGATGCCGACCTTGGACGCGAGCGGGTCCCACCACGCGCCGATCCCGAGGCGGATCCGGCCCGGGGCCAGGTCGTCGAGGGTCGAGAACGTCGCGGCCAGGAGGCCGACGTTGCGGGTCCACGAGTTCACGACGCCCGAGCCGATCGCGATGCGCTCCGTGACCGCCGCGAACGCCGCCATCGGCACCGTCGCCTCGCGGACGAGGCGGCTCTCGGCCTGCCACACGGCCTCGAAGCCGCGATCCTCGGCGAGCTGCGCGTACCGCATCCCGTCGCGGATCGGATGCTTGTCTTGGAGGTACAGGGCTACGCGACTCTCAGCGGCGACGGCCATGGTCGCCCTCCTTTCGGCTCGAACTCGTGCGCTTCGATCTCGTCCAGGCGGCGCCACAGCCGTTCTGCCTCGGCCCGCGCCGCCCCGGCCAGCTCCTGCTGGTCGGCTCGCGTCAGCCGCCGGTCGAGTACCACCCACTCGCCGCCCACCATCACGTCGCGCACGTGGCGGGAGGAGAGGCCGAAGATCCAGTGCCCGGCGAAGCTCCCCTCGTGGAGCGGGGCGGGGGACGCGTAGTCGAGCACGACGAGGTCGGCCGGCGCTCCCGGCACGACCTGCCCCAGCTGCGGCTCTCCGAAGGCGCGGGCTGCGAGGCGCGCGCCCTCCGCCAGGCGGTCGAGCGCCCAGCCGGGCCCCGCGTCCAGGTCGTCCTCGCGCAGCCGGAAGAAGGCCGTGCGCGACTCCTCGAACATGTCCGAGCCGATCCCGTCCGTCCCGAGCGCGACGTGGGCGCCGAGCGCGCTCACGGGCGCCCTGCCGATCGAGTTCGACATGTTCGAGCGCGCGTTGTGCGCGATCGACGCCCGTGCCTCGTGGACGAGCGCGATCTCCTCCTCGTCGAGGTGCACGCCGTGCGCAAGCAGCGTCCGCTCGTCGAGCGCTCCCGCCTTCGCCAGGCGGGAGGCGACGCGCATCCCGTGGAGCGCGAGCGCGTCCCGCTCGTCAGCCTCGTCCTCGGCGGCGTGGACGTGGATGCCGATCCCGAGCCTCTGGGCCGCCTCGGCGCAGGCCGTGAGCGTCTCGTCCGAGAGCGTGAACGACGCGTGGGCGCCGACGAGGGCGCGGGCGAGCGGGGTATCCCCTCTCCCCGCCCGCTCCGCGAAGCGCACGTTCTCGTCGATCCCCGCCTGCGCGCGCTCCGGGCCGTCCCGGTCCGACGTCTCGTAGCAGAGGACGGAGCGGACGCCCAGCGTCCCGAGCGCGTCCGCGATCACGTCCAGCGAGCCGTCGATCGCGTTCGGCGAGGCGTGGTGGTCGACGAGCGTCGTCGTCCCGGAGAGGAGCGCCTCCATGCCGCCCACGAGCGCGGACGCGCGGACGCCCTCCTCGTCGAGGGCACGGTCGAGCCGCCACCAGACGCGCTGGAGGATCTCGACGAAGTTCCGGGGCGGGTCGAGGGAGTACGGCATCCCGCGTGCGAGCGCGGAGTAGAGGTGGGTGTGCGCGCAGACGTTCCCGGGGACGACGAGGCACCCGGAGCAGTCGCGCCGCTCGCGGCCGCCCTCCTCGGCGACGCGACCGTCCGGCACGTGCACGTCCTCGCGGACGACCCGCACGGGGGAGAGGGAGGTGACGACGTGGGCTCCCGAGAGGATCATCGGCGACCTCCTGTGCGAACGAGATGGGGCACGGCGGCGAGCGCGGCGGGCGAGTCGGACATCGGGAGACGGGTCCGTCGGATCCCGTCGAAGGCATACAGCGCGCCAGCAACGGCGGCGGCGGTCGGCACCATCGACGCCTCACCCACGCCCTTTGCGCCGTACGGCCCCTCGGGCTGCGGCTCCTCGACGAGGATGCACTCGACCTCGGGCATGCCGGTCGGGGGCACGATACGGAGCGACTTGAGGGTTTCCGTCACGGGGACGGCGTCCTCGACCACGAACTCCTCGGAGAGGGCCTGGCCGATCCCCATGTGCACGCCGCCCTCGATCTGGCCCTCGACGAGCATCGGGTTGATCGCGCGTCCGACGTCGTGGGCGGCCACGACCTTCGCGAGCCGGCCTTCCTCGTCGAGGACGGCGACCTGGGTCCCCCACGCGTAGGCGAGGTGGGTGACGGGCTCCTCGGCGTCGTTCGGCGTCGTCCAGTCGACGACGAAGTCGCCGTGGACCTCCTCGCCGGCGAGCGCCTCGAGGGGCCTCCCGTCGAGCTTCTCGCGCAGCCGGCGGGCTGCGTCGAGCACGGCGTTGCCGCCGAGGACGGTCGCGCGAGAGGCGGTCGTGAGCCCGGTGTCGAGCTCGTGCTCGGTGTCCACCACGACCCGGACGCGCTCGGGCGGGAGCCCGAGCTCCTCGCAGGCGATCTGACGCAGAGCGGTGTGCACGCCCTGACCCATCTCCGTCCACGAGTGGGCGAGCGTGAGCGAGCCGTCGCGCTCGGGGCGCAGGACGACGCGCCCGTGCTCCGGGACGCCGTTCCCGATCCCCGTGTTCTTGACGCAGCAGGCGATCCCCGCGTGCTCGGCCTCGTAGTACGCGCTCCGGACCGCGAGCAACGTGTCCTCGAGGCCGACGCCGGGGCCGAGCTTCTGGCCGGTGCCGAAGCGGTCGCCGCTGCGGAGCGCGTTCCGCCAGCGGATCTCCCAGCCGTCGAGCCCGACCTGCTCGGCGAGGAGGTCGAGGATGCCCTCGACCGCGAAGTTCGACTGGCCGACGCCGAAGCCGCGCATCGCACCGCAGGGCGGGTTGTTCGTGTACACGGCGGTCGCCTTCACGTCGACGTTCGGTACCCGGTAGGCGCCGCAGGCGTGGCCGGCCGCGCGCTCGAGCACCTTGTCCCCGACGCTCGCGTAGGCACCCGTGTCGCCCACGATCCGCGCCTCGAGCGCGACGAGGCGCCCCTCCTCGTCGCAGCCGGCGGTGTACTCGAGCCACATGGGATGGCGCTTGGGGTGGAAGCGGAGGCTCTCCCTCCGGCTCAGCGTGACGAGGACCGGCCGGCCGGTGAGCGAGGCGAGGAGGCAGGCGTGCGGCTGGACATTCAGGTCCTCCTTGCCGCCGAACGCCCCTCCGGTCGCGACCTGCGTGATCCGGACCCGCTCCTCGGGGAGGCCGAGGAAGGACGCGAGCTGGCGCCGGTCCTCCCACGCCCCTTGGCCCTGGGAGTAGACGCGGAAGCCTCCGTCCTCGTCCGGGACCGCGAGCGCCGACTCCGGCTCGAGGAAGGCGTGCTCGATCATCTGCGTGCGGAACGTCTCGGTGACGACGCGCGCCGCGCCCGCGAGCGCGGCCTCGACGTCGCCCCGGGCCACGCGCGAGACGGAGAGCACGTTCCCTCCCGGGCGCAGCTCCGGCGCGCCGGGCTCCATCGCCTCGAAGGGATCGGTGACCGGGTCGAGCACGTCGTACTCGACCTCGATCAGCGTGGCCGCCTCGCGGGCCGCAGCGCGGCTCTCGGCCGCGACGGCAGCGAGCACGTCGCCCACGTAGCGCGTCGTCTCCCCCTGACCGACGAGCTGTGGGCGGTCTCGCTCGAGCGGGCCCTGCAGTCGCTCGCCCGGGACGTCGGCAGCCGTCACGACGGCGACCACGCCCGGGTGCCTCAGGGCCCGCGAGACGTCGATTCGCAGGACACGCGCGCGCGGGTGGTCCGAAAAGCGCAGCGCGCCGTGCAGCATGCCCGGCTCCACGAGGTCGCCCACGAACGGCTTGTCGCCGAGCGCCAGCTCCGCGGCCTCGTAGCGCGGGGCGCGGGCGCCGACGCGTCCGCTCTCGTCGAGCTCGGGAAGCCGCTCGGCCCGCCGCGCGGCGGCTGCGAGCCGGACGGCGTCCACGATCTTCACGTACCCCGTGCACCGACAGAGGTTGCCGAGGAGCGCGCGGGCGATCTCGTCGTGCGACGGATCCGGGTTCTTCCCCAGGAGCGCCTCCGCCTTCATGACGATCCCGGGCGAGCAGAAGCCGCACTGGGAAGCCCCCGAAACGGCGAAGGCCGCCGCCCACTGCTCCCGTGTCTCCTCGGGGAGGCCTGCCTGCGTGACCACGGCCTTCCCCTCCGCGCGAATCGCCTTCTGCGCGCACGAGACGACGGCGCGCCCGTCGACGAGGACGGTGCACGCCCCGCAGGAGCCCTCCGGCGCGCAGCCGTCCTTCATCGTCCGGAGGCCGAGGTCGTCGCGCAGCAGCTCGAGCAGGCTCTGCCCTTCGCGTGGCTCCGCGACGACGGCGCGGCCGTTGACGGTCAGCTCCACGGCTACTCCGCGGCCCCGAGGACGAGCGCGAGGAGCGCCATGCGCAGGACGACGCCGTTGAACGCCTCCTGCCAGTAGCGCGCGTGCCGGGTCTGGTCCACGTCCGCGGGCAGCTCGTCCATGCGCGGGAGGCTGTGCAGGATGATCGCTCCAGCCTTCGCCTTCGCCCGCAGGAGCTCACGCGTGACGCGGTACGTCGCCGGAGTCGTCGCCACACCGCCCGCGCCGCGCTCTTCGCGCGACGCCGTGTAGTCGGCCTGGACGACCGGCTCCATGTAGATGACGTCGCACTCGTCGATGACGTCCTCGACCGAGTCCGCCTCCTCGTAGCGCACGTTCCGCTCGTCGAGCTCGAGCATGAACTCGGGCAGGAGCGACATCTCGGGCGGCCCGACGACGTAGGCCTTCGCGTCGAACTGCGAGAGCGCGTACAGGAGCGAGTGCATCGTCCGCATGCGCATGTCGCCGACCAGGAGGAAGGTGAGCCCGTCGATGCGGCCCAGCTCCTTGGAGGTCGTGTACAGGTCGGTGAGGACCTGGGTCGGGTGCTCGCCCCAGCCGTCGCCGCAGTTGATGACGGGAACCGACGCCCACCTGGCGGCCTCCGCGGGCGCGCCCTGCTCGAAGTGGCGCATCGCGATGACGTCGCCGTAGTACTCGAGCATGTGGACCGTGTCCTTGATCGACTCCTGGTAGAAGTCGCCGGCCC
>Ga0209640_10001870_pt1 | contig 18153 bp, 16 predicted proteins | sample RifCSP10_1_FD_184018 | JGI IMG/M metagenome (GOLD analysis project Ga0209640, IMG submission 184018) | Soil microbial communities from Rifle, Colorado - Rifle CSP2_sed 10_1 (SPAdes) (version 2) | ecosystem: Environmental > Terrestrial > Deep subsurface > Rock core/Sediment | place: Rifle... | reverse complement strand
CTTGTTTGCGCAGAGAGACCACCGGAGCAAAAACGTGGCAGTCCGGATTTGGTTTCCTCGGGCTGGTGCCGGCTACCAGGTTGGCGAGACGTCGTGGATTTACGCCCTCGCGCACCACCAGAACCCCCGGGCGGCGCTTCACTTTTTTCACCACCAACTCCTCGTCCGCCAGAATCTTCAATTCCGGGATGGGCATGCGCTGAAACAAGTCGGACGAATTTCCGATGGTGTTGATGGATTTCTTGTCGATGAAGAACAGCGCAGTCGTGATCGGTTGGGTGCGGTCCCATGGACCGGGACGGATGACATGGTAATCTTCCATGTGCTCATACGCGGGAATCCAGAAGACCTGTCCCGGCACATGCCGGCCGCGCTCGCCCGGAGTGAGCGCACGATAATACTCGCCTGCCATGACTCACCCCTCCGCCATCGAGGCGGCGGATTCGTCACTCAGTTTGGCGCGCAAACCCGGCAGTTTCCATCCGGCACCGTGTCACTCGACACGGCAGGAGGGACGTTACGTGAGAATGCGATTAGACCGCGGTGCCACATTTTCTTTTCGACTTAGTATCTATGTTGTGATTTTCGTTGTGATGGCGGCAATCCCGGCGTCGGCCGCAGAAGTCATCATTGCGGCAGCCTCAGATTTGAACTTTGCGTTCAAGGAGCTGGTCAGCGTGTTTGAGCAGAAGACGGGCGATCAGGTGAAATTATCACTCGGATCGTCGGGCAATTTCTATTCGCAAATCCAGAACGGTGCGCCGTACGACTTGTACTTCTCAGCCGACTTTCGTTATCCGCAGCAGCTCGTCGAGAATGGGCAAGGCGTTGCCGACTCGCTCTATGCCTATGCCATCGGTCGCATTGTGTTATGGGTGCCGGCGCGATCACCTATTCCGGTCGAACAGAAAGGACTGGAAGTCCTCCTCGACGGATCAATCAATAAAATCGCCATCGCCAATCCCAAACATGCGCCCTACGGGCGTGCCGCGGTGGCGGCGTTAGAAAAGGCGGGGCTCTACGAACGGGTGAAGGATCGCCTTGTCTACGGGGAAAATATTTCGCAGGCGGCGCAGTTTGTGGAGTCGGGCGCAGCGGATATCGGCATCATCGCGCTTTCGCTGGCGCTCGCCCCGCCGATGAAAGCGGCCGGCCGCTATTGGGAAATTCCCTCCGATATGCATCCACCCATCGAGCAAGGAGTGGTGATGCTCAGCGGCGGCAAGAATCGAGACAAGGCGAAAGCCTTCTTATCGTTTCTGCAGAGCGCCGAGGGGCAGGCCGTCATGACCCGGTATGGCTTTATCGCTCCTGTCTTTCGCTAATGTCGGAGAGGAGATAGGTGCTAGTGCGATAGTGCTGAGAGCTGAGTCCTAGTTTTTATTGACGAATGACTAGTGACGTGTAACGGGCTTCAAATGAATTGGACTGCGATCTGGGTCACTTTCAAATTGGCCAGCCTGACGGCCACGGCCTTGCTTCTGATCGGATTGCCGATCGCCTATTGGGTCAGTTTCTCCAAATGGCGGTGGAAATTCATCGTCGAGTCAGTGGTCGCGCTTCCATTGGTACTGCCGCCCACCGTGCTCGGCTTCTACATCCTTGTGGCCATCGGTCCGCATAGCCCAGTCGGACAATTCTACAGCGACATAGTTGGGCATCCGCTTCCGTTTACCTTCGAAGGCCTGCTGCTCGCATCGATCTTCTACAGCCTGCCGTTTGCCGTGCAGCCCTTCGCTGCCGCGTTCGAACAAGTCGATCGCAAGTTAATCGAGGCCTCCTGGACCTTGGGTGTCTCTCAGGTCGGGACCTTTTTCAAGCTCATTCTTCCTCTTTCCAAGGCAGGAATTCTCACCGGTGTGGTGCTGAGCTTCGCCCATACCTTGGGAGAATTTGGCGTGGTCCTGATGGTCGGCGGCAACATCGAAGGAGAGACGCGCACGGTGTCGATCGATATCTATGACGAGGTCCAGGCACTGAACTATGTCGGAGCGGCCAAAACTGCGTTGCTCTTGCTCATCGTGTCGTACGGGGTCTTGCTGTTGGTCTATGCGATGAATCGAAAGGTGTGGACAGCATGGCCGCAGAAATGATCGTCGATGTGACGAAAACATTTCCCGGCCGGTTACCCATTCGCGCTGGTTTCCGGTATCCGGTCGAGGCCTCCACCGTGTTGATCCTCTTCGGCCCCTCCGGGTCCGGGAAAACGACCATCCTTCGTTCGGTGGCGGGGCTGGAGTGGCCCGAGGAAGGATCCATCCAGTTCGCGTCGAGAACGTGGCTGGATACGGCTGCCGACATCAGAGTGGCCCCGCAAGACCGGCATATCGGATATATGGCGCAAGATTACGCGCTCTTTCCCCCGTATACCGTCCTCGGGAACATTGCCTACGGACTGGGCGAACTGGCTGCCTTTGATCGGAAGAAACGTGTGGAGGAAATGTTAGAGCTGTTTCAACTGCGTGGATTCGACAGGGCGAAACCGGGAGAGCTGTCCGGAGGGCAGCAGCAACGGGTGGCATTGGCGAGAGCAGTCGCGCCTCGACCGCAATTGTTGCTGTTGGATGAGCCCCTCTCGGCGCTGGATGCCCCGACTCGGCTTCAGCTTCGCGGAGAGCTCCGAAGCCTGCTTAAACAACTCGCGCTCCCTTCTATTATAGTGACGCACGACTGGGCGGAGGCCCTTACGTTGGGCGATGTGATGGCGGTCATGAGCGAAGGGAACGTGTTGCAAGTCGGGACGCCGCAAGACGTGTTCAACCGGCCAGCCAATGCGGATGTTGCACGCGTCGTCGGCGTGGAGACGGTGGTGCAGGGAAAATGCGTTGAAACACGGGAGGGGTTGGCCACGGTGCAGGTTGGAGCAATTTCTCTGACGGCTATTGCGTCGCCGGGGATCGACTCCGATGTCTTTGTCTGTATCCGGGCCGAAGATGTCACGTTGGAATTGGCCGGGTCCGTCGAGACGAGTGCGAGAAACCATCTGATGGGGACGGTGCAGGCGATTACCTCTCTCGGTGCGCTTGCCCGGATTACCATCGAGTGCGGGTTTTCTCTGACTGCCGTCATCACACGGTCGGCACTGAGCGAACTTGGATTGGTAGTCGGAACTGCAATCACGGCCAGGTTCAAGGCTGGTTCCGTGCATCTCATTTCTCGCCGATAAGCCTGCTCCTCTTCTTCCTTCAATGATGTCGGTTTCTCCTTCCCCAGTTTCTGTGGATAACTCTGTGAACAAGTAATTTTCTGCTATATGGGTGGCTGAAATCACCACGTGACTGACCTCCTTGCCTAGTTTTTAGTCATTGAGCATGTGCCTCGATGGACAGCTATATCTTGTGGTGTCTACGGCATTTGAAGGGAAAAACCTTCAATGCTGGATTAAAGCGGCGATTTGATACTTCGAGCAACGAAACAAAATAGAAATGCCGCTCTAGCCCTATGAGTTATGCACAAGGATATCGTGTTTTTGGGGAAATCCAGCAAAAATCCCACTTGACAGAGGCAAATTGAGTATGTAACCATTGGCTACAATATGAAATCACACCATCTGAAGCTCATTCGAGAAGGGTTGGGACTCACGCAGCAGCAACTCGCTGATGCGTTACAGACGACTCGCGTGTCGGTGGCGCGCTATGAAGCGGGCATGCGACGGATTCCCGGCATGGTGCGCGTGGCGTTGGATCATTTGCAGCGTAAGACGGACATTCCGATGGCCGGTCTGGTCGCAGCCGGTTCCCCGATCGATCCGGTCTCGCAATCGGAACTCGTCGATGTACCGCCGAGCATGTTGCGGGGCGGGAAGTCGTTTGCGCTGCGGGTGAAGGGAGAGTCGATGAAAGATGAGGGGATTCTCCCGGGCGATCTGGTGGTGGTGCGGAAGCAGAAGACCGCGAGGAACGGACAAACGGTCGTGGCGTTGGTGAATCGCGAGGCCACGATCAAGACCTATTTCAAAAAGGATGCGCACATCGAACTGCATCCGGCCAATGCGGCGATGCAGCCGATCATGGTGCAGCCGTCGGATGAGTTTCATATCGAAGGGATTTTGGTCGGAGTCATTCGACATTGTGTAGTCTAAGAAAGGAGGAAGCGATGATCATGGCAGAACGAAATGTGGTGACGAAAGAGCGGTTGATGGATTTGGAGAGGACAATCGATGCGTTGAACGGCCAGTTGCGGAACATGCAGTGGAAATTGCAGCAGGCGAAAGCCGGTTCGCTGACGGAGCGCTTCTGGAAGAATCTGATGAGTCCCTTGCCGGGGAGCGAATTTATGTCGGCGGTCTGCAATCGGCGCGTTCGTCCGAATACCAAGCTGGTGGATCATGTTGGTACAATCAGGCACTGAGAGACGGGTCACGGGAACCTGCTCAGATTGTGGCACGACGGTGCAGCATCGGATCGAATGTGTGGACGGCATGACCCATTCAACGTTGGAGCTCTGCGAGACCTGTTGGAATGCCTATCGGCAACGACAAGTCTTTACTGGTGGATGCTGCGGATAACAGAGAGGTGTGCGATGCTCTTCCCTCCCCTTCCAATCCTCCCATAAGTGCGCTAAATTCACCCCACGCCCCCGTAGCTCAGTTGGATAGAGCAGCGGTTTCCTAAACCGTAGGTCGCACGTTCAATTCGTGTCGGGGGCACCAATTTTTCAATTGTTTTAGGAAGCATATTGCCCTCAGTGCTTTCGGATTGTGCACGTTCTCCGTAACTCTTAGAGCTGTCCCTTCTGATCCGTGCGAATTGCACAGCCTCGGTTTATGGAAAACAAACTACCTTTAGGGAAGTGGCCTTACATCCTGACTTGGATTGGCCGATCACTGGCAAGACAACTCCCTTCCTGGATTCTTAGAAAACGATATCCTCAAGAGAGATGCGACGCAGGGGTAATGGTGTTTTCTGATGCAGTTAGGCCAGAAATTTATGTGAGCGCAAAGAGAAAATTCGCGATCGAACACTTCCATCAGGAGGATTCAGCGAATTAACAGGCGACTCTGACCTAACGGACAATCAAGCCAGTATCGTTCGAGAAGTCCCGAGTGACTGTGTTGTGTTTCATATGCAGGGTGAAATACAATTCGAAGCGCCGAGTGCCGACTATAAGAAGTACATACACCTTAACACCCGATGCTGTATCCATCGATGACGGCTGGAAGGTGCGGAATATCCTCTTCAGGCCTTCGGTTCACTAGAGCAAGTCCAGGGTGCTCCTGAGCATCTCTGAGATCAGTCTCGCTTACAATGTCATAGCGATCGAACACTACAATCAGCAGCCCCCGCACAGCGCGTTGGCCATGCAGTCACCTGTCGAGTTCTATGCGCAATGGATCGTCAACAACAAGCAACGACCTTTCCAAATTTAGATGGAGCAGTACAGCACTGACAAGCCCCTGGTGGTTGGTCTTCCTCCTCGGGGTGAGTGTGAGCGGCTGTCTCTTTTTCAAGCCAGCCCCACCGCCCTCTGGCTCTGAGAAGACGCCTCCCCAGGCACCACCGGAGGCTGAGAAGGAACCCACCACCGTACCGCCGCCCGATTCAGCCGGGTTTACGCTCCATCTGGAGCCGACACGGCTCTACGTGGAGAGGGGAAAACGCGCCAGGCTGCAGTTCACCGTGAAACGGACGGACGGCTTTCAGGGGGATGTCACCATTTCCGTCTCGGGCCTTCCTCCCAACGTCACCGCGAAAACCCCGGTGAGGATTCCCCGTTCCGAGGAGAGCGGCTCGCTCACGCTGTCGACCCGTCGCACCACGGCCTTCCAGAAGACGACGATCACTGTCACTGGCCTGAGTCTGGTCAACAAGAAGCCGATGACCCATCGCCAGACGGTGACCCTGCTCGTGTCCCGGGCCCTGGGGGAGTTTCGGGAGACAGTCCCCGATGTCCGTCGGGTCGGCCAGACACGACGAAGCCCCGACCGGCAATTCTTGCTTATGATTGAACGGGGCAGTGATGCCGGGATCCCGCAGGCCTATGCGGCCACCTTTCTGACGGTCGCCGGCAAACCCCGTCGCGCCTCGCTCGGGTTCTATGTGGATTCGTCCTCGAAGCAGGGTGGAGGAGGATTCTGTGCGGGGTCCGCGGCGGGCGTCGTCCTGTCGGCCAAACCCATCACTCTGGAGCAGCGGGCAGACTACACGTTCGCCTTTCTCTCCCTCCACCACCCCCAAGTGGCCCCGGAGTTTGAGGTGCATAGCACCAACGGTCTCTCATTCGTGCGGCCGCGCGTATTCTTCAGCCGGGACTGCACACTCGTGGCGTTTATCGGCGCGAATCTGGCCGGGGCTGAACAGAAGAGCCTAACCATGATCGATCTCGTCACCGGCTCCCGCCTCGGGCCGGCGATCCCCTATAATGGTGAGTTCGTCGCTACCGTCGTCCTATACGCTGATCAGGCGACGGTGGAGATCACCGCCGATGGAAAGACCACGCGCTATCCGATCTCGGAACGTGATCAACCCTCCGGCCAGAAACAACATTAGAGTCATGTGTGGAAAACGCGCGCAGACGAGCCTGTGGTCAGCCCCTTGGCGCTTGCAGTGGACGAGATGCCAAGTGGTCCTTGTTCTCTTACGAAATAAGAGTTGTTTTTGAGTTTACTTTCTCCCGGAAGAATTCGCTTGGTTTTGTCGCTTTTTGACAGCTAATCGTCGAACAGGTTTTTGGTCATAGAAGAAGCTGGGGCGATGATGCGATCACACCGTTGTCGCCGCTCTCGGTCGCTAGCTTCTAGCCCTGATTCCGTCGAGAGATTGTTGACACTTCCGCGTTTCTCTCCTTCTTCGGCAGCGCGAGAATATAGGCTCCGTGACCCAATGACGTGACCTGTAATTCGCTAGTCCGGCTCAACACATCGACTCCCACTTCTGCGTGGCTTTCATACGCCAAGATGATGTGGCCATATTCATCTCCCGCAATCAATCGGCAGAGATTCCCGGTTCTTGTCCCTCCGCTTAGCTTTCCCAGTTCGCCCGGAGCAGGTCTTCGTCCTCCTCATAGCGACAGGTGAACGTGCCGCGATGTGCGTGATGCAGCGCCTCGCCGATCCGCCGCGCGAGATGCGGGTCGGTCGTAGTGATGACCACCCCTTCGGGTGCTTTGGCTTGGTCCTCGATCTTGATAATTCGAGCCAGAGGATGTTCGGCTTTGACACGAGCCTCTTCATTACGGGCGAGCCCGAGAATTTCCTCCCGATGCGAGGCGACAAACCCACCGGTGAGCAGCAGCACTCCGCTCGGCGCGCCGTCCCGTATCCGTTCACAGGCAGGGCACACGACGTCGTGACTGTCGGACGGGACAGGGCCCCACGTCCATCGGCCCTTGTGATACACCGCCTTGCACTGACGGCAGACGGATGCCTCCCGGAGTTTGCCCTTCGCCTTGTACGGGTCGTGCTTCCTCGCTCGAACCGATCGATCTTTTTTATCCCGGGGAAGATGTGACGTGGACATGGCTTCTCCTTCACTTCATAGAGATGTCTGATAACTCCGGCTGGAGAGGGAAGTCCCCAGTGCGTCCTTCCTGGATCATACCCGCTCTGCAAGCCCTCATTGTCCTACCGAATCGTGAATCTGCATGTCGAATGCCACTGTGCAACGGATGTGCAGTTACACTCAAATCCGTGGGAACCACGAGATGAATAGGAAAATCCGTACCCAGCTGCATGGCACAGTCCAAAGTGACTGTGGCGTTATTAGCCAGGGAGAGGCGGAAGTCGTGTCCCCTAATGCCACAATCTAGGTGCGTGGCGGCACCAGCGGGTTATGGTTTTTCCGATCTTCAGTTCTTCCCTCTGTTGGCTCTTCTTGGGTCGGCTGAGATAGGGGACGGGCAAAATTGTAAAACGCCGGTAGATTCCGATTCCAATCCTGAGCGCAGGGTAACTGTGCTGTGCTCATTTTGTGCTCACCTCCACCTCACTCCAGCCTATTCCAGCCTCCTCCAGCCAAAGTTCTGGTTTTGAGGAAACCTTGGCTGGAGCGTGGCTCTCTTCATTGTCGGCGCCGGATAACTCCTCCAGGCCCCCTCGATTTACAATCGACCAGTTGGCAGTCACTAGCCATCAACCCTCTCCCTGATTCAGTACCCACGCGTAAATGGCCACGACCTCGTTCATCAAGTCCTCTCCCTCAAGAAAGAACTTCGCGTCCTCTTCATGTCGAGCCTCACCATCAGCAACCTGGCGGCGCAAGGTATCACCATCAAACAAACCAGAACGGTTCCTTGCAAAGCCTTTCTCCGTCGAACACCTGTTGAATCATGTCGCCGCCGCTCTTGCTGCCCCTCCGATCCGTATTGACGCCCCCGCAGCCCCTGCGCCGACGAAAGAAGTCCAGTGGTTTGACTAGGAGTCCACGCTCTACGGCACAGGGCCGCAGCGCCCATCCCGTCAAAATCCTTTGTTTCCTTGCCAGGTTGCAGACCCTCAGCTAGACTTTTTTCACACACCATGGCACGAGCACGCGCAGCGGAAAACCTTAAGTCCCGGTCCAAAGCAGTTCTGATCGAGGAGATCACTCGCGGAATCAGCAAGTTTCAAGAAGTCCTCGCCGCGATCGACGACTTCAGCCAAGAGGGATTCCCCTATCGCGATGCCGCGCGGGCCAAAGCCGAGTTGCAGCTTCGCGAATGTGTGCGCCGGATCTTCGGCGAACGCTCCCAGGAATTCCAGACCTATCGCAATCACAAACTTCGCTCCTCGAATAAGGCAGAGGTCGTCCAGAGCATCGCAGTGGTCAAAGGCCTCATGCAAACGCTGGAGGACAAGAAACTGGAACTCCAGGGACTCAAGCCACCCCCCATAGCAGATCCACCGGCTGAGACGAGTCCGGCCACTCCTCCACAGATGACACTCGTCCCGCCCACGGCACAGATTACTATGGCGGCCCAACCGGCAAGTACCACACCACCGATGACTCTCTCGGTCGCCATGACGACAAACCTGGGAACGCCGGTGGCCCCCGCAGCGGTTACACCCCAACCGCCACCTCCTTTTCAAGAGCCTCAGAGGTATGCTCCTTCGCCCGTACCGCCGATGCCTCAGTCGCCGATCTCTCCAGCACCGTCCGTCCCGCTGGCCAACGCCCCGGTCATTCAGTCGACGCCACCACCCCATGAAGAACCGGCGACCGCAACGCCGGCACCACCAAGAACGAATCCACCTGCGCCTCCCATTCCCCCTCTCCGTGAGAGGAACACCGCACTGGCGCAACCAACTGCTGCCGTGATTCCTACGCCCTCAGTCACACCGCCTCGCTCTGAAATCCTCCCGATACCTTCTGCACCCGCTGTGGACACGTCAGCCATCCAGTCTGAGGCGCACTCGCCTGCGCCCGTCGCACTTGCACATTCGTCCTCGATGCCGAATACGCCATCGACAGTTCAGACATCGCTCGACGCCCGGTCGATCCAGCCCTGTTCTGAGCAAGAGCCGCTCCAATCTGAGCAAGAGCCGCTCCAACTCATCCGCAAAGTCTGTCTTCGATTCCATTCCGTTGCGCGCCAGCTGCGGCTCAGAAAGGATTATCGCGCGACACTCGAGGTCGAAGACGACTATGACTTGCAGGACCTCTTGTGTGCCCTTTTGAAAGTGGAGTTCGATGAAGTCGGGGCAGACGAATGGACGCCGCCCTATACAGGGGGCGCACCCAGAACCACCCTGCTCCTGAACAGGGATCAGATTGCCGTGGTGGCGAAGAAAACCAGATCCGGATTGACCACGAAGGAACTCGCCGACCAGGTGGCGGCGGATTCGGCCTACTACACGGCCCGAGAAAAGTGCGCCACTTTGTTTTGTTTTATTTACGATCCGGAAGGTCGCATCGGAAGTCCGAAGCGACTGGAAACAAACTTAACCAGCGCCGGCGACCGCTGCGCCGTCGAAGTGCTTGTCGCGCCAAAGTAAGATCATGCAAAAAGCCAAATTGAAGAGCGTCCCGTCCTCCAGCAATCCATCACCCTCCAAGCCCGAGTCGCTGTTGACAGGGACGCAACGACTTCGCTACGGTGGACCAGAGCCGGTACCTACGACGATACCCTATACGATTCATGCGCCAGCAGTAGGAGAACCGTTGATGTCGGACCGTGCTTATATCTTGATTAATGTACAACCGGGGCAGACGTCTTTTGTGGTCAAAGCCCTTGAGCAGATCAAGGAAATCAAAACGATCGATCCCTGCTGGGGAAAGCCCGACATCATCGTGGTGGCCGAGGTACGAAACCAGGACGTCTTGACCCAACTGGTCTTGAGCCGCATCCACGGTATCGAAGGGGTGACGCAGACCGACACCCACCTCGTCTACCGTCTGAAAGAAGCCAAAGCGAAATGATGGGGAGATTCGGCTTGTTCCCCGCCTTGGCTATCAGAGGGGATACACGGGATTTTTTCAAGTTGGGAAGTCGTCCGGAGCGCGTTGTCTCAGAGTGCAGAAAACCAGTTCCGTCTCATCAGGAACGCCTTACAAATCCTGCAAGCGGTTAGACTGACTCTTTCTCAGTCCCATCAGGCTCATCTCCGAGGTCCAACCCGAAGCGTTCAGCCATCCGATAGAGCGTACGACGATCGACCCCCAGAATCTTCGCCGCTTTCACTTTATTTCCCTTCGTCTCTTTGAGCACTCGAATCAGATGGCGTTTCTCGACCTCTTCCAGCGTCAGACACACGTCATCGGACTGATCGCCTCTGGAGAGTTTCGCATCGGCTTCGGCCGTCGCGCTCTGACGAATCGCCTCGGGCAAATCCTCCGGCGTCAAGAGCGGTCCGTGGCTCAAGGACACCGCTCGTTCGATCGCATTCTCAAGCTCCCGCACATTGCCGGGCCACCGGTATTGTTTGAGCAACGCGATCGTCTCCGGAAGCAGCCCACGTACCACGCTCGGCAACCCGGCCGAAGACTTCTGGAGGAAATGATGCGCGAGCATCGGGATATCCTCCCTACGCTCCGCCAGAGACGGGAGCGTAATCCGGACGACGTTCAACCGGTAGTACAGGTCATCGCGAAATTTCTCTTCCTTGACGAACTGCTCCAAGTTCCGATTCGTCGCCGCAATGATCCGCACGTCCACCTTCACCGAACCCGTGCCGCCGACACGGCGCACCTCGTGGTCTTGCATCACGCGCAGCAGCTTGACCTGTAACGCCGGGCCGAGCTCGCCGATTTCGTCCAGAAACAGCGTGCCGCCATTGGCGGCTTCAAATAAGCCGGCTTTCGTTCCTACCGCACCGGTAAACGCCCCCTTCTCATACCCGAACATCTCAGACTCCAGGAGGGTATCCGGCAACGCCCCGCAATTCACTGGAATGAACGGCTTGTTCCGACGAGGCCCATTCGCATGGATCGCCCGCGCAATCAGCTCCTTGCCGGTCCCGCTTTCCCCTTGCACGAGCACCGTGCTCTTGCTCTCGGTCACCCGAGCCACCAGCTTATACACTTCCAGCATCGCCGGACTGCTCCCCACCAGTGGAGACCATTCATCTTTACTCTTCAACTCTTCACGAAACCGGGCATTCTCTCTGACGAGTTGGCAGTGATCGAGACTCCGCTTGACCACCAGCTTGAGATCCTCTTTCTTAAACGGCTTGGCGAGATAGTCGTAGGCCCCTTGCTTGATCGCTTCGATCGCACCTTCCAGAGATCCGAACGCCGTCAACACCACGACCGCCGTGTCAGGGCTCATGCGCTTAAATTCACGCAAGACCGTCAGTCCATCGACCGCGCCCATACGAATATCTGTCAGCACCAGATCCACTCGTCCCTGGCGCCCACGAGTGATGACCCCTTCTCCACTGGCAAATGCTTCAACGGCATAGCCTTCTTTCTTTAAGGCATCAGCCAAGAGTTCGCGCGCGACCGCATCGTCGTCGGCTACAAGAATCTTCGCTGGTTGCATCAGTCCCTCTCGGTCACGTGCGCCGGCTCGGTCTTCAATCCAGGTAAGGTTATGGTGACGGTTGTGCCGCGCCCGGTCTCGCTCTTGAGCAACAGACCGCCTCCGTGGGCCAGCACCGTTTCGCGGCTCAAGAATAACCCTAAGCCAGTACCCTTGCCAACCGCCTTGGTCGTAAAAAATGGTTCGAAGGCTTTTCGCGCATCGGCCTCCGGCATGCCGCATCCCGTATCCTGCACCGCGATCGTGATGACCAAAGGTGACATCGCATCAGCCACCCGGCGGCCGCAGTCGAGTTCGTCGGACGAGGCCGCACGGGCTCCCACTGATACTCTCACCGTTCCATGCGGCGGGGTGGCGGCTAAGGCATTGGCCAATACGTTTACCAACACTTGATGCATCATTTCCGCATCGGCCCAGACGAGCGGGAGATCCCCGGGAATCTCGACCGTCAATGTGATCTCCTTCGCATGGAAGGCCGGTTCCATGAGCACGGCCGCCGGGCTGATCACCTGCTCCACGGGCAACCACTTCGGTTCAGGCTGGCGCGGTCTGGTTGAGGACAACAAATCCTGAATGATCCGAACCACCCGTGTAAGCTGTTCATCGATGACTGCCACCCGCTTCTTCATCTCAGGCGTGACACCCGGCTCTTCAGCCAACGCTTGCACATGCCAGGCAATCGAGTGCAGCGGCGTTCCGACCTCATGCGCCACGGACGCCACCAGCTGCCCCACCGCGGCTAAGCGCTCCGAGCGATTCAACTGGTCTTTCGCATCGACCAGCTGCGCATTGGCCTTTAGCAGATTTTCCGTCTCCCGGGCGAGAGCCGCACGCGTCGCTTCTTCTCGCGCCTTGCGCTCTTCCCAACTCATACCGAGGTAGGCCACCAGCAGCAACACCCCGACGACGACGCTCCGATTGATGACCGCGGCTTGGAACCGGCCCGGCTTGGTCGGTTGTAACAGGCCCGCATAGGTCGCGATGACACAAGCCAGCACGGTCGCCAGCATCAGCATTCGGTTCCGAAGAATGGCCACCAGCAAGATCGGCAACACGTAGCCATAAGCGCCCACGACGTTCACAGGCGCGAACTCTTCAATGATGACGATGATGAGGAAGCAGGCTGCGGCAACGGCAAGGACGAGACGGTTACGGTGCGTCATGGTCGATCAACGACTCTGCTGTGGTTCACGGATAAGTGAGGAAAGCCCGTAAGGCACGGAGGTCGACACACGTCCTGCCTGACGTATCGCATGTTCTTACACAAGAGGACGCACCGAACGCAACTGGGCCGCGAGCTGTTCGAACCGAGGATCCCGAACCAGCTCATCCACAGTCACACTTAATTTCCGGCACCAGTTCGGATACTCATCGACCGTCCCCGGCACATTCGTTTGGGCACGCATGCCGATCACATCCTCAACGTTGGCCAGCACCATCCACGCAGGCGTGCGTGCCAGATACTGATGTATCGCCTCGGCTAGCTCCGTCGTCATCGACGGGGTCTGGGCTGGATCGTCGAGCACACCGGGCGGCAAGAGCCCCTCGGACTTCAACGCCGCCAGCATCCAAGTCTTCTCCATTTGCCGTTCCGCCAGCATCGTAATCCGGGCTTCCTCGGAAGAAAAGAGGCCGAGCTTGGCCCGAGTCTCGATGTCGGCACTCTCCCAATACCCGCTGAGCGTGGGAAGATCGTGTGTCGTGACGACGGCGAGGGATTGGGCCGGATACGAACCCGGCGGCTTCCAGGCCCCTGACCCCGTCCGCTCAAAATAAAGCACCCGATACGAGAGGACGCCTGCCGCTCCTAGTCGGTCACGCACCCAGTCGGGAACTGTCCCTAGATCCTCTCCGATCACCAACGTTTTCGCCCGCATGCTTTCCAACGCAAGAATGGCCAGAAGTTCCTCCGCGGGATAGTGCACATAGGTACCCTTCGACGCCGGGAGACCGCGCGGAATCCAGAACAGCCGGAACAATGCCATGACATGATCAATTCGAATCGCACCGCCATAGCGGAGATTGTTGCGGAGCAGTTCGATGAAATACTGATAGCCGCTCGCACGGAGACGAATAGGATCGGCCGGTGAGAATCCCCAGTTCTGCCCCTCGGGGCCTAACGCATCAGGCGGCGCCCCACAGTCGGCCTTGAGGGCCAACACCTCTTGGAAACGCCACCCGTCGGCGCCGTAGCGATCGCTGCCCAACGCGAGGTCGTGATAGAGACCGATCGGCATTCCGGCCTGATCCGTCTTCTTCACGAGCGCACCCAGCTGTTCCGCAGCCAGCCACTGGAGATACTGAAAGTACCGCACCTTCTTCATATGCCGACGCTTAAATTCGCCCAATGCATCCGACGTCGGCGTACGGTACTGCTCCGGCCAGTTCGACCAGATTACGGAACGGGATTGCACGAATTGCCGCTCGTCCTCCAGCGCCTGAAACAGCGCGTATTGGACTAATGGCTCCCCCTCCTGCTGCACATAATTATAGAAGAACCACCCGCGCGCCGTTTTTGGTTTCAGCTCCGGCTCCGTGCCCTCAAAGTTGTCGCGGAGGAACGCGCGGTAACAGAGGTCCAGCACGGCCCGCTTGGCCGAAGCCACCGCGTTGTAATCCACCAACTCGCTTTTTCTGGCGGCCTCAAGTTGCGCGCGGAACGATGAATCGGCCAGCCGTTTCTGCACCTCCGGCGCCGTCTTACACTCCCCGACCTGCTCGACATCGATGTAGAGCTCGTTGAGAAACAGTCGGCTGGTGGGTGAATAGGGGCTGATGTGATAGGGCTTCGAATTCTTCAGCGCGTGAAGAGGATTGAGCCCGATCACTGTGGCTCCCTGCTTTCCGGCCCACTCAACCACGGTGGCGAGATCCTGAAAATCCCCGATCCCCCAATTACGGTCGCTCCGCAAGGAATAGAGCTGCAATGCAACACCCCACAGGCGTGCCCCCTGCTGCAGCACGTCAGGGATATAACAGCGATCAGGCGCAACGATTAAACGGAACTTTGCTTCCGCGCTCGCCCTCCCTCCCTGCGCGCACGCCTTCACCTCGTAGTAACCAAGCGGCAGGTCCTGCGGGAGCGCGAACGTCAGGCGGATAAAACGGCGTTCGCTGATGACACGAGTGTCCGCGACTATGAGTCCTGGCCCTTCCTCCCGTTCATAACGTTTCTCGCCGTTCTCTGTGTAAATGAGCCAGTGCACTTGCACAAGGGCATCATCGGGACTCTCGCACGGCACATGCAGCGACCAGGCGCCGGGATCTTGCCCCAGCCGTACGATGCGAACCGGATCACAGCCCTGCACCCAAGGGCGGTTGTCCCAGGCCGTGAGTTCCTCAATGAGCCCAGGCCGATCTGCCGCACGGAAATTCATCGCGGCCAGGATCGCGCGACGCGTATCGTCGGTCGTCACATGGCGCGTCCCGGCAATGTCGTAATACTCGGCGACAATCCCTGCCCGCTCCGCCAGCAGGCGAAGGAGCTCGGTTTCAGGCTGGTCGTGCATCGATGCGAGTGTGAGTTAAGCGCGAAGTCAAGTCAAGCTATCCCCTTGGTTCTGCGCTTGTTTCTGGCGATTCTGAGAAAAACCCACCATACGACTCGCGCGCGTTGAAACCAGCTCGTGGTCCGATAGGACGACCAGGGCTTTCTTCTTCGCACCAACTGCTAACCGGCAAGCCGGACAGACGCTTACTGGGGAGACGACCTCCTGCACCCCGGCGCTGTCGCTGTGCTCAAAGTGCCCAAGCTGGCAGCGACCAAGGCCTATCGCATGTGGCTGGTGAAATAATCCGCGTGATGGAGACTACCCAAACAATGCTATCGAATTCCCAGGACTCCGCATATAATAGAGCCCTACGTGTCACACAGAGAGGTAGACGAGACGTGATACAGAACCCCGAACTGGTTCGAGCCTTCGAACGAGCTTTGATTCAACGGACTCCGATTCAGCTACTACCGCAACGTCGAAATTGTCGAAGCCCTCTGCCAGGAGGCTCGGCTGTTCGGATCATGGCCCCCTGCCGATCCTCTCGACGGAATCGACACGGATGTGCGCCTTGCCAGAGCCCTCAATGTTTTTACAACTGCTTGAGCGACTCGCAACGGCGCTCGACCTCGCCAAGATTCCCTATATGATTATCGGTGGTCAGGCTGTCTTGCTGTACGGCGAGCCGCGCCTGACGAGAGATATCGACGTCACGCTCGGCATCGATGTGGATCGTGTCTCGGACCTCCTCAAGGTCGCCACACAGCTTTCCCTCACCCCGCCTTTCAGGGGATCGTCGTGCGTCGTTCGTGAATCGTCCCTCGATTGGACTCGGCCCGCGACGAGCTCGGTCGAGTCGGACGGTGAGCCAGCCGAACCGTGAAGCGTGGACAGATAAAGGTGTCAGGACCTGTTCGCAGCGTGTGGAAGTTCAGTGTACTGGAAGAAAGTTAGGCCCGGCTGGCTTCGAGGCGATCCATGCGGGTTTTAAGTGTAGCAATATCCGATTCGAGCGTTCGAATGCGCTGGTCAAGTTGAGAAAACGATAGGCCTTATCAACGCCCTCATTTCCTTAAATTCATCCCTGAACTCACCGCGCAGACCTTGTAGTTTATGTCGGATCGTGGCGTGACCTTCGGCGATCTGTCGGATATCGCTTCGGAGCGATTCGGCAACGACGCCAAAGTGGCGCTTGATCTCTTCCATCTGTTCGGTATTCATGGGCCGCTTGTATAGACCGATCTACTTAAGAATGCAACGGGGATTTGCCCTAGCGAGACGAGAATGGTTGTGTTGGCGCTCCCAATCACGGTCCAGTCTTGCAATCGCACATGTCCCATTCGCGCCCCCTTCTTAGGATTCTGCCTTCGGTTTCGGTTGCCGCGCGTCGCGCAATCCGATCAGCACTTGCTGGATCTGCTGCTGCAAGCGCGCCAACACATCGACGCCCATCGCCACGCGCGTGACCATGAACCCCGGCACCGTGGCCGTGCGCAACTTGCCGAGCCAGCAACCGCCAAGACCTACCGCGTGTGGATGGTGAAGTAAGGAGCAAAAATCTTTCCTCTTCTCTTTTCTTGACCATTGGGCTTCCGAAGATGGCCAATATCTCGAGTGTATTTATCCATAAAACTTGTGGGTCCTTAGCCTCACAAGCCCTTGGGACTTTCGCTGTTCAAGACCAAGTCGTCCTTGTCCCTATATCAGATGATTTTGGGGAACGCCTGCCAGCGAAAGGGACACGGTGAGTAATCCAGAGGGTTGGCCGGCCGATGATGATTGAGGACGTCCAAAGCGGATCCATCCCCATTTCCGTATTATGAGGGTACTGATGTCCAGACACGATCTTTTCCTTGGCGGCTCGGACCTTTCATGATACCTGAAGAGAGATGCCCAGACCGGAGAGAAGCAGGGACAGCTCGATGAGATCGTACGACATGCTCGTCATCGGCAGCGGACCTGCGGGCCAAAAGGCCGCCATCCAAGCGGCAAAACTCGGGAAGCGGGTCGTCATTATCGAAAAGGCCCTCCAGCTCGGAGGCACGTCCCTCAATACAGGTACCCTGCCGAGCAAGACGCTCAAAGACACCATCGAGTACTTCGACGGGTTCGCCCGGCGCGGATTTCCTCATCTCGGTGCAGAGATCAAACGCCGCATGACCCTGCCCGACTTGATGGCGAGAAAAGATGAGGTCATCAAAAATGAAGTCGCGGTGGTCACCGACCAGTTGCAGCGCAATCACGTCGAGATCATCCCGGGCCTCGCCTCCTTCGTCGATCCCCAGACGCTGAGCGTCGCGCGACCCGATGGCAGCACCGTCCGGCTGCGCGGGTCGCCGATCGTCATTGCCACGGGATCACGCCCACGCCGACCAGAGGCCATTCCGTTCAACGACGTCACCATCTGTGATTCCGATTCAATCCTGAACACAAAAGAGCATCCCGCCAGCATCACGGTCATGGGTGGAGGCGTCGTCGGAGCGGAGTACGCCTCCATGCTGGCTGTGTTTGGTGTCCGGGTCACCCTGATCGATAAACGGACCCAACTCCTCCGGTTTGTCGATCAAGAGATCATGCGGGTGCTCGATTCGCACATGCGGCGGAACGGCGTGGCCATGCGCCTTGGTGAGGAGGTCGCGGAAGTCGTCCTCGACCCGCGGGGGCGCGTCGTGACCAGACTACAGAGCCAGGAAACCGTCACGACGGACATGATGCTCTATGCGATGGGCCGCAGCGGGAACACCGAGTCGTTGAATCTCGAGGCCAT
>Ga0209640_10001868_pt1 | contig 18166 bp, 16 predicted proteins | sample RifCSP10_1_FD_184018 | JGI IMG/M metagenome (GOLD analysis project Ga0209640, IMG submission 184018) | Soil microbial communities from Rifle, Colorado - Rifle CSP2_sed 10_1 (SPAdes) (version 2) | ecosystem: Environmental > Terrestrial > Deep subsurface > Rock core/Sediment | place: Rifle... | reverse complement strand
GGAACGCGTTCTGGTTGCCGAAGTCTTCGAACTGGATGAGGACACCCGGCCAGAGCGCGTTGGCCGCCGTCACAAGCTCGTCCACCAGGGCGTCGTAGTCGTGCCCCCGGAGGCGTCGCTGGCGCAGGCCGAGGTAAAGCGGCGCTTCCATCAACGCGGTGTTCTCGGTGCCGACGTCGATAGTCACCGGCAGCGTGATCGCGGGATGCACCCCGGCGCACGCCGTATAGAGCGAAAGTTTTCCGATCGGGATGCCCATCCCGTTGGCGCCCAGGTCGCCGAGGCCGAGGATCCGTTCGCCGTCCGTCACGACGATCGCGCGCACGTCCGCGCGCGGCCAATTGCCCAGGACCTTGCGTACGCGGCCGCGATCCGCGGCGGTGACGAACATGCCCCGCGCGCGCCGGAATATTTGCCCGTATACCTGACAGGCGCGACCGACGGTCGGGGTGTAGATGACGGGCATGAGCTCTTCGATGTGATCGACCACCACGCGGAAGAAGAGCGTCTCGTTGCGATCATGCAGCGACGCGAGATAGATGTACTTCTCGAGATCGTTCGGCTTGGCCCGGTAGCTCGACATGACGCGCTCGAGCTGTTCTTGCATCGTGGCGGAACGCGGCGGTAGCAGTCCGCGCAATCCCAGGGCTTCGCGCTCCGCTTCGGTGAAAGCGGTCCCCTTGTTGAGGAGAGGGTCGTGGAGCAGCTCGACGCCACGGGGGAAGCCGCTGGCACGCCCTGGTTCAGCAGATGGACGTTTGTTCATTCGGAGTCAGCGCCCGACCGGCGGCTCAAGGTCGTTCGCTAGTTCACGGCCTTCGGCCGCACCTTGAGCCTCGCGTTCCGCTGCCTCCCGCCGAATTGTGACGACGACGGTCGCGCTGGCGCAGATCATCATCACGATGAGCGCAGCCATCAGGAAAACGAGACCGCCCGCGAGATGATAGGTCAGCGGCGTGATCTTGGCGCCCGGCTCAGCCGTGAGCGGTACGCCAACCCTCGTGGTAGGTCTCACGAGCAACTTCTGAGTACGGCACGGGGCTGACGATCGCGCGAAATTCGACTTGCTTGTGGCGCTCGACCACCGGTTTCGACGACCCTCCACCTTCTTCGCCCCACACGAGCGTGACCTCGGTGCCCGGCTTGCTCTGTTCGACGTCGACGATTCCCAGGGAGAGCATCGAGCGTTCATTGGAGCTGTAGCCGGAAAACGTTGAAAACCCGGCGACTTTGCCGCCTTTCAGCAGCTTGTCATACGGCCAGGTCGAATAGTTGGACAGTGGCAGATCGATGTACTTGGCGCGATCTCCTTTCTGGAACAGGCTCCCGAAAGCACGCGTGACATCCTCGCCGTTCCAGGCGAGCGTCACTTTCTTCCGCTTCGGCGTGTTGGCGATTTTCTCGAGTGCCTGCCGTCCAATGAAATCATGATCGAACTTGACGAAAGGCCAATAACCGAGGTCGTGTGGCGTCAGGTAGTAATCCTCGATGTTGTTGGAGTAGAAGCTACCCCCAAGGGAACCCGTGCCTTCATAGCCATTCGCGGGCAGCCACTGTCTGAACGCCTTCATCTTTTCACCCGTAAAGACCGCGGGCAGTGGGCAGGGGATCCACCCCGATTCGAGCGTGTTGGTCGCGTAGACTCTTGAGCCCACTTGTCGCAGCCCGTGCTCCTTACCGGCTTCAACAATCGCGGCTTTGACTTCCTCGCCTTCTTCCCACGGCCCGAACAGTTCCAGTCCGGGTACGCCGGACATTCCATGGTGCAAGGCGCGGACTTTGCGGCCCGCGATGGTAATCCAGCCCATGTTGAAGAACTTGATCTCGGGCAGGGGTGCTCCGTTGGCCTTCTGCAGGACCTTCATCGCGTTGGGGCCCTGCACCTGGTACCGGTAGAGCTTGCGTCGTCCGGTCGGGTTGACCGCGGTCCTTTCGTCCCGTTCTACTGATGCCTTGTAGCCACCCGTCTCACAGTGATATTGGACCCAATTGTGAGCGGATGGGCGCCCGACCAGATTGAACAAATCCTTGTCCAGGTAAAAGAGAATCGCATCACCGATCACGTAGCCATCGTGATTACACGCGACGAACTGCTTGGCCTTGTTGACCGCGAAACCCTGGAAGCTGTTGACACCAAGAGCGGACAGCAACTTGAGCGCGTCAGGGCCCTTGATATACATATCCGTCATATGGTGAGACTGGTCGAAAAGCCCACAGGTCTCCCGCCAGGCGTGCTGCTCATCCCGCCAGTTCGTGAATTCTGCCGCGACCTTCGGATACACATAGGGTCCGATCTGCGAATTGCGCGCCAACTTCACCGGACTCCCGACGGCCTGTAGCAGGTCCTCCAAGCTTTTGTGGCTCATGGCTGCTGATAACCTCTACTGATAAGTGCCTTTAGTCGTGCCCGCTTTTCTAGTCTAGCACCGGGGAAGGGAAATTCTCATGGCCGAGCTGAGCAAGTTTCTGGAGATCACATTTCTGGGGAACTGGATTCTCAAGTGGGCGCTCGCGGTTGGCGTGTCATTGGGTACCCTGTTTGTAATGCTCCTTCTCAGGCGGCTGGTGCAGCATTGGGCGCGCGGGATGGCGAACACGGAGCGCGAGGAGCTCATGGAGTTGCCGGCGCTGGCCCTCAGCCGAACGAACGCGCTATTCATCGTCATCACGGCCGTTGTCGTCGGCCTGTACCTGCTCGAGCTTCCGGCACGCGTGCAGTCGGCGGCGCTTTCCGCGTTCACCATCGCCGCGTTCTGGCAGACCGGCTTGTGGCTGACGACTCTGGCCGCCGTATGGCTGGAGCGCAAACGCCGTAAGGCATTGGCAACGGATCGCGCCGCCGCGAGTTCGTTCAGCATCATCGGCTTTGCAGCACGCGCGCTGATCTGGTCGCTCGTCGTGCTTCTGACCCTGGACAATCTCGGGGTCAACATCACGGCGCTGGTCGCGGGACTCGGCATCGGCGGCATCGCCATCGCGCTTGCGGTGCAGAACGTGCTCGGCGATCTGTTCGCTTCGCTGTCCATCACACTCGACAAGCCATTCGTGATCGGCGACTTCCTGATCATCGGCGATTTTCTCGGCACGGTGGAGTACATCGGCATCAAGAGCACGCGGCTCAGGAGCCTTTCGGGCGAGCAGATCGTGTTGTCGAACGCCGATCTTCTGGGCAGCCGCATTCGAAACTATGGCCGGATGTTCGAGCGCCGTGTTCTGTTCACTTTGGGTGTGACGTACGAAACGCCGCGAGAGAAGCTGCGGCAGCTGCCGGAGATCCTGCGCAGCATCGTCGAGGGCGAGGCGGATACGCGCTTTGATCGCAGTCATTTCGCCAAGTACGGCCCGGCCTCCCTCGACTTCGAGATCGTCTATTACGTGCTGTCGCCCGACTACAATCGCTACATGGACATCCAGCAGGCGATCAACCTGCGAATCCACGAGGAGTTCGAGAAGCTTGGCGTCGAGTTCGCCTATCCGACACAGAAACTGTGGATTGCGCGCGTTCCCGATGCAGCGTCGTAGCACGCTCCATCACTCCTGCCAGGGCGGAATTTCGCCCATCGCCACCTTCGATGAGGTCACGAGAATGAAGTCGTCGATCACGTCCTGTGTGTCCGGGAATTCCGTTCTCATGGCGGCGATGAGCTCGGCTGAATTCTTCGCGCGCCCAACGGCTTTCTCGAAGGCGACGAGGTAGCTGCGCGTAAAGTTGAGCGCCTGCGAATCGTCCGGCAACCCTGGAACCTTGTGGCCGGCGACGACTGTGACCGGGTTCAGCGCGATCAATCCATCGATCGATTCGAGCCAGGCGCGACGTTGCGGGGCGAGCGATTCACCGAACCACAGGTGAATGCGGTTGAACACGAGATCGCCGCAGATCAGCGCCTTGAGCGCCGGGATGTACAGCGCGGTACTGTGAACATGGTCGCCCTGCATCGGGCCGAGAATCTCGAGCCGCTGGCCCTCGAGCTCGAAGAAGGACGCCTCGAATGCCCGCGGCGCCACCGGATGTCTTGGGCCGTTGCTCCCGAGGAGCGGTCCCCAGCGCTTCAACTTCAAAGGAATTGAGCGCCAGATATCCGCGACGACCACCGGCGCCGCGATGATGTCGGCATTCGGAAAACTCCCGGTCAGGACATCGAGGCTGAAGAAGTGATCGGGGTGATCGTGGGTGATATAGATCGTCTTGAGGACCTTGCCGCTCTCGAGGATATCCGCCACCAGCCGATGCGCATCGCTGCGCGTGAAGGGAGCGTCGACCAGCACGGCGTCCTGCTTTCCCAGGATCAACGTGAAATTGGTGTGCAGGCTGGCTGCGCTCGACGTGATCACGCGCAGTTCGAGAGGTGCTTCCGCGGCATGGGCGGGCGATTGCGCCGCCGAGCCGAGGAATCCGGCTGCGACCAGCATGCAAGCGGCTATTGCCTTGTCCGTTCCTGCGATGTGCATCGATCGATACCTCATTCCCGTGGACGTTGAACCCTCAAGAGGCCCGTATTGTAGGGACCCTCCTGGCCGTTGAACTCGCCGCTCAGCGCACGTACGGATAGTCGAATCGCGAGTTCTCCTACGGTTGATTTGCCGGATGATCGCCAGCGTAGGGTTAGGTGCGGAATCGGGTGGGAGTGGCGCAGATGAATCGACGCGAAATGCTACAGGGCGGAATCGCTGCGACCGCGCTGCCGATCGTCGGCGACGCCGGATGGATGCCTTCCAGCGCGTCGAGGCATTCACGGCACCAGAGGCTATCGATCTACAAAGTGATTTTCGATCAACGGGTTGCCGAAGCACGGGAGTTCGGGCGTGAGATGTCGCAGCTCGGGCTCGCCGTCCATTCAATCGATGGCGACATGACCAACCTGTGGTACGACGACCTCTATCCGCAGTGGCGAAAGAGTCCGGTGAGCATCGCGGGTCTGACGGCGCACGGTCCGCTTTTCTGCCTCGAACGGCTGGCGTGGGATTTCGGCATGCGGGTCGTGCTGCGCGCCGACCACCGGCGCGCTGCGAAGGGCGCTTTCGGCCGTGCGCTGACCGGATACGTGAGCTTGCAGCACGCTGCCGTCGGTGCAGACTTCGCCGACGCCGATCCCCACACCCTGATCTTCTGGGTGATCGCGCCGGTCACCAGACCATCGAGCACCTGAATTCTTGAGCGAGCCACAAGAATGAAAACGCCTCCCGGTGTCAGTGCGACAGATTTCGCTGCTGCTTTGGGCCAGTTCGAAGCCGCCGTCGGCAAGGAGTGGCTATTCACGAGTGATGAGGACGTTGCGCTCTATCGCGATGCGTACTCGCCGTTCTGGGGCGAACCGGAGGAGCGCGCTGCCTCGGCGGCAGTGGCACCCGGATCCGTCGAGCAAGTGCAGGCGGTCGTGCGAGCCGCCAATCGTTACAGAGTTCCGTTGTATCCGATCTCGACCGGACGCAACCTGGGCTACGGCGGCTCAGCGCCGAACTATTCGGGCAGCGTGGTGCTCGACCTCAAGCGCATGAACCGCGTCCTCGAGGTCAACGAGCGCAGCGCGTACGCGCTGGTCGAGCCGGGCGTGAGCTATTTCGATCTGTATCGCCACATCCAGGAGAAGGGGCTCAAGCTCATGGTCGATGTGCCCGATCCGGGTTGGGGTGGCGTGATGGGCAACGCGCTGGATCGTGGCGGCGGTTACACCACGCACCAGTTTCGTAACCACTTCGATTCTCACTGTGGCATGGAAATCGTGCTCGCCGATGGCGAAATCCTGCGCACCGGCATGGGCGCGATGCCCGGATCGAAGACCTGGCAGCAGTACAAGACCGGCTACGGTCCATGGGTCGACGGCATCTTCTCGCAATCGAATTTTGGCGTGGTCACAAAGATGGGTTTGTGGCTCATGCCCGAGCCGGATGCCTACATGACCGGCACCGTGCTCGTGCCGCGCCACGACGACCTGATACCGCTCATCGACATTCTCAACTCTCTCGAGAGCGGACGCGTGTGCCAGGGCATTTCCGAGCTCAGCAGTCCGGTGATGGGGCTGCCGGCAGCCGATGATGCACCGCCGCTCAGCCCTGAGCTCGCCACACTTATCGCCAAGGCGGTCGAGCGCGACACGCGCGCTCTCGACGACTACGCCGCACGCAACGGGAAGGCGGCCTGGAGCTGCACGCTCAAGTTCTACGGGCCCGCGAAAGCGCTGCAGGCCCAATGGGAATACGCCAAGGACAAGTTCGCGCAGATTCGCAGTGCAACGTTTGTCGATGGCGCCCTGATCAAGTTGCCGTTGAGCGCGGAGCAGAAGGAAAAGGTGCACAAGGTGGAGTTCGGCATTCCGAACCTGTCCATCTTCTCCTTCGGTGCAAGAAACGCCAACAATCCCACGCCCACCAACGGCCACCAGTGGTTCTCGCCGATCATCCCGCGTTCGGGAGAGGAAGTGTTCGAGGCGAATCGCGTATTTGCGCGGGCAGGGCGGGAATACGGTCTGCCCGTGCCGCCATTCTCGATCCCGTTCTGCTTCTGGGAGCGGTCATTTCTGTTCCTGTTCGGCTTCCCGGTCACGCACGACGTCGAGAAGAACAAGAAAACCCGCGCGGCCTTCGCGCAACTCGTCAGGATCGCGGCCGATCAGGGCTGGGGCGAATACCGCACGGCGCCCGCGTACCAGGACCTGATCATGAGCACGTACTCGTTCAACAATCACGCACTGCTGCGTTTTCTCGAGAGGCTCAAGGACGCCGTCGATCCCAATGGCATCCTGTCGGCCGGTCGCTACGGCATTTGGCCTCAGCATCTGCGGGGAGCTCGCCGATGAAGCGCGTCATCCTGACCATATCGATCGCGGTCGCAGTCGGCGCGGTCGTGAGTCTAGGCGTGCGCGCTGCGGACCCGACACCGATGCAGCAGGGTCACGCAGTCTTCAACAAGTGGTGCGCCCCCTGTCATTCGAACGCGCCCGGAAACCCCGGTACGGCCGCGCTCGAGGCGCTTTACCAGGGGACCAAACCGGCTGCGCTGGAAGAGCGTACCGATCTCACGCCCGAGACGGTCAAACAGTTCGTCCGCAACGGCGTGTCGATCATGCCGTTCTTCCGCAAGACCGAGATCAGCGACGCGGAGCTCGACGCGCTGTCCGCCTATCTCGCGCGCAACTTGCCGGAGTAGTTGTGGCGTATTACCTTTCTGGACACCTTCCAGAAGCAGTTCAGTGAGACGTACCACGCCGCCATTCCGTGCCGATCATGTCGGCAGTTTTCTGCGCCCGACGGAGCTGTTGCAGGCACGCCAGAACCACAATGCGGGCAAGATCTCGGCAGCGGAGTTGCACGGGATCGAGGACGATTCCATCCGCAAGGTCGTCAAGATGCAGGAAGACATCGGCCTGCAGGGCATTACCGACGGGGAGTTTCGCCGCGCCTCCTGGCACATGGACTTCCTCTATGAGATCGGCGGCGTCACCAAGGAGCGGGACAATCTCAAGGTCACCTTCCACAGCGAGAAGGGCGACATCGAGTTCACGCCCTCGGCGCTCAAGGTCGTCGGACGGCTAAGGCTTGAGAAGCCGATCTTCGCCGAGGATTTCCAGTTCCTGAAGTCGCTCACCAAGGGCACCCCGAAATTGACGATCCCTGCGCCCGGCATGATTCACTATCGCGGCGGCCGCGCGGCGATCGACCCCAACGTCTACCCGGACATGGAAGCGTTCTGGGATGACCTCGCGGGAGTCTATGCGAACGAAATCGAAGCGCTTGGGAAGCGGGGATGCACCTATCTGCAGCTTGACGACACCAGCCTCGCGTATCTCAACGATCCGGCGCAGCGCGAATACGTCGGGAAACTCGGCGGCGACGCCGAGCACCAACACCTGATCTACATCAAGCTTATTAATGCGGCGCTCGCCAGGAAACCACACGGCATGACGGTGTGTACGCATTTGTGTCGGGGCAATTTCCGTTCGTCGTGGGTGGCATCGGGCGGCTATGACCATGTCGCCGAGGCGCTTTTCGGCCAGCTCGCCGTGGATGGATTCTTCCTGGAGTACGACGATGCCCGTTCGGGAGGATTCGAACCGCTGCGGTTCGTGCCGAAGGGCAAACAGGTGGTGCTCGGGCTGGTCACGACCAAGAAGGGTGCGCTCGAGGACAAGGACGAGCTTAAGCGCCGCATCGAGCAAGCCTCGAAGTACGTGCCGCTCGAGCAGCTGTGCCTGAGCCCGCAGTGCGGGTTCTCGTCCACTGTCGAGGGCAATGCGCTGACACTCGAAGAACAGATCGCGAAACTGCGGCTCATCGTCGAGACGGCTCGCGAAGTGTGGGGTTGAAGCGTCGGCTCGCTGTACACTGCATCGGGCACGCGTCCCGCGCGCATCGGCCGAACTCAAGGATCGCTGCAATTGTCGTTCGTCACCGCAGCCAATGCGCGCCTCTTCTATCGCTGGGACGGCCCGGAGGGACTTCCCACGCTCGTGTTGTCGAACTCGCTCGGCAGCACGCTGGCGATGTGGGATCCGCAGATCCGGGAGTTTTCGCGGCACTTTCGTGTCCTGCGCTACGACACCCGCGGCCACGGCTCCTCGGACGTTTCTCCTGGTCCGTATGGCCTCGCGCTGCTGGCCCGCGACGTCCTGGCGCTGCTCGAAGCGCTCGAGCTTCGAACAGTGAGTTTCTGTGGGCTGTCGCTGGGCGGAATGATCGGTGTGTGGCTCGCGTCCCATGAAGCCGGGCGCCTCGAGCGACTCGTCCTGTGTAATACCTCGGCTCAACTCGGCGATCCGGACCTGTGGAACTCGCGCATCGAGTCCGTGCGCCGGGGCGGCATGGCGGCGGTGGCTGATACCGTCATCGAGCGCTGGTTCACGCCGGGATTCCGGCAGGCGAATCCGCAAGTCATCAACCGCATTCGCGACATGCTGCTCGGTACGCCACCCGAGGGCTACGCGGCGTGTGCCGCAGCCATTCGCGACATGGACCAACGCGACGCGCTCAATCGGATCGCGACGCCGACGCTGGTCATCAACGGTGTGCAGGACCCAGCCACGCCGCCGGAGCACGGCCGGTACATTGCCGAGCACATTCGCGGTGCGCGACTTGTCGAGCTTGAAACCGCGCATCTTTCCAATGTCGAAGCGGCCCCGCTCTTCACGAGGACGGTGCTCGACTTCCTGACAACCAGCGGCTGAACGCAAGAGTCACGGCAACGGGCGCGCAGAGGGGATCGATCATGCAAGGTTCCGGGTTCTACGGGTGGAAGCTCCTGGCGGCATTCTGGACGGTCACGTTCATCAACCTGGGATTCCCGGCATACGGGCAGAGCGTCATCAACACCGTGATGGCGATGGATCTGCACTTTGACCGAGCGACCCTTGGACTGCTGTTCTCGGCGTACATCGGCATGACCGGAGTTGCGGGACCGGCAGCGGCGATGCTCGTGAATCGCTTGGGAGTGCGCCGGACGCTCGTCATCGGCAGCGGGCTGCTGTTTCTCGGCTCGGCCCTGATGGCGACCGTCGTGTCGACGCGCGTCGAGGCTGCAATCGTGCTGGGGTTGCTCATCGGGTCGGGCGTCTCGATCGGTGCGGCGCTCACGTCGCAGGCCGGTTTGGCGCGTTGGTTTGTCCGCCGCCGCGCGCTTGCGCTCTCGATCCTCTATTCGGCGGGTGCCCTGGGTGGATTCGTGGCGTCGCCCCTGATGAATCGCGTGATCACGATGACGGACGGCAACTGGCGCATGGCGTGGTGGCTGATGGCGGCGCTGACGGTGTGCACGGCAGTAGTCGCTCTCGCCTTCGTAAAGGAACAGCCATCCGATCTGGGCCAGGTTGCGGACGGCGTCGAGAAGAAGGCCACAGGGGGCGCCCGTGGCCGACCTATTGCGTCCTTCGTGACGACCGAGGAGTGGACTTACCGCGAAGCATTGTCGACTCCTGCCTACTGGCTCATGGTCCTTTCACTCGTAGGCGGGAGCTGTGGCTACACGCTTTACCTTGCGCATGGTGTCGTGCATCTCGAGGACCTTGGGCATACGCGCGCCGCTGGCGCCTGGGCCATCAGCATCCTTGCGGGAACCGGAATTCTGGCGAAGGTCGTCGTGGCGGCGTTGGGCGATCGATTTGACCCGCGGTATCTCTGGGCCGCGTTCACGGCGTTCTTCGCGTTGGGGCTCTATCTGGTGATCGATGCCCGCGGTACCTTGCAGCTCTTCGCGTTCGCCGCTTCCCTCGGTATCGGTTTCGGTGGCGGCGTCGTTTGCCTGATGGCGGTGCTGAGCAACTACTACGGCACCAAGGTATTCGCGTCCCTGGCGGGGCTCGCCGTGGCCGTCAACACCCTCTCGAGCGTGTTCGCGCCTTACGTTGCGGGCTGGCTGTATGACAGGGGCTACGGCTACGCAGGGAGCTTCATGACGTTCTCCATCTGGTGCCTGATCGGCGCAGTGGTCTTGTTCGTGGTGCGGCCGCCATCGCGTCGCCTTCCGGAGTTGGTGGCAGCCCCATCCCGATGAGCACCCGCGTCAACGAAGGCGATCTGCTCTGGACGCCGAGTCCACGGCGTGTCGCGGATGCCGAAATCACGCGTTTCCTGCGCTGGCTCGAATCCAAGCGGAACCTCAAGTTCGCGACATACGAGGATCTGTGGCGCTGGTCGGTGACCGACCTGGCCGGATTCTGGGGCGCGCTGTGGGAGTATTTTGCGATCGAAGCGTCAGTCCCGTACGACAAGGTTCTCGGCAAGAGCACGATGCCGGGCGCCGAGTGGTTCCCGGGCGCAAGGCTCAACTACGCGCAGCACGCGCTTCGCAATGAGCGGCCGGGCAAGGAGGTGCTGCTTTATCTCAACGAAAGGACGGGCCTGCGCGAAATGACGTGGCCAGAACTGGGCGGAAAGGTCCGCGTCCTGGCCACACAGCTGCGCAAGCTGGGCGTGAAACGGGGCGACCGGATCGTCGCTTGCCTGCCCAACATCCCTGAAGCCGGCATCGCCATGTTGGCGACCACCAGCATCGGCGCCATCTGGTCGAGTTGCGGCCCGGATTTCGGCACGCGCGGCGTGCTGGATCGGTTCTCGCAGCTCTCGCCCAAGGTGATGCTGTGCGTCGACGGCTATCAGTACGGAGGTAAACCGTTCAGTCGCAAGGCCGAAATGCGCGACATCATCGGCCAGCTCCCCTCACTCGAGCGAGTGATCTACATTCCATATCTCGACGCTGCCGACCGTGCACCGCTCTCCGGGCACACGCTTCTCTGGGATGCGCTGTTCGAGCATCCCCCGGTCGCGGCAGGCGATTTCAACTTCGAGCAGGTGCCCTTCGACCATCCGTTGTGGATCCTGTTCTCGTCCGGTACGACGGGACTGCCGAAACCGATCGTGCACGGTCACGGCGGAATCCTGCTGGAACAGCTGAAGCTGTTTCACTTTCACATGGACCTGCACGCGCGCGACCGGATGTTCTTTTTCACCACTACCGGATGGATGATGTGGAATTTCCTGGTGAGCGCGTTGTTGTCCGATGTCGTTCCGGTCTTATACGACGGCAATCCCGCTTACCCTCAGCCGGACATCCTGTGGAAGATGGTCGAGGATTCCGGCACCTGTTTTTTCGGCGCAAGCCCGACCTACGTCGCGATCCTCCAGAAGGCGGGAATCGTGCCTAAGGACCGGTTCGAGATGACCAAGCTCGAGTCAGTGATGCTCGCCGGATCGCCGGTGACGCCGGAATGCCAGGCTTGGTTCTACGACAACGTGAAGAAGGATCTCTGGGCGAGCTCCGGGAGCGGCGGCACGGATGTCTGCGCCGGTGTGGTTGGCGGTGTCGTGACGTTGCCCATCTACGCCGGTGAGATTCAGGCGCGATCGCTCGGGTGCGCGGTCGAAGCATTCAATGAAAAGGGCGAGAGCGTAGTCGACGAGGTCGGTGAGCTCGTGATCACGAAGCCCATGCCGTCGATGCCTGTCTGCTTCTGGAACGACACCGATGGTTCGCGCTACCGCTCGTCCTATTTCGACGAGTATCCGGGCATCTGGCGCCATGGCGATTTCTTTCGTATCAATGCCCGCGGCGGCTGCTTTGTTCTCGGTCGATCCGACGCCACGCTCAATCGCCATGGCGTGCGCATCGGCACGGCTGAGATCTATCGCTCGCTCGCCTCGCTGCCCGGGGTCGACGATTCGCTGATTGTCAATCTCGATCTGCCCGGCGGGAAGTTCTTCATGCCGCTGTTCGTGAAGCTGAGCGAAGGCGTGGCGCTCGATGAAGCGATGGCGGACAGGATCCGCTCGAAACTGCGGAGCGAATATTCCCCGCGCCACGTGCCGGACAGGATCTACCAGATAGAGGCCATTCCCTACACCCTGTCCGGCAAGAAGATGGAAGTACCCGTGCGCCGCATTCTCATGGGAATGGCTGCCGAAAAGGCGGCCAATCGCGATGCCACGGTGAACCCACAGGCGCTCGACTACTTCGTACAATACGCGCGAACCCAGCAGGATTATTAGGTGCCGGACACGGCTTATTGGTCATTTGAGGTGGCGCTTCCGCGCGAGTGACCAATAAGCCGTGTCCGGCACCGCAGGAGACGACGATGGAAGAAGTGCAGTTGCTGATCGGTGATGCCGACGCTCCGGCGGCCAAGGGCGCCACGTTCGAACGCAGGAACCCGATTTCGGGGGAAGTCGCGACGCGCGCCGCCGCGGCGTCCGTCGAGGATGCGCGCAAGGTCGCGGATGCCGCCGCCAAGGCATTTCCGAAGTGGGCGGCACTTGGCCCCAACGAGCGGCGCAACCGGCTGCTCAAAGCCGCCGATCTGCTGGAGGCGCATGCTCAGCAGTTCGCAACGCTCGGCCTCGCGGAAATGGGCGCCACGCTGGGCTGGGGACATTTCAATGTCCATTTCGCCGCGATGATTCTGCGCGAAGCGGCGTCAATGACGACGCAGATCACCGGCGAAGTCCTTCCCACCGACGTTCCCGGCAATCTCGCGATGGCGATTCGTCAGCCGGCCGGCGTAGTTCTGGGAATCGCGCCATGGAATGCGGCGATCATTCTCGGCGTGCGGGCGATCGCGATGCCGCTGGCCTGCGGAAATACCGTGATCCTGAAGGCCTCGGAAGTGTGCCCCGCCTCGCATCGCCTCATCGGCACGGTGCTCAAGGAGGCAGGGATGGGCGAGGGCGTCGTTAACGTGATCACGCACGATCCGAAGGATGCCGAAGCGATCGCAGAAGCGCTCATCTCGCATCCCGCCGTGCGGCGCGTGAATTTCACCGGGTCCACGCGCGTCGGCAGGATCCTGGCGCAGATCGCAGCCAAGTATCTCAAGCCGATCCTGCTCGAGCTCGGCGGCAAGGCACCGCTGGTGGTGCTCGACGATGCCGATGTCGATGCAGCCGTCAACGCCACGGTGTTCGGCGCTTACGCCAACTCGGGCCAGATCTGCATGTCCACCGAACGCGTGATCATCGATGAAAAAGTCGCCGACGAATTCGCGCAGAAGCTCACCAAACGGGTCGCTGCATTGCCGACTGGAGATCCCCGCAAAGGAGAAGTCGTGATCGGCTCGGTGGTGGGCAAGCCGACGGTCGAACGCGTGCAGCGGCTCGTCGCCGACGCGGTCAGCAGGGGTGCCAAGGTGCTGACGGGTGGCGAGAGCGATGGCACGATCATGAAGGGCATCGTCGTCGACCGAGTGACGCCGCAGATGCAGCTCTTTCGCGAAGAATCCTTTGGGCCGCAGGTGTCGATCACCCGCGTCAAGTCGGTGGATGAAGCAGTGCAACTCGCGAACGATACGGAGTATGGCTTGTCCGCCGCCGTCTTCGGCCGAAACCTCGCGCGCGCGCTCGATGTCGCCCGGCGCATCGACTCGGGCATCTGCCACGTGAACGGGCCGACCGTGCACGACGAAGCGCAGATGCCATTCGGGGGCGTGAAGGGCTCGGGTTACGGTCGATTTGGCGGCAAGGCCGCGATCGACGAATTCACCGAGCTGCGCTGGGTCACGGTGCAGACGGGCGAGAGGCACTACCCATTCTGAGCGGTGTCAGGCACCGCGCAATAACTTTCATGCAGCAAGTAGCCAACAAAGTTGCATTCATCACCGGCGGAGTGAGCGGGATCGGGCTCGGCATCGCGAAAGCCTTCGCCGCTGCCGGGATGAAGGTGGTCATTACCTACCGGCGGCAGGATCACCTCGACGATGCGCTGGCGTACTTCCGGACCCAACCGGCCCAGGTCGTTCACCCGATCCGGCTCGACGTGACCGATCGCGCCGGCATGGTGCGCGCAGCCGACGAGACGGAACGGCTCTTCGGCAAGGTGCACGTTCTGGTCAACAACGCGGGAATCAGCCTTTTCGGGCCCACGGACGAGGCGACCTACGAGGATTACGAGTGGGTCATGGGCGTCAATTTCGGCGGGGTCGTCAACGGGCTGGTGACGTTCATTCCCCGGATCAAGGCCCATGGCGAGGGCGGGCACATCATCAACGTGGCCTCGATGGCGTCATTTCTGCCGGGCCCCCAGGGAGGCATCTACACGGCATCCAAGTTCGCCGTGCGTGGGTTGACTGAATGCCTGCGGTACAACCTGGCCCCACATGGAATCGGCGTTTCGCTCATGTGCCCCGGGCTGACCAAGAGCAACATCCACGAATCCACACTGCATCGCCCGCAGAGGCTCGCAAATACGGCGTTTCCCGCCGACCCGAGTTTCATCAACATGCTCGCCGAGCTGCATTCCGCCGGCATGGACCCGCTGGAGGTGGGCGAAAAGACGCTGCGCGGCATGCAGCGCAACGACCTGTATATTTTTTCGCACCCGGAGTTCAGGGAAGAATTCCAGGAACTCTTCGACGCAGTGATCGCCGCGTTGCCGGATGAGCCCGCCGATCCGCGGCGGGTCGCGGTGGAGGAAATGCGGCGGCGAGCGCGAACCGAGGCGAGCGGGAAACGGACCGAGCTCACCGACCTCCTGGTCGGTAACCCAGCGCAGGAACCCTCACTCCGCCCTCTCCCGCAAGCGGGAGAGGGAGCAGAACCGTCACCCCGATGAGCGCTCACCGAGTGAAGCCAGGCGATCGGCAGAGAGCCGCTCGAGCATCCAGCCCGGGTACTCGGCTGGTAATGCCGACACCTTGTCGAGCTGATCCCGCTCGGTCGCGCTCAGCTCGACACCGGTCGCGCCGATGTTGTCGAGTAGCTGCTCGCGCGTCCTTGCTCCAATGATCACCGACGTGACGTGCGGTTGATGGAGCAGCCACGCCAGCGCGATCTGCGCCACTGATACTCCATGGGCGGCCGCGATCGGGCGCATGACGTCGATAATCGCAAAGGCACGCTCCCGGTCGACGGGCGGAAAGTCGAACGTCGTCCGCCGCGCACCTTCTGGACCCTGCGCATCGCGCGCGAACTTTCCCGACAGCAGTCCGCCGGCGAGCGGGCTCCACGGCAGTACGCCCAAGCGCTGGTCGTTGGCGAGCGGCACGATCTCGCGCTCGAGATCGCGCCCGGCAATCGAGTAATACGCCTGGACGCTCTCGAAGCGTGCGAGGTGGTGCTGGTCCGAGATCCACAGCGACTTGGTGGTCTCCCAGGCCGACAGGTTGCACAGCCCGATGTAGCGCACCTTGCCGGCGCGCACGCAGGCATCCAGCGCATCCAGCGTCTCCTCGAGCGGAGTCAGCGGGTCGCGGCCATGGATCTGGTAGAGATCGATGTGATCGAGCTGCAAGCGCTTGAGACTTGCGTCGACGGCGGACAGAACGTGCGCACGCGACAAGCCCGCCTGGTTTACGCCCGGTCCCATGCGACCGAGCACCTTGGTCGCGAGCACGAAACTGTCGCGTGCCAGGCCGAGATTACGGATGGCGCGCCCGGTCATCGTTTCGGACACGCCATTGGAATAGACGTTGGCCGTGTCGAAGAAGTTGACGCCGCGTTCAACTGCGGACTTGATCAGATCATCGACGGCCGACTGCTCCATCCGGCCGAGGACGGACCAGCGGCCTTCGCCATCGCTGAACGTCATCGTGCCGAGGCAGATCTCGGAGACGATGAGCCCCGTGTTACCGAGCTTCTTCATTCGCATGCGTGGGACCTCAAAAACCCGTTTCGCTCTCAGTTTAGATCGGTTTCACTGATGGGCGTATTGTCGCCGACAAGCCCGGTGAACGCGCGTGGATAGCGTCGTTCCGCAGCATCTCCGGGATACCGATGACGAGGGCGTCAATCTCACCTGAGTGTATGCGGACGGTGCGAACGTGGAGAAGGGCAAGCTGATAGCGGTGCCGGGATTGGCTTATGTGGCTTATTCATGCACCGAAGAAGAATCGAAGTGGGCTCATCGCCGGTCGAGAATGTCGATAGGCCAAACAAGACAGACCCGGCACCATTGAAACGCTGGGACGTTCAGGTCCGCTCGGGGCTCACCACCGCGTCGGTGCAGCTCGCGCACGAACAGGATCAGTTGGCCCAATTCGGGAAGAGGGAACATCAGCCCCTCGCATTTATCTGGGAAAGCGATCCGGCGCTCGTCGTTTCGCCGTCAGATCTTCACTTGCCGCGATTTGCGGCGGCGGCGCGCCAGTCCGAAGCGGAGGGATGGCCGGTCAGCACGCGGGTAACCGGCGGTTCGGCGGTTCCCCTCGCGCCGGGCGTGATCAATCTCAGCCTGATCGCTTCATGGCGAACGATTCGTCCGACACTCGGGGCTGCCTTCCAGAAGCTCTGCGGCGTGCTGATCGACGCGCTGGAGAATCTGGGCGTGAGTGCCATCACCGGGCACGCGTCGCGAGCCTTCTGCGATGGTCGCTGCAACATTCTGGTCGGCGATCGAAAGATCGCTGGGACCGCGCAGCGTCAGTCGTCCCTGAGTACGCATGGCGCGGTGCTGCTCCACGCTGCCGTAATCCTGGATGCGGATCCGGTTTTGCTCACCGACGCGGTGGCGAGGTTTTACGCGGCGGCGGGGGATCCCCGAACGTTCGACGCCGACGCTGTGAGCTCGGTGGCAAGGATTACGCGAGCATCCGGCGACGAATTAAGGACCGCGTTCATCGGCGCGCTCGCGAACGCGCTGGCTAGGCCGGAAACTGTGCCAGCGTGGTGCGATACGCCGTCGTCGCCGTCTTCTCCAGCGGCCACGAGCGCAGGTCCTTAGACAGCACTTCGATGCCGACGGGACCGCGATAGCCCGAGGTCGGCAACAGGGCGAGAAAGCCCTTGATGTCGAATTCGCCTTCGCCGCAGAGCTTGCGATGGGCAGTGGTCTCCTCGACCAGACCCATGCCGGGCGGAGACTTGAGGTACCCGTCGTTGATTTCGACGCCAAAGAAATAATGCTGCGGGAAGCGTATGACGTCGGTGTAAGGGATGCCGAGCTTGACGATGTGCCACAGGTCGAAAATGATGCCGCCATTCTTCGCCGCCGCTCCCTCGACCAGCTGGCGCGATTTCTCGAGTGAGTCGATTCTCGAGAAGGGCATCATTTCAAAGGCGATCTTCGTGCCGTGCGCCTGTGCTTCGCGGCACAGCGAGGCGAACTCGTCGACGAGCCGCGGCATGGGGCACGGCGTATTGAAAAAGTCACCCACCTTGATGTGACGTCCACCGAGCGCCTCGGCCGCATCCAGCAGCAGCTTGCGGCGCGCGTCCGACTGCTGGCGGCGTTCGCCATCGGTAAACCAGTCCGCCAGGAACTCGATCTCGACGTACTTCATGCCGTTGTCGTCGAGGATGAGTTTCATCTCCTTCAGGCTGCGACTCTGCGTGACGTGCGCGAGGTCCGCATGCCATAGGCCCAAACCCTTGAATCCGGCACGCGCGGCCGCCTCGACGCGCGCCTTGAACTCGAAAGTGCTGTATTCCTTGTCGGTGTGCGGGATCGCACCGCCAGCAAGCGTCCAATAGGACGCGATCAGGTCTGGTGCCGGACACGGCTTACTTGGCTTATTGTTGTCGGTGCCAGGCATTTGAGGACTGTTGGTCGCTTAGCGCAAATGACAATAAGCCAAATAAGCCGTGTCCGGCACCGCTAGAACTGCTGGCGAGTTGTGGCGGCTGCCGTCGTCGTCACCTTCTCAAGCGACCACGGACGGATGTCCTGTGAGAGGACTTCGATGCCGTATGGGCCCCGGTAGCCCGCCTTCCGGAGGGCGGCCAGGATTCCCTTGACGTCGAATTGTCCCTCGCCGCA
>Ga0209640_10001867_pt1 | contig 18167 bp, 16 predicted proteins | sample RifCSP10_1_FD_184018 | JGI IMG/M metagenome (GOLD analysis project Ga0209640, IMG submission 184018) | Soil microbial communities from Rifle, Colorado - Rifle CSP2_sed 10_1 (SPAdes) (version 2) | ecosystem: Environmental > Terrestrial > Deep subsurface > Rock core/Sediment | place: Rifle... | reverse complement strand
GGCGTCGCTGGCCTTCTCGATTTCGTCGAAGAGCAGGAAGCTGAGCTTGAGCTTTTCCGTATGGCACTGCGCCAGCGCCTCCTGGGTGATCAAGGGATGGGTCTCGCGGTGCCCCAGGTAGCCCGGCGGCGAGCCGATCAGCTTGGCGATCTCGTGGGAGTGCTGAAACTCGGCGCAGTCCACCTTGATGACCGCGCGGGCGTCACCGAACAGGATCTCGGCGGCGGCTTCGACGATGCGGGTCTTACCCGAGCCGGTGGGGCCGAGGAAGAGCAGATTGCCCACGGGACGCCCCGGCGAGTTCAACCCGGCGCGGAAGACTTGATAGAGGTCCACCACAGAGCCGACCCCTTCCTCCTGGCCAACAATCTTGTCGCGAAGGGAGACGTCAAACTCGAGCGATTCGACGCTGCGGCGTGTGGGATCGAGATGATTGGGGCGGCGGCTCATGGTGTGTTCTCCTACCGAAAGCTCGGTACGGTCAACACACCCCGGAGCGGAGTGCGGTCGAATTGATTCAGCTTGACCTGGACCGTGGACTGAAGCAGGCGGAGTTGCGCCAGGATTTCCTGGCTGGTCTCGGGCGCCCGTGCGGGGTCGAGCATAGGAGGAAACAGGTCGGCGAGATCGAGATTGAGAGTGCGGAGTGACGCCACCAGGCGCTGCACGTATTCAGAGCGCGGGTCGAAGAGCTCGACCCGGCTATTGACCTGCTCGCGGAGATGGGACCAGTCGAGGTCGAGCAGCGGATGGGCGCGGGAGACCTGGCGCATCACGTCGTCAGTGATGCGGGGCCGTTCGCCGAGTCGCGCAAGGTGGAGCTGCTTCACTTTGCCCCTCCGGCGCACGTTGTGCACCAGGTAGTAGGCGTTACCGCGGCGACGTACAAAGGCCATGATCGGGCTCCCGGAACGCGTCCAACAATCGTAGTGTAAGTATGTGCCACTACGCCTGTCAATGGACGATGCGTCCCATTGGCGGGGGTTGCTTCGTAGCTGCTATTGGCCGACACAGCACGCGCAACCGCCCGTGTTTTGAGGGGTTCCCGAGAGGCTCTGTGGCTTCCGCGGATTCGCACTTCCCGAAGCACCACGGTCTTCATTCCCTTCTGCCCACAACGCTGGGCCTTGCCTTCTGCCCTACACTAGGTTAGATGCGGGTTAGCCCGAGCATTATGCAGTTTGGCGCAAATCATCAGCGGCGGGTATCACTCTATAGATTCAATCGCCTAGAACCGGGGGCTAGTACCGAAGGGAGGATGACCATGTCGTGGGATCCGGTGTATCGGCTGGTGAAGCGAGTTCCGCACGGGTGCGTGGTTACCTACGGCCAGATCGCGCGGGCGCTGCGGCTGCGCGGAGGTGCGCGCACGGCCGGGCGGGCCATGGCGGCTTCGCCTTCGGGAAGAGGCATCCCCTGGCACCGCGTGGTGGGGGCGGGCGGGCGGCTGCTGATCCCGGAGCCGTATGCGTCGCTGCAGCGAAAGATGCTGGCGAGCGAAGGAGTGCGAATCGTGGAAGGACGCGTGGACTTGAAGAAATGCGGGTGGGAATTGAAGAGAAAGAAATGAGTCAGAAAGCGGCTGGTGGCAGTCAAGGCGTCGGCGCAAGAACCGACCGGGTGTGATATAGAAGAGCGGGCAAAATGGGCGCATCCATTATCGCAGTTGAAAACTTGACCAAGAGCTACGGCACCGTGCAGGCGGTGCGCGGGGTGAGCTTCGACGTGCAGGAGGGCGAGGTGTTCGGCCTGCTGGGACCGAACGGCGCGGGCAAGACGAGTACTGTCGAGATCTTGGAGGGGCTGCGGACGCCGGACAGCGGGCGCGTGCAGGTTTGTGGTCTCGACCCCCAGAAAAGCGGCGATCGGTACAAGCAAGAGATTGGCGCAGTGCTGCAGTCCACGGCGCTGCCGGAAAAGCTGCGAGTGATCGAAGCGCTGAACCTCTTTGCGAGCTTTTACACGCGGCGGCGGGACTCGGCTGACCTGCTGAAGCGCTTCGGGCTGGAGGAGAAGCGCGCGACGTTTTACATGCACCTCTCCGGCGGGCAGAAGCAGCGGCTGGCGCTGGCGCTGGCGCTGGTGAATGAGCCGAGGGTGCTTTTCCTCGATGAGCCGACGGCGGGGCTGGACCCGCAAGTGCGGCGGGAGATGTACGACATCATCGAAGAGCTCAAGAGCGAGAAGAAAACCATCCTGCTGACTACCCACTACATCGAGGAAGCCGAAAAGCTGTGCGACCGCGTGGCCATCATTGACCACGGGCGCGTGATTGCCGAAGGGACCCCGGCGGAATTGAAAAAGCGGTCGCAGGGCATGACGCGGATCGAGGTGCGGCTCGCGCGGCCGGAGTCCGACGTTGCGCTGGGCGGCCTGGAGGCAGTGACGGAGTGCCGCTCTGAGGACGGCGGCTACCTGCTGCACTCGAAGCGGGCGACGCAGACGATCGTGGCGCTGGTGAAGTTTCTCGAGGCGCAGGCCAACGAGCTGGTCAGCCTGGAGATTCGGACACCTTCGCTTGAAGACGTTTTCATTGAGCTGACGGGCCGGAGGCTGCGGGACTGAGGGGCGGGTGACGTGAGAACAACGTGGACATTGACGAAGAACCGGATGCTGCTGGCGATGCGAAACCGGGCGTTCATTTTTTTCAGCCTGGTGATGCCGCTGGCGTTCCTGTTTCTGTACGCAAGCGTGTTCGGCAAGGGCGACCCGCGCCTGGTGGGCTACATGATGGCGGCGGTGCTCTCACTGACGGTGATGGGCAGCTTTTGGGGCTTGAGCATTCAACTGGTGATGTTCCGCGAGCAGGGCATCCTGCGGAGGTTTCGGGTGGCGCCGGTGGGGCCGGGGGCGATGCTGGCGTCGAGCTTGCTGTCGAACTACTTTCTGACGATTCCGACGGTGGTGCTGGAGCTGGCGCTGGCGAAGTGGATTTACCATGTGCCGAGCTTCGGCAACCTGTGGGGCGTGTGGCTGCTGGTCAGCCTGGGCACACTGGCGTTTGCAGCGCTGGGGCTGATCGTGGCCAGCGTCACGAACACGATGCAGGAAACGCAGGTGATCAACAACGCCATCTGGTTCGTCTTCCTGTTTCTTTCCGGGGCGACGATTCCGCTGCCCATCCTTCCCAAGTGGGTGCAAGGCGTGGCCGTCTTTCTGCCGGCGACCTACCTGGTGACCGGGCTTCAGGAGGTGATGCTGCGCGCAGCGTCGCTCTGGGAGGTCGGTGCGGAGGCGCTGGCGCTGGCGGGCGGCACGGTGTTTGCATTTTTCATTTCGAAAAACCTGTTCCGCTGGGAGCCGGAAGAGAAAGTCACCCGGCGGGCGAAGGCCTGGGCTGTTGCGACCGTGATTCCTTTCCTGCTGCTGGGCGTCTGGGAAAGCGCGAACGGAAAGCTACGAAAGGATGCGCGGTTTAATCTGGATTCGGTGCAGCGGTCGGCGCAGCCGCCCAACCCAACACGCTAGTCGAACAAGCAGAGAAAGAACAGCCAAAATGGCTGCCCAGCGGAGCGGGTACTAGTGCTGCGGGCCGATTGACAGGGCGCGGAGGGTAGGTTACTTTGGCGATGGGACAAGCGGAAGGTACCTCCCCGCGAGACCATTTGCCACACCGCACCGGGCCGATGCTAGAGACCAGAGTTTGCAGCAGGATACTTACCCCGCCCGGAACCGACCTCCCGTACTATCAGGCCGTGCCCAACACCAAAGATCGATCGAGCGGAGAAGACTGATGCCCGTCAAAGCAACCGAGAAAATCTGGCACAACGGCAAGTACATCCGGTGGGACGATGCGAAGATTCACGTGCTCTCGCACGTGGTCAGCTACGGCACGGCGGTGTTCGAAGGCATCCGCTGCTACCAGACCACGCAGGGCCCGGCGATTTTTCGCCTGAAGGACCACCTGGAGCGCCTGTTCGATTCGGCGCGCATTTACCGGATGGAAATCCCCTACACGCTGGACGAGCTGACCGCGGTGAGCCTGGAGCTGGTGCGCGTGAACAAAATGGGGGCGTGCTACGTGAAGCCGATCGTGCTGCGCGGCTACGGCGACGTGGGCGTAAACCCGTTCCCCTGCCCCGTGGAAGTGTTCCTGGCGTGCTGGGAGTGGGGCAAGTACCTCGGCGAAGAGGCCATCGAGCAGGGCGTGGACGTGTGCGTGAGCTCGTGGAGCCGGATGGCGCCGAACACGCATCCGGCGATGTCCAAGTCCGCGGCGAACTACATGAACTCGCAACTGATCCGCATGGAGGCGATGACCAACGGTTACGCTGAAGGGATCGCGCTGGACGTAAGCGGTTACGTAAGCGAGGGCTCAGGCGAGAATCTTTTCATCGTGCACGACGGCGCCGTGATCACGCCGCCGTTGGCGGCCAGCATCCTGCCCGGCATCACCCGCGACTCGGTGATGAAGATCTGCGCCGACCTGAAAATCCCCGTCACCGAGCAGATGATCCCGCGCGAGATGCTGTACATCGCCGACGAGGTCTTCTTTTGCGGTACAGCCGTGGAGATCACACCGGTGCGGAGTATCGACCGCATCCAGGTGGGCAACGGCACGCGCGGGCCGATCACCAAGCGGCTCCAGGATGAGTTTTTCGCGCTGACCAGCGGGGCCATGCCCGACCGTCACAACTGGCTCACTCCGGTGGGCCTGCCGGTGAGCGCGCCGGTGCGCTAGTCGTCGGCCTCGCTAGCACCCCCTGCCAGCGGCGGCGGGGCTGGAAACCAGTGGCGCGTCCGATTGCACACGGCGCACACCGAAAGCATCACCGGCACCTCGACAAGCACGCCGACAACAGTGGCCAATGCCGCGCCGGAGGTCGGGCCGAACAGCGCAATTGAAGTGGCCACGGCCAGTTCAAAAAAGTTGCTTGCTCCGATCAAGGCTCCCGGGGCAGCCACCGCGTACTCCACCTTCAGCACCTTCATTAAGCCATACGCCAGCGAAGCAGTGAAATACACCTGAACGAGAATGGGCATGGCGATCAGCAGGATGTGGAAGAATTTCGTCGTGATATTGTCGGCCTGAAAGGCAAAAATAAGAACGAGCGTGACCAGTAGGGCGGCCACGGCGACGGGTGACACGCTCGGCAGCAGAGTTTCTTCAAACCACACACGTCCACGACGCCGAATGAGCCACTTCCGCAGCGTGGTGCCCGCCGCGAGGGGTATGACAATGAAAGCGACGACCGAGTAGAACAGCACCGCAAAAGGAACCGCGAGCGAGGAAGCCCCACTGACCAGGAACCGGACAATCGGCGCGAACAGGAATAACATCAACAAATCGTTTACAGACACCTGAACCAGGGTGTAGGCGGGGTCGCCGTCGGTCAAATGGCTCCACACAAACACCATCGCCGTACAAGGGGCCGCCGCCAGGATTATGGTGCCCGCAATGTATTGATCGGCCTCGCCCGCAGAGATCCAGCGCCCGAACACAATGCGGAAGAACACCCAGGCAATCAAGGCCATGGAGAAGGGCTTCACCAGCCAGTTCACAAACAGCGTGACCACGAGCCCACGCGGGCGCTTGCCGATGTCGCGCACCGCGGCGAAGTCTACTTTCATCATCATAGGTATGATCATCAGCCAGATCAGGACGGCAATGGGCACGTTGACTTGGCTGCCCTGGCCAAACTCGATGTTGCGCAGGAACTGGGTCATGCCTGGAAAGGCTTTGCCCAGCACGACCCCCACCAGCATGCAAAGTCCCACCCAAAGCGTCAGATAGCGTTCGAAGATGCTGAGTCGCTTCACCACGGCGGAAACCGGAGTGTTGTCTTTTTCTGTGTACATCCCTACTGCCCCTTTGCAGTCGCGTCTTCGGAGTGAATGGTCTCGCTGTGTTCCTCACTGCGCAAAGCTCCGTGAGGAACACGATCACAGAGCATCAAGGCGCACAGCACGAACTCGATTTCTTGATGCGCCTGGCCCGTGCGGCATCGGCCCGGATCTCGGGGACATCGCCGAAACAGCTCCCCAGGCAGTCCAGAAGGCGTGCGTGGAACGCGTTTCTCACCGGGGCAAGCGCGTAGTACACCCAAAGACCCGCTCTCCGAGTGACGACCAGGCGAGCCCGGCGAAGGTAGGAAAGATGCCGGGATGCCGTGGGCTGGGGCACGCGGAGGATGCGCACCAGGTCGCCGACACATAGTTCTTGTGTTCGAAGCAGATGAAGGATGCGCAGCCGCGTCCGATCAGAAACGGCTCGAAAGATCAGGTCAATGGGCGTCTCACGCATCCCGAGGCTATATTCGCCTAAGCGATTATATTGCCAAGCCTCTGTGATGTCCACCGCAAGCCGGCCGCACCGGTTCAAACCGGCGAGGGCAGCGGCACGCGCGGGCCGATCACGAAGCGACGAGTGCTACGCGCTGACCAGCGGAGCCAAGCCCGACCGCCACGGCTGGCTCACACCGGTGGGAGTGGCCGTCAGCCCATGTTAGCTGCGGAAAAGCGAGCATCGAGGTCTCACAGAAGGGGCACTGTGTTTCGTGCCCCTTCTGTTTGGCAGGATCCCACCCTGGAGGCCGAACTCAGAGCCCAGGCCCAGACGGCTCGCCCAACTTGACGTACACGCGGCCGCCATCGACCCGGACCGGAAAGACCCTCAGCGGCTTCAACTGCAGGCGCAGCTGCGGCATGTCCTCGGGATAAACGTTCGCCGGGTAGACGTTGGCGCCGGTTTTCACGTCGAAAAGGAAGTGGTGCCACGGGCACTGGAGCTCGCCTTCCCAAATCGTGCCCTGGTCCAGAGGCCCGCCCTGGTGCGGGCAGACTCCGCTCACTGCATACACTTCCCCCTCGAGATGAACCAGCGCCAGCACCTGCCCAGCGATCTCCACACGGCGGATCTCCCGAGGGCGCAGGTCGGGAACGCGACCGACGTCCACCCAGCCTTCGCCTGCGAGTGAAATGCCGGAGTGCCCGCTCACGAGTTAGCGCTTCGGGACGACCAGGAAGCGGCTAGTGTACGGCGACTCGCCCGGAGCGCCGCGGCGGAAGTGGCCCGAGGGACCCTCGCCCAAGTATTCCGAGAACCATGCCTCGTGCTCGATTTCCTCGTGGAGGATAGCCAACGAGAGGTCATAGGTGCGCGGATCTTTGCCGGCGGTCATCTGGCAGATGTCTGTGTACACGCGGATGGCGCAGCGTTCGGCTCCGACCAGGACCTTGAGCATCTCCTGCATGTTGCGCGGGTCTTTGGGCAAATAGGCGTCCGGGCAAGCTGCGTCCTTGGCGAAATCCCGGATATCGCGTGGCAAGGCGCCCCCGAGCTCGTAGATGCGCGGGGTAAGCGCCTCGAAGTGATTGCGGTCTTCAATGCGCGCGTCCTCGATGATTTCCTTCAGGCCTTCGCCCTCGAACCCAATCGAGTTGACGCGGAGGATGGTGTAGTAGTAGTAGGTGGTGAATTCCGCGGCGGCCGCGCGGAGGAGTTTCTTGACGAGCTCCTCTACGTTGACGCCGGCTTTCTCGACAACTTCTCGTGCCACTTTTCCCATGCGATAACCCTCCGTTCGGAATTTAGAATCATTCTAATTTTAGCAGAAGCGCGCGGCCCGTCAAGCCCTTCCCGTCGCCCGGCGCACTCCCTCCCATGCTTTGACGCGCCGGGAGCCTTCCGGTACAATCCCGCCCTCCTTAGAGCCCGGGTGGAACCAGCGGTCAAGAGGTCCATCCCATCGTCTTTCGGAGGAACCATGTACGGCAGACCGCAGAAGCTGGTGGCCGAGTTCATCGGCACGTTTGCGCTGATCTTCTTCGGCGCGGGGTCGATCTGCGCCGACCAATTGCTGCGAGCCGGCGGAGGTAGCGGCCTGGGCTTGCTGGGCGTTGCGGTGGCGCACGGGCTGGCGTTCGGGATTATGGTGACGGCGCTGGGCCACATTTCCGGCGCGCACTTCAACCCTGCGGTCACGGTCGGCATCTGGGTGACGCGGCGAATCAGCACGTTTGACGCGCTGTCTTATTGGGCGGCGCAACTCGCCGGAGGCATCGCGGCGGCCTACATGCTGCGGATCGTGGTGCCGGAAGATGCCTGGCGGGCGGTGATGCTGGGAACACCGCAGTTGGCGAGGGACCTCACGCGCGGATATGGAATGTTGATTGAAGGCTTGCTGACGTTCTTTCTTGTTTTTGTGGTGTTTGCCACGGCGGTGGATGAGAAGGGCGCCTTCAACAAGATTGCCGGCTTCGCCATCGGTCTGACCATCACCATGGACATCCTGATGGGCGGGCCGCTCACCGGAGCGGCGATGAACCCGGCACGGGCGATGGGTCCGGCGGTGGCTACACGGTGGTGGACGAATCTGGGCGTGTACTGGGTGGGCCCGCTGGCCGGAGGCGTGCTGGCCGGGGCGCTCTACGACAAGCTCTACCTAAAGAAGTCCTGAAACAGCGGCCGGGCGCACTGCTCGGCATAAAGCCCGTACAGGTTACTCAACGGCACACGGCGCGCGAGGCGCGCTTGCCAGCCTTCGAGGCGGATGCTAGTTTGGCCTGAAGGCACTGGAAAGCGGGGTTCCTCCGCCATGGCACTGAGTATTGACGACCTGCTGCGCCGCGCGGTCGAGAACAAAGCCTCCGACCTGCACCTGAAGGTGGGCAACCACCCCTACCTGCGCATTGACGGCGTGCTCCACCCGATGGCCGATATCCCGCGCGTGACGCCCGAGGAAATGCTCTCGATGGCGTTCAGCATGATGACCAACCGGCAAAAGCAGAAGTTCAAGGAGACGGCCGAGCTGGACATGGCCTACGGCGTGGCGGGGCTGGGGCGGTTCCGCGTGAACGTGTTCCAGCAGCGCGGCAACGTGGGCATGGTGTTGCGCGTGATTCCGACGAAGATCCGCACCATTGAAGAGCTGAACCTGCCGCGCGTGGTCGAAAAGATCTGCGAAGAGCAGCGCGGGCTGGTGCTGGTGACGGGTACGACCGGGTCGGGCAAGTCCACGTCGCTGGCGGCGATGATCGACCGAATCAACTCGCAACGCACCGACCACATCATCACGATCGAAGACCCGATCGAGTTCTTGCACCGCGACAAGCGCGGGTTCATCAACCAGCGCGAGGTCGAGGTGGACACAGCCAGTTTTTCCACCGCGCTGCGCGCCGGGCTCCGCCAGGACCCGGACGTAATCCTGGTGGGCGAAATGCGCGACCTGGAGACAATCTCGACGGCATTGCTGGCGGCGGAAACCGGTCACCTGGTGTTTTCAACGTTGCACACCCTCGATGCCACGGAAACGATCCAGCGCATCATCGCCGTCTTTCCCCCGCCGGAGCAGAAGCAAATCCGCTTGCAGATGGCGGCGACGCTCAAGGCCGTCCTCAGCCAGCGGCTGGTGCGCTGCGCCGACGATCAGGGGCGAGTGCCGGCGGTCGAGGTGATGATTGCCACCGCCTACATCCGCGACTGCATCATCAACCCGGACAAGACTCGTCTGATCCACGACGCGATTGCAGCGGGGACTTCGCAATACGGGATGCAGACCTTCGACCAGTCGCTCTACGACCTGTTCACGCGTCAACTGATCACGTACGAAGAGGCGATGATCCGCGCGTCGAACCCAGACGAGTTCAAGTTGCGCGTGCAGGGTATCCGCTCCGCCGCCGACGCCGCCCGCGAAGAGATGGAGCGGACAATGACGGAGTTCGAGCGGTTCGGAAAGAGATGAATAGCGTTCAGCTCTCATTCTTCAGCCATCAGCTTTCCAAAACTAGCCGTCTGTAGTCAGCGCTCAGCCTTTGGAATTAGTCCTTGAAGAACAGGGCCACACCTCCCCTCGTCAGTTTCCTGAGCTAAACTGTGAATGGATGGCGCATCGCTGAGCCACTTGGACTTGGCCGCGACGTTCGCTATCATGGGAAGCCATCGGGCGATGACGAAGCCGCGTAAACGACGGAGCCGCCTGTACCGGATCTACCGGTACGCATATCTCACATTCGTGCGGAAGAATGATTCGCCGGAGCGGCTGGGACGCGGCGCGGGACTGGGTGTCTTCATTGGCGTGGTGCCCACCTTCTACTTCGGCCCGATACTCGCTGTGGCCGTGGCGGGGCCGCTGGGGGCGAACCGTGCGGCGGCGGTGGCGGGGATGATCGTCACGGGGCCGGTCATGGCGCTGATCTGGACGCTGTGCGTACTGGTGGGCAATGCACTGGTGAGCCCCCACCGCCGCATCGGACAGGCGTTGATCGAGCGGCACGATACGGCGGCCATCCTGGCGAATTTTTTGGGAACATTTCTTGTGGGAAACATGATTGTGGCGGCCAGCCTGGCGCTGGCCGGCTATGGACTGGTGTGGTGGATGGCGGCCAGCTACCACGCGCGGAAGCGGCAGGCGCGCGAACCGTTGACGCAGCCGCTCGACGCTGACTGAAGACTCGCAAAAGACCCTTGTCATAACATCCCCGTACGCTCCTTGCTTCCCTGCCCTGTTGCTTCTATGCTGAGCCGCAATGTTCCGGAAGGCGCGCAAACTCGCGAGTGAAGAAGAGTTGTATGCCGCGGGGCTGCGGGCGCTGGCGCGGCGCGCGCACTCCGTCTATGAGATGCGGCAGGCGCTGGAGCGGCGCGCCGAGGAGAAATCACTGGCGCGGCGCGTGCTCGAGCGGCTGAAGCGAGAGGGCTTGCTCGATGACGCGCGCTACGCGCGGCAGTTCGCGCGCCAGCACGCGGAGTCGCGGCGGCAGGGACGCTTCCGGATCGCGCGGGACCTGCGGGCTCGCGGCGTGCCGGACCGGCACATCGAAGCCGCGCTCGAAGAGATCTTCGCCGAGACGGACGAGGCGGCGCTGGTGCGCAAACGGATCGAGCGACGGCTGCGAGGGCTGCGCGGGCCCCTCGACGAGCGGCGGGTGGCGTCGTTCTATCGCAGCTTGATGCGCGCGGGGTTTTCGAGCGATTTGATCCGCACGGAACTGCGCGCGGCGACCCGACGCGACGTCGAGGAACTGGTTGAGGTGGAAACCTCCGAAGATGCGGAAGACGGCTGATTGCGGGTGGGGTATGCCTCTGCCATAATCGAGGGGCAGAAAAGCAGTTGGCGGGATAAACCCGCCGCTAGACATCGAAGGCGGAATGAGCTCGCCAGGCCAGAAAGCACATGGGGAAATGACGGGGAACCAGATACGCAGGAGTTTTGTGGAGTTTTTCGCGCGCGACGGCCACCGCGTGGTGCCGAGCTCGTCGCTCGTTCCGGCGGGCGACCCGACGCTGCTCTTCACCAACGCGGGGATGAACCAGTTTAAGGACGTGTTTCTGGGGCTGGAGCAGCGCGACTACAAACGCGCGGTGACAGTGCAGAAGTGCCTGCGGGCGGGTGGGAAACACAATGACCTCGAAAACGTCGGGCGGACCGCGCGGCACCAGACGTTCTTCGAAATGCTGGGCAACTTCAGCTTCGGCGACTATTTCAAGAAGGAAGCCATTGCATTTGCGTGGGAGTTGGTGGCGAAAGAATGGGCCGTTCCGACTGACAAGCTCTACTTCACCGTCTTCGGTGGCGCCGAAGTGGCCCCCGGAAACAAGCTGGGCGTGGATGAGGAATCGAAAGCCCTTTGGAAGAGTCAGGGCGCGGCCACCGACCGCGTCTTTACCATCCCCGGACTCAAGGACAACTTCTGGGCCATGGGCGACACGGGCCCCTGCGGGCCGTGCTCTGAGATTTTCTATGACTTTGGACCAATGGCAAGCGACCTGGGTCATAAGGACTGCACGTTCCCGTGCGAGTGCGGGCGGTACGTGGAGATCTGGAACCTGGTGTTCATGCAGTTCAACCGCGATGCCGAAGGGAAGCTGAACGCTCTGCCGAAGCCGTCAGTGGATACCGGCGCGGGGCTCGAGCGAGTCGCCGCCGTGCTCCAAGGCAAGGTCAGCAACTACGACACCGACCTGATGCGGCCACTCATTGATTTCGCCAGCGAATTGAGCGGGAAGGTGTACGGCGAAAGTGGCGAGACCGATATTTCGCTGCGTATTCTGGCCGACCACAGCCGCGCTGGAGCCTTCCTGGTCTCGGACGGCGTCCTGCCCTCCAACGAAGGCCGCGGCTACGTCCTGCGAAAGATCCTTCGGCGCGGTGTGCGTCACGGGCGGGTGCTGGGGCTCGAGAAGCCGTTCCTTTGGGAGATGGCTGGTCAGGTGGCCGAGCTGATGCGCGAGCCGTACCCCGAGCTGCTGGGCGCGATCCAGCACATCGGCACGGTGATCAAGCACGAAGAAGAGCGCTACGAACACACGCTGAAGCTGGCCCTGAAGAAGCTGGACGAGGAAATCGAGACTGCGGCAAAGAGCGCACCAGGTATTCGCTTGAAACGGCGCGAAGACGGCACAGTCGAGGTCGGAGCGGGCGAGCCAATGGTGCTGCCTGGCGAGGCAGCGTTTCGGCTCTACGACACGTACGGGCTGTCGCTTGACTTGCTCGAGGACGAAGGTTCCTGGCGCGGATTCCGCGTGGACCGCGCGACATTCGAGCGTGAGCTGGAGAAGCAACGCGAGCGGGCGAAAGCGTCGTGGAAGGGAGTGACAAAGGAAGCGGCGCGGCCGGTGTACACGAAGCTGGCGGAGACATTCCGCACGGAGCCAGACTTCTACTACAGCGCGACGACGAAGGATTGCCGGATTGAAGCCATCGTCACGAAAGATGGGCAAGTGAATGAAATTGCGGCGGGGGCAGAGGCGGAGGTGGTGCTGGACCGCACGGTGTTTTACGCCGAAGCTGGCGGGCAGGTGGCCGACGTCGGCGCGTTCATGGACAACGGGATGAGTTTGCGGCTGGCGGAGGTGCGCGGCGCGTACTATCCGGTGGCAGGGCTAATTGCGCACCGCATCACGGCCAAAGAGACGCTGCGCGTGGGCGACCGCGTAGCGCTGCTGGCCGACGGCGAGCGTCGGGAACACATCAAGCGCAACCACACCGGGACACATCTGCTGCACGCGGCGCTGCGGAACATTCTGGGGACGCACGTCAAGCAGGCGGGATCGCTGGTAGCGCCGGACCACCTGCGGTTTGACTTCAGCCACTTCGCGGCGGTGGATGGCGACGAGTTGCGCGAGATCGAGCAACAGGTGAACGAGCAGATCCTGCACAACGCGGAGATGCAGACCGACGTGACTTCGATCGACGAGGCGCTGGCCAGCGGCGCGCTGGCGTTTTTCGGCGACAAGTACCCGGAACAGAATGTGCGCGTGGTCACCATCCCTGACCCGGCGGCGCCGCACGGTTTTTACAGCAAGGAGCTGTGCGGGGGCACGCACGTGCGGCGGTCGGGCGAGATTGGCGTGCTCAAGATTACGGGCGAGCAGTCAGTGGCCGCGGGAGTGCGACGCATGGAGGCGATTACCGGCGCGCGAGCGCTGGCAGACTACCAGCGGGCGCTCGGCACGCTGCGCCAACTGGCTGGGGCGCTCAACACCGGCGAAGAGGGCCTTGTGGCTGCGGTCGAGCGTCTGACGGCCAATACTAGGCAGCTTGAGAAGCAGATGGAGGCGCTCAAGAGCAAGGCAGCACACGGGAAACTGGATGAATTGTTTGAGCTGGCCCGCAAGGTGAAGGATGTCCGCGTGGTGGCGGCGCAGGTAGAGGGAGTGGACCGTGAGGCCATGCGGCAGTTGGTGGATAGCTTGAGGCAGAAGCTGGGGTCGGGCGTTGTGGTGCTGGGTACGGCTGAGGACGGCAAGGTGGCGCTGATCGGCGGGGTGACCAAGGATCTGACCGGCAAGGTCCACGCCGGCAAGCTGGTCCAAGAGCTAGCCAGGCAGGTAGGAGGCTCAGGCGGCGGGAGGCCGGACTTGGCCGAGGCTGGCGGAAAAGACACATCAGCGCTAAAAAGTGCCCTTGAAGGGGTGTATAGCCTAGTAGAGCGAATGCTATAATTACCCTGTAGCGCCAGAAGCGTGTCCGGGAACGGACACTTTTCTGTTCATAGGGTCTTGCCGTGTTTTACCCACAGGAAGTGGAATCGTTCTGCTTTCCCCAGCATGAGATGAGGTCAGACGTGGTTTGGATGGCGCGCATTTTGTTGATAATGCTTGGCTTGTGCGCTATCCCGGCGGAGGCGCAGGTCACATCGGTGGTAGATGAGAACGGAAGGCGAGTTTTCATCAACGCCGACGAGCCCGTGTTTCGCCGAACTGCAACGGGAAGGGGCGATGGAACAGCCAGCCGTCGCACAACCCCCGGGCAAGCCGCCGCGTCTGGAAATATGAACCTTGTCGGAGGTCACTCCAAGGAGTACCTCGAACGACTCGTTCGCGAAACGGCCAACCGGCACCGAGTGGATCCGGCGCTGGTGAAGGCTGTGGTCGATACCGAGTCGTCGTGGAACCCGAGAGCCATCTCCCATAAGGGTGCCGTCGGGCTGATGCAACTAATTCCGGGGACAGCAGAGCGGATGGGCGTAAGAAACGCGTTCGACCCGCAAGAGAACGTCGAAGGCGGTGTGCGGTATCTGCGTTCGCTGCTGGAACGGTACAACGGCGACCTGCATCTCTCGCTCGCAGCGTATAATGCTGGAGAGCGGGCCGTGGCCCGAGCCGGCGGCGTGCCTCGCTATCGCGAGACGCGCAATTACGTCCAGAAGATCACCGATTCCTACTTCCGGCCCGGCTCAGATCGGCAGCCAAGTGCGTGGGGAGCTTCACGACCCATCTACCGGCTGACGGATGAGCGGGGACGGGTGGTGTTTACGAACGAATGAGGCAAGACCTGCGGCTCAACGCCGCTCCAGTTCAACCAAGTCCCTTCCCTGAGCGCAGCAATCTGCTCAGCCAGCCTTTAGCGCGTTTCCCTGCCCTGCGATTGAGTATCACTCTGCTGGTGTGTCTGCTGGCGGCGGTGATGGTGCTGCCGGCGGATGGGGCGAAGACGGACGCCAAGCGCGATGCGGCCAAGAACCAGTTTCAGAAGGCCGAACGTCAACGGATTGCACTGCAGGGCAAGCCGCAGAACCAGCGCACGATCGAAGAGTACACGCAACTGGTGGCGGCGTTCCGGCGGGTTTACTTGATCACGCCGCACGCGACCCAAGTGCCGCAGGCACTGCTGGCCGTGGCCGAGCTGTACCAGGAGATGGGGCGGCGGTTTGACGCGAAGTACTACCAGTCCGCCGTGGATGCCTACCAGTTCCTCTTGCACGAGTATCCCGAGAGCCGATACAAACAGGACGCGCTGCTGACCATCGCCCGGATCCAGAAGGACGACCTCGAGCAATACGACCTGGCGCAGAAGAGCTTTGAGGAGTTTCTGGCCAGGTACCAGCGGTCGGAGCGGGCTGCAGAGGCGCGCCGGGAACTGGCCGAGATCGCCGAGGCGCGGGAGAATCTTTCGAAGCCGAAGTCGCGGGAGAAACTGACCGAACAACTGGATCGGGAGAAGCAGCTTCCGCAGGTGACACGCATCCGCACCTGGAACGCAGAGAATTACACGCGGATCGTGGTGGACGTGGAAGACCACGTGAAATACCAAGCGGCGCGCATCTCCGGGCCGGACCGCATCTACTTCGACCTGACCAAAGCGAAGCTGAACTCGGCGCTGGCCGGAAAGACGATTGATGTCCAGGGAGGGGGCTTCCTCAAAAACGTCCGCGTGGCGCAGAATCAGGCGGGAGTGGTGCGAGTGGTTCTGGAAGTGGAGAAGGTTAAGGACTATTCCGTCTTCCTACTCCCAAACCCCTATCGGCTGGTAGTGGACGTATATGGCCAGCCTGGCGTGACAAGAAGTGCCGGTAGAGTGCCCGAGGCTGCGAAGACAGCGAAGCCACAATTACAAGCCAAAAAAACTGAGGTGACCCGGAATGAAACGTCGGCGGTGAAAACGGCAGGCGGGGAGTCGAAGCAGCAAGCCAAACTCTCCGACCAAACAGCCAAGACGGGAGTTGTGCAGGTCCCTGCGGAGTCAGCAGTGACGGCGACCTCGACCCTTCCGCCGGCGCCGGTGCCTGATGTGGCCAAGGTGGAGCCGCGACCGGATTCGATCACCGGGGGAGAAACCGCGAGGAAGCCACCTGGAAAATCGGGTAGCGAAAATGGCACCCTGCCAGCGCGAGAATCAGCCGCGAAAATAGGCCCGCCAGCCGTCCCGGCCCCAACCAAGAACGGGCAACATTCGTTAACCCGCGCGCTCGGGCTGAAAATCGGACGGATTGTGATCGACCCGGGGCATGGGGGGCACGATACGGGAACAATTGGCCCCTCCGGGCTTATGGAGAAAGACCTGTGTTTGGATGTGGCGATTCGTCTGGGCAGGCTGTTCGAAAAGCGGCTGCCGGGAGCTGAGGTGATCTTCACCCGCCAGGACGATTCGTTTGTGCCGCTCGAGGAGCGGACGGCAATCGCCAATCAGGCCAAGGCTGACCTGTTCCTCTCCATCCATGCCAATTCCAGTCAGGACCATAGCGTGCGCGGGGTAGAGACCTACTACTTGAACTTTTCGGCCTCGGGCGAGGCGATGGAAGTGGCCTCACGCGAGAACGCCCTGGCCCAGGGGTCGATCCACGAACTCCAGGAACTGGTCCAGAAGATCGCCCGCAATGAGAAGATTGAAGAGTCCCGTGAATTCGCCACCGAGGTGCAGGTTGCGCTTGCCAGGCGGCTGCTAGCAGGAAACCACAATTTCAAGAATCGGGGCGTGCGCAAGGCGCCCTTTGTCGTCCTGATTGGTGCAAACATGCCTTCGGTGCTGTCGGAAATCTCCTTCCTGAGCAACCACGCCGACGAACGGATGCTGAAGCGGCCCGACAACCGGCAGCGCATTGCAGAAGGGCTCTACCATGGGGTGGAGAGCTACCTGCGCAGCATCAACAGTCTGACCTACAACCAGCCGAAGCCAGCCCCGAACAGCCGCTAAGCCGGGTGGCGAATCGCGGGAACTCGCAGTACCATTAAGGCGTCTAATACAGGGAGAGATATGCGCAGGGCTGTTTCCATTTTAATTCTGGCACTGACGGCCGTGGCGGTTGCTGTGGCTGAGGGGGATTCCCTTCCCTCCTCCTTTCAAGCGTGGAGCGGTTCGGGCGGAGCGACCCGACTGACGGCAGAGAATCTGGAGCTGGTGGCGGGTCCGAACGCGACAGTCTTGCGCGAATATGGCGTGCTGGGCGTTGAGCAGCAGGCATATTCGCGAGGCACTGCGAAACTGACGGCCAGACTTTACCGGATGCGCGACGCAAGTGCTGCATTTGGCGCCTACACCTACCTGTTAAATGAGCAGATGGCGCCGGCTGACCTGAGCCGCTTCGCAAGTGTCTCAGCGGAACGCGTGCTGGCAGTTGTGGGCGACCAGGTGCTGGAAGTAACCGGAAATGTCGGACAGTCCAGCCCCGGCGACCTCAAGGCACTGGTGGCGCAAGTCACGCCCGCCAAGGGCCAATACCTTTACCCAACCATTGGTGACTACTTCCCGCAGCAGGGCCGAATCCGCAATTCCGAGCGGTACATTGTGGGCCCACAGGCCCTGAGTGCTCTGCTGCCGCTCGGGAGTGGCGACTGGCTGGGCTTTGGCAACGGCGCAGAGGCGCAACTGGCCCGCTACCGGGTTGGCGGCAAAGAATTGACGATCCTTCTGGCCGTGTACCCAACGCCACAGGTGGCAGCACAGCGGCTCGAGGAACTGGGCAAGTGGTTTTCGGTGAACCCGCAGGGAGAAGCAACGACAGGCAGCGCGGGATCGCTCTTTGTGCGTCGCAAGGGCTCGCTGCTGGCGATGGTGCTGTCCAACGACTCGCCTCAGGCGGCGAACGCATTGCTGGAGCGAATTCGTTATGAGACACAAGTCACATGGAACGAGCCGAACCATACTCTGCAAGACCCCAGCATCGGCGACATCATCGTCGGCACATTGCTGGGCACCGGAGTCTTTCTGTTGCTGGCATTGGCGGCTGGAATGGGATTCGGAGGCGTGCGGCTGCTGGTGAAGAAACTGCTTCCCGGAAAAGTTTTTGATCGGTCGGAGCAATTGGAGATCCTCCAGCTCGGCCTATCAAGCAAACCCATCGAAGCAAAGGACTTTTACCGATTTTAGGGCTTTGGTGCGGCTGCGACAGCAGGCCAGTGAGCAAGCCGGCGCGGCACTGCATTGTAACCAATTGAATATACAAGACTTGTACTACTGAGTTTTCAACTGTTTCTTTGCTTGACTTCACCTTTTCTGCTCTTCTAG
>Ga0209640_10001866_pt1 | contig 18167 bp, 13 predicted proteins | sample RifCSP10_1_FD_184018 | JGI IMG/M metagenome (GOLD analysis project Ga0209640, IMG submission 184018) | Soil microbial communities from Rifle, Colorado - Rifle CSP2_sed 10_1 (SPAdes) (version 2) | ecosystem: Environmental > Terrestrial > Deep subsurface > Rock core/Sediment | place: Rifle... | reverse complement strand
GAGGACGATTTGCAGCGGATGCTGCGCGGCCAAGGCCCGAAGCGTTGACAGATCGGAGAATAGGAGATCCGGCCGCTTGTAGGCGGTCATTCGCCGAGCAAAACCGATGGTCAAACGCTCTTTGTCGAACGCGACGCCGGTGCGTTCGCGGATGAGGTCGATCAGCCGCTGCTTGGCTTCCGCATGCGCCCGCCAAATGCTCTCGTCCGAGATCTGATCGGCGCGTACCAACAATTCCGGCTCATGGCACCACCCCGGCAGGTGCTCATTGTAGAGTCGCGAGAAGCTCTTCGCCGTCCAGGTATAGGGGTGAACGCCGTTGGTAACGGCATGCACACGATACCCGGGGAACATCGTCCTCGAGACCTCGGCGTGTTTCTTTGCGACACCGTTGACGTAGTCGCTGAGATTGAGTGCGAGCCGCGTCATGTTTAGCCGCTCGTGACCGCCGAAGCGCTTGAGCTCCTCGAGTTTCGGCCCGTCGCCCAGAATTCGCGCGACCAAGTCATAGGAAAACTGATCATGCCCCGCTTGCACCGGAGTATGCGTCGTAAAATTGCACTGCGCGCGAACCTGGGCGAGGTCGAAGAGCGCGCCGTCGATACCAATGTCATCGGCGGCGTGGGCCGCGCGTTGAGTAAGCTCGAGCGCGAGCAAAGCCGCGTGACCTTCATTCAGATGATATTGGCGGATCTTGAATCCCAAGGCGTACAGCAGACGTACGCCGCCAATGCCGAGCACGGCTTCCTGTTTCAGCCGGTACGCCTCATCCCCACCATAGAGATAATGTGTGAGCTGCCTGTCCTCAGGCGCATTCTCCGCGACGTCGGTATCGAGGAGCAGCACGGGAATCACCCCGTTCTGGTGACCCTTGAGCTCGTAGAGCCACGCTTGAATCCAGACGCGATGTCCCTCGAGGTGAACTGCCACTTTCGCGTCCGCGAGCTCGGCATAGCTTTCCGGCGCCCAAGGATCCGGCTGCTCGGACTGAGCGCCGCCGGCGCGGAACATCTGCTTGAAGTAACCGGCACGGCTCACGAGCGTTACGGCCACCATCGGCAGCTCCAAATCTGCGGCCGAGCGCATCGTGTCGCCGGCCAACACGCCGAGGCCTCCCGCATAGGTCGGAACCTCGTTGCGCAAGGCGATCTCCATCGAGAAATAGGCAACGCGTGGCTGACGCGCATAGATGTCGATCGTGTCTGCCATCACTCGATGCTCCGACGGACGGTACTCGCTGCGGCGATCGGCAGCGATGTTGCAAGATTCTTGAGATCGCTCTGGTCCAGCGTCTCCTGTTTCAGCAGCTGCTGCGCGCCGACCTCGAGCAGAGAACGCCGCTGTTTCAGCATTCCGAACGCACGCTCGAATGCCGCATTCACGATTCCCCGCACGGCTTCATCGATGAATCGGGTCGTGTCTTCACTCAGCGAACGCACGTCGCCGGTCGGCGGCAGACCCAGGAACGTCTGCCGTTCGACCTCGTAGGTGGCGTGGCCAAGCCGCTCATCCATGCCGTAGCGCGTGACCATGCTGCGCGCAATCTCCGTGGCTCTCGCGAGGTCGTCGGCGGCGCCGGTCGATAGATGCTCAAAGATCAAGCGCTCGGCCGCACGACCTCCCAAGAGCACGGTCAGCTTGTTCTCGAGCTCCTCGCGAGTCATCAGGAACCGGTCCTCTGTCGGGCGTTGAATCGTGTACCCGAGAGATCCGATGCCCCGCGGGATAATGGATACCTTGTGCACCGGGTCGACGCCGCTCAGCGACATCGCGATGAGCGCATGGCCCATCTCGTGATAGGCAACGATCTGCCGCTCACGCACGTTCAATAAGCGGTTCCGTTTCTCGAGCCCGGCGACGATACGCTCGACCGCCTCGGTAAAGTCCCGAAGCGCAACTGCCTCTGCGCCGCGCCGCGTTGCGAGCAGCGCCGCCTCGTTGACCAGATTGGCCAAGTCGGCGCCCGTGAACCCCGGCGTGAGCCCTGCGATCTGGTCGGGGTCGACATCCTGATCGAGGCGAACCTTCTTGAGGTGCACACCGAGGATCTGGATGCGGCCCGGTTTGTCCGGCCGATCGACCAGGACCTGACGATCGAAGCGCCCCGCGCGAAGCAACGCGGGATCGAGAATCTCGGGACGATTCGTCGCGGAGAGCAGAATCAGCCCGGTGCTCGGATCGAACCCATCGAGCTCCGAGAGAAGCTGATTGAGTGTCTGCTCCTTCTCATCATGTCCCCCCATCGGATTCATGCCTCGCGCTCGGCCGACCGCATCGAGCTCATCAATAAAAATAATCGCCGGCGCCTTTTGCCGCGCCTGCTCGAAGAGATCACGAACCCGAGCCGCGCCGACGCCGACGAACATCTCGACGAACTCCGAACCGTTGATCGAAAAGAATGGTACGCCGGCCTCTCCGGCGACGGCACGCGCGAGCAAGGTCTTTCCGGTCCCTGGAGGTCCCACCAAAAGCACGCCTTTCGGGGCCCGCGCACCGAGCTTGCCGTAGCGCTGCGGGTCTTTGAGGAACTCGACGATCTCCTGTAGCTCGACCTTCGCCTCATCGACCCCTGCCACATCGTCGAAGGTCACCTTCGTGTCCTTCTCCATATAGACCTTGGCCTTGCTTTTGCCGATCGCCATCATGCCGCCCATGCCCTGCTTCGCGGCGATCTTCGGCAACAGAAACATCCAGACGGCGAAGAAAACGAGTGCTGGCAGGACCCATGAAAGGATCTGCCGGAAAAACGTGTTCTCGACCACGCCCCGGAATTCGACGTCGTATTGCTCGAGCTCGCGCGCGATATCGACGTCGATACGCGGCGTGGTGAACTGATGCGGTCCTTCTTCAGGAGCGTCACGGTACGTTCCGCGCAGCGTACCACTCAGAATCTCTACATCCTGGATCCGGCCTTCCTCGAGCGCCCGCTGGAATTGGCTGTATGGAATCTCTTCGACGTGCTGCGACGCCGTCCAGATGTCGCGCAGCCACATCACCGCCAAAAACGCCAAGATGAAGTACCAAATGTTGATCTGAACATGTCGTTCCATCACGTCCTCCCGACGGCGGCCGTTATGGCGCCCGATACGTCGATCTGATTCGATTCGTGAGCGATCGTGTTGGTCGTCACGACCCGCTCGGCCCCGGCGGCTCGCAGGTCTCGGTAGGCATCTCCGGCGAAGACGGCGTGGACTCCTACGCAGATCGGTGCCGGCAGATCCGCGCTCTTCAAGCGGCGGACGGTTTCGATCATCGTGCGCGCAGTCGAGATGATGTCATCGACCAAAACTGGGCGATGATCGCGCCAGCGCTCGACGTCCGGCACGGAAACTTCGACGTCGCGATCACCGCGGCGCGTCTTCTCGAGCACGACATACGGCGCCGAGGCACGGCGCGCGACGTCGGCGACCCATTGCCCGCTCTCGGAGTCGGGGCCGACGAGCAGCGGGCGCTCGACCTCCGCCTGAATCCATTCGGCCACGAGCGGTGCCGCGTGAATCACGTGCGCCGGAACGGAATAGAGCCCGGCCAGTGCCTGGTAGCGATGCAGATGGGGATCGACCGTGACGAGCGCATCGATGCCGCCCGACAGGAGCTTCGCGAAGGAGCGCGACGTCACGGCCTCGCCGGACTTGAAGCGCGTGTCCTGGCGCATGTACGCGAGGTAGGGGGCCACCAAGATGACGCGGCTTGCACGAAGCTCGTGCGCCAAATCCACAAGGAACAGCAGCGGCAACACTTTCGGGTTTGGGCGGTCCAGGGTCGCGACCACGATGACGTCCCGGCCCGCGCAAGCGGCCGAGAGTTGCACGTAGCTCTCCTCATCCGGGAATTGACGCATCGTGAGCGATGCGACGTCCGCGCCCAATGTTTCCGCGATCCGACGCCCGAGAGATTCGTTGCCCGGGTAGATGACCATCAACGGCCTCATCCGCGAAGACCTTGGATCATGGAGCCGCGCCAATCGTGATCACATCGGGTTGTGCCGAGAGGTAGTGCAATGCATAGGCGAGCTCCCCGGGCGTTTCCGCATGCACGGTGTAGAGCCGATCACCCGTCGCGACGGATTGGCCCAGACGAACCGCGAGCTCGACGCCGGCGGCGGGCGCGCTCGGAGCGCCGGCAAGCTTCGCAACGCGCGCTAAACGGCGGTTATCGATGCGCACGACTTCGCCGTCACGCGGAGCCGAAATGAGTTTCTGATGACTCGCGAACGGGGGCTCACGCAAACCGCCCTGGGCCTGACAAATCGCCGCGAACTTTCGCCAGGCCTCGCCGGTGTCGATGACCTCGATCGCTTTCGCCTGCCCCCGGCCCGGTGCGGACACGCCGGCGATTTCGAGCAAGCGTCCGGCGAGCCGCGTCGCGCGATCGCGCAGATCCGGCGGCGCGTGTCGATCGCGCTGCAAAACCGCGAGCACGTCGCGCGCCTCGAGCGCCGGCCCGATACCGCGTCCCACGGGTTCGCGCCCGTCGGTGACCTCGACCGCCACTTCGAGACCGAGCTGGGCGCCCACGGCGCAAAGCTTCGCGCTGAGCGCGTCAGCCGCAGCGCGACTGCGCACTTTCGCCGTTTCACCGACGGGCATATCGATGACGACGTGCGTCGCGCCGGCGGCGAGCTTCTTCGAGAGCACGGACGCGATGAGCTGTGCGTCGCTATCGACATCGAGCGCGCGCTCCACGCGGATGAGCACGTCGTCGGCCGGGCTGAGTTCCACCGCACCGCCCCAAACGATGCAGCCGCCTTCTTGCTCGACGACGCGGCGCATGGCCGCGAGGTCCAAATCGACGGGCGCGAGCGTTTCCATGGCGTCCGCGGTCCCTGCCGGCGACGTGATGGCTCGTGACGACGTTTTGGGGATCGTTACACCGCACGCGGCCGCGATGGCGACGACGATCGGCGTTGTCCGATTCCCCGGCAGCCCGCCGACACAGTGCTTGTCGAGGATACGCGGGTAACTCCAACTCAAACGTTCGCCGGCATCGACCATCGCTTGCGTCAGGCTCACGATCTCATCGAGATCCAAGCGCGCGAGCGTGCAAGCCGAGATGAATGCGCTGAGCTGGACGTCGGTATAGCGATTCACGGCGATGTCTTCGATGATGCCGCGGAATTGCTCGAGGGCGAGTCGCTCACCGTAGAGTTTCGCGCGAACGTGGCGGAACGATTCGATGGGCTCGGGGTGCGAAATCATCGCGAGCGCGCCATCTTGGGCTTCGAGCCGCCGCCAGGCGATCTCGGAAAGACCGATCTCGCCGTCCTTGACGAGATCGCCCGCAACGACATTGAGCGTCGCGACGATCGCGGCGCTCGACGTCGCGACACGGACACGCGATTGCGACGCGAAACCTTCGGAACGGCACACCGCGCAGTCGGAACGCATATAAACGACGGGCTCCTGGTACGTGTCGATGCCGAGGCGGCGAATGCGCAGCACATGCGGCGCACCGCCAAGCGCCGATGAGGAGGCGTCGACCGCGGAGCTCATCGCGCTTGTCCCTGGTCGAGAACGACGGTCTCGCCATCGTGCGGGATCTCGCTCATCCAGCCGAGCGCCTCGCGGAAGTGCCCCTGCAAAGCAGCCGAGGCCGTCTGTTCGCCGTGCGTAATGAAGATGCGCGACGGCGCTCGATGCAAAGGCGCGAGCCATTCGATGAGCTCCCGATAGTCCGCGTGCGCCGAGAGCCCCGAGAGTTGCTCGATTTGTGCGCGGATGAGGACGTCCTCGCCGTGAATCTTGATGCGCCCGGCGCCTTGCAGCAGCGCCTCGCCGCGCGTGCCGGCCGCTTGATAACCGGCGAAGAGAACCGTATTGCGCGGGTCTCCGCCGAAGGCTTTGAGGTGATGCAGAATGCGGCCGCCCGTCGCCATGCCGCTCGCCGAGATAATGATCATCGGGCCATGCCGATGATTCAAAGCCTTCGAGTCCTCGGCGCTGTTGACGTAAGTCGCGACATCGCACATCGACCGACACTGCTCCGGGGTCAGCCGGTGCTCGTCCTGATGGGCGCAAAAGATTTTCGTGGCATCGATTGCCATCGGGCTATTGAGATATACAGGCAAGTCGCGTGGGATTCGCCCGGCGGCGCGCAGTTGCCCCAATAAGTGCAGGAGCGTCTGCGCGCGCCCCACGGCAAAGGACGGAATCAAGATCACGCCGCTGCGATCGACCGTGGCCTCAATGAGCTCGACGAGGCGATCCGTAGCAGGGGTCTCCGGGTGCAGGCGGTCGCCGTAAGTCGACTCGACGATCAGATAGTCGGCCCGCTCGAGCGGACGCGGCGCTCGCATCACGGGATCGGCCTGCCGGCCGACGTCGCCGCTGAAGACGATGTGCACGCCGCCGACGCGGACCTCGACGCTGGACGCACCGAGAATGTGGCCCACCGGCCGAAAGCGAACGCTCATTCCGGCGTCTACGGGCACGGGTTGGTCGAAGCCGACGGGCTTCAAGGCGTCCAGGCTTCGCTCAGCGTCGGCGCGCGTATAAAGCGGCAGCGCAGGATGATGCTTCGAGAACCCCTTGCGATTCGCGAACTCCGCGTCCTCTTCCTGTAGATGGCCCGAATCGGGCAGGAGAATTCCGCACAGCGCACGAGTGCCCTGTGTGCAGTAGACGGATCCCGTGAACCCGCGTTTGACGAGCAGCGGAAGATAGCCGCTGTGGTCCAAGTGAGCGTGCGTCAGCACGACGGCTGCGAGCCTCGAGACATCGACCGGCAGCGTTCGCCAGTTGCGCTCGCGTAGCCCCTTCAGCCCTTGAAATAGGCCACAATCGACGAGTATTTGCGTGCCATCCGCCTCCACCAGGTACTTCGACCCCGTGACCGTTCCTGCGGCACCGAGAAACGTAACTCGGACCCCACCTCTCATGATCCGCTAAGGCGAGCTCAGTGATGCTCTTCGTGGCTTTCACCCTCGGCCCCCGCATCCGGCGCCTCGGGCGCTTCGGGCGTCCCGAGCACTCGCCCTTGCATCATCTGCTCCATCATCTGTTCCATCATTTGCTGCATCATGCCCATGCGCTGGCCCATCATTTGCTGCTGCATTTGCATCTGGCTCATGCGGCACTCCGTGTCGTCCTGCTGACACTGACCCGTTTGCCCCTGCGCCATGGGACCTCGCATCATCTCGCCCATCGTCATCATGCCCTCATGCATGCTCTGCATGTGCTCCTGCATCAAGCGCTGCCGCTCCTCGGGATCTTGAGTGGCATGAATGCGCTCCATCTGCTCGTGCATTGCCTGCATTCGCGACTGCATTTGCTGCATCTGCGGCATCGTCGCGGTGTCGGTCTCGCTCTGCTCATCGGGCGCTTGCGCCGCCAACACGAGCGGCAACGACGACAACACGACGAACAGACAACCTTTGTTCATGCCCTTAGCTCCTCTGATAGTCATTGCAGACTCTCCTCGGTTTGGTTCACTGGATGACATTGCACAACAGTTGCCTGCGCCTCGGTCGCCGCGGGACGCTGCCACGTCAGATGCTCGTAGACTCCCGCCCAGTACGCGCCGAAGGCGAAGGCAAATAGATATTCCTCGATCGGGACTCGCAGAAACATGACGCCGCTCAGGCGTTCGATGTTCCACACCTCGCCTATGTAGGCCGGCATCCACAGCTCGAGACCGCCGATGAATACCGAGTACACGCCGAGAAACAAGAGACCTCCGATCCAGGTCTTTCGTTTCAACTCCGGCCGGCAAAGGATATTGGCGATGGCTCCAGCGGCCATCGCCGCTATCGCGGGATAGATCGGATTCCACGGCAATAGCCACAGTATCGGAAAGACTAAGAAAGGCGCTGCAATGGCGAGCTTGTGGTGCCGATGCCCCGGCAGGCGGCGATACTCGACGGTGACGCGCGCGAGGCCTTTCCCCGTCAATGCGTTGTACGACACGACGCCGATTCCGCCGATCGCAAAACAGAAAATCAGGCTCTCGACGTCGAATCCGGTCCTGCGCGCCAGATCGAACAGGCTCGGCGGCGACCAGTATTCCGGCACGAACAACGGCTCCGTCAGCCCGAACGGCATCGTCGCGAGGCTCGCGATCAACTGCACGCGGCGTTGCGCCGGGAACCGCCAGTACAACGCAAGCCACGGCAGCAAGAATGCGCTCGACCACACAAACCAAACGTATTCGTGATTCATGCCTGGCTCGGCTGCGGCCTCGCGAGCTTCATGCCCTTGAGCAGCGCGGAGTTGGCAATCACCGACAGCGAGGACAGCGCCATTGCCGCCGCGGCGATGATCGGGTTCAAGAAACCGAGCGCCGCGATCGGCACGCCGATACTGTTGTAAATGAACGCCCAGAACAGGTTCTGCTTGATCTTGCGCATCGTGGCGCGCGACAGGCGAATGGCGGAGACCACGTCGCGCACATCGTTGCGCACGAGGACGATGCCGCCGGTTTCCTTCGCAACGTCGGAGCCCGAGCCGATCGCGATGCCGACGACCGCCGTGGCGAGCGCGGGCGCGTCGTTCACGCCGTCGCCGACCATCGCGACGGCCTTCCCGTCCTTCTGCAGGTCCGCGATGATTTGCGCCTTGTCGGAGGGCAGCACTTCGGCGATGACGCGCGTAATGCCGAGCTCGCCGGCAATGGCTTCCGCCGTGCGGCGATTGTCGCCCGTCAGCATGATGACCTCGATGCCCTCGGACTTGAGCTCGGCGATCGCGTCCTTCGCTTCGGGCTTGAGCGTATCGGCGACTGCGATCACACCGGCGACGGCGCCGCCCCTCGCGATAAGCATCGCCGTCTTGCCTTCCGATTCCAGACGCACCATCGTGTCCTCGAGGGCGGCCGGATCGATTCCCTCGCGGATCATCAGGCGGCGGTTGCCGAGCAGCACCGGCTTGCCGGCGAGCGTGCCTTTGATGCCATGGCCTGCCACGGCCTCGAACGACTCGACTTTCCCGAGCGCGAGGTTTCGGTGCGCGGCGCCCCGGACGATCGCCTCGCCGAGCGGGTGCTCCGAGCCCGCCTCGACGCTCGCCGCAATGCGCAGAACTTGGGCCTCATCGTACCCGGCAACGGGAATCACGTCGGTCACGTTCGGCTCGCCACGCGTGAGCGTGCCCGTCTTGTCGAACACGACCGTGGTCAGCCCCCTCACCCGCTCCAGCACCTCGGCGCCGCGTATGAGGATGCCGGCGTCGGCGCCTTTGCCCACGCCGACCATGAGCGCAGCCGGTGTCGCCACGCCGAGCGCACATGGGCACGAGATGATGAGCACCGCGATGAACGCGAGCAGTCCCTGCGGGAAGTCACCCGCGATCCACCAGCCAAAGAACGCGAGAAACGCGATCCCAACGATCGCGGGAACGAAATAGCCCGTGACTCGATCGGCGATGCGTTGGATTTGCGCCGTCGACGCTTGCGCTTCTTCAACGAGCCGAATGATCTGCGCGAGCGCCGTATCGGCACCGACACGCGTCGCGCAGATGTGCAGCATGCCGCTGCGATTCATGGTTCCGCCGATCACCGGTGCGCCCGGAGCCTTCTCGACGGGCATCGACTCCCCGGTCAGCATGGACTCGTCGACGGACGAAGTTCCTTCGACCACCTCGCCGTCCGTGGGCACGCGCTGGCCCGGCCGGATCACGCATGTTTCGCCGCTCATGACGCTCTCGACGGGCACTTCCATCTCGACGCCTTCGCGCACCACGGTCGCCGTCGCGGGCTTCAAGTCGAGAAGCTTGCGCACGGCCGCCGACGAGCGCTTCTTGATGATCTCCTCCATGTATTTACCGAGCAGCACGAAGGCGATGATCACCGCCGACACCTCGAAGTAGACGTCGCGCTCCTCGACCCTGACCGGCAACACTTCGGGGAAAAAAAGCACCGCCACGCTGTAGAAGTAGGCAACCGAGGTGCCGAGCGCGATCAGCGTATCCATGTTGATCGAGCGCGTGCGGATCGCGTTCCACGTGCCTACATAAAAGCTCCAGCCGCCGATGAACTGCACGGGCGTCACGAGCAGGAACAGCCACATGCCCCACGTGAACCACGGCAGCGCCGGAATCGGCGCCCACGTGACGATGGTCGCGCCGGCCGCGAGCGCGAGAAACGCGCCGGCGCGCAGAATCGCGAGCACGAGCACACCGGTCAGCGCGATCATCACGCGCGTTCTCATCGTCTTGAGCTCCTGCTCAGGCGACTCGAACGTGCGCTGGCAGCCGGCGCTGCAGAAGTAATAGGTACGCCCGCCGCGCTCGGAACGCAGCGCCGTAGCCTTACTCACCATCATGCCGCAGATGGGATCCTTGGCGAGCTCCGTCTGTCCCGCGGCGGGCGTCGACGGTCCTCGCACGACATGCGCGCGATCCGTACGCGAAGTCGCGCGTCCTGTGGTTTTCCCGGAGAAGCTAGCCGGGTTCGCTCGGAATTTGCTCAGACACTCAGCCGAGCAAAAGTGGTAAGTGCGGTTCTCGTGCACAACACTGCCCGCGGACTGCCGTTCGCCCACCTGCATGCCGCATACCGGATCAACCGACATAGCACCTATGGCTTGCATGGTTGGTCACGTCATTTCGGGAGGCGGTGAATGTGGCATAGGCCGACTTTAGCGGGCCGATGCTCTTGCCGTCATACGAACTTGTACCTAGCTTACGACCTATATGTGACATACAGGTCACGCATGTACGGTCTTGGCTGCGACAGAGCGAGCTTGCCGCGTGGTCTCGAGTGCGTTGAGCAACGCGTCGTAGGGTTGAACGAACTTGTCTAGGCCTTCGTCGAGCAGTCGAGCCGTTACCATGTCGAGGTCGATTTCGAAGTCGGCAAGAGCCCGCAGCACGCGCTCGGCTCGTTGGCGACCCTCCGCCAGTCGCGTCCTCGGCTGCCCGTGCTTGTGGTAAGCCTCGAGCGTTGCGAGCGGCATGGTATTGATCGTGTGCGGCCCGATCAGAGGTTCGACGTACTTGATATCGCTATAGGTCGGATCCTTGGTCCCCGTGCTCGCCCAAAGGAGCCGTTGCGCACGCGCGCCATGCGCGTGCAGGCGCAAGAACCGTTCGGATACGAGGCTCTCTTCGAAAACGCCGTAAGCAACTCGGGCGCTCGCGATGGCGGCTTCCCCGCGCAGACTTGCCGCCCGTCGGCCGCGTGCATCATCGCTGGCCGCGAGACGATCGAGCTCGCGATCGATCAACGTGTCGATGCGGCTCAGGAAAAAGCTCGCCACCGACGCGATGCGCTCGACGGCACGCCCTGCCGCCAACGCGGCTTCGATACCTTCGAAGTAGGTCTCGAGAACCTCTCGATAGCGATCGATCGAGAAAAGCAGCGTCACGTTGACGTTGATGCCGTCGGCAAGCAACGACCGGATCGCCGTCAAGCCCTCGCGAGTGCCCGGCACCTTGATCATGACGTTCGGCCGGTCGAGCGCCGTCCAGAGCCGCTTGGCCTCGGAGATCGTGCGCTCCGGATCTCGGGCGAGGTGCGGTGACACCTCGAGGCTCACGAAGCCGTCGGCGCCGTCGGTCTCCCGGTAGACAGGCAACAGAAGCTCGGCTGCTCCACGAACATCTTCCACGGCCAACGCCTCGTAGATCTCCGCCGCGCTCTTCGCGGCCTCGGCGAGGCGCGTGATCTCGCTATCGTAGTCGTGCGTGTGAGCGATCGCTTTGTCGAAGATGACCGGGTTCGAGGTGACTCCGCGCACTCCCCACTCATCGATCATGCGCTCGAGCTCACCGCTCTTCAGCAAGCGTCGTTGGATGAAATCGAGCCACGGGCTCTGCCCAAACCCCAATAGCTTCCTGACCGGGCTGATCATCACCGATTTGGCTCCGGCCGCGGTTGCCATGTCCAGTCACGAACCTCCGGTAGATCCTCGCCGTGCTCGTGTATGTATTGCTCGTGCTCGATCAGCTTGTCCCTGATCCGTTGCTTGGCATAGGCCGCGACCGGGCCGAGCTTCGGCACGCGGTCGATGACGTCAGCGACCAAATGGAACCGATCGATGTCGTTGAGCACCGCCATGTCGAATGGTGTCGTCGTCGTACCTTCTTCCTTGTAACCGCGAACGTGAAGGTTCTTGTGGTTGGTACGACGGTACGTGAGCCGATGAATGAGCCACGGATAGCCATGGTACGCGAAGATGATGGGCTTATCGCGCGTGAAGATCGTATCGAAGTCGCGATCGGACAGACCGTGCGGATGCTCGGACGCAGGCTGCAACGTCATGAGATCGACGACGTTGACGACGCGGACCTTCAAATCGGGAAATTGATCCCGCAACATCGAGACGGCCGCCAGCGTCTCGAGCGTCGGCACGTCGCCTGCGCAACCCATCACGACGTCCGGCTCGTCGCCGCGATCGTTGCTCGCCCAACCCCAGATTCCGATCCCTGCCTCGCAGTGCTTGATGGCCGCGTCCATGTCGAGGTATTGCGGCTGATGCTGCTTGCCCGCGATGATCACGTTGACGAAATTGCGCGACCGCAAGCACTTGTCGGCCACGCAGAGAAGCGTATTCGCATCCGGCGGTAGATAGACGCGGATGACATCGGCTTTCTTGTTCACGACGTGATCGATGAAGCCCGGGTCCTGATGGCTGAAGCCGTTGTGGTCCTGGCGCCATACGTGCGACGTCAGCAAGTAATTGAGCGAGGCGATCGGACGCCGCCAGGGGATCTCCTTGCTGACCTTGAGCCACTTCGCGTGCTGATTGAACATCGAATCGATGATATGGATGAACGCCTCATAGCAGGAGAAGAGCCCGTGGCGCCCCGTTAGGAGATACCCCTCGAGCCAGCCTTGGCACAGGTGCTCGGACAGCACCTCCATGACGCGGCCGTTCGGCGCGAGATGCTCATCGAGCGCCAGAAAGGGCCCGGTCGAACGCTTGGCCGTCGTCTCGTAGAGGGCCGCCAGCCGGTTTGACGCGGTCTCGTCGGGGCCGAACACCCGAAAGTTCGCGGCGCCGAGATTCTTCTTCATGACATCGCGCAAGAACGCGCCGAGCACGCGCGTCGACTCCGCGGAGCCTGCGCCGGGCTGCGGCACGTCGATGGCATACCGACGGAAGTCCGGCAGGCGCAATTCCTCGAGCAGCAACCCGCCGTTGGCATGCGGGTTCGCGCCCATGCGGCGGTTCCCGCGGGGTGCGAGCTCGAGCAACTCGGGCAGCGGGCACCCTTGCGCATCGAAGAGCTCCTCGGGCCGGTAGCTTCGAAGCCAGGTCTCCAGTTGACTCAAGTGCTCGGGCTTGTCGCGCAAGCCCGCGAGGGGCACCTGGTGGGCACGCCACGTGCCTTCGACAGGCAAGCCGTCGACGGAAGCCGGTCCCGTCCACCCCTTGGGCGTGCGCAAGATGAGCATCGGCCAAGCAGGCCGCGCCTTGAATCCGTTCTTCCGCGCTTCGACCTGAATCGTCTTGATCTCATCGAGTATCCCGTCGAGCGTCTGCGCCAATTCTCCATGCAACACTTTGGGGTCGTCGCCTTCGACGAATCGCGGCGCGTAACCGTAGCCGCGAAAGAGCTGCTCGAGCTCCGCGCCCGGCATGCGTGCGAGCACGGTCGGGTTCGCGATCTTCCAGCCATTCAAGTGCAGAATCGGCAAGACCGCTCCATCCTCGACGGGGTTCAAGAACTTGTTCGAGTGCCAACTCGCGGCGAGCGGCCCCGTTTCGGCTTCGCCGTCCCCGACGACACACGCGACAATGAGATCGGGATTGTCGAAGGCCGCACCATAGGCATGGGCCAGTGCATAGCCGAGCTCGCCGCCTTCGTGGATAGAACCGGGCGTTTCGGGCGCACAGTGGCTCGGAATGCCGCCCGGAAACGAAAACTGCTTGAAAAGCCGGCACATGCCTTCCTCATCCAGTGAGACCTCGGGATTGAGCTCGCTATACGTTCCTTCGAGCCACGTGTTCGCGACGAGCGCCGGCCCGCCATGGCCCGGGCCCGTCACGAAAATCACATCGAGATCGCGCTCGACGATCGCGCGATTCAGGTGAACATAGAGAAAGTTGAGACCCGGCGTCGTTCCCCAGTGTCCGAGCAAACGCGGTTTGATGTGCGCGATGCGCAACGGTTCGCGAAGCAGCGGATTGGCCATGAGGTAGATCTGGCCGACCGACAGGTAGTTGGCCGCACGCCAGTAAGCGTCCATGCGCTCGAGCAGTTTTGTTCGATCGTCGTCTGCCATACGTGTGACCTCGTAGGCGCTCTACGTAGCGCTCCGCAACCTCAGAGATCTACATTCGGACCCGTCCGCCTCGTCGTCGCGTCTCCAGCGTCCTCGTCAAACGCAATGGCATCGATGAGCCGACACAGGCTCTCATGGTCGGGAGGTCGATCGGGGACAGTCTCCCAAGTCTTCACGGCTTCGCGGATTCTTTGCTGCAAACGCTGGGCGTCCGCCAACCGCTCATCATTCTCGGTCGCGCGGTGCCGTACGAGGCGTCTCACTTGCAGACAAGGCGACACACCGCGGTCGGCGTCGCCGAGGATCATCTCGATGTCGGTGAGCGTAAATCCAACTCGCTTGGCGCGACAAATGAACTTTAGCCGGTAAAGATCGGCTGCCGCGTATTCTCGGTAGCCGTTGCGTGCGTTGCGTTTGGGATGCAATAGGCCGCGTCGCGTGTAATAGCGCACTACGTGGGGCGGGACACCGGCCCGCGTGGCAAGGTCATTCACGGTCATTCGTTTTCCCGTTCTCGTTCTTCGATCCCCATGAACTTCTTCAACCTTACAAGCTATACGCGGCACTCAAGTCAACCTTGGGTCGACCGACCGCCCGGCCAACAGCCGTCTCAGTGCGTGGGCGAGAACAGCGCTGTCATGACCGCAGTGACCGTTAGAACCGCCGCGATCAGGACCCATTCCGCCACCAGCGAGCGGCGAAAGGCGTGAGCCGCGTGCTCGTCGCCGTGGGTCATGCGCGGACCCAGCCGCCATTTGTTCAGCGACGCGAGCGCCATCAGGAGCGCGAAACCCGAGATCTTCGCGAGCAGCGACAGACCGTACGGTGTCGTCAAGCTTGCGAGGCTCGGCAGCAGCAACATCGACATGGCCAAGCCTGCGATGAAAATCACCGGCACCAACCACACGGCAAGCCGCGAGAATGCCTCGACGATCAGCGCGCTCGTCGCGAGCGTCTCGTGCCTGCTCACTAGATAGAAGGGCCACAGCGCGCCGAACCAAAAGGCCACGAGCAGCAGGTGCAGAATCAAGAGACCCGCCAAGAGCCAGCGCTGATCGTCCGCTGCCGTGTGCCCCATGAAAGCGAAGGACGCGACCACGAGCGCGCTGCCGGTCAGCGCAGCCGCAGCACCGAATCGACTCGGCCTGAGCCACACGAGCATCACCATCGCGAGACCGAGCACACGAACGGCCGTCGCCGTGCCCAAATCGGACGCGAGCAGCAGCGCCTGCATCGAGCCGTCGAAGACTCCGGCGAGCTCGCCCGTGAGCCGGGCCGGCTCGAGAACCTGGTAGGCGATCGTCAGGAACAGTCCAGCCAGGGCCGTGCGCCCTGCAAGATGCCGGATGGCCCGCGTTGAACGCGGCACGTCGCCGCCGAACAGCGAGAGGAACAGCGGTGCACCGGCCGCCTGCAACGCGGCGACGAAGCCGAGCGCGCGCACGCTGATGGCGATGAAGTCGGCCATCACAGGCTACAACGGGCACGATGCGCTCAGTGCGGTTCCGAATGCCCGGAGTGCGAATCCTCCGTCGACTCCTCATGTGGCGTCTGCTGCGCGGGCGCACCGCCCGCCCCGACGGTGAACGCAAACTCGCCGGTCATGACATGCGTGTCCTCGGAAAGGGCTCGCCAACTGACCGTATACTGACCGTCGCTCAGAGTGGGCGCGCCAACCAGAAAATCCTCGCCCGCGTCGGCTGGAAGCGGACCCAGGCTTTGCTTCGACTCACCCTGCTTCTGCACGGACAACGCAGTCAACCGCACGGGTTCCGAGAAATGCAGCATGACCTCTTTGGGGGCGGCCTCGAGCACCGCCTTGTCGGCCGGCATGGACTGAGACAGCTCCGTGTGCGCGTATGCGAGCTGGCCGACGACGGCTAACAACGCGGCAATACTTATCGTCAGTTTCGTTTTCATCAAAGACTCCTTATCGCCTTAATTCAGTGAATTCAAAACCAGAAACGTAAGCCCGCGACGAGCCGTGCATCGTTCGGATCGTCGCCGGCCGCGCGAGCCAAATCTTCCGTTTCGCCGTACTTGCGCACCCATTCGATACCGAAATAGGGGGCAAGCTCGCGCCGGATCTCGTAACGGACGCGAAGCGCCGCCGACACGTCCGATAACCCGCTGCCGAGTCCGCGCTCGACATCACGCTTGCCGTAGATATTGGCCTCGATTCGCGGTTGCAGGACGAGCTTCTGCGTCAGCAGGAGGTCGTACGATGCATCCAAGCGCAGCGCGCTCTGTCCCGCCTCGCCGAGGTACGCCGTCGCTTCGATCTCGAACCAGTAAGGCGCAATCCCCTCGACTCCGAATGCCAACCATTCTCGGTTCGGCCCTGCGCCGCTGTCGTAGCGGACGCCGAGCTGCGAGTCCCAGAAGGCCGCGAAGGCGTGCCCCCACAGAAGCTCGGTGCGCGCCTCTGCGAGCTCGCCGCCGTCGATATCGCCCTCGGCCTTGAGCACGGCGCGATCGTAGGTGCGCCCGTACCAAGCCTCGAGATCGTAGGGCACAAACGTGTTGCCGCGCGTCCGCACCACTTCAAGGTTGTCGACACGCAGGGACGCGAGACGCCGCGCGTCCGCAAGCTCGAGTTTGAGCGGGCCGAAATCCTGACCGCCGGAATATGCGTGCGGATCGCGCGCATCGGGCGGCGGCGAACCGCCCTGCACAGGACCCATGTCCATCGCGGCATCCTGAGCCCCGCCGGAAACAGGACCGAGCAGTACGGCGATGAACGCGAGCACGGCGACTCGACTCGGCATCGCCGTGATCGAGCGGCAAGGCTTCGCGCCGACGTTCATGCGATGACCACCTGCCGAAACATGGCGGCATCCATGTGATACAAGACGTGGCAGTGCCAAGCCCACGGGCCGAGCGCATCCGCCGTCACGAGGAAACTCACGCGCTGCGCCGGCTGCACGCTGATCGTGTGCCGGCGTGCCATGAGCTCTCCGTCCAACGCTTCGAGCTCGCTCCACATCCCATGCAGGTGCATCGGGTGCGTCATCATCGTGTCGTTGACGAGAATCACGCGCAGGCGCTCGTTGTGCCGGAAATGGACAGGCGTCGATTTGCCGAACTCGAGGCCGTCGAACGACCACGTGTAGCGCTCCATGTTGCCTGTCAAATGCAGCTCAATCTCACGCTCCGCGCCGCGAGCGTCGAGCGGCCCGCCGATCGTGCGCAGGTCCGCATAGGTCAGCACGCGTCTCCCGTTGTTGCGCAGTCCTACGCCCGGGTCATCGAGATTCGTGCGCGGCATGTCGACGCGCATGTCGACGCTCGGACCATATTCCGTTCGGGCGTGGCGCGCGTGCACGACGGCGGTGGCCGTCGCCATTCCCGCGTGCGCGCTGTGGTCCACGGCGCCTTGTCCGGCGCCGGCGACGGCCGCCTCGAGAGCCCCGTCTCCATGCGACATCGCACCCATCATGTCCGTCATGCTGAGCCACTGCGGCTCGTCGAGCGCCGGCACGTCGGCCGCCATAGCAGCACGCGGCGCGAGCGTGCCGCGCGCGTAGCCCGTGCGATCCATCGCTTGCGCGAAGACCGTGTAAGCGCGGTCCTCGCCGGGCTCGACGATGACGTCGTAGGTTTCGCCGGGCCCGATCCGGAATTCATCGACGGTCACGGGCTCGACGTCCTGGCCGTCGACGTGGACTACGGAGAGCTTAAGCCCCGGAATGCGCACGTCGAAAAACGTTTGCGCACCCGAGCCGATGAAACGCAACCGAACGCGCTCACCGGGACGGAACAAGCCCGTCCAGTTACCCGCGGGCGTCGTGCCGTTCATGAGATAGGTGTAGGTGTAACCGGAAATATCGGCGAGATCCGTCGGGCTCATACGCATCCGGTTCCACATGCGCCGCATGTCGACGGCGGCACCCAGCCCCAGGTTCGACGCATCGCTGAAGAATGTGCGCGCCGTCAACTGGTTGAAGTTGTAGTAATGGCTTTGCTTCTTGAGCTTCGCAAGGACCCGCATCGGATCCTCATCC
>Ga0209640_10001865_pt1 | contig 18176 bp, 14 predicted proteins | sample RifCSP10_1_FD_184018 | JGI IMG/M metagenome (GOLD analysis project Ga0209640, IMG submission 184018) | Soil microbial communities from Rifle, Colorado - Rifle CSP2_sed 10_1 (SPAdes) (version 2) | ecosystem: Environmental > Terrestrial > Deep subsurface > Rock core/Sediment | place: Rifle... | reverse complement strand
GGCGGCGGACTCTCCAGCCGCATGGCCAAGCGCTGGATGGACGATCTCGGCTTCGGCTGGGAGCAAATGCCGAATTTCAAAGTTCACAGCCAGGCCGATGAAGAGCACAGCGACATGTTTCTCGACGATCTCGAACGATTCGCCGTGGACGAGAAGAAAGCTCTGGTCTTGCGGGCTGCGCGGGAATCGATGGAGCTTCATAAGATGTTCCGCGGCGGTATCGCAGCTGAGATGGAGAAGCTATCCAGAGGAACAGAAGTTGTTTGACCAAGTTGGAGGGTCGGTCCCCGGCGTCATTCCCGCGAAAGCGGGAAACCAGAAGTCTTTGAAATTCCTGGATTCCGGGTCGCGCCAGCTATCGCCAGCTTGCCCGGAATGACGATTCAGTTATGTGACTAACTTTATTTACAGGACTCTAGCCTAGACCATCAGCGCTGTATAAAGTTGAAGCCATGACGGAGAAAGAGTGGAGGGAATGTCTGGGAGAGCTAGTGCGCGACTATATCCGTTCGCCGGAATTGGAGTATTATTTTTCCGTGCGCATGACCAAGCCGCGCGCCGCGATCATGGTGACCCAGCAGAGCCACTTCGTTCGGCACCGCCGCGATTGCTGGGCGAATGTCTCGGCGAACTGCCCGATCATGGCGGTTAAGCAAAAAATTCTCGAACATGAATATGAGGAGATCATCAAAGACGACTTCTCCGAATTCGGCCATCTCCATCTAATCATTCGCCAGGGACAATCGGTCGGGCTCACGGCGGATGAAATCCTGAATTCACAACCGCTTCCCACCACCATGGCCACTCTTTATGCCTGGGGTTGGATGACTCGGGTGAAGCCTTGGACGGAAAGTCTTGCGGCGATGACGATTACGGAATGGTCCAACGATGACCGGCTGCTCGGCGACCTGGGCGGCGGCCAGTCGACGCGTATGGCGAAAAAGTGGATGAGCGAGCTGGGTTTTACCTGGAAAGAGATCCCCAACTTGCAAGCGCACAGCCAGGCGGACGAAAAGCACAGCGACATGTTCTTGCCGTTTCTCGCCGAGCACGCCACCGGAGAAAAAGAGGCGGCGGCGATTCAGGCGGCCAAGGAATCGCTGCAGTTGAACGCGATGTTTCGCGTGGGAATCGCCAGGGCGCAAGAGAAGTTGCCGGGGTAGAAGATTGGAATGCTGGAGTCGTGGAATGGTAGATTGTGCAGGAAAACGGACAATGACTCGCGGAGGCAATCATGAGCTTATGGCCAAAAGTTAGAGAAGAAATGAATGCGATCGTCAATCATCATTTTGATACCCCGGAATATAAGCAGTTTTTTTCGGTGAAGCTGACTCCGGCCCGACAGGCAATCCTTGACCTCCATTACCCTCATTATATTAAAAGCCGGCGCGACTGTTGGGGTGCAGCGGCCGTCAGGGCGCCCCTCGACGTCAAGCGCGCCATCTGGGAACATGAAAAGGATGAGCTGATTTACGATAAGCGCATGGGCTCGGCCCATCTCACCGATCAGCAAATGGCAGAAGCCACGGCGGAAGAAAGTCTTCTGCCGGGCGCGCGCTCGGCGATCTGGGCATGGCTGTTTTTGGCGACCACCCGGCCGTGGATCGAGAGCTTGACGGTGAACCATATCACCGAGAGAAAGAACAATCCGGCTATCGTCAAGGGCGGCGGGTTTACGCAGCGCTTCGCGCACAAAAAAGTCGCCGACCTCGGAGGCACCATTGAGACGCTCGATATCAACACTAAAGTCCACATGGTGGCCGACGAGGATCATTCGGACATGTTCGAACCGATTTTCGACAAATACGTTGTCGATGAACATAGCGCCCAAGCCGTGATCCGCGCAGCGCAGGAAAGCCTCTCCATCGACCGCTCTTACCGCAGCGCGTTGGCAACGGCTATGATGCGGATTGCCGAGTCCGCGGCTGCGTGAGCCCGCGGGCCGGGTTACCGTTTCGGGTCGCGGGCTTAGAGTTTCGAGCTCGGCCCCGGGTGAGAAACCGCGGCTCAATCGAATTGGCTGGATTCGAGCGTAATCTTCATCACCTGTTCGAGTCTTTCATGTTGTTCTAAAACTCATGTCGCAACAATTTTCAGTGTTAGCCAAGAACGGAATGGTGGTTTCGAGCCAGCCGTTGGCGACGCTCGCCGGTGTGCAGATTCTGCTGAACGGCGGCAACGCTGTCGACGCAGCGATCGCGACGGCTGCTGTGCTCGGCGTCGTCGAACCAGGTTCGATTGGTATCGGGGGCGATGCGTTTTGCCTTTTCTACTCCGCCAAAGATAAAGCGATCCGGGCGCTGGATGCCAGTGGCAGGTCGCCTCACGCGATGAATCTCGACTTCTGCCGTAGGAGCGGCTTCAAAGCGATGCCGCAGCGCGGGATTCATTCGGTGACGATCGCCGGCGCCGTCCATGGTTGGGCGGCGCTGCTGAAATCCTACGGATCGAAGAAACTCGGTGAGGTTCTATATTCGGCGATTCGGCACGCCGAGGAAGGTTTTCCGGTCGCGGAATTGACCGCCGCATCCTGGCACGAATCCCAGACGAGCTTGAAGTCCGATGAAGGCGCGTCGATCAATTATCTGATCCACGGCCGGACGCCGAAAGCGGGGGAGATTTTTAAGAATCCGCGGATGGCAAAGACGTTGAAGCGCATCGCCGATGAAGGCGCCGAAGTCTTTTATCAAGGCGAGATCGCGGAGAAGATCGTGCGCTGCTCTGAAAAGCTCGGCGGTCTTTTCACGCTTAAAGATCTTGCCGAACATAAGTCGGATTGGGTCGAACCGATCACCGCCAATTACCGAGGTTACGATGTCTATGAGTTGCCGCCGGCCACGCAAGGATTCGTCGCTCTTGAAATGCTCAAGACCCTTGAAGGCTTCGACGTCAACTCGATCGGTCGAAAAAGCGCCGCCGCTCTGCATCTGATGATTGAGGCGAAAAAGCTTGCCTTCGCCGACCGGGATCGGCATCTGGCGGACCGAGATTTTATGAAGCTTTCTGTGGACCGGTGTTATGCGAACTCACGCGTTGAGAAGTTGCGCCGGCAAATTGAGCCGGAGCGGGCAGCCGGCGAATACATTAGCGCGCCCGGCGGTATGGACACGGAGTATGTGTCGGCGGCCGATAGCGAGGGGAATCTCGTCTCGTTCATTCAAAGCAATTTTATGGGTTTTGGTTCGGGTGTCGTCGAACCTGAGACCGGAATCATCTTGCAGAACCGCGGCCATTTGTTTTCGCTCGACGAAAACCATCCCAACTGCATCGGGCCGCACAAGCGCTGCGTCCATACGCTCATGCCCGGCATGATTCTCAAAGGCGGAAAGCCCTACGGGGCGCTGGGTTTGAAGGGTGGCCATGTGCAGCCGCAAGTTCAGGTGCAGATTATTTCCAACCTGATCGACTTCGGCATGACGCCACAGAACGCAATCTCGGCGCCGCGCTTCAATCATATCGAAGGGACAAAAGTAGCATTGGAGCCGGGATTCGGCCGAGACGTGAGCGACGAATTGACCCGGCGCGGTCACCAAGTCGTTGCCGGCAATCCGGAAAGTTTCGGCGGCGCGCACATGATCGCGATTGATCCCGAGTCGGGCGCGTTCATCGGCGCCTCCGATCCGCGCAAGGGCGGCTGTGCGCTGGGATTCTAGGATTCTCGGTTCGAGCAGTTCAAGCCGTTCAAAACGTTCAAGCCGTCAGATTTGAAGCTGTTAAATTCAAGACTGAAGCAACTCCAGCCGTACCTAAGTCAGTCGGGATTTCAGATTTGGATGCGCACGCCCTTACCCAGTGACGCGGGGAAGGAGCAAGGAGGGGGATTTGAACGGCTTGAACGATTGAACGTTTGGAATGGGACCACAGGCGGGTAGTCTGGAAATCCTTTTTAGAATCACATACGACAGAGCAAAGAAATGCTGCAGGAGTATCGTAATGGGTTATTTTAAGGATCTCAGAGAGCATATCGCGGCGCTCAAACAAGCGGAATTGCTGGTCAAGATTGACGAGCAGATCAACAAAGACACGGAGCTGATGCCGCTGGTGCGCTGGCAGTTCCGCGGGCTTTCGGAGGAAGAGCGGCGCGCGTTCATGTTTACCAATGTGGTTGATGCCAAGGGGCGCAAGTACGACATCCCCGTCGTCGTCGGCACGCTCGCGGCGTCCCGGCGGATCTATGGCTTCGGATTGCAGTGTAAACCTGAAGAGATCGTCGATCGCTGGAGCCATGCCCAGAGCAATCCGATAGCGCCGAAAATCGTCGAAAACGCGCCGGTTCACGAGCTTGTCTACATGGGCGGCTCGCTGATGGAAAAGGGCGGCCTGGGCGAATTTCCGATTCCGATTTCGACTCCCGGTTACGATTGCGCTCCCTTTACGACAGCATCTCATTGGTTCACCCAAGATCCGGAGACCGGCAACATCAACGTCGGCAACTACCGCGGTCATATCAAGAGCCCGACCCGGACCGGCGTTTTTCTCAGCTCGAGCAATCATGGCGGTTATCATTGGCGCAAGTGCCAGGAGCGCGGCATTCCGCTGCAAGCGGCGCTGGTGATCGGCGCGCCGCCGTGCGTCGCCTACACGGCGCCCGCGCGCATTCCATTCAGCGTGAGCGAGCTCGACGTCGCTGGCGGGCTTGCCGGTGCCCCCGTCGAAGTCGTCAAGTGCAAGACCAACGATGTGCTCGTGCCGGCCAACGCCGAGATCGTCATCGAGGGCGAGATCTCGACGGAGTTTTTGGAACCCGAAGCGCCGTTCGGGGAATCCACGGGTTATATCGCCGAGCGGCTGCTCAACCCCTATTTCGAAGTGAAGTGCATCACGCACCGTAGCAACCCGATCTTCGCCACGATCATCAGCCAGATGCCACCTAGCGAATCGAGCGTCATGCGCCAGGTGGCGGCGGAAGGAAACTATCTGCGCTTCCTGCGCGATCAGTGCAACATTCCCGGCATTATCGAAGTCGCGTTTCACAGCATCGCGGTGCGCCAGATCTGCGTGATCAAGATGAAAAAGATCAACCAGGCGCATGTCTGGCAGGCGCTCCACAGCATGGTCGGTTACAATCCCGCCACCGGCAAAATGGTCATCGCCGTCGACGAAGACATCGACGTCCGCAACTTGGATTCGCTGTTCTGGGCCATGGCGTTTCGCATGCAGCCGCACCGCGACGTGCTGATCATTCGCAATCGGACGCCGCAGATGGATCCATCGGTCTTTCCGCCAGGCCAGGAAGCCGGGCACTCGCTCGACGAAATCGCCGGAAGCTCCGCGATGTTGATGGACGCGACGCGAAAGTGGGACTATCCGCCGGTTTCGCTGCCGAAGAAGGAATATATGGAGCGCGCCAAGCAGCTTTGGGAGCGCCTGGAGCTGCCCAAGTTGAAACCGCAAGAACCGTGGTTCGGTTACAACCTCGGTTTATGGTCGGAGGAGGACGAGAACGAAGCGCAGCTCGCGGTCAAAGGAGAACATTACCAGACCGGCGAGAAGCGGTTGCAGCAGCGGGTACGGGTCAAGAAACTATAGCGATGAAAAACAGTTCAAATCGTTCAAGCCGTTCAAATCGTACGGTCAACAGAATGGAATCTGTGAGGTGGCCGAATCGTTTGCGTGATCTGTAATTGTCTGATTGCCCCAATACGCTTCATTCGATGCAAGCTGCTACTTGGCGCCGAGTTCCTTCAAGACTTCATCCACCAGCGACGGCTCGACGACCATTTGCGGCGTGACGGTTGCAGGAATCAGCTTCTGGTCTTTTTCGATCTGCAACAGAATGTCGACGCCGTCGAGCGGCACGCGGCCGTCCCGGCTGAAGGCGTTGACCACGACATCGTACGATTCACGCGCGAGCTTCTCTTCCATGTTGAAGCGCTTGCGGATGACTTCGGTCGTGCCCGCGGCGTTGGCTTGAATGTAGCGCAAGGCTTCGATCTCGGCTTTTAGAAGTCTTTTGATCTGCGGGCGGTTGCTCTTGATGCGCTCGACAGTCGTGCCGAGGCCGGAAAACGGAATCGTGACATACTCCGCCGTATGCGCGAGCAGAGGAAAACCTTCACGTTTCAATTGCACCGAAAACGGCGGCGCGACGACCACGGAGTCGACGCGGCCGATCTTGAAAGCCTCGTACATGAGTTTTTCGTCGCCGATCGCCAAAAGCTTAACATCCTTTTCGGGATCGAGACCGAACTGGCGCAAAGTCAGCCGAGTGCTCACGTGATTGGTACCGCCGATGGAGGTCATGCCGATGACGGCGCCCTTCAGGTCCTTCATGGTCTTGTACTTGTGCTGGGCGACGAAACTGAAGAAGGGTGCTTTGATGCCGGTGGAGATCGCGCGCACGGGGAGACCCTTGGCCGCGCCCCGAATGATCGAGCCGATCAGCTCAACATAGTCGATGTCGCCGCTGATCAGAGCCGCCATGGCGACATTGGGACGCATTTGAATGATTTCGACTTCGCTGCCGTGTTTGAGATAAAGACCGCGATCCTTGGCGACAAACGGCACGAGGAAGGCCAACGAGCTGGTCGCCACCGCAACGCGGACCTTGTCGGGTGCGGATTTTTCCTGCGCCGGTAACACGGCGGCGCAAAAAACCCATAGGATCACGACCCAGAATGCCGTACACGATTGTCGTAAAGTTGTTTTCATCTGTAGGCCTCTTTCGTACTCGCACGTTCGCGCGTGTAGAAGCGATCGTGGAGCGTAATTGTAGTTTTCGAAGGAGTCAAGAACTCAGGCTGTCAAATTTGACTCTGGAGTGGAGCGATGAAATTCGACGCCAGTTTGCTGGTTCATGAGTTGAGCCGGATGCCGGCTCTTGCGCGGTTTGCCGACGATGCCGGCTTCGACGGGGTGTGGACGTTCGAAACGGCCCACGAGCCGTTCTTTCCGCTGGTGCTCGCCGCCGAGCATAGCCGTCATTTGACTGTTGGCACGAGCATCGCCGTGGCGTTCGCGCGCAGCCCGGCGATTCTCGCCTCGATCGGCTGGGATCTCGCGCAGTTTTCCAAAGGCCGGTTCATTCTTGGTTTGGGCACGCAGGTGAAAGGACATAACGAGCGGCGCTTCGGTGTTAAATGGGAAAGGCCAGTGGACAAAATGCGCGAGGTGATTCTCGCGGTGAGAGCGTTCTGGGATTGCTGGCAGCATCGTACGCGGCTCAATTTTCAGGGCGAGTTTTTCAATCTTACCCTGATGACGCCGTTTTTCAGTCCCGAGCCGCACGACTACCACCGCATTCCAATCTTTATCGCCGGGGTGAATCGCCGAATGTGCCAACTCGGCGGTGAGTTGTGCGAAGGTTTTCACGTGCACCCGCTGCACACGGCCCGCTACCTGAGGCAGGTGGTGCTGTCCAACGTGGAGCAAGGTTTGGCGCTGGGGAAACGGAAGCGGGAAGCGATCGAACTATCGAGCAGCATATTTGTAATTCCCACCGACGACCCGAAACGAGCAGCCATGTACGAATCCGAGGTACGCCGGCAAATTTCTTTCTATGCCAGCACGCCGCCGTACCGGCCGGTGTTCGAACTCGAAGGTTGGGGTGACGTCGCCGATCAGCTTAAAGCCATGGCAACGGGCGGCCGATGGAATGACATGCCGTCACTGATCACCGACAAAATGCTCGAGCGGCTTGCCTTGCGCGGCACTTGGGCGGAATTGCCGGAGAAAGTTTTGCGCAAGTATGACGGGCTACTGGATCGCGTCAGTTACTACTTTCCGATCGTGCCGGGCGAGAATGAAGAAAATTGGCGAGCGACGGCGGCCGGCTTCAAGAAATAATTTTTGGCTGCTACCGTCCAACCCGCGATGCGGTGCACGCGCTATTTTAGAAAACCGGGCATTAAAAAACTTACTATAATTATCTCTATGCGCTTTGATCGATGGCGACGGAGCGCGGACCTTGGACATCTGCGGCCGGGAGTTTTTCGACGCGATCCTTGCCGGCTTTCTTGGCTAGATAAAGTGCTTGATCGGCGTCCAATGTCATTCGTACGTGATCGGTAAGATCTTTGATGAGGTTCGAGCTGGCGCCAATGCTCACTGTAACGGCGAGAAGGCCGTTTGCCGTCTCAACCGGGGTTTCCTTGATCGTCAGACGTAATCTGTCAGCTGTCTCAAGCGCGCCGGCGAGATCGGTCTCTGGAAGAATAACAATGAATTCTTCTCCGCCAAAACGAGCGACGAAATCCAAGTTGCGAAGGCTATTCTGTAATGTACTTGCAACCTTCTGCAGTACGATGTCGCCACACTCGTGGCCAAGCCCATCGTTGACTAGTTTAAAGTTGTCGATGTCCACCATCAGAATCGATAAGGGTCTGCCGTATCGTCGGGCTCGCTCCGTCTCGAGCGCGATTGTTTCCTGGTAAGACTGCCGGTTGGGCAAGCCGGTAAGGAAATCGTGACGCGCTTCTTTTTCTGCTTTTTGCCGGAGCGCATGTTCGTTGTTTACGACTTGAACAAAATAGCTGTAAAAAACTGAAGCGATCAAAATAAAAGGCGCCCGCAGCATTAAACTGGTCGTCAAAGATTCGGAGATCAAAAGAAGAACACTATAAAAAAGTGAAAGAACGACGGCGAATCCCAGCGACCAACGAAAGTCCTTCCAGAAACCGGCAATGATAATCATCAGGAAATAGGAGAGATAAAAATCACTGCCCAACTGGCCGGTCACGATCAGTGAGAAGCTCAAGGCGAAGGTGTCGAAAACGACCAAGGGGGCGACGAACCGCAGCGACTCAAACCGGCTCTCGTCAACGCTATAAAGGCATCCATTGGTCAAAATATGAAAAAGCACAAAACCGTGGACGAGTTCCTGAGCAAGCAATGTTTCCTGAGAAAAGAGCAAGACGTACGAGGCAATGGTCACAACCAGCCATCGTAAACGAATGATGGTCGGCTTTTTCGGCGCATCCAAAATTGAGTTCGAGATAAAGGAGTGTGAGAGTTTTTCGAGACTAAGTGTCATAGCGGGGCAAATCACGCTTCTCTCTGAATATTACTATCCACGTTTCGCGCCGCGCGTTCTGGTTGCGGCCGACGCAACTGAAAATTTGCTGAGGCAACAATGGCAAACGACATGCCAATGGATTTAATCAGCCAAGTGGTTGAACAAGCAGGGATCCTATTCCGATTCGGTCAGTCAAGCGGTGCCGCCGGGGGAGACAAAATTGTCACAAAAAGGCTAAAATTCTCCATTCGAAAAGCGGGAATTCCGGTGGCGAAAGTTCAGTCGAAGTCTTTGGTCGTCTCAGGGTGAAGTCGTGGCCAGTGCCAGCATCAGTGCGGTCGCCCGAGCACGTCTTTGATCACCGCCGCATATTTTTGATCCAGCTCGGCTTTGAAAGCGTCGCTGACGGCGTTCACCGCTGGAAATTTATCGCGCCATTCGTACGGCCGGGTGGCGTCGATGATGGCGCGCGAGTTGAACCCCTTGCGCTCTGTGGGAATCGCCGGGTCGAGGGGGCCGCTCCAGCAGCGGCGCAGGACGTCGATGTTCTCCGGCTCCGAGCGCGTCGATATCGCCCATATGACATCGTCGGGATTGTAAATATCGATGTCATCGTCGACGACCACGATGTAGCGCCCGAGATAGGCGCCGGGGCGGCATTGGCTGGCGATCAGCGCAGCCTGTTTGGCGTGACCGGGATAGCGCTGTTTGATTTTGATGATTGAGAAAAAGCGATAGCCCGCCGGATGGAGCCACACTCCCTTGACGTCCGGCACGCCCGCGTCTTCGAGCGCGTTCCAAATCAACGCCGAGCGCTGAATCGAGCGGTGAAAACCCTGACCTGCCGACGGGCGCAGCGGGGGCTCGCCGCAGAGGATCGGATCGTTCCGGTGATAAAGCGCCTTGATGCGCACGACCGGCTCGGGCCGCGTGTCGCTGGCGTAATAGCCGGGCCACTCGCCGAACGGGCCTTCGGGTAAATTATCGCCGGGGCGCAATTCACCTTCGATGGCGATCTCCGAATAGGCCGGCATGGGCAATCCCGTGTGCGGCCCGCGCACCAGTTGGATCGGCTCGTTGAGCACGCCGCCCGCGTAAGCGAACTCGCTCATCTTGACCGGCACATCGGTGCAGCCGGCAATGAACAGCAGGGGATGATGGCCGAACGACATGACGACCGGGCAGGGCTTTCCCATGTCGAAGTATTTCTTGCGGTGCAGGCCGCCATGTTTGCCCGGCGATATGTAGAGCGCGAGCGAGTCCGGTCCCTGGAGCATGACCCGATAGGTGCCCGCGTTGACCCAGCCTTCTTCGGGGTCCTGGGTAATCACCAAATCGTCGGTGCCGATGTAGCGGCCGCCGTCGAGCTCGTGCCAGCGTGGGATCGGAAAGGCTTCGAGGTCGATATTCTTCTCGACCCGGTTCTCGAAGATGGGCGCGTCTTTAACATACTCCGGCTCGAGCGGTTCAAAGTTTCGGACTTTCTGCCGCCAGGCTTGAATGAATTCCGTGATGCCGACGTCGGGGTCGTTGCCCATCGCCAGCGCGAGGCGCTGGATGCCGTCGATTTGGCTGCACAGAATGCTCATGTCCTGGCGCGCGTCGGGAATTTTTTCGAAGAGCAGCGCCGGCGCATGTTTGCCGCGCTCGAGAATCATCTCGACCAGACCGCCGATATCTTTGTTCCAGGGGATGCCCTGGATGCGATACAGTTGTCCGATCTTCTCAACTTCGTTTAGCCAGGCGCGTAAATCGTGATTCGATGAGGTCATAATTTATCTCAGTTTCTGAGTTCTTAGTTTCTCGTTTCTGGTTAACTCGCAACTAGAAACCAGAAACTAGAAACTTTAGTCGTCTATTCCGATAATTCTACCGCCGCGCGATGCATGACGCCGTAAAGGTCGACGGCGGCGATCGCGCAGTATTCCAAGTTGTAGCCTTCGCGCGTGTCGGCGTAGCCGTCTTCGAGGATGCGCTGCATCACTATTTTATTGAAACTGGCATGGCCCATCACGCCGTCTTCGTGTTCCTTGAGATCCGCTTCTTCGTGGGTCGAGAAATAGACCGCTTGTTGTTTGGTGAAGCCGTATTGCTCCGTCAGGGTTTTGAACCACATGGCCGACCAGTGGCCGATGGGTTCCTCGGTCAGCATGGAAAACCACCACTCGGCGACGGTGCCTTCCCACATGAGCTGGCGCTTGAAATCTAGAATAGCGCGGCACTCGGGCAGCATCGGTTCGCGCAGGACTTGATCTTTTGAGAGCCCCAGAGCTTCGGCCGTTTGCAGCATGACCAGAACATGGCCTGGCGGCTTGGGATGAATGAATTCATCGGCGATCTTGGATCCGAGTGGGCCCATGAGATCAGGGTGGCGCTTAAAGAAACCGATATGCTTGTGATAGGAGACCGACACCAGCGTGTTTATTTCGACGGTGAAGTTGCCCCAGTTTTTGAAAAACAATCGGATCGCCGGCATCGGCAAAGATCCGTCGAGAAATTTTTCCATGAACGGGCCTTCGGTGACGCGCTCGCGCCAACGCTGAACGACTTTCCGGTTAACCGCGTCGATGTAAGCCTCGGCGTCGGCGGGGCTCATGGGAACGCCGAGTTTGGGCGTGATGTTCGTCATGGGGGTCGGTTCCTTCATTGAATTTTAAAAACGCTTATTAGCGGGTCCGGCCAGGGAACATGAAGCACCGCGCCGAAAATAGCATAGACGAGGCTCCAGGCGCAGGCGGCAAGCACGAGCGAAAGAAACCAACCACCGCCGTAACCTTTGGTGTACAGAAATGTAAATAACGGTATTGCGTACAAGAATCCGATTAACTGGATCAGCACAAGAAACCCAATGATCCAGCCCCATATCTCGAGGGTGCCCCAGCGGCTGCTTGACTCGAAGGCGGGCGCTTCGAGATTTAACGCCTCGGACGGGACCGAATCCGGCGCAATCGATTTGAGATCAGAAACCAGTTGCACCAATGTGAGGGCAATGCCGATGGAGCCGAGCAACAAAACGATAATCGACGCACGCACCGGCCATTCCCAAGCGACGACCATGGCGATCACCAGTATCGTTCCGACAAAAGCCGTGAAGAGGACTTTTTCAACGTTCCGCTGCTGGCGTGTTCTGGCCGGTCCGTCCATAAGCGTCGCCTAGGCCGAGGTCACGGCGCGTTTCTGTTGCCATACGGGATAAAGGACGGATGCCAACACCAGAACAAACAAGATGATGACTCCGGGCCGCCACAACCATTCCAAGCCGAAGCGCGTGTAGGAGAGCCAGAGGTATAGCTCCATCTTCGCTCCCAGAACGACCCCAAGTAATAACGGCGCGCGCGGCCAGCCGTGGCGCCGCATCATGAACCCCAGAACGGAAAACACCAAAAGTACCAGCAGGTCGGTATTGCTGAAGTGTGCCGAGAAACCGCCGACGATGACGAAAACCAGAATCAACGGAACAATGGTGTAGAACGGAAAGAAGCATGCCTTGGAGATCGGCTTGACGAATGCCATGCAGGCTGCGACGGCGACAATGTTGGCGATGACTAGGGTCCAAATGACCGCGAACGTGAAGTTTAATTTGCTCGTCAGCATTTCCGGACCGGGCTCGATGCCGACGGCGACAAAGGCCGTCAGAATCAAAGCCGTCGAAGTGCCGCCAGGGATGCCAAACGCCAGTGTCGGAATATAACTGCCCGCTTCCTTGGAATTGTTCGCAGCTTCGGGCGCAATAACGCCGCGCACATCGCCTTGGCCGAACCGACCCGGGTTTTTTTCGGTTTGAATCGCGTGTGCATAGGCGAACCAATCGGCTACCGAGCTGCCGAGACCCGGGAGGAATCCGACCCATACACCGACCGCGGACGATCGCACGGTGAGCCACCAATGGCGAAAAACATCTTTGATCCCTTCAGTAAAACCGGAACCTAGCTCTGTTCTTTCCGCGATGCTGGTTTTGCGGCTCGCCAAGTCGATGCACTCCGGCACGCCGAATAGGCCCAAAGCCACCAAGATGAGACTGATGCCCTCCCAAAGATAAGGCTCACCAAAGGCGAACCTCTCGATCCCGGACTTCACATCGAGCCCCACCGTGGCAATCAGCACACCGATGATTCCCGCCAAGAGCCCTTTCACCGGCGCATTGCCGCTGAGTACACCGACCATGGCCAAGCCCCAAATCGTCAGAACAAAGAATTCCGGTGAGCCGAAGGCAAGAACCAATGGCCGCAGAAACGGCAGAGAGGCTAACAGGACAATCGGACCAATGAATCCACCAATCAGCGACGCCATGAAGGAGGCCGACAGGGCGCGCGCGGCTTCGCCGCGTTTGGCCATGGCGAAGCCGTCGAGGATGGTTGCCTGCGAGCCCGAGCTGCCGGGAACAGAGATGAGAATCGACGTGAAAGCGCTGGCCGTGTTGCCGACGGCGTCGAGCCCGACGAGCAGGGCGATGACGGCCATCGGATCCTGCATCGTCATGACAAACGGCAGCATGATGGCGAGGGTGGTCGGGCCGCCGATCCCGGGTAGAAACCCGACCAAACTGCCGATCAGGACGCCGACGCACATCAGCCCCAAAGAATGCAGGGCGAGCACGCCTAACAGACCATCCAGCGCCGCTTCTAACATTGTACCAGCTCACGCCGCACGACAGTCAGATTCGCCGCCTACTGCTTCTGCTCGCCGGTCGGCAGGTTGTATTTTTTACGGAGTGTCGTCAGATATTCGTTTGCTTTGTTGGAAACCGTCGTCGCGTCGCGAATCAAGGCCTGAGTTCTGTCACCTCGACGGATGCGCCACGCGTCGCCAAAAAATTGCGTCGCTTGTTTCTTGAAGTCCTCGTCCGAGCTCATTTTAAAGAACGCTTCGCGCAACATCACGACCAGATTCTCCGGCGTGGACTCCGGCGCGACCAGAAATTTATCGATATCGTTGGGGCCGGTCCAGGCGTTGTAAGCCTCCCACGCCACACCCTTAGGCTTTTTGTCGCCGAGTCGCTCTTCGAACGTCGGCACGTTGGGAAAACCGGGCCGGCGTTCGTCCTCTTGCTGACACAAGACATCGAAACCGCCATCTTTAAGAAACTCATTGATGATTTTCGCGCTCTGCGTTCCCCAGATATCAACTTCACCCTGACGCAGGGCGAGCGCTAGCTCGCGAGTTCCTGGATAACCGTACACGAAGCGAAGATTCCAGCCGAGGAATTCGGCGCCGTAAACGCCCATGGCAAGCCAGGTTCGAATGCCGTCGGTGTCACCGACGACGACCTTTTTGGCTTTTGAATCCGACAGTCGCGGATGGGCGTCTTTGCGAATCATCAGCAGGGAACCGCCGCGGGTGACCGAGCCGATCGCCTGGTATTTTCTTGGATCGTATTTGATCCGTTTCCCGCCACGCGTGAAGTTACCCAAGCCCGAAGAGGAGTCCTGAAACAGCATCAGGCCGTCGTTCTTGCCGTTGGCGGTGAAATAATTATTGGCGATCGTGCCGCCGCCTCCGGGCATGTTTTGCACGATGGTCTGGGGATTGCCGGGAAGATACTTCGGCAAAAATTGCGCAACCAGCCGGGCCGTGGTGTCGGTGCCGCCGCCTGGGCTGGAGGACACCAGGACCTTGATGGTCTTGCCTTCGTAAAAAGGTTTGCCGGACTGGGCTGCCGCGCGCGGCGGCGAAATCGCCCAGGCAACGCCGGCAAGGAGCAAAATTACCGCAAGCCATAGATTACGGTTCGATCGTATCATTTTCGCCCTCCGTCTTTTCTCTTGGGTTCGTCACAGAAAGGAAACATGCATGCTTAGAGCCTGTAAAGATTATCGATGAAGCCGCTGTCGTCGATGCGTCTGAGATAATGAAAATCCCACAGCGCCATCGGATCGGTCTTCTCCGCGGCCTTGTCCTGCTCGATGGAGATCTCGTAGACGTTGCTGATCGCCGGAATGGTCGCGTAGGGCTTGGGCTGCAGGATCATTTTTAAATCCTCATACAAATGGGTTGCGGTTTCTTCATCGAGCTCGCCTTCGGCTTGATATTTCTCTTTGATGATCTTGATCGACTCCGCTCGGTGGGTCTTGAAATAGGCGATGCCTTCGCAAATGCCGCAGAGCATCTTGTCGATGATGTCGGGATGCTTTTCGACAAACGGCAAGCCGCTCGAAACCGTGGTGAACCACACCATCGGCAAAAACGGCACGTCGATGACTTTGAGTCCGGCGCGCTTGGAGAGAATATCCGCCGGCGGCGTGACGAAAGCGGCGTCGGCTTCGCCGTCGCGCACGGACTCCCAATGGAACTTGCCCTTGGCTTTTTCCACCTGGCAATCGTTGAGTAGCCCGGCCTGTTTGATGAAGAGCCAGGTGTTGAGCCCGGGATGTTTGCCTTTGGTCGCGACCTTTTTGCCCTTGAGATCCGAAACTCGATTGATCCCGGAGTCGGCGCGGACTACTAAGCGATGATTCAATAGACTCACGGTCTGGCCGAGATAGACCCACCTATCGCCGGCGGGCCGGCGGATATAGGGCGAGAGATGGTTGCCGCCGACGAATTCGACGGTGCCGTTGGCGACGTTCTTGTGCGCATCTTCCGAACTAATTTCGTAGTCGTAATTGACATCCAGGCCGTGCTTGGCCCAAGAGCCCGAATCGTGGACGACGTGGAGAAACGGAAGGTGGCTGTCCGAGCGATAGGGAAAATTGACTTTGTCCATGGTGTGGCCCTCCTTTATCGCTCTGTCCTATGCGAAGCGGGCCTTTTGGTCAACATGGAAATTTACTTAAGCTTGAGCTTGGCGGCCCATTTTTCCCAGATCTGCTCGCGCTTCTCGGCGCTGAATTTGTTGGCCACCGCAAAGCGGTCACGCCATGGAAAAGGCTTGCATGCATCGATCAGCATGCGGCTCATCGTGAAGTCGCCTTTCTCGCGCTTTTCCGGCGGCAGACGCGGGTCGAGATCGCTGGTCCAAGATTTGAGAATCTGCACCGACTCTGCGGGGTCGACGCGCGTGCACATCGCCCAGATCACTTGTTTCAGATCCACCGGATCGATGTCGTCGTCGACGGCGATGTAATAGCGGTACATGCTCGCACCGGTCTGCATGCCGGCGACGGCGGTCAGCGCTTGCAGCGCCTGACCGGCATGTCTTTGCTTCAAGGCCACAACGATCATCAAAGTATGGCAGTGGCACCAGACGCCCTGGATGTCCGAGATGCCGGACTGTTCGAGGTGATCCCAGATGCGCGCGGCGAAGAGCGGGATACCGTAGCGCTCGGTGATCGGTAAGAGCGGCGGATTGCCGAGCAGGATCGGATCATTGCGATGAAGAATCCGCTTGACGCGCACAACGCACTCATTGCCGCTGTGGGTGTAATACCCAGGCCATTCGCCGAACGGCCCTTCGGCATGTGACTCTTCTTCGGGCGGCGGCATCTCGCCATCGATGGCGATTTCTGACGTCGCCGGGATCGGCAGGCCGCTGAAGGGTGCGCGGATCACTTCGAGGGGCGAGCCGCGCAGCGCGCCGGCGTATTCGTATTCACTGACGCCGGCTTTGGCGGCGGACGGCGCCGCCATCCAGGTGGCGGGCTCGCAGCCGAGCACGATAGCGACCGGACAGGGGCGTCCCGCTTGCCAATATTTGCGCGCGATCTGTTTGCCATGTTTGTGCTCGATGATCCAGAGCGTGACGCGATCTTTGCCGACGACGCAGGAACGGTAGGTGCCGATATTGACCCAGCCGCTCTCGGGATCCTTCGTGATCACCATATCGCCGGTGCCGATGTAGCGGCCGCCATCGTGCTCGTGCCATTTCGGCGTGGGAAAAATACCCACGTCGATGCGATCGCCTTCAAGGACATTCTCGGCAACCGGCCCGTACGAGATCTCCACCGGCGCGAAGGGTTTAAGATCGCGGATCTTGTTGCGCCAGGTTTGGAGAATTTCCAGCTTAGGCGCGTCGGTCGGGAGGCCTAACGCGAGAGCAAAGCGGCGCGCGCTGGCGAGCACGTTGGTGGCGATGCGAAAGCCTTTGGGATAACCGATGATGCTGTCGAAAAGTAAGAGCGGGCCGTCCTGCTCGGCCATCAACTCGGTCAAGCAGCCGATTTCGAGATTCCAGTGCGCGCCGTCGATGATTTTCAACTCGCCGATGCGCGCCGCGCCGTCGATGAAGGATCTTAGATCAGCGAAGGCCACAAGTTTGCCAGATCGTTTAGAGTTGAGTGTCTAGTATTTAGAGTTGGAAGAGGGGAAAACTCAAACTGCTACACTATAGACATCCTTATTCCCGCGCTTCTTCCCGAAAAAAGCCCAGCGCTTCGATCGCCGGGCGATCGTTGATCGAAAACAATATTGCCGGCTCGCGTGAACTGCTTTCATGGGCGTGCCAGTTCCATAGCGGCACGACGAAGGAGTCGCCCTGTTCCCATTCGAACTTCTGATCGCCGATCCAGCTGGTGCCGGAGCCGCGAAACGCGTGGTAGACGACCGTATAAGTATGGCGGTGCGAACGGCATTTTTCGCCGGGCCGAAACATCTGCACCTCGCAGTTGATCGTCGGCAAGGTCGAGCCGCCGCCGATCGGATCGGAATAGCGCAGCAATACTCCATCAAACGGATCGCCTGGCGCCTCGGCGCTCGACGCAAAAGCTTTTTCAGTCTCCGTCCAGGCGTAGCGATAAGGAGGACGATAATTATTTGACGCCGGCGGCGCAACGGGCTGCGGCCGCAGCACGTTGTAAGTCTTCTGTGACCAACCGACCGGTTTGGTGACGGCTTGCTGCCGTTCATGAAACGGATTGGCGAATCCGGCTTGGTAATAATGCAGCATCGGGCCGTCGGCGCCGTCGAGCCAGATGATCGGCGTATCGCCGCTATTGACGTGATCGTGCCAGCTCCAGCTGGGCGTGGTGATCAGATCGCCGGGCTCCATCGGCATCGGCTCGCCTTCGACGATCGTCGCGGCGCCACGGCCTTCGACGACGAAGCGGATGGCGCCCATGGTGTGGCGGTGCGCGGGAGCGAACTCGCCGGGACGGACCATCTGCGCGCCCATGAGCAAGGTGTGCGCCGTGCCTAATTTCAACTCGGGGTGCTGGTAACCGATAAACCGCCTGAAGGCTTCTTCGGGCCGGATGAACTGAGCCGCCTGATCCAGCGCCGCGCGGATCTCGTTCCACTTCCACAGAAACGGCCGGAAGTTTGCCTCCGGCTCGCGAAAGCCCGTGCTGGT
>Ga0209640_10001864_pt1 | contig 18179 bp, 18 predicted proteins | sample RifCSP10_1_FD_184018 | JGI IMG/M metagenome (GOLD analysis project Ga0209640, IMG submission 184018) | Soil microbial communities from Rifle, Colorado - Rifle CSP2_sed 10_1 (SPAdes) (version 2) | ecosystem: Environmental > Terrestrial > Deep subsurface > Rock core/Sediment | place: Rifle... | reverse complement strand
CCGAGCAGTCGCGAGCCCGACCGGCCGAGCCGTGTCCCGATGGCCTCACCGACCCCCATGAGGCCTAGGAGGATGACGATCACGATGCCGGCCCGCAGCGGGGCCGGTGTCCCGGCGAGCAGCGGCAGCAGCTGCGGGACCGTCGCCAGGCCGGCCACGACGCCGAGCGCCGCGCCGAAGAGCCCGGAGACCTGCGGGAGGGCCCCCGAGCGCCAGCCGAGGAGGATCGCCAGCAGGAGCAGCGCGATCGCGCCGGCATCCAGCGGGTTCACCGCCCGATGGTGGCACAGGACGGCCCTGCCGGCCGGCCGGGGCGTGTCGAGCCGCCGTCGTCGAGCTCGGTCCGACGCGCGCGGCCGACCAGGCAGCGCTTGCCGGCCTCAGTCCAATTCGATGGTCAAGGGGCAAGGGTCGCCGCGGACGGTGCCGACTGTTGACACTCGACAATCCGCACCCGTACGATTCCCGTCGCTACCCAGCCCCGCCCGCCTGCCCGGCCTTGTTGCCCGAAAGGATGCCCGTGGCCCAGCCCTTTGACCCGAAGTTCGTCACCTTCGACTGCTACGGCACGCTCACCAATTTCCAGATGGGGAGCTCCACCCGTCGGATCCTCGGAGATCGTCTCCCCGACGCGATCTCCGAGCGATTCCTCGACATGTTCGGCAACTACCGCCTCGACGAGGTCCTCGGCGCCTGGCAGCCGTACCGCGACGTCATCGCCGCCGCCTACAAACGGACGTGCGCCAGGTACGGCCTCGAGTACCGCGACGCCGACGCCACCGCGATCTACGAATCGATCGGCACCTGGGGTCCCCACCCCGACGTCCCCGAGGGCCTGGCGAAGCTCGCGGCGAAGGTCCCGCTCGTGATCCTCTCGAACGCCACCGACAACCAGATCCCGGCCAACGTCGCCCGCCTCGGGGCGCCGTTCGCCCACGTCCTGACGGCCGAGCAGGCCCAGGCCTACAAGCCCCGTCTCCGGCCCTTCGAGTACATGCTCGACACCCTCGGGGTCGGACCGACCGAGATCGTCCACGTCTCGGCCAGCCTCCGCTACGACCTCATGCCGGCGTATGACCTCGGGATCACGAACAAGGTCTACGTCAACCGCGGCTACGAGCCCTCGACGCCGTTCTACGGCTACCGCGAGATCACGACCATCGCCGAGCTGCCCGGCCTGTTCGGGCTGTAGGAAGGAAACGACCATGGGCCGGAAGCGCCGCGACCTCTTCATCCTCGTCCCCACACCGGGCCGCGCCGCTGAGGCCCGCGCGTTCGCCTCGAAGTGGCTTCGCAACATGGATGGCCACCCAGGCTACCTTGGCGGTGCGGTCCTCCAGGAGTCGGCCGGCGAGATGCTCGAGGAGACCATGGCCGTCATGATCGAGTTCGAGGACACGGCGGCGGCGAAGGCGATGTGGCCCAAGATCGAGAACCTCGTCACGCCGATCTCCTCGGACGAGCCGGGAACGCAGCCCCGTGACCAGGGACCCGTGCTCTACCAGTTCCTCGTGGACCGCGGCGACGATCACACCGAGGCCTCCGACCTGCGGGCGAGCGCGACCCGGGAGCTCGCCTTCAATCGAGGCGGCGGCATGTTCGCCCGGCTCCTCCACATGCACAGCGAGATCGCCGATGAGTACTGCGCAACCGGCAGCGGGCCGATGGCCTGAGGTCGAGGGAGACCGGTCCCGACGCGGCGGCCTGCCGTTGGCGCCCGGCGGCGAGCAGCCGCTGCGGCTTCCGAGTCGCCGTCCCCCGCGCGTACACTGTCGACTGCCGACCGCGATTGGTCGGCAGTTCCCCACATGGACCCAGCGCTGAGAGACATGAACAAGCGGACCATCGTCCGGATCAAGCGGTCAACGCTCTCCTCGGTCGTCACCGATCGCCTCCGGGAGCTCATCATCTCGGGGGCCTATGAGCCCGGCTCGCAGCTCAGCGAGGTCGAGCTCGCCGAGAGCTTCGGGGTCAGCCGGGGACCGATCCGCGAGGGACTCCAGCGGCTCGTCCAGGACGGGCTGCTCCGATCCGAGCCCCACCGGGGGGTCTACGTCCCGAGGATCGGACCGGACGACATCGCCGACATCTACCTCGCCCGCGAGGCGATCGAGGGCGCCGCCATCCGTCTCGTCTCCGCGGCCCCCGACCGCGGCGCCATGGTCAGCACGCTCCGCGACCTCGTTGGGCAGATGCGGACGGCTGCGAACGCCGATCGTTGGAACCGCGTCGCCGAGCTCGACATGCGCTTCCACTCCGAGGTCGTCCGGGCGTCCGGCAGCGCCCGCCTGCAACGGATGTACTCGACGCTCATCGACGAGACGCGGGTCCTGCTCTCGATGACGGCGAACGTCTCGGGCCGCGAGGATCTCGTCGACGAGCATGGGCAGATCGCCGAGCTCATCGCGTCCGGCAACCCGACGGGCGCGATGGACACCCTCGCTCGCTCGTTCCACGATTCGCGGCGGACGCTCACCGACCGGGCAGCCCGGGTCGGGGTGCTCACCGCGGACGGCTCCAGTGCCTGATGCGACCGTCTGCGCCAGGCAGATTGTTGACAGCAGACATTTGACAGCGGTATCATCCGCTTGTATCGGCCGCACGCCAGGAGCCGAGCGATACGCCGAGGTGCACGGGTGCCGCATCCCTTCGATCCCAAGTTCGTCACCTTCGATTGCTACGGGACGCTGACGTGGTTCCAGATCAACGACTCGACCAAGAGGATCCTCGCTGACCGGCTCCTGCCGCATCTCGCGCCGGCGTTCCTGGAGAGCTTCCGGGGCTACCGCATCGACGAGGTCCTCGGCGAATGGCGTCCGTACCACGACGTCATCGCGAGCTCGTACCGGCGGGCATGCCAGCGGCACGGCGTCGAGTACCGGGATGCGGATGCTCGCGCGATCTACGAGTCGATCGGGACGTGGGGCCCCCATCCCGACGTCCCGGCGGGCCTCGCGAGGCTCGCCACGAAGGTCCCCCTCGTCATCCTCTCGAACACCGATGATGACCTGATCCCGGGCAACGTCGCCCAGCTCGGGGCGCCGTTCGCGCACGTCCTGACGGCGCAACAGGCGCAGGCCTACAAGCCGCGTCTACGGGCGTTCGAGTACATGCTCGACACGCTCGGGGTCGGCCCCACCGAGATCGTCCACGTCTCGTCCAGCCTGCGCTACGACCTCATGCCGGCCTACGACCTCGGGATCACCACCAAGGTCTACGTGAATCGCAACCAGGAGCCCTCGACGCCGTACTACGGCTACCGCGAGGTCAGCTCGATCGCCGAGCTGCCCGGCCTCTTCGGGCTCTAGGGCCGGCCGTCCAACGCGATGAAGACGGTCTCGTACTGGATCGACTCCGCGCCGGTCGGTGAGGACTACACGCGGACGACCCTGCCCGATCGCGTCGATGCCGCGGTCATCGGCGGCGGCCTGACGGGGATGTCGGCGGCGATCCACCTCCGGGCCAAGGGTGCCTCGGTCGCCCTCCTCGAGGCCGAGCAGCTCGGCTGGGGCGCGTCGGCGCGGAACGGCGGGATGTCGACCCCGGGCATCACGATCAGCTACCTGAAGGCGATCGACCGGTACGGCAAGGACGACGCGAACCGGATGTACCTGGCGTACGACGCGGCGATCAACACCATCGAGCGGCTCGTCACGACCGAGGGCATCGACTGCGACTGGGGCCGGGCCGGGAAGCTAAACCTGGCCTGCCGGCCGTCGCACTTCGAGGGCTATCAGCGGACGGCGCGGGCGCTGGCCGAGAACCTTGGCCACCAGACGATCCTCGTGACGAAGGATCGGCTCCGGACCGAGATCGGCTCGGACCGCTACGTCGGGGGCCTCGTCGATCCTCGCGGGGCCGGGCTCCACGTCGGCAAGTTCTGCCGCGGCATGGCGGTGGTGGCGGCCCGCGCCGGCGCCGGCCTCCACGAGGCCGCGAAGGTCACCGGGCTCCGGCGCGTCGACGGCGGGCACGAGGTCCGGACGTCGAGAGGCACCCTCCTCGCGTCCAAGGTCCTCGTCGCGACGGACGGCTACACCGGCGGGGCGATCCCGTTCTACCAGCGCCGGATCGTGCCGGTCGGGAGCTTCGTCATCGTGACCGAGCCCCTCGACCAGGCGCTCGTCGACGAGCTCATGCCCACGCGGCGGATGGCGTCGGACTCCAAGAACCTGCTCTTCTACTTCCGGATCACCCCCGACAACCGGATGCTCTTCGGCGGGCGGGCCCAGTTCGCGATCTCCTCGCCGAAGGCCGACCTCGAGAGCGCCAGGATCCTGCAGCGCGGGATGATCTCCGTCTTCCCGCAGCTCGCGAACGCCCGGCTCGACTACGCCTGGGGCGGGCTCGTCGGTATCACCCTTGACCGGATGCCGCACGCCGGCGAACGCGACGGTGTCTTCTACTCGATCGGCTACAACGGCCATGGCGTCCAGATGGCGACCCACATGGGCATGGTCATGGCCGAAGTGATGGACGGCCATCCCGAGGCGAACCCCTGGCGTGACCTCCGCTTCCGGGCCGTGCCGGGTCACTTCGGGCCGCCCTGGTTCCTGCCGATCGCGGACGCCTACTACAAGCTTCGCGACGCGGTCGGCTGAGCGGCGAACGGACCGCTCCCGTGGCGACCGACCCGATGCGTCTCGACGGCAAGGTCGCCCTCGTCACGGGCGCGTCGGGCGGGATCGGCACGGCGATCGCCGCCGCCTTCGCATCCGCCGGCGCCAGCCAGGTCCTGACCGGGCGCTCGGAGCGGCCCGCCGGGCTGCCGGCGGACGCCGCCTACCTCGCCGGCGACGTCCTCGACGAGGCCTTCATCGCGCGGCTCGTTGCCGAGGCGCGCGAGCGCCACGGACGCCTCGATGTCCTCGTGAACTGTCACGGCCGGCAGTTCGATTCCGAGATCGAGACGACCACGGCCGAGGATGCCCGCGGGGTCCTCGAGACGAACATCCTGGGGCCGCTCCTGACGATGAAGCATGCAGTCCCGCTCATGCTCGCCTCCGGGGGCGGCTCGATCGTGAACATCTCGTCCCGCCTCGGCCTCGTCGGAATCGCCGGGCAGGTCGTGTACTCAGCTTCGAAGGGCGGGCTCGTGATGCTCTCGAAGGGTGCCGCGATCGAGTACGCCGACCGCGGCATCCGGGTCAACGTCGTCGCGCCGGGGCTGACCATGACCCCGACGATCGCGGCCGCGTGGGCGAAGCGCCCCGATCCGGCGGCCTACCACGAGCTCCGCGCGTCCACGATCCCGATGCAGCGCCTGGCCCGGCCCGACGAGGTGGCCGCGGCGGTCGTCTTCCTCGCCTCCGACGCCGCGAGCTACATCACGGGCGCCGTCCTCCCTGTGGACGGCGGCTACACCGCGGCATGACGACCACGACGAACACGATCCCGGCAGCGCCGTCGGGCGTCGTCACCCCGATCATCCCACCCGATCTGGTGACGCCGGCGATCCTGCTCGACCTGGCGATCGTGGACGCGAACATCCGGCGGATGCAGGCCCACGCGACCGCGGCGGGGGTCGACCTCCGGCCGCACGTCAAGACCCACAAGTCGATCGAGGTCGGGCGCCGGCAGGTGGCCGCCGGCTCGGCGGGGATCACGGCCGGCACGCTCGGCGAGGTCGAGGTCTTCGCGGCCGCCGGCTTCGACGACATCTTCTTCGCGTACCCGGTGTTCGCGACGCGCGCCCGAGCGGAGCGTCTCCGCGCGGTCCGCGAGGTCGCCCGGCTTCGCGTCGGGCTCGACTCGCCGGCGGCGGCCGATGCGCTCGCTGCCGCGTTCGCCGGCGGCGCGCCGCTCGAGGTCCTCGTCGAGGTCGATTGCGGCGCCCGGCGATGTGGCGTCCCGCCTGTGGAGGCCGGTGCGCTTGCCGCCTACGCCCGCGCCCGCGGGCTCCTTCCCGTCGGGGCCTACACGTACCCGGGCCACGGCGACCGGGACGCGGCGGCTCCGGCGGAGGCGTCGGAGGATGAGCTCGAGGCGCTGGCGACCGCCGCCGACGCCATGCGAGCCGAGGGGATCGAGCCGGTCGTGCTCAGCGGCGGCTCGACGCCGACATCGTCGCGATCCGCCCGGGCGCCGCTCACCGAGCTGCGGCCCGGAGAGTACGTCTACAACGACCTCGGCAAGCTCCGCGTTGGTGCCTGCAGACCCGCCGACCTCGCCTTCTTCGTGGCCGCGACCGTCGTCAGCGACGCCGTTCCCGGGCAGGTCATCGTCGACGTCGGGACGAAGGCCCTCGGTCGCGAGGGGTCGGAGGCCCGTGGCTACGGAACCGCTCCGACCGTGCCCGGGGCCGTCCTCACGAAGCTCAACGAGTACCACGGCTACCTCGCCGTGCCGGACGGCGTCGCCCGACCGCACGTCGGCGAGGTCCTGGCCATCGCGCCCAACCACGTCTGCCCGGTGGTGAATCTCTTCGACGACATGCTCGTCCACGAGGCCGGCCGACCGGTCGGCCGCTGGCCCGTCGACGCCCGCGGCCATCTCAGCTGAGGAGGCGCCCGATGCCCAAGGTGATCCCGACGAATGCCGTCTCGCCCGGCGATCCCTACTCCGAGATCGTCGAGGCGGGCGGCCTCATCTTCGTTGCCGGCCAGATCGGCATCAGGCAGGACCAGCGCGCCGAGGACGTGGTCTTCGAAGACGAGGTCCGGGCGATGTTCGGTCGAGTGGAGGCCGCCCTGGCCCGAGTCGGCCTCGGCCTGGACAGCGTGGTCCGCTGCACGGTCTACCTGACCGACTTCGGGACCTTCGCCCGGATGAACGCGGTCTTCAGGGAGGTCTTCCCGAACCAGCCGCCGGCACGGACGACGGTCGGCGTGACGGCGCTCGCACGCGACTGCCGGATCGAGGTCGAGGCGACGGCGACTCGCTAGCCGGTGACGTTCTTCCGATAGGCGAGCTTCGCGAGGACCAGCCCGTCCTTGAACTCGAAGAAGTCGGCGCCCTCGACGGATCCTTCGTTGCCGTCCCTGTCGACGTAGGTCGAGGTCCAGCGCGCGAAGGCGCGATCCCCGTACAGGTACGTGTCGTGGTAGTCGTGGGTGCTCGACCGGTTGGTCGAGGCGGCGTGCATCGCCTCGAGGCCGGCCCGGACGCCCTCCGGGCCGACGAAGCGATTGCCGTACGGATGCGGGCCGTAGGAGGCCTCGTAGACACCCTCCGGGTGGGTCATCGCGGCGATCTCGGCGACGTTGCTCGTCGACCAGGCGTGGAGGTAGCGCTCGAACAGGGCCGCGTTCCGGGTTTCGGTCGTCGGCTCGATCTCGGTGGTCATCGAAAGCCTCCGCGGGTGGGGCGACTTGGAGAAACCGGGGGTGGCTGCCCCATCAGGTCACGAGCCGGGCGCGCCGGCACGTCCCGTCCGCGAAGCGGCCGAGGCGGAAGGCGTGCAGGTCGAGCGAGGGCCGCCGGTCGACGATCTGCTCGGCGACGAGTCGGCCGACGATCGGACCCATGCCGAAGCCATGTCCGCTGAAGCCAGTGGCCACGACGAGGCCGGCGGGCGACGAGAGCTCGTCGATCACCGGGATCGCGTCAGGGGTCGTGTCCGTATACCCGGCCCAAGCCCGGTCGATCTCGATCGGGATCGTCGGGAAGATCCTCCGGAAGTTGGCGACCGCGCTCCGGACCTTCTCGGGGTTCGCCGGCGGGGAGAGCACGCGGTCGTGCCGGAGCCGCCAGGCGAGGTCGCGCCGGAGGGCACGGCGACGGAGGTCCTCGAGCAACGGCCGCCCGACGTGGACCTTGATCATCTTCCGGTTCTTCAGGTAGTTGGGCAGGAATGCCCGGAGGTGCGAGAACGAATCCAGCGTGATGTCGTAGTCGCTCCAGCCGCCGGCAGCGAGGTACAGGGCGCCGCTGCGGCGTTGCCGGAGCGACACGACCGGATGGTAGCCGACGCCCGCCTCGGTGATCCGCTCCACGGGCCGTGTGCGCGCCACGGAGGTGTGGACGATTCGGACGGGCAGGTCGATACCGACACCGCGAAGCAGCCGGGTCGCCCAGACGCCGGCGGCACAGACGACAATGTCGGCGCGGATCACGCCGCGCTCCGTTTCGACGCCGGTCACGCGGCCGCTGTCCACGAGAATTCGGTCGACCGCGCAGTCCTCGGCGACGACAACTCCGCGGGCGACGGCAGCCGAGGCGAAGGCCCCGGTCGCGAGCGCCGGCTCGGCGTGGCCGTCGGACGGCGTGTACATGGCCCCGAGCCACTCGCCTTCCAGCGCCGGGAGGAGGCGGCGGATCTCGGCCTGGTCGATGAGGCGGGTATCGAGGCCGGCGGCCTCGGCGACCTTGACCCAGCTCTCGAAGAACTCGATCCGGGCGGGGTCGGTGGCGAGCGCGAGGTTGCCGGCCTGGGTCCACTCGATCGACATGCCGAGCTCGGCCTCGAGGGCCTGCCAGCGGGCGTTCGAGGCCTGCATGAGCGGCAGCTCGTCCTCGTCCCGGGCCTGCTGGCGGACCCAGCCCCAGTTGCGGCCGGACTGCTCGCCGCCGACGCGGCCCTTCTCGACGAGCACGACCGAAAGGCCGCGCCCGACGAGCTCGTAGGCTGCGGCGGCGCCCATGATCCCGCCGCCGACGACGACGACGTCGGCACGGCTCGGGATGGCCTGGCCCTCGGGCCCTCGCCACGGGACGTCGTCCCAGGGGGGTCTGGCCTCGATGGTGGTCATCCGGGTCGTGCCTCACTGCGCGGCGGTTGGAACGACGAGCGCCCGACCGGGGGCCGGGCGCTCGTCCGCGATTCGGTGTCCGACGGTGGGGTCGGTGTCAGCGGCCTAATCGGACAGCGTCAGCTCCGGTGTCAGGAAGTAGTGCTCCATGGGATGGATCTTGAAGTTCTGGACCTTGTTGCTGATCCCGGCAAGCTCCTGGGGGTTGTAGAGGAAGGCGTCGACGGCATTCTCCTGGAGCATCGCCGCGACGGCGGCGTAGGCCGCGTAGCGGACCGCGGGATCCTCGTTCGACACCGCGGCCTCGAGCTGGGCGTCGACCGCCTCGTCGCAGAAGCGCGACAGGTTGTACGTGCCCGCGCAGGTGTAGTCCGCCCGGAGGAAGCCCGCCGGGTCGTTGATATCGGTGAGGTAGCCCCGCGACAGCACGAACAGGTCGTAACTGCCGGCGAGGACGTCGGCCTCCATGGCCGCGTAGTCGGCAACTCGGACTTCGGCAACGATCCCGGCGTCCGCGAGCATTCCCTGGATGGCGACCGCGACGTCGGGCAGCTCGGCCCGGGCCGGGTACGTCCAGAGCGACAGCGTGAGCTCGCCCTCGTCGAAGCCGGCCTCGGCGAGGAGCGACTTCGCCTTGTCGAGGTCCTGGACGATCGGGGTGGCGCCCGCGGGTGCCCAGGCGTTGTTCGACGAGAACGGACCGGATGCCGGGGCCACCGCGCCCTCGAGGACCTGGTTGGCGATCGCATCGACGTCGATGGCCGCCTGGATCGCCTGGCGGACCTTGATGTCGTTGGTCGGCGCCCGGCTGTTGTTCATGTAGAGGGAGTTGACGCGGGCCAGCTGGCCGCGCACGACGGTCAGGTCACCGCTGGCTTCGATCAGCGGGATCGTCGGGATCGGGAGCGAGCTCGCGATGTCCACATCCCCGGTCTGGAGCAGCGTCGCCCGCGTCGCACCGTCGGGTACGAGCTGGACTTCGATGCCTGCGAGGGCGACGTCGCCGCCCCAGTAGTCCTCGTTGCGCGTCAGGGTGAAGCCCTGCGGCAGGTTCTGGGCGGTGATGGCGAACGGACCGGTGGCGGCCTCGGTCGGATCGACCCCACCGCTCGTGTACGCCTTCGCGGCCAGGATGACCGTGTTCGGGCTCGCGACGTAGAGCGGAATAAGCGCATTCGGCGCCGTCGAGGTGACGACGACCGTTCCGTCACCCGAGGCCTCGACCGACGCGATCGAGGTCGGGTTGAACGACCGGGCCGGCGCATCGACGTTCAGGAGGTAGGTCAGGGCAGCCGCGACAGCTTCGGCATCCATCGCCGTGCCGTCGTGGAAGGTGACCCCCTCGCGGATGGTGAACTCCCAGGTCAGATCGCCGGTCTGGGACCACTCCGTCGCGAGCAACGGTTCGAGCTGGCCGTCGAACCCGGTCCGGATGAGCGTCTCGCCGACGCCCGATGTCGTCAGGACGAACGCATCGTCCGTCTCCACGGCCCACGCCGCGTCGACCGTCTCGCGCGACGCCCAGGTGAGGGTCTTGTCGCTCGGGGCGACGCTCGGGGCGTCGGTCGGCGTGCCCCCGGTGCCGGTCGGCGTGCCCGTCGGCGCCGACGACGCGCCACCCTGGCAGGCCGAGACGAGGACCACGGCGACCAGCAGGCCACCGAGCAAGGAATTGCGCCTGTGGAACATCGGCCTGCCTCCTCCAGCAGCCAAATCGGTAGGACGCGCTCGCGGGATCACGGCGACGCGTGCTCCGAGGCTCGTATTCTGCACGCTGCGTGTCGGCTGTCAACAGTTTGCATTAGTTTGAGCGGTGAAGATCGCTCAGCCGGGGGCCCACCGCCTCGACGTCAGCAGAATACTGTTGACAATTTGACGGGGGCGGCGACAATGGCGGTCCGACCCCCGAGATCCTCCCGAATCGGAGCCCCGCATGACCGTCATCCCGGTCGTGGCGACACCCGTCCGATCCAGTGCCCAGGCGCCACGACGATGATCCGCTTCATCATCCGCCGAGCGGTCTTCCTCGTCGCCACGGTCTTCGTGGTGTCGGTCCTGGCCTTCGTGCTCCCGTACCTCAGCGAGGCTGACCCGGCGCGGATGATCCTCCGGGCGCGGATGGGCGGCGAGCTCGCCCTCGATCCGGCCACGGTCGAGGCGCTCCGCCGGCAGTTCGGCCTGGATCAGCCGATCCCCGTCCAGTACCTCCGCTGGCTCGAGGCCGCGGTCACCGGCGACTTCGGCCAGTCGTTCACGAACCGGCAGCCCGTCGGCGGGATCGTGATCCGGGCGCTCGGCGTCTCGTTCCTCCTGGCCCTGGCGGCCCTCCTGCTGGCGACGGTCATCGCGGTGCCCCTCGGGATCCTCGCCGCCCTTCGGCCCGGAGGGAAGCGTGACAGCCTGATCATGACCCTCACCCAGGGCCTCGTCGCCCTGCCTGAATACTGGCTCGCGCCGCTCGGGATGCTCGTCTTCGCCCTGTGGCTCGGCTGGCTGCCGGCGGCGGGCTGGACGAGCCCCATGTCGGTCATTCTCCCGGCGAGCGTCCTGTCGCTCCGACCGCTGGCCTACCTGCTCGGCGTCACGCGAGCCTCGATGATCACGGTCCTCGAGTCGCCATACATCACCGCCGCGCGGTCGCGTGGGCTGAGCCAGCTCCTGACACTCCGCCGACACGCGCTGAAGAACGCGATGGTCCCGGTCATGACCCTCTTCTCGATCTGGCTCGCCGGCACGCTCGGCGGCTCGGTCGTCATCGAGGTGATCTTCAACATCCCGGGCCTCGGTCGGGTGATGTACGACGCTGTGGTGAACGCCGATATGCCGGTGCTCCAGGCCGGGGTCATCGCGACGGTCGGGCTCGCGATCGTTATCAACACCCTCACCGACATCGGCTACGCGGTCCTGAACCCGGCCATCCTCGTGGGCGAGTCCAGTGGCTGACGCCGGCGGCGCCCTCGCCCGGCCGCTCGCGCCGACGGTCCGGTTCGGCGCTTCGATCCGGCGCTTCCACTGGGCCTTCCTCGTCGGCGCCTCGTTCTTCGTGATCGTCTGCGTCCTGCTGATCCTCACGCCCTGGATCGCTCCGTACGACCCGGCGGCCCAGAACCTCCTGAATCGCCTCGCGGCGCCGGGCCCGGAGCACCTCTTCGGAACCGACCACCTGGGCCGGGACATCCTCTCGCGGATCCTCCACGGCGGCCGCTTCTCGGTCTCGATCGCGGCGATCGCCGTCCTCATCACCGGGGTCTCGGGGACCCTCATCGGCGCCATCAGCGCGCGTGTGGGCGGTCTGCTCGACGACTTCCTCATGCGCGTCGTCGATGCGCTCCTCGCGTTCCCCGAGGTGCTCATCGCACTCTTCCTGGTGTTCATCCTCGGGCCTGGCTATGGCACCCTCATCGTGGCGCTTGCGATCGCCGGCTGGACGCCGTTCGCCCGCCTGACCCGGGCGGTGACCCTCGAGATCAACACCCGCGGCTACATCGAGGCGGCGGAGGCGCTCGGCTGCTCGCGGACTTTCATCATCTTCCGGCACGTCCTCCCGAACGCCATCGGACCCGTCCTCGCCCAGGGCTTCCTCCGGTTCGGGCACCAGCTCATCACCGTGGGCGGCCTGTCGTACCTGGGGCTCGGCGTCCAGCCTCCGGAATCCGACTGGGGGGCGATGCTCGCGGAGGCCCAGCTCTACATGATCCGGGCGCCCTGGCTCGTGATCTTCCCGGGGTTTGCGATCTTCCTGACCGCGCTCTCGGTCACCCTCGCCGGTCATGGCCTCCGGCAGTCCCTCGGCCGTCGAGCGCCCCGGCTGCTCGGCGCCATCCCGTCCAAGGAGCGCGAGCCGTGACGACCACGATTCGACCGATCGACCCGCGCCAGCGCTCGACGCTGGGCACGATCGTGACCGACCAGCTTCGCGACCACGTCATCCACGGCCGCTTCCCGCCGGGGACCGTCCTCGGCGAGGTCGACCTCGCGGCTCGCTTCGGGGTCAGTCGCGGCCCGATCCGCGAAGCCCTGCAGCGACTCGTCCAGGAAGGCCTCCTCCGGCGCGAGCCGAAGCGGGGGATCTCGGTCCCGAAGCTCGCACCAGCCGACCTTCGGGACGTCTACCTCGCGCGGGAGGCGATCGAGTCGGCCGCCGTCGGGGTCGCGATCGCGCGCGGCGGCACGAGCCTCGTGACCGCCCTGCGGTCTCTCGTCGCCCGCATGCAGGCCGCGACCGAGAAGGCGGACTGGACGGCCGTCGCCGACATCGACATGGCCTTCCACCGCCGGATCGTCGAGGCGTCCGGGAGCCCCCGCCTCGGCCGGCTCTACGCGAGCGTCCTCAGCGAGGCCCTCGCGTTCCTGAACATGAACGACCGACACCGCGGCCGGCCCGACGTCACGGCCGACCACGGCGAGCTGGCCGAGCTCATCGCCGCAGGCGAGGTCGAGGCCTCCATCGCGGCGATCCGCCGGCACTACACGAGCTCGGTCGACCATCTCACCCAGCCCGACCGGACGACGGAGGCCGGCGGGCCGGCCGACGACGACGCGGCCGGCACAGCGTCGTCGACGCGCCGCCGCACCCGCGGGCGCGTCGTCACGGCGAGGACGACCTCATGACGGCGTCGGATACCCAGCCCACCCGGTCCGAGGCCGCAGTCCCGACGGCGTCGCCGGTGCCGCTCGTCGAGATCCGGAACCTGCGGGTCCAGCTGCCGACGCGCGACGGGGTCGTGACGGCGATCGACGGCATCGACCTCACGATCGGCAGGGGCGAGATCGTCGCCCTCGTCGGCGAGTCCGGGTCGGGCAAGAGCATGACCGCGCTCTCGATCGCGCGGCTCCTGCCGCCGATGGCCCGGATCGCGAGCGGCGAGATCCTGCTCGACGGCATCGATCTCCTGACGCTGCCCGCTGCCGAGATGGACCGCGTCCGAGGCGCGCGCATCGCGATGCTCTTCCAGCAGCCGAAGGCGACCCTCGACCCGACGAGCCGGGTCGGCGACCAGGTCGGCGAGGCGCTCCGCTTCCGGCGCGGGGCCACGGCGCGCCTGGCCTGGGACAGGAGCATCGAGCTCCTCGGCGACGTCGGCATTCCTGAGCCACAGCGACGGGCCCGGGCCTACGCGCATCAGCTGTCGGGCGGGATGGCCCAGCGGGTCATGACGGCGGCGGCGATCAGCGGCGGCCCGGAGCTCCTCATCGCCGACGAACCGACGACGGCCCTCGACGTCACCGTCCAGGCCCAGATCCTCCGACTCCTGACGGCGATGGTGCGGGAGCACGGGCTGTCGATGCTCCTCATCACCCACGATCTCGGGATCGTCTCGACGGTCGCCGACCGGGTCGTCGTCATGTACGCCGGCGAGGTCGTCGAGCACGGCCCCGTGAACCAGATCCTGGCCCACCCGAGCCACCCCTACACCGAAGCCCTCATGCGCTCCTCGCTTCTCATCCCGAACGAGCACGGCCGTCTCTACGCGATCCCCGGCGGGGCGCCGCGACCCGGCGAACAGCTCGTCGGCTGCCGGTTCCGGTCCCGCTGCCAGTACGCCGACGCGCTCGGCATCGGCGGCCGCTGCGAGGCGGTCGAGCCGGGCCTCCACGTCTGCGAGTCGGGCCACCTTTGCCGCTGCTGGGCCGTGGAGGAGGGCCTCATCGACATCCAGCCGACGGACCCCGTCCGGAAGCTCGTCACCGAGCGGTCGACATGACGGCCGGCGCCGAGCTGCCCGGTCCCGGCACGACCGTCGCGTCCGGCCCCGTCGCATCCGGGCCCGCCGCCGCCGGTCGCCACCCGAAGGCGGCCGCCGGCCGCCCGCTCGTCGTCGTCGAGAACGTGACGAAGCACTTCCCGGTGAGCGGCGGTGCCTTCTTCGCGAAGAAGGAGGTCGTCCACGCCATCGACGACGTCAGCCTGACGGTCCGGGAGGGCGAGGTCCTCGGGCTCGTCGGCGAGACCGGCAGCGGCAAGTCGACCCTCGCCCGGCTGCTCCTGCGGCTGATCCGCGCCGACAGCGGCCGGATCGCGTTCGACGGCCAGGACGTCCTCGCTGCGGATCGCGGCCAGCTCAAGGCCCTCCGGCGCCAGATGCAGATCATCTTCCAGGACCCCTTCTCGGCCCTCGATCCGAGCATGCGCATCGGCCAGAGCATCGAGGCGCCCCTGGCGCAGCACGGGATCGGCGATCGGGCAAGCCGCCGCGGGATGGTCGCCGAGCTGCTCGCCAAGGTCGGGCTGGACGCCTCGTTCGCGGTCCGCTACCCGAACGAGTGCTCCGGCGGCCAGCTCACGCGGGTCGTCATCGCGCGGGCGCTCGCGCTCGGGCCGCGGTTCCTGGCCTGCGACGAGCCGACCTCCTCGCTCGACGCATCGATCCGGGCCCAGATCCTCAACCTCCTCGTCGACCTCCGGGACCAGCTCGGGCTGACGCTCGTCCTCATCTCCCACGACCTCCGGGTGGTCCGCTACATCTCGGACCGCGTGGCCGTGATGTACCTCGGCCGGATCGTCGAGGTCGGCAGCCGCGAGGAGATCTTCGAGCATCCCCTCCACCCGTACACGCAGAAGCTCATCGCCGCGTCGCTTCCCGAGCGGGCCGGGGATGGTCAGATGATCCTCCAGGGCGAGCCCCCGAGCCCGATCAGCCCGCCGTCCGGCTGCCGCTTCCGGGAGCGATGCCCCCTCGCCATCGAGGCCTGCAAGCAGCTCCCGCCACTCGAGCTCGCCCGGACCGACCACACCGTCGCCTGCATTCGCTGGCAGGACGCCGCCGCCCAGTGGTGAACCGACGCCACGGGCGGCGCTCGTGAGCACGACGGAGCCGTCCCAGGCGACGGCGGGCGAGCGAGCGGGCCGCGCGACGGCCGGCCAAACCGAGCTCGCCCTCATCGCGACGACCGTCATCCTCTACGCGGGCGGCTGGATCGCCGCCGAGTACGCCCTCCGGACGATCGCGCCCCTCAGCCTCGCCTCGTTCCGGTTCCTCATCGCCGGCATGATCCTCGTCATCGCCGCCCGGCTGACGGGCCGTTCGCTCGGCCTGGACCGGCCCGGGACGGTCGTCGCGCTGGCCTTCTTCGGGATTGCTGTCGGCCACGCGTTCTTCTACTGGGGCCTGCGACTCGCCCCGGCGACCGACGGGTCGATTCTCAGCACCGCGCTGGCGCCCGCGATGATGCTGGCGCTCGGCGTCGTCGTCCTCCACGAGCGCGTCTCGCGGCGGGGCATGCTCGGCGCCGTCGTCGGGATCGTCGGCGTCCTCCTCGTGGTCGTCGGTCCACGGGAGGGTGGCGGAGACCTCGTGCTGCTCGGCGACCTGCTCCTCGCGCTCGGCGCAGCCTCGATCGCGATCTACACGGTCCTCGGCCGGGTGGCCATGACGGAGGGCTCCGCGATCGGGGTCGCCGGCAGCTCGACGCTCCTGGCCGGCCTGATGATGCTCCCGTTCGCGCTCCTCACCGAGCCGCCGTTCGCCCCGCAGGCGTGGTCGATCGAGACGTGGCTCGCCTTCGGCTACCTGACGGTCCCGTCAGCGGTCTTCGCGGCGTCGGTCTACTACACGCTCGTCCGCCGCTTCGGGGCGGTCCGGGCGACCCTCGTCCAGTACATCGTCCCGGTCGTCGTCTTCGGCCTGAGCGCTTGGCTCTTCGCCGAGGCGCTCACGCCGGTCCGGGTCGCCGGTGCCCTGCTCGCGCTCGCCGGGACGCGCCTCATGCTCACCGACAAGCGAACCGGGATCGTGGCGCCGGCCGAGGCCTGACGACGCGCCGGAGCCCGCCCCGGCGAAACGGGCTCCGGACCTGGGGGAGGAGGAGCGTGATCAGGCCGACCCGCGGTGGCCCTCGTAGCCGATCGGCGCGAACGGCGGCGGCGTCGGATCGTGTCCCCGCGTCTGCTCGTGGTGGTCGTCCCCGACGTGGTCGCAGGGGTCGATGTGGACGAGGATCGCGTCGAGCTTCTGGACGTCGTGGTAGGCGGCGTGCCGAATCTGTTCGGCAAGCTGGTGGCCCTCGGCGACGCTGATCGTGCAGTCGACGACGGCGTGAAGGCTGGCTTCGAGGCGATGACCGATCCAGCGGACCCTGATCGAGCTCACGTCGATGACGCCCGGCACGGCCTTCGCCTGGCGCTCGATCGTGTCGACGAGCTCCGGGTCGACGGCATCCATGAGCCGTCCGAAGACGGCGATCACGGCGTCGCGGAGGACGATGAGGATGGCGGCGGTGATGAGGAGGCCGACGATCGGGTCCGCGAGCGGGAAGCCGAGCATGACCCCGAACGCCCCGATCACGACCGCCAGTGACGTGAAGCCATCCGTTCGCGCGTGGTAGCCGTCGGCGACGAGCGCAGCCGACCCGATCTCCTTGCCGACGCGGATCCGGTACGACGCCACGGCCTCGTTGCCGAGGAAGCCGAAGAACCCGGCCGCGACCACCAGCCATGGGTTCGTGAGCGGATGCGGATCGATGAGGCGCTGGATCGACTCGGCGCCGGCGATGAGCGCGGACAGCGCGATCATCAGGACGATGAACAGCCCGGCGAGGTCCTCGGCCCGGCGGTAGCCGTACGTGTATCGCTTGTTCGCCTGGCGGCGCGCGAGGATGAAGGCGATCCAGAGCGGGATCGAGGTCAGCGCGTCCGAGAAGTTGTGGATGGTGTCCGCGAGGAGCGCCACGGAACCCGTGACGAGGACGAGGAGCACCTGGGCGACGGCCGTCGCCATGAGGACGACGAGCGAGACCTTGACGGCCCGGATGCCCCTGGCGTTGGAGAGGATCGCGTCGTCGACGGAGTCCGCCGAGTCGTGGCTGTGGGGCTTGATGAGCTCGTAGATGAAGCCCCGGATGCCGCTCGGGTGATCGTGGTCGTGATGGTCGTCGTCGCCGTGGGCGTGGCCCTCGTCAGGGTGGGCGTGGTCGACGTGGGCATGATCGTGTGCGTCGCCGCCGTCGCCGTGCCCGTCGTGGTCGTGCCCGCCGTCGTTGGAGTGCTCGTGGGCCTCCGGCCCATGGGGCCGGTCCTCATCGACGTAGCCCGACGGGTGGGGCGGGTGCGGATCGGCGTGGCTACCCTCGGCGCGCCCCGCCGGTGCGTCCACGTCGGCGTGATCGTGCTGGTCGTCATGCTCCTGGGCGTCGGGCTCGCGCCCCCTGCCGGCCGGTCCCGTCACTCGTCTCTCCCTGCGTTCCTGGGCTCAGAGGTTGAGGCAGACGACCTTGGTGGTCGTCATCTCGCGGATCGCGAAGGGGACGCCCTCGCGCCCCAGGCCGGATCCCTTGACGCCGCCGAACGGCATCGCGTCGATCCGGTAGTCGGTGCTCTCGTTGACGAAGACTCCGCCCGCCTCCACCTCGCGGACGACGCGCATCGCCGCGCCGAGCGCGCGCGTGAAGACGCAGGCGTGGAGCGCCTGGTCAACCTCGTTGGCCACCTCGATGGCGCGGTCGATCGACTCCACCTCGATGACGCCGACGGCCGGTCCGAAGATCTCCTCC
>Ga0209640_10001863_pt1 | contig 18185 bp, 12 predicted proteins | sample RifCSP10_1_FD_184018 | JGI IMG/M metagenome (GOLD analysis project Ga0209640, IMG submission 184018) | Soil microbial communities from Rifle, Colorado - Rifle CSP2_sed 10_1 (SPAdes) (version 2) | ecosystem: Environmental > Terrestrial > Deep subsurface > Rock core/Sediment | place: Rifle... | reverse complement strand
GTGACCATAGACGGCAAGGCAGCGCCCGGAGTGCTGATGACATTGACGGCCGGTCCGAGAGTTCAAGGAGAACCCGTGGCCACCTCCACCAGCGATATTGCCGGGTTCTACAAGTTAACAGCTGTTCCGCCAGGGCAGTACGTCGTAACCGCATATGCTCCGGCCTATCTCGCTTCCAGCGACGGCCGATTAGGTGCTGCCATCACAACAGTCACCGTGTCGGGCGACGAGAGCCTGAACCGAATCGACCTGACTCTCGTGCGCGGCGGCGTGGTCACCGGGAGGGTAACTGACGCGCACGGTCAACCCCTCATCGCCGAGCAGATCACACTGAACCGCGTCGATGAAAGCGGACGCACACAACCTTTCAGAGCTTTGAACGCGCCGATGGTCCGAACCGATGACCGGGGAGTCTACCGGGCTTATGGGCTCCCGCGTGGCCGCTACACCGTAGGCGTTGGGGCGGACACGAGCAGAATCCAGGCCGAGCCGGACTTCGACCGGGCTTACTACCTGCGCACGTTTCATCCGGACGCGACCGATGAGGCCCGAGCTACGATCGTCGAAGTCACGCTGGGCCGCGAAACGGCGGGCGTCGATATCAAAACAGGTGATCCGGTTCGAACTCATTCGGTCGCGGGAGTCATCGTGCAATCGGAAACAGGAAAGCCAGCGCCGAACACCCGCTACGGTTGCGCCCTCGTGTCCGAAGACGGGCGATTGTTGGGTGTCCCAGGCCGGGTCGAGATGAACGACTCCAAAGGTGAGTTCCGGCTGGGAGGTCTTCTCCCAGGGCGTTACTTTGCGTACGCCGTTCTCAACAGCCAGGACCCCAATTTCAGTTTGCCCGTTCCGTTTCAAGTGAGCGACGAAGACGTCGAGGGAATCGAGGTCAAGCTCTATCGCGGCTCCAGCATAAGAGGGACCATTGTGCCGGACAGCGCGAGCGCCCCTGGCGCGATGGCGGTACTGTCCCAGATATCGCTATGGGCCACCCCGGCGACGATCGACTTCAGGGTGTCACGACTCGGGAGCGACAACAGGATCGGCCCCGAAGGCAGCTTCACGATTGTCGGTATCCCGCCGGGCAAGGTCAGATTGGGACTCGGGCGGACTCCTACCCCCGTCCCCGGTCTGGCGATCACGCGAGTCGAGCGCGACGGGATCGAACAACCGGAGGAAATCGAGATCGGACCCGGTGAAGAGTTGAGCAACGTTCGTGTGTTCGTAGCCTACGGGACGGCAGGGGTGCAAGGACAAATCAGAGTGGAGGGCGGTGAGCTTCCCAAAAACGCGCGCGTCGTTGTTACTGCCAGGAGGCTGTCGAGTACCGGGGGCCGACATGAAGTTCCCGCCCAGGCTGATGCGCGGGGCAGGTTTCGCATCGAGGGACTGACGACCGGAGAGTACACGTTGACGGCGGAGGTGCAGCAGGCGCCTGGTAGGACAGCGACTTCTCCACTGGTGACCGCGAGCAAGACAGTGAATGTGGTCAACGGAACCGAAACTCAGGTCACTATAGTCTTCGAGGCAACGCGGAAAGAAAAACAGTAGCAGTCAATGGAGCGGCTCACTGAGTTGCGCATGAATACAATTCGAGTCAGTTGCGTCGTTGGAATAGCAGCGCTGATCGTGGGCGGCGTTGCGGGCGGGGTGCGGGGAAAGAACCAATCGAAGTCTTCGGCGAGAAGAGGCGAGACGATGACGGGCCGCGTTGTCTCGTCAGACGGGCGTCCGGTCTTTGGCGCGATCGTGTCGGCCCGCAAGGTTGGCGCACGTGCCTTCGAGGTCCGGCGGACCGGCGCCGACGACAAGGGCCAGTTCCGATTGGACGGCTTGAGGCCGGGCGCGTATGACGTGCAGGCCGAAGCGCCGGGCTATGCGTTCGACGACTCAACGGCCGACCGGCGTTACTATCGCGCGGGCGACAGCGTGATGCTCACGATGTTAAAGGGCGGCGTAATAACCGGCAGCGTGACCAACGAGTTCGGATCTCCGGTGATCGCGGTATCGGTCACTGCGATTCGAGTGCGCGATGAAGAGGGCCGCCCTGTTCGCGGCTCGGCCATGGCGGATACGGACGACCGCGGCCTCTACCGAATCTACGGACTCCTGCCAGGCTCTTACGTGGTCGCGGCCAATCATGGTCGGTTCCGTCCAAGTCCCGCCTACAAGAACATGGCGCCGACCTACCATCCCTCAGCCACGCGGGACACGGCGGCGGTCGTTCGGGTCAGCGCGGGACTTGAAGTCGGGGGTATCGACATTCGCTTCCTGGGCGAGCACGGCCACACGATCAGCGGCCGGTTGACGGGTGACGTTAGCCCGCTCATTCATCACGTGACGCTCACCCATGTCGCGAGCGGCTCGGTCGCGGCAGCTACATATTCAGGGACGCGGGAGGGCGGCGCTTTCTCTTTCAGCGGAGTGCCCGATGGCGAATACACCGTAACCGCCGAGCGTCGGGGCGTTGGGAATGACGTCGGCGCACGCTCCGGGGCCCGTCGCGTTACGGTAAAAGGAGCGGACGTAACCGGATTGGAATTATCGCTCGGGCCGCTCGGGTCCTTGGCGGGCAAGGTAGTGCTGGAGGAAGCCGGCGACGAACCGGTCCAGAAGAACAAATGCCAAGGCGACTCTCCGTCGGCGCCCGGCGAAACGGTGATTGTAGCGCGGCGTGACACAACTGATGACAAAGCGGAAGGTCCCTTCATGTTGGGGTCGCCTCTCGACACCGCGCCGAGTGACGACGGGGAGTTTTTCGTGGGCAACCTGGAGCCGGGCCTGTATCACCTCGACGTGCGATTGCGGAATGAGGGCTGGTACACGCGCGCGATAACGCGGTCTTTGTCTTCAAAATCCTCGATTGATATTGGGACTTCGGGAATTCTAATCCGGTCCGGGGAGCGAGCCGCGGGCGTGACTGTGACGATTGCCCGTGGCGCAGCCGTTCTGACAGGGCGCGTGCTTGCAACCCGGCAGAGCGCTCTCGAGACATTGCGCGTTCATCTCGTACCCAGTGAGCCAGAACATCGCGATAGTGCGTTGCGATTTTTCGAAGCTCGGGTGCAAGACGACGGTTCGTTCAGTCTAAGCAATATTGCCCCCGGCCGTTATTGGCTGGTTGCGCGTGTGGCGTCTCGCGATCCCTCGAGCGAAGCTTACCTGCCGCCGGAGGCGTGGGATGCTTCAAAGCGCGCGAGACTCTGGGGAGACGGGAAGGCGCGCGGCATCGGCGTTGAGTTGCAGCCTTGCCAGCAAGTCAGCGACTACAAGCTGCGACACGTTGGTTCGCGGCGCTCGGCGCCCAGGTGAAATTCTTTCGCGACTGTTTTGGCGGAGTAGCCTGTATGAAACGTTCGGTGCCAATGTTTGTTGGCTCGTTATCTTGGGTTCTTCTGTGTAGTTTAGCTTCGGATGGTCAGGGCTATCTCACCAGAACCGAATCAAACTTGCGGAGACTCGCAACGAAGACGGTGATGCCCGATTATCCACCCAGATCGGCGAAGAACCGAGCCACAGGGGTGTCGGTCACGGAGCTCGAGATCAACGAGGCAGGGAATGTGGAACGGGTGGACGTGTTGCAAGCGCCAGACGAATACATCGAAGCTGCGCTAATCAACGCTATCAGCCGGTGGAAGTTTGAGCCGTCGATGCACAAAGGAAGAGCGTGGCGAGTCAAGGGGAAGCTGACTTTCTATTTTGTGGTCGAGCGCGGAAAAGCCCGGGTTATGAATCCCAAGTTCCCGGCCCAAGCAAGGTAGACCTTTAGAGTGAAGGGGGATCGCGCTGATGAAGAACCTAAGAGATAGGGTTGAGCTCGCAGCCAACATAATAATAATAGTTACCGTGCTGGTTTGCGGTGGCATACTGATCTCGCGTTACGTCCCCGGGGGGAAGCGAGGAAATGATGCCGGAAGGTCTCTCCGTGCAGGCGCTAATATCGAAATGCAAGGTGTCGACTGGGGTAGTTCACACAAGACGTTCGTGCTCGCGGTAGCGCCCGGATGCGACTTCTGCGCCGAAAGTGCCCCTTTCTACCGGTTCCTGTCGTCGGCCGTAGAGAAGAATGAACACCTCAGGCTCATCGCGATATCACCTGATTCAAGTAACGACCCGGAAGATTACCTTCGCCAAATCGGTGTGAAGCCTAACGAAGTCAAGAAGGTGTCATTCAAAGCCATTGGCATACGTGGCACACCGACATTGCTGGTCGCCGACCCCAAGGGCGCCATCTCGAAGATGTGGGTGGGCAAGCTAAACGAGGTCCAGGAAGCGGAGGTACTGTCTGAGCTCCGGGACTACGAGCCTCTAGTGAGGATGACCGTGGGAGACCTTAGGCGAGCGATTGAGAGCGGCCGCAAGGTTCAAATTGTCGATGTGGGAGGGAGAGAGACGTACGCCGAGGGCCATATCCCAGGGGCCAAGAACATCCCGGCCGATGAACTGGAAGCCCGCGCGCCGCAAGAGCTGTCCGCCGAGTATCCAGTGGTGCTCTATTGCGGATGTCGGAACGATGATTTGAGTGAGATAGGGGCCAGGATACTCAAGTCCGGCAGGAGTGACGCTGGCAATGTGTTCGTGTTGGCTGGAGGGCTTGAGGCGTGGAAGGCCGCGGGTATGCCCAAAACTAGCAAGGAGTTATCCAAGTATGTTCAATGATGGAAACAAACTCCATTCCGCGGAGGGTGTCTCGCGGAGAAACCAACGACTTGGATTCTATTCTAAGAATGGGAGGTAAGGAATATGAGGAGCGTTTTTCTTTGCGTCAGACTCACAGCGGTGCTGCTTCTTGTTGTGTTTACATTCGGCGGGTCTTCTGGACGAGCAGCCCCGTGTGGCACTAATGAGAGGAGTCACCGTTTGTGCGTCGCGGAACGCGACGGAAACGGTGAAACAACTGGGAATTCCATTTGTGAGTCGCTCACCGGTGAATGGCCGGACTGCGGTCCCATTCCTAGTTGCATTGACCACGGCCAGGTCGGGGACGCATTCCTCTGCAGCGGTAGTACTTGCAATGCGTGCGAAGATGGGGATCAAATCGTGATAGAGTATTAGTCGTGTCGAGTAAGCCGTGCTCCGGTAAGCGGTTGTGAAATTGATGGCGCTAAATAGTGAGTTGTGCGACCTGTTTAAAATGCTGTGATCTGAGTGCGGCCGATCTCGCGAACGCGTGGTTTCAGGGGATTGCGTAGGAACGTTGCAGCCGAGAATCCAGAGATGATGGGGGTACTATGAGCGGCCGATCACCACTGGGATTTGTCGCGACACTTGCGCTTTTGCTGTTGGCCTCGGGCCTTCAAGCGCAGGGCGCCGGCGACATCATTTCTAGCGAAAGGCACTTACGCTCCTGCGTTAGAAAGAGCATCATGCCCGATTATCCTAATGAGGCACTGAAAGCCGAGGCCCGCGGCGTGGTCATCGCCGCGGTCGTGTTTGATGAAAACGGAGATCTTTCAACCGTGGATGTGTTGGAAGCGCCTCATCCGTCGATCAAACAGGCGATCACTGAAGCGCTCTTACAATGGAAGACTGGCCGTTACGGTACGGACTCTGGTCCGAAACGACTCGTAGGATGGCTGAGCTTCGAGTGTGAGATCAAGGACGGCGTGGGACACATTGGGTACACTCGGCGGACCGACGACGACAATCAGCCGGACAAGCGATATCGTCATCCGCACGTGTGCTGTGATCCTCGGACACCGTTCTATTACTGTTACCAGGGAGGCCGGCCGTGAGAGGCCAGATGTTGCAATCGTTCCACTAATGCTTCTTGGAATCTGGGTATTTGGTCCGTTGTGCATCATGATTAGCGCAACCTTTACTGGAGGGGGATTTACATCGCCTGACGCGCGGAAATCGGTTGCACGTCTCTCAATTAGTCACGCGGAGAAACGACTATGGCAAGGCTGTCAGGTGATCGTAGCGCACAAGAGCGAGGCCGGAGTGGTGGCGACGCCGTACGTGATTCGCCGGATGAGCCAGGGCATTCTTGGCAGTCCGAGGTTCTTCGACTGGCTGCTGCTTCCTCCCGCCACGGTTATCAGCCTTCTTCCCGGCTCAAGCCTCAACAGAAGGTCCTCTAACGAAACTAATCGCTCGCGGCCTGCATGTGCCGGGCGAATGCGGTGGGCAGCTTGATCGTGAAGTGCGCGCCTTCGCCGATGCGGCTCTCAACAAAGATCCGCCCGCCGTGCTCCTGTATTATTCCATACGACAGCGCAAGCCCAAGACCCGTCCCCTGGCCCACTTCTTTCGTGGTGAAGAACGGATCATAGATTCGCGCTACGTTCTCGGGCGCGATGCCAATGCCCGTGTCGCGGAAATCGATGACGAGCGATGTCTCAACCATTCGGGTGTGGATCGTAAGCCTACCGCCGTCGGGCATCGCGTCGCGCGCGTTGAGGATAAGGTTCATGAAGACCTGCTGCAGCTTTGACGGATTGCCGTAGGCTTCGGGCAGGTCCTCATCGTACTGGCGGACGACCGCCACCTTGCTGTTGCGAAGCTGCGGTTCGAGCAACTGTAAGGTGTCGTCGAGCACCTGGTTGACATCGACTTCACGGAACTGCGCGTCGCCTGTCCGCGAGAAGTTAAGCAGGTTGTTGACTATTCCCGACGCTCGCAAAGTTTGAAGGTGGATCTTCTCCAGGAGCTTGTGCTTGGGATCCACGTCGGAGACCTGCTGAAGCAACATCTGCGCATAAGACGAGATACCCGCGAGCGGTGTGTTCACCTCGTGCGCAACGCCGGCGGCCAGCAATCCGATCGAGGACAGCTTCTCGCGTTGCAGCAACTGTTCTTCAAGCTGGGCGCGCTCGGTGACGTTTTCGATAACGACCAGCGTGCCGGTCACGACTCCGCGAGCAGCCTCGAAGGGCGCGATCGAGATGTTGAGAGTGAGCGGAAGGCCGTCTTCGGTTGAGGCGTTGAACTTGTAGATATGCCGCGTCTCGCGTATGGCCCAGCCGCTTTTGCCGACCACGTTCTGTATCGTATCGACGAGGTCCGGGTCGAGCACCTCGTAAATACTCTTGCGGAGTGCGCGTTCCCGGCTGATGCCGAATACTTCTTCAAGCGCACTGTTCCACGTCGTGATCGTGCCTTCGGAATCGACCGCGAGTATCCCGACGTTGACGCTTTCGATGATGTTCTCGGAGAACTCCCTCAGCCGGTTCATCTCCTCGGCCTTTTCGATCTCCGAGCGGTAGAGCAGGCTGTTGTCTATCGCGACCGCAACGTAGCCCGACAGCGCGCGCAACAGATCGGTGTCCTCGCTCGTGAGCAGCGCGCCCGACTGGGTCTTTCCAACGCCGACGACGGCTATCATCCGGTCGCGCACAACGCAGGGAACGTAATAATAAAGTTCGTCGCCAACTTCGCCACCCGTTTGTTGAAGCTCGATTCCGGGCCCTGCATCCGTTCCAGTCAGGTCCGCGGCCGTTATGAAACCGCGTCCGATTGAGCGCACTCGCATGGCGGTCCTCGTGTCTGGGGGCAGCGCTATATCGGACGTGATGCCGGAGGCGTGAGCAAGCCGGAACCCCGAGGGCGACTCCGGGTCCGCGATGAAGATGCCGACCTTCTCCGTCGACAACATCTCGCTCAAGCGCCGCGCGAGCGAGTCGAGCAGTCGCGGAAGCGCCGTCGTCTGCGCCAGAGTCCGGCCGAAATCTTGAAGCCCGGTCCTCAGCGTGTACCGCTCACCGTAGAACCAGCGGTCCGCCCATATCTGAAGTCTGTTCTTGATCGGCGCAAACAGCATTGCCACGACGAGCATCCCGACTACAACGACGACCTTCGTCTTGAACGAGTTCAAGTCGGCCGTCTGCCAGATGAACTTCACCAGGTCGCTGACCCCCAGCAACACCGCCATGTAAATCGCGCCCAAGGCAACCGTTGCCGCGACGTGCACGAAGCTCCGGCGCATGATCACGTCTACGTCCATCAAGCGGTAGCGGACGATCGAATAGCCGAACGACAGCGGTATCAGAATGAGCGGGACACAGGCGAGCGTCTCCAGGGCAGGTGTGATCTCCACGTTTGAGACACCCGGCACGTTGAGCGCCGATAGTTGCGCAACCGAATAGAGCAACGCCACGGGAATAACCGATAGCCCCAGGCCCCAGATGATCCATTTCAACTGGTGCTTGAGCAGGTCTCTCTGCGCGCGCATGTATGTCCTTACGAGCAGCGCGCCGCCAATCACGAAGAACAGCACCAGGTGTGCAAACTCAACTGAGTTCAACGCCGACCGCGCCGCGCTGAGCGACCCGCCAAAGACCCCGGCTCGATAGTGATACAGCGTCTCGACGACTATTAGCCCAATCGCCGGCAAGTAGAGCCCGGCAACGACGCCGCGCCAGCGAACCGCGAGCCCCCGGCCTGTGGGGAAGTTTGCGCAGAAGTGCAGGAACACCGGCGCCAACAGCGCTGCAGCCCCGTTGTCGAGCAGGCTCACCAGTGAATCGAGCCGCCCGAGCTCGGCCGTAGGTTTGTAAAAGTAGACGGCAAAAGATATCAGCGACCACGCGAAGAAATGATAGGTCAGGACCGCGCGACCTTGTTTGAACAACACGAACAGCCCGATTGCGAGGTACACGAGCCCGATGAATGCCAGATAGAGATCGCGTTCGGGATGTTGAGGCCGCGTGGCTACTCTGAACGGAACGTCGTAGACCGGCCTTTCGACGCCGTAGATGCCCTGGAGCAACTGGTACGGATGCTCAACAACGTAACGCGCCTCGCCACCAACGCCAAGCTTTTCCAGGTACAAGTACAGAGTGCCGACGTGATCTACCTGCTCGTACTTTCCCTGATAGTAGAATGCCCGGACGAAGTCGCCCTTCTTGATGATGGAGGCGAGCGGCGACTCGGGATCGACTGACCGCGCCTGGATTCCGTTCTCCGTCTCGATCCACTCGATGCCATCGTGCGGAACGGGGTTAGGTCTGAGCCGGTCGCGAAGGTTTAGCACGCCGACCACGACGAGCACGGCCGTCACCGCCAGGATGGCGAAGAGCTTTGCCTTGCTTGCCAGATCTTTCATAACCTAACACCATGCCGAATAACGCGGGAGGCTAGAACTTATGATTTATCAGCAACTTCCATTCCTGCTCGCCCTCCCCTATTCACAGGTCGAAACGCGAAGCACTGACGCCGATTCCATTTGCCGATGTCCCAACGTGGGTCCAAATTTATGGACGCCATCCAATTCTTCGGAAATCAATGAGGAATAGCTTCGAGAAATAGGGAACCTCCTGTCCGCCGGAGTGAAGGTCCAGAATTCGGAGAAAACTAGAACCGGAACGAAACGCCGACGCGAATCAAGCGATGGAAGCGACTGGCAACCAGTTCCTGCCTGTCATCGGCTACCGAGGCCTGCTGATCGAGCAGGTTTCGCAAGTCGATCAGGGCTTGCCATTGGCCTGGCAGATTCCCGATGTTGGGCAGGTCCTGGGTCAACGAGACGCTCAGGTTCGGATCGTAGGTAGCGATCTGCCCCTGGAACGGATCGATGGCAAAAACTGCCTGACCCGGCGCCAGCCTGACCACCGTTGAGACGCGGGTTCCCGTGCTGACGAAGTTGGCGTCAATCTTGGCAGCAAAGATATGAAAAAGTTCGTTGGAGAATAAGTTCGCCGGTTCGGACACGCCGTGAGCGCCGAAACGCTGCCCTTCCCCGAACGCATAGCCGACCGAGCCTTCGATGACTTTGCTGACGCGCCTGTGATAGACGACTCTCAGGCCGCGCGTCCGTCCCCGTTGCTCTTCAGACCTGAACATTGCGTCGGCAACGTCGCCTTGGGCAGGTATAGCAAGAAGGCCTATCCCGTGACCGGACACCGTGTCGAAGAACGCCATCAATTCGACCGAAGACCTCTCCGAGAGGATCTGTTCCCCGCCAAACTGCAACCGGTAACTTCGGTCCACCATTGGCTGCCGGCTCGACGTAACAGCAACCGGTTTCTGGTCGGAGAAGAATATCTCTCCCGATTCGAGGTCCACTTTCGACTGCTGGTCGGTCGAGGCTCCTGGTGTCATCCCGGCAAACAAGCGCGTGCGCGCGCCGGCGTCAAACGCGACGCCGAGTCTCGGCAGCACGCTCGTTCCAGTCGCCCCTTCAGTGAAGCGAGCGAACTCGAGGCCGTACACAATCAACACCGGCCCCGATACCTGCCACGTATCGGTGGCCGACACTGAGACCTGTCCGAGTCGTGGAATAGCGCTGCGGCGAGAGAAGGTGAAGCGCCCGTAGCCGAGCGCGACCCCAACGTGATGCCGGTCGCCTACGGCTCCGCTGGTCAGAACTTCGAGTCTCTGCGGAGCGCCTGGCCCGTAGCCGGCCTGGCCGCTGACGACCAGATTGGCCTTCCTTGCGATCTGCTCAGAGATTGCGAAATTCGCACCGACGAATGAGCTGCCGCTGATGCCGGCCGAAGTCGAAGTCTGGCTGTAGGCGTGAATGAACCCGTGCAGTTCAGGCGAACGGTCGGTTAGCGCGACCGTCGAATCTTCCGTTGAGCTGGCAGCGGGATCCTTGGACTTGTCGTACTGGAAGATTGTCGGTCGTGCGCCGCGAGTAGCAAACTTCGGATCGGGGTTAAGCGCCGCTTCCTCGGCTAGTGTGCCGGTGCGGCGCAGCAGAATCGAGTCAAAAATCGTGACCTTGTCGGGCTTCACGTCGGCGGGAAGCTGAACCGGATTGAACCCCTGAGCCTCGGCCTTCACCAGGTAGCGGCCGGGAATGATTCCGGCGGCGACAAACCTGCCCTCGCTGTCCGTGCTGGCGCGCTTAATCACCTTCTCAGACTTTGGCTGCTCACCCTCCCGGACCACCGCCACCGCAGCTCCCGCCAGAGGGTTACCCTGACTGTCCTTCACGACGCCACGGATCGATCCCATGCTGGAGGCATGACCCTCACGCGCGACTGAGACCGCAATTGCGCCGAGGGCTAGTATGGAGAAGAACCTCAACCAATACTTCATGTACTTCATGCGTCACCTCGTTACTAGAGAGCCAGGCAGTCACTGTTTGGGAAGGCCCATTCTATCACCCATGCCGGTCGTGTCAAGCAAGCCCGATTCGCGCGATTCGCGCAACCATAGGGCCAGACATCTGAAAGCCTGTCCTCTATGGCTCACGCGGGACTTATCCTCCTCGCTTAGTTCCGCGAAGGTCCGGTCGAGCGCTTCGTAGTGGAAGAGAGGGTCGAAACCAAAGCCACCAACCCCGCTAGGTTCGGTGAGAATCCTGCCGGTCACGCTACCCGCGAACACCCGCTCGCCGCCTTCCCACGCGATTGCGGCAGCACAGACGAACCTCGCGTCTCGTCTTCCAGTTGGCACATGCTCCATCTCGCGAAGCAGCTTCTGGATGCGGTCGCGGTCGGTTGCTCCCGCGCCTGCGTACCGCGCCGAGTGTACTCCGGGTCGATCGTCGAGGGCCGAAACCTCAAGGCCGGAGTCGTCGGCAATCGTAATCAACCCGGTCCGAGCATGAAAATGCCGCGCTTTCAGCAACGCGTTCTCGGAATAACTCTCGCCAATCTCAATCCCGGTTGTTTGAGCGTCTGATGCCAACCCCATCATGTCTATTCCGTATTCTCCAAGGATGCGACGGACCTCCTGGACTTTACCGTTGTTAGCGCTGGCGAGCAGGAGAGTCACCCGCTGAGTATAGCACTGGAAGCCCGGACGGTCCGTTCGGCATGTGAACACGCGGCGGCGTGGTTCTTGCACCGTGGTTTGCACCAACAGGCCGACTCGACGGTCACCCGTGACTCAGTGTAGCCGCGCGTAAATGTTTCCGGCACATATGTATTTTTTACACGCAGGGATGTTCTGTTGGTTGACGAGAAGAATTGAGGAGCTTTGAAGTTCGCCGAATTCCGTGGGGACCATAACCAACATGAGTGCCGGGCACGGTGTGGCATGTCGATTGCACCCAACTCGATGGGGCAAGAGATACGGGTGATGCAAAACATCACTTCCTGTGTTCTCGATTCTCGGTTACTGTGGTGAGGACGGTAACCGGAAGTAAGGCGACGCAGTCTTCCCACGCTGCGTCGCCTATTTTTCCCCTCCAACGCGACCGCGAACGTAAATAATCCCGCTGGACTCAGCACGTATGGGCTATCTTGGCCGGGGTTTCGGTCAGTTGACAGTTCTTCCAGGGCGCGCCTATATTTTCAGCCTTCTGGTAGAGCCCGCCCATGCTTGACGAATACAGAGACCAATACGTCGAGTTCAACGCGTCGTGGATGCGGGAACACTACCTCCACTTGTCGGGCCAGAAGAGCGAACTCGAGTTGGCTGACATCTATGATCGGCACAGCGGACTATTCACAGAAGCCTCCATAGCGGGGCTCAGGCAGCATCTTGCGGCGCTCCCGCAGCACTACGAGGCCGACCGCGTTGCGGTGGGGCGGCTCCTGCTATTCGCCATCGAACACTTCGAGGAAAGCGCCGCGAAGGAGCTAACGGAATCCTTAAGCCGGTACGAAGGCGAAGCGGCTACCGAGTGGCGGGGACAAAAACTCACGTTCCAGGATTGCGCGGTAGCGGTTCGGACCCAACACGACCGCGATGCGCGCCGAGTTATCCACCAGCGGCGGGAGGACATGATCGAGGCCTCGAACGAGATGCGGGCCGCCCGGACCTCGAGCGTGCACGGGACGGCGCGGAAACTCGGTTTCTCGAGTTACATCGCTCTCTACGAACAGATGCGAAAGATCGACTACGCGGCGCTGGCCCACGCCGCGTCCTCGGTGATCTCGAGAACCGAGCCCGTCTACACCCGCCGCCTTAGCGAAGCCCTGAAGCGCGATCTCGGCATCCCCATCGAGAAAGCCGAGCGGTCCGATGCCCTCTTCCTCCTCCACATGGCCGGCTACGACGACCGCTTTCCGGGAACTGAGTTGCTCAGGACCTACGAAGCCACGATGGCGGGCCTGGGCATTCGGGCAGGCGAGCAACGGAACATCTTGATCGATTCAGAGCCGCGCCCCCGAAAAAGCTCGCGGGCATTCTGCGTGCCGATATCGATCCCCGACGACGTCCGGCTCGTGCTCCGCGCCATGGGGGGCCAGACCGATTATCAAGCTCTGCTCCACGAAGCCGGCCACGCGCAGCATTACGGGTGGACCTCACCCGACCTGAAGCCGGAGTTCAAATACACGGGAGACTACGCGCTGACGGAGACCTACGCCTTCCTGTTCAACCACTTGATCACCGAGCGCGAATGGCTGGCCGAGTCGCTCGGGTTTCGCGACAGCGAGTCGTTCATTCTCTCCGCCACTCTCGCACGCCTTCTTACCCTAAGACGCTACGTTGCCAAACTCACCTACGAATGCGAGCTGCACAAGGGAGGCGACATATCGCAGGTGAGAGAGAGCTACGGGGAACTGCAAACGGAGGCAACTGGATTTCGGACCAGTTCCGCCGAGTTCCTCTTTGACATCGACGATGGCTTCTACTCGGCCAACTACTTGCGGGCTTGGGCTCTTGAGGTCGCCTTCGCGGATTATCTGCGCACTCGGTTCGGCAAGTCCTGGTGGCGCTCTCGCAGGGCCGGCGGGTTCCTGAAGGAACTGTGGGAAACCGGCGAACGCTTCACCGCGGATGAAATCGCGGCGCAACTCGGACTGGGCCCAATCTCGTTCGACGCGCTCAGCGACGAGTTCAATCGGGCGCTGAACTAGTTCACGGTCGCGGTTCCCGAACAACCTCAGGATCTTCCGAGTGTCGGGCTCTGGCACCCGAGACCGGCGTCTTGTATCGTTAAGTTCGGCTCCAATGACGACAATAACCGTCAAACTCGGCAAGCGCAGTTACCCCATTAGGATAGAAGCTGGATTGATCGACTCGGTCGGTGACTCACTGCGCTCCGCGATCGGCGAGGGATCCCAACAAGCTGTGATCGTGACCAACCCGACCGTCGACTCCCACTACGGCGCCAGAGTTACCCGATCACTCAACCGAGCCGGATTCCGCACAAGCCGGTTTCTGATCCCCGACGGAGAAAAGCACAAGACCCTTCGCACCGCCGAATCGCTGTACACGTTCCTGATCGAGCGGCGAGCCGAGCGCTCCGATATCCTGGTTGCGCTAGGCGGAGGTGTCGTGGGTGATACCGCGGGGTTCGTGGCCGCCACTTTTCTCCGAGGACTCCGGTTTGTTCAAGTTCCCACCACGCTGCTTGCGCAGATCGATAGTTCGGTCGGCGGAAAGACCGGCGTCAATCATCAACTCGGCAAAAACCTCATCGGCGTATTCCATCAGCCCTCACTCGTCGTCATCGACCCCGAGACCCTCCAAACCCTCGCCACTCGAGAATTCCGATCCGGGCTCTATGAGGCGATCAAGTACGGAGTGATTCGGGATCGCCGGCTGTTCGCGCGAGTAGCGGCGCGTGCGGACCGGCTGAAGGACCTCGACGCGGCCGAACTGACTTATTTGATCGCTCGCTCGTGCCGGATCAAAGCGGAGATTGTCGCGCGCGACGAGCGCGAGCGAGGCCTGCGCCGCATCCTGAATTTTGGCCACACGGTTGGGCACGCTCTGGAAGCCGTGACACACTATCGCCGCTTTCTTCACGGAGAGGCAGTCGCATATGGCATGCGTGCGGCGTCTCGAATGGCCGAACATCTCGGACTGTTGTTCGAGGAAGAGCGAGCGTCGATCGACGAGGCAATCGCAAGGGTTGCACTCCTGCCCCGCGCAATTAATCTTGCCGTCGGTGATATAATGTCCGCGATGACGCACGACAAGAAGGCAGAAGGCGGCCGCGTTGCATTTGTTCTGCCCGAGAGCATTGGCCGTGTGGTGGTCAGATCGGATGTTCCCTTGCCAGTAGTCCGCAAGGCTATTCGAGACTGCCTATCGCGGCGAGATTAGTCGAGCGGTCGGAAAGCCCCTTTCGCCTCACAGGTACTCAAAGAGCACAAGATTCGGAGTAGAGGGACATGCAAAAGGATGCGTATAGCCGGTTGAAGTTGGAAGAGCGCGGCGCCGTCAAGATTCAAGTCGTACTCACATTCCTGGCGTTGGCCATCGTGGCCTTCGTGGTCATCAGAGTTGCTCCAGTCTACTTCGACGAACGCCAAGTCATTTACCGGGTCGAGGAGGTTGCCAACAAGGCTACCGTGAGGAACTCCAAGGAGAAGGAAATAACCACGGAAATCGAGAGAATCAGGCAGGAGTTCAGCCTCCCCGAAGGTGCGATAAAGCTCACCTCGCGTGAGGAGAACCGAACGCGGCTGGTCGTGAACTACAGTGTCACCATTGACTTTCTCGTCACCACCTATAGCTGGCAAGTCGACCGCGCCATCGAAGGCAAGGGGTTTTGATAAGGCTGATCCGGTCCTCTCCCTAAATCACGACAGCCCGGGAATGCCCCAAGTGAGGCCAACCGCGACCCCGAAGCGCGACGCGCCCGTTGACGAGTATCCGCGCGCGCTCCTATGATCTTGCCAGCAGTTACCAGCAGTTAGAAGGAGCGCCTTAGTGCCGCGAAACAAGCCGACTGCGATCTCGCTGTTTATTCTCATCGTCCTCGTGTTCTCACCGCTCAGCGCGGTCAGTTCGCAGAGCGGGAGGAGCCGTCCGAGAGTCCCAACTCGCATCCCCGAAGCGCCACCCGAGCCGGTTAAGGTCCCGGAGGCCGCCGGCGTCGTGAGGCAGGAACAGATTCGAAACGTCTCACGCTTTGTGCTGCGCAACGGCATCACCGTCATCATCAGCGAGCAGCACGCTACCCCGCTAGCGGCTGCTGTGGCCTATTTCAAGGCGGGACGAATGGACGAGACAGAACTGACTCTTGGCGCCGCCGAGCTGCTCGCGCGCGCTTCGGCGGCGGCCAAGGCAAGGGACCTCGCCGCGTTGGGGGCAAGCGGCGGCGCTTACGCGGCCGCCGATCACTCGGCATTCTATCTGACCGTTGCCCCGGAACGGCTTAAGGATGCGCTTTCAGTTCAAGCGCAGATGATCCGGAGCTTGCCGTTGTCGAGCGACGACTCCCAGGGCGGATCATCGTTCGATGAGACGACAGACCGCGAGGGGCAGGCGGGCAAACACCTGGAGATGCTCAAGAGTGTCGCCTTCACGCGGCGAGGGACCGGCAAATTGCAGAACACCGACACACCGTCGGTCCCGCGTGAGCATCTCCTGGAGTTCTCTCGCATGCACTACAGGCCGGAGAAGTTGATCCTGAGTGTGTGCGGCGCGGTCTCGACGTTCCATGCTCTTGTCGAGATTCAGCGTCTGTATGCGGGATTCGCGCCCCCGGCGGCGGAGCCTCAGCCACCAAAGGACCAGACCGCGAATCGAGCGACTCCAGCGAAGTCTCCCGCTTCAGGCGACGCCGGGCCCGCTCAGCAGACACGGCCGGCCGCCGCGCAGAAACCGCCTCTCGTGGAACCCGCTGCGACCACGCGGCTCCCCGAGCCCGAGCAAACCAAACTGCGATACGCCGCCGATCGTGGTGACATCGAGCAGTCAGTAGTGACCGTCGGATTCCGCGTCCCGGGATTGAACTCAAAATCGTGGCCCGCAATCGAGGTGCTCTCCGCGCTTGCCGGGCGGGGGCGAGCGTCCCGGTTGGCGAGAGCGTTGCTGGACGAGCAAGCGGTCGTCTCGGCGGTTCAGTCCGACTACGTCGCGCTCGCCGATGCTGGGCTGCTGACGATTCAAATGAAGCCCGCGTTCGACCCGAGTGCGGGCACGCTGATGGATAAAGCTGAGTCGGCGCTGTTCAGGGAGATTGATCGACTGCGCCGAGTAGTCCCCTCTGAGGCGGAACTTGCGCGGGCTAAATCCGTCCTCGAGGGGCGTTTCATTGATCGCGTCGAGAGCTACTGCGATCGCGCCCTTCTGCTTGCCCATGCTGAAGCGATGCCAAGCGGACTTCGCGCCGCGCTTGATTACAGAAGGCTGATTCGCGAGGTCCGCGCCGAAGATGTCCAGCGGGCTGCTTCCGCGTACCTGACGCTCGCGGGCGCGTCGGTGCACGAGTTCGAACCCGTCTCTGCGCCGCCTCGCACGTTCGACTCCGAGCGGTTTGCGGCGACCGTGCTGGCATGGGCTCCCGGATTCGCAGAAGCCGTCAGTCCAAAAGAGGTGATCTCACCAGACCCGCGGAATGCTCCGCCCGTCATCGCGCAAGGCGTAGAGCGCCCGGCCGACGAACTCGCGGCCCTGGAGTCGATTGAACCGCTTCCGATCAGGGACTTCTCAACGCTCAACGGCCCGCGAGCCTTCGTGCGCGAGGACCACTCCGAGCCGAAGGTGACGATCGCGTTGCTGTTTCCAGGCGGACGCATCGCCGAAGACGAAACCAGAAGCGGGATCACGGAATTCATGCTGCGCGCGATGCTGCGGGGCACGCCGCGCCGGCCGTCGAACGAAGTCTCATTCGAGTTGGAACAGTTGGGCGCCGACGTCGAGATCATCGCCGAGCCCGATTTCTTTGGCCTCGTTGCGGAGGTGCTCTCCCGCAACGCGGACCGCGCGCTGAAGATTATGCGCGACCTGATCGAGGACCCTGCATTCAGAGATTCCGACCTCGCACGCGCGCGCGCCGAGCAGACTGCCGTGATTCGAGAGAGCCTCGGGTCCGGCGCCGCGCGTTCACGCGAGCTGTTGTTTCAAGCGCTGTTTGCCGGGCATCCTTATTCGCTTCCGCCTCACGGCCGGCAGGAAGTCGTCTCCAAACTCACCGGCGATCAGGTCCGCGAATGGCACGAAGGAGCAATTAAGCGACGCGTTCCGGTGGCGATCATTGTTGGCGACACCGAGGGATCGGCGTTGGTGTCCGGCACGGTGGCCGACGGATTCAAGCGGCGCGAAACTGATCCCCCGGCTCGTTACCCTGCCGCGGCGGCGACCAAACCAACCGACAGAGCCGAGCAGTACAAGCGTCCGCAGTCGGTGCTTTCAATTGGCTTCCCAGGCCCAAGGGGCGGCAGTGATGAAGCGCTTGCTCTCGGGCTGATCGAGTCGGCGATGAACGTACTGCTCGGCGAGCTTGGGAGCAAGCAGGGCTCGTTCTATGTCGCGCGATCAAGCAGCGAGTCGTTCTTGGCTGGGGGCGCGTTTCGTGTCGACATCGTGACTTCACCCGAGAACGAACAGCGCGTGCGCACCGCGGTAGTGGCCGAGATCGAGAGGCTCGCCAAGAACGGTCT
>Ga0209640_10001862_pt1 | contig 18194 bp, 21 predicted proteins | sample RifCSP10_1_FD_184018 | JGI IMG/M metagenome (GOLD analysis project Ga0209640, IMG submission 184018) | Soil microbial communities from Rifle, Colorado - Rifle CSP2_sed 10_1 (SPAdes) (version 2) | ecosystem: Environmental > Terrestrial > Deep subsurface > Rock core/Sediment | place: Rifle... | reverse complement strand
GATCGCCGGTGTCAGCATCGACCTGATCGTGCGCGGCATCTGCGCTCTCAGACCGGGGATACCGCTGGTATCGCAGAACATCCGTGTGCGCTCGATAATCGGCCGATTTCTCGAGCATTCCCGTGTGTACTATTTCCTCAATGGTGGCGCGGAAGAACTCTACTGCGCCAGCGCGGACTGGATGGAACGCAACTTCTTCCGCCGCGTGGAAGTGGCCTTCCCGATCGAGCGGCGCAAGCATCGCGAGCGCATCCTGCGCGACCTGGATGTCTATCTGCGCGACAACATGCAGGCCTGGGAGCTGCGCGCTGACGGCAGTTACGCGCGGGTGCCGACCGATGGCGCAGCGCCGCTGAGCGCCCAACAGCAGCTGCTGCAGGAATACGCCGCGCCGGGCCAGCTCAATGGGTGAAGTCGAAGACGCGTAAGCGGAAGTCGATCGCCTTCCAGTAGTCCACTTCCAGCTGCAGATCGGCGATCGTCAGCGCGTGGTCCTTGAGCCAGCCGCGCGGAAACTCGATCGTCAGCGCGCGGCCGCGGGGCAGCAGCCGGATCGGTGGAAGCTGGACCGAGCTCCGTCCGCGGTGCATGAGGACCGCGAGCCTCAGCACCAGAATCAGCAGCTCGGCCTTCTTGTCCCACGGCGAGATCAGCTCCTCGCAGGTCGTGAGCAGGATCTTGCGCCGGTGGCCTCCCACCAGACAGGCGAGCAACTGCTGCTCCTCGCGCGGAAAACCCGGCATGTCGGCGTGCTCGAGCAGGTAGGCGCCGTGCTTCTGATAGTGCGAGTGGGATACGTCGAGACCGATCTCGTGCAAGCGCGCAGCCCAACCGATGGCGAGCTCGGCCAGTGGCTCCGTGATCCCCCAGGGCGCGGCCATCTGCTTGAGGAAATCGAGCGCCGTCGCCTCGACTCTTGCGGCCTGATCCTGATCGACGTGATAGCGCTGTTCCATGGCCCGCACGGTACGCGAGCGCGCGTCCTCCGCAGTGAACCGACCGACCATGTCGTAGAGCAAGCCTTCACGCAGCGCGCCGTCCGCAACGCGCAGGTGTTCGATCTCGAGGGCCTCGAACAGCTCCGCCAGGATCGCGAGCCCGCCTGGAAATACGGGCGCGCGCTCCGCGGTCACCTCGGGGAGCCGAATCTCGCTGATGTGGCCGGCTTCGATGATCTCGAGAATCAGGCGTTCGAGCCCCTCCGCGGTGATGGTCGTCGCGGACGGGTTGAAGTGACGGATGATCTCGGCGATCACGCGGATCGTGCCCGAGCTGCCGACGGCGTGGTCCCAGCCCTGCGAGCGGAACGCGGCCTGGACGGGCTCGAGTTCGAGCCGCGCGGCCGTGCGCGCATGCCGCAGGCGCTTGTCGGAGATCTTGCCGTCGCGGAAATGCTCGAGGCTCAGGCTGACGCAGCCGATGTAGAGGCTCTCGAGCCGGAGCGGATTGAACCCTTCACCGATGATCAATTCCGTGCTGCCGCCACCGATGTCGACCACCAGCCGCTTGCCGGGATCGTTCGGCATGGTGTTGGCGACGCCCAGGTAGATGAGGCGCGCCTCCTCGATGCCGGAAATGATTTCGATGGGGTGGCCGAGCGCTTCACGCGCACGTTCGAGGAAGGTTTGCTTGCGGTGAGCCTTGCGCAGGGTGTTGGTACCCACGACGCGCACGCTTTCGGCCTTCATGTCGCGCAACCGCTGGCCGAAGCGCTCCAGGCATGCGAGGGCGCGCGACGAAACCGCCTTGTCGAGCCGCCCGTGCGCATCCAGTCCCTCCGCGAGACGCACCATCTCCCGCAGTCGGTCGAGGATCACCAGCTGGCCGTGCGAGTAACGCGCGACCACCATGTGGAAGCTGTTCGATCCAAGATCGACAGCCGCCATGACGTCGGGGACTTTGGCTTGTGATCTGCTCAGGTGTCAGACCGAGAACGACGAACCGCAACCGCAGGTGGTCGCGGCTTGCGGATTGCGGATCACGAACTGTGCGCCCTGGATGTCCTCGCGGTAGTCGATCTCCGCGCCCATCAGGTACTGGAAGCTCATCGGATCGACGATCAATTTCACGCCCCGGTTCTCGACGCAGGTGTCGCCGTCCTCGATGTTCTCATCGAAGGTGAAGCCGTACTGGAAGCCCGAACACCCGCCGCCCTGCACGAACACGCGCAGTTTCAGGTTGGGGTTGGCCTCGCCACGGATCAGCTCGCCCACCTTGACGGCGGCAGCGTCGGTGAAGACAAGCGCCGCGGGTGCGGCTTCGGCGGGCGTTGTGCGAATTTCGGTCATTACGTCGAATCCACTGTTTCAGGCCGGCAACCAGTCTAGCGATGGCGTGACGCAAGGGTCAAAAGCCCTTCCTCATGCGTTGGCGCCGTGCGGAAGCGGATCATGCTCCGTTTGGGTCGCGTCGTCGACCTCATGAACGAGCTTGCCGTTGATTGAGGCCCCCATTGCCATTTCGATCACACCGTAATGAACATTGCCATTGATGCGCGCCTTGGCACCCAGTTCGACCCGCTCGCGCGCGTGGATGTCACCCGTAACGGTACCGTTCAGCACCACGTGAGGCGCGTGCACCGATCCCTCGATGGCACCGTGCTCGCTCACGCTCAGGACCGAAGTCGTTCCGGCCTCGGCGCGCACATTGCCCGTCACCTGGCCATCGAGGTGGCACCCACCGCTGAACGTCACGTCGCCCTTGATTCGGGTCGTGCGGCCAATGAGTGTGTCGATCGTGCGCTGGACGGATTCGCCGGGCGGCTTGCGTTTGAACATCGAGTCGAACTCCTGCGGAAATTGAGACGTCAGGTCGGCTGAACATTCCAGTCAAAGGACTGGTTGAAGGGCGCGCCACTTCGACCGGAAGCGCGCACCTCGACGCTCACGCGGGCGGGAGCGAAGCCATCCGGCAGAACGACCTCCTGATCGAGGTCCTGGACGTAGCGGAACGAGAACGGCAACTGATCGCGTCCGTCGGCAGTGAGGCGCGCGAGATTGTACGTCACCGCTTTGCCGCGTTCGCTGCCCTGAACCGTGAGCGCGACCGTTCCCGAGACAATGTTGTCGGGCCGCACCGCCTGCACCAGCACCATCCGCAGGTGAAAGCGGTCCGGCGCACTTCCCGCCCGGACCTGGAAACGCTGCACCTTGATGCCAGGGGCGCCGATCGTCGAGCCGACGATGCCACGATAGAAGGCGAGATCCTGGCTCTGGCGGGCGACTTGTGCCTGCAGTTCGGCGACACTGCGTCCGAGCTCGGTGGTTTCCTGTTGGTGACTCATGTGACCGGTCTCGAGCTCCGCCATCTTGGCGCGTAGTTCCGCATTGGTCTTCTCCAGACGCTCGATCTCGACCTCGAGCTCGCGGTGCCGTTGTCCGACGGTGAGGCGATCATAGCCACCGTCGAAACGGCCGAACTCGTAGGTGAGATACAAGCTGAGCGGCACCAGTGCCATTCCGGCGATCCAGAAGAATCGGCGCAACCACGGGCGGTGTGCGCGGATGACCAGATTGGTCGCTTCGACGGGCATTTCGCAGTGAGAGCCTCCAAATGAGGCCGCTAGATTACTCCAGCCGTCGAGTGGGTGCGCATGACGCAGGTCGCGTCATCGGTGGAATCGAATGTCAGCGTCGCTGCGTGGCGACGCCTGCACGCAGATTGAGCTGCTCGGGCCACCCTTCCGGATACGGGGGCAGCCCCTGCGGAAAGGCCAGGGCGCCGAGCTCGTGCAAGGCGCGGGCGTATACGCGCCGCTTGAAGTAGATGACCTCCTGCACGGGCGTCCAGTACTGCACCCATCGCCAGCGCTCGAATTCGGGCTGCGAGGTCGAATCGAATCGAAACCGATCTTCCGACGAGCGGAATCGCAGCAGGAACCAGCGCTGCTTCTGTCCGATGCAGACCGGTTGCGAGTTGCGCCGCACGTACTGGGGCGGCAATCGGTAACGCAGCCACGTACGCGTGCTGCCGACCACTTCCACGTCAGCCTGGCCCAGTCCGATCTCCTCGCTGAGTTCGCGATAAAGCGCCTGCTCGAGCGGTTCATCCTGACCGATGCCGCCCTGCGGAAACTGCCAGCCGCGCCCACCCGTGCGTCCGCCGAGAAACAGGTCGCCGCCATCGCGCATCAGGATGATGCCGACATTGGCGCGAAAGCCGTAGGAGTCGATCCAGTCCGTCATGGTGAGTGCCCTTCCGGGTCATTCTTTCACACTCCCGGGCCGCGCCAGAAATCCTCTGGTCCCCTCGACACCCTTACGCCCACCCCAGTACTCTTTCCGCCCCTTCTCATTGCGCCATTTCTCGTGAAGCGTCCGCCAGTTGCATTGTCGTTTGCCTTGCTGATCGCCGCCGCGGTGTTGAGTATTGCCGCCGCAGCATCCATAGGCAGCCTGGCGCTGGATCCGCTTGAGCTGTGGCAGGGACTTTTCAATGCCGACGATTCGCTGGCGCGATCGCTGGTCCTCGACCTGCGCTTGCCCCGCGCACTCTGCGCCTTCGCAACGGGTGCGACACTGGCGCTGGCGGGTGTCCTGATGCAGGTCCTGCTGCGCAATCCATTAGCCGATCCCTACATCCTCGGCGTCTCGGGTGGTGCGTCGGTGGCGGCACTGGCGGCGATGCTCGCGGGCCTGGGCGGCCTGTGGATCGATGCGGGAGCGGCGACCGGCGCCCTGGGCGCAACCTTGCTGGTATTTGCACTCGCTCACGGTGAGGGCGGCTGGACGCCGACACGATTGTTGCTCATAGGGGTCGTGGTCGCGGCGGGCTGCGGCGCAATCGTGAGCCTCATGCTCGCCCTCGGCAGCGAAAGCCAATTGCGCGGCATGGTGTTCTGGCTGATGGGCGATTTCTCGACCAGCACGTCACCGCGGCGCGTGATCGGCGTTCTGGTGCCCGTACTGTTGCTCGCGATGTTGTTTTCGCGTTCACTCAATCTGCTGGCGCGCGGCGAGATCGAGGCGCGCGCGCTTGGATTACCGCTGGGTCGCGTGCGTGTGAGCGTGTTTGTCGCGAGCGCCGTGCTCACCGCTGCGGCTGTCACGACCGCGGGCAGCATCGGTTTTGTGGGCCTCGTGACGCCACACCTCGTCCGAATGATGCTGGGCAGCGATCACCGCGTCGTGGTGCCGGCGGCGGCGATTCTGGGTGGCGTGCTGCTCGTGCTGGCGGATCTTCTGGCGCGGACCGTCATTGCGCCACGCCAGCTCCCGGTGGGTGCTCTCACGGCACTCATCGGCGTGCCGCTGTTTCTGGCCCTGATGCGCCGTCAACGATTCATCGGGTGAGCCGCGCCACCGGCTTGGGCCGCCGCTTCGACGCGACCGCGGCCGCGCGCTTTGGCGCGATAGAGCGCGGCATCCGCCTCCGCCAGCAACCCATCCGCCACTGCCTTGAGGTCGCGCTCGCCTCTGCCGGGATTCACCGCTGCAACGCCGATCGAAATGGACAAGGGGTGTGTGTGCCCCGTACCCACGTCGACCGGATTGCAACAGACGATCTGCCGGATGCGCTCGGCCAGCTGCGCAGCCTCGGCGGCGCTGGTCTCCGGCAGCAGGATCGCAAACTCATCGCCGCCGAAACGAGCCGCGGTGTCGCTGCCGCGAATCTGCCCGTCAATGCGTTGGGCCAGCTCGCGCAGCACATGATCGCCTGCCAGATGACCGAAAGCATCGTTGATCTGCTTGAAGTGATCGAGATCGATCATGAGACAGGCGACGGGTGTGCCGTGACGCTGCGCGCGCGCCAATTCCTCCTTGATGCGGGTGTGCAGGTAGCGCCGGTTGTGCCACCCCGTAAGAAAGTCGGTCATGCCGCTGCGCAAGAGCCGGGCGCGATTGACCGCGTTCTCCAGGCAGACCGCGGCGATGATTCCCAGGTGGGCGAGGAAGTCGGTGGCGTGATGCCGCGTGAATCGCTTCGGATCGAGCGAGCCGAAGTTGAGCGTGCCGGTGAGCCGATCCTGCCGGGGCAGCGGAATCAACGCCACGCTCTTGAGCGGACGCCCGCCGGGAAACACCAGCTGGTGATCCGAGCCCACATAGGGCCCGAGCCAGGGACGCTGCAGGTTGGCAAACGGCGGCGCCATGCCGGCGAGGCTTTCGACGAACATCACGCCGGGAAAGTCCTCGAGCCGCTGGCCGCCGCCGATCAGGAGATGGCGAATCTCGTGCTGCGGATCGAGCAACACGAGCGTCACCGCGTCGAGGGCATAGGAGTCACCCAGCCCATGAACGAGGACTCCGAGCAGCGCCGCCAGCGACTCGGCCTTGAGAAGATCGAGCTCCCGCTCCTGAGTCTTGCGCAGGATGACCTCGTTCTTGGCGGCCTCGTCGGTGAGTATCCGTAGCTGTGCCTTGAGCTCGCGCAGCTCTTCCTCTGCCGCCCGGCGGGTCCCCGCCGGTGTCGCAGAGCGGACAGTCTCCTTGCGCGCCATACGATCTCCTTATCCTTCCCGCACTAGTCGTTCGTACGCGCCGCAGTACGGCCGTCGAGATACGCCTTGCCGCGTGTCATGAGGTTTGCGAATGCGGATTCATCGTGCTCCGCGACGATACGGCGCAGTCGCGTCACCGCCTCATCGAGAGCCCGCAACGACTCGTCACCGTAAGCATTCAGGCTCTGGATCTCGAAATAGAGCGCCGGACTTTCGGCGGCGACCTTGCTGGCGACGTCGAGCTGCGCATCGAAGGTCGTGCTCGAAAGCTTCGCGAGGTGCGGAGCCGCCTCGCCGCTCTCCGAGAGCGCGGTAAAGAAGGCGATGTTGAGCGCATGTGACAGGCCGAGCACGAAGGCGATCAACCGGTCGTGCTGCTCCAGTGACATCACGACCTGCTCCGCCATCGTATGGGCGAACAGCTCACGCGCCTGCACGAGCGCCTGGGCGTCACCCAGGTCGATGAAGATCACGTGGCGACCCGAGAGCATGTCCGTGTCGGGCCCGAACATCGGATGAATCGAAGTCACGCGGCAGCCAGCTGTTGCCAGGGCTTCCAGCCCGCCACGCAGCGGCGTCTTGAGCGAGCCGATGTCGAAAATCAAGCCGCGCGGCCGCCGCGCCGCCAGTTCCGCAAGCGTCGTCGCGGTGGTGCCCAGCGGCGTGGCAAGGACGATAAGGTCCTCTTCGAGCGCACTGTCCTGCCAGCGCGCGCGGTGCGGGAAGCCCTCCACGCCTCCCGCGGGGTCGGCGACTTCGACCGCAAATCCCTGCGAGGCCAGGTAGTCGACGAACCAGCGCCCCATCCTCCCCCGACCGCCGATGACGAGCGCGCGTTTGCCGCTGCCATGGCGTTGCGCAGCGACGCGAGCGTGCTCCTGGGTTGCAAGCGAATCGTGAATCAGCGGCCGCAGCAGTGATTCAGCGAGGGCGGGTGAGATTCCAAGGTCGGCCGCGTACGCGCGGGCACGCGTCAATACTTCGCGTTCGCGGCCAAAATCGCGCGTCGGCAGGCCGCTCTCGCGCTTGACGCGCGCGATCTCGGTGCTGAGCGCCTGGCGGCGTGCCGCAAGCTCGAGCAGCTCGCGGTCGAGGGCGTTGAGCTGCTCGCGCAGCGTCTCCAGATTCATTTGCAGTCGGGTGCGAAGGATGACTGCAAACGTTTTACCGGCGCCTCAGCTCCCGGGCAAGCCTTGAGCGCCGGACAGGCTTCCTGGGTCGTCCTCGTCGGCGCCGTGCAGGGTGAGAGTTACCCCATTGGCGCTACCAGAGCGGAAACGTCAGGATCAGCGTGCCGTCGATGCCGCTGCGCCGGTAGCGCGGTGGGTAATAGCCATTACCATAGTAGTTGCCGTAATAGCTGCCGTAGTAGCGGCTATCCCAGTAGCCGTCTCGATAACCATGCGAATAGCGGTGCCCGGGCGGCATCCAGTAGCGGTTCGGACGCGCGTGGATGTAGCGGCGATCGTCCCAACGCCGGTCGTCCCAGCGTCGATCTTCCCAGCGTCGATCGCGGCGCTCGGAGCGGTCATGATGACGATCGCTGCGCGAGTAATGATCCCGGTCCCGGTCGCGGTAATCACGATCGTCGGCACCGGCGTTCACAGAGAAAAGCGTAGTGGCGGCAGCCAGTGCGGCAAGGAAATTGAGTCGCTTCATGGCGTCTCCCTCCAGTTTCGAGGTGAGACGACTCTAGGCCCGGCCGACTGAACAACCGCTGAATCCGCCGTTCATCTAAGGTTTTCGCGGCCGTTCCTGTTCGCCAAGGAATTCGAGCACGAGTTTGTTGAAGGTTTGCCACTGATCCCAATGACTCGCATGGCGGCTATCCTTGATCACCCGCAGTCTCGCATTGCGCATTCTCGAGACGTACTGCTCTTTGTCGCTGACGGGCGTGTAGTCGAACTCCGCGGAGATGACCAGCGTCGGTATGCGGATCTCCCCCAGCCGGCGTTCGACCGTCCAGCCCTTGAGTGCATGCACCGCGGCGACATACGCATCGCGGTCGTTGCTGCTTCCGCGCGCCAGCAGTCGCGCCCGCAGCTCGCTTTGTTCGGCCTTGGGAAAGAGACGCTTCACGACGTGATGGCTCATGGCACGCATGCCAAAGACGTGCGGCACCAGGATGCGTGTCCAGGCCATCAGCCGTCGCCGCCAGGAGTGCAGCTCGAAGCTGGGCGAGCTGTTGACGATGATCAGGGTCTTGAACCGCCGGGGCTGATCGAGCGCCATCTGGAAAGCAACGGCGCCACCCATCGAGAGGCCCAGCAGGTGGCAGCGTTTCACCGCGAGAACGTCGAGCAATGCCAGCATGTCCGCGGAAAACTGTGCGATCGAGTACGGACCGCTCGGCTTGGCGCTGCGACCAAAACCGCGCAGATCGGGCGTGATCACCCGGTAATGACGCGAGAATTCCGGGACCTGGTGCTCCCAATCCTGGCTGCTGGCGCCAAGACCGTGGAGCAGCACCAGCGACTCGCCCGCGCCATGGACGTCATAGAAGATCTCGACACCATTGACGACGGCTGTGGGCATGTGAAAAAGGGGACAGATCTATTCTTGCATGCTGACCGCAAAAAATGGATCTGTCCCCTTTTTCGTTCTGGCGGCCGTGCAAGCCGGCACGCTAGTATCTCCTGTGCCATGCCGACGAGCCGCCCGCTGCTCCCCGATCGATTGCCGGCCGATCCGATGCCGATCGCGGCCGCCTGGCTCGCCGAAGCCTGGCAGCAGCGCGTACAACCCAATCCCGATGCCATGGTCCTCGCCACCGTGGATGGGCAGGGACGGCCGTCCGCACGTGTGGTGTTGTGCAAGGAGATCATCGCCGATCCCGGCTACCTGGTCTTTTATACCAACTACAACTCACGCAAGGGGCGTGAAATCGCCACCAGTCGGCGCGGCGCCACCGTGATGTATTGGGATGGGATGCAGCGGCAGCTGCGCATCGAGGGCCCGATCGTCAAGGCACTGTCGGGCGAAAACGATGCGTACTTTGCGTCACGCGATTGGCAGCGCCGGGTGGGCGCATGGGCGAGCCAGCAGAGCGAACCGATCGAATCACGTGCCCGCTTGCTCGAGGCCGTGCGCCAGGCGGCAGCGCGCTTCGGCACTCCGGATGCGCTTGAACCCGCCAAGCCTGGCGATGACGTCGCTCGAGACTTCCCCGTACCGCGACCACCGCATTGGGGCGGCTACCGGCTGTGGGCGGATTCGGTGGAGCTCTGGGTCGAAGGTGAATACCGGATCCACGATCGCGCCCGGTGGACGCGCGCGCTGACGCCGGTTTCGGTGCACGACTTCCGGGTCGGCAGCTGGACAGCGACTCGACTGCAACCATGACGGGACTCATCGACGCGCGCTCGATCACTTGTCCGCATTGCTGGGAGACGATCGAGCTCGTCATCGATCTGTCCGCGTCGACGCAGAGCTATGTCGAGGACTGCAGTGTCTGCTGTCGGCCGATTGCGATCACCGTGACGGCAGCAGACGGCGAGATCCTCGAGCTCGACGCGGAGTCGGCGGAATAGTCGACGATGTTCCGCGCGATTCGCCTCACAATCCTGATCGGCTTGCTCGTATTCGTCGCCGCCGGCGCATATCTCTCCCGCGCACGCTCGACGGATTGGGATGCATCACTGTGGATTGCCATTCATCCCATCAACGGGGACAGCAGCGAGGCCACCGCGCGCTATATCGAGGCGCTCTCGAACGAGAGCTTTGCGGCAATCGAGGCGTTCATGTCCCGCGAGGCCGGACACTACGAGCTGCCGTTGTCGGAGCCAGTGCGCGTTGAGTTGTACGACGACGTCGCGGAAGCGCCGCCCCGGCTCGACCGTGATGGCAGCGCCTTGAGCCGCGCATTCTGGAGCCTGCGACTTCGGTATTGGGCGTGGCACGCCGGCAGCGATGGCGGCCGCCCGCCGCCTGACATTCGCATGTTCGTCCTTTACCACGACCCGGCCCTGACGTCTTCAGTGCCGCATTCGCTCGGACTGCAGAAAGGTCTCCTGGGAGTCGTCTACGCCTACGCCGATCCCGAGATGACGGCATCCAACAACATCGTCATCGCGCACGAGTTCCTGCACACCGTCGGGGCCAGCGACAAGTACGACGCGGGCGACGATCGGCCGTCTTACCCGGACGGGTTTGCCGAACCCGAACAGCAACCCCTCTACCCGCAAGAGCGGACCGAAGTCATGGCGGGGCGGCGCATGGTGAGCGAGCAGGTGTGGGAAATGCCGGCGAGCCTTAAGGACGTCGTGATCGGCGAGAAGACCGCGACCGAGATCAACTGGATCAGGCCGCAGTAAGGGCGCTCCGTGTCAGACGCCTCGAGCAGCTTGCCCACCCTCGAAACCAGAGACCTCGATGTCGAGATCGCGGCGCGCCGGCTCGTCGAGGGCTTGAGCTTCAAGATCAGCCCTGGGGAATTTCTCGCCGTTCTCGGCGAGAACGGGGTCGGCAAGACTCTCACGATGCATACGCTCGCGGGCCTGCGCGCGCCGGGCGCGGGCAGCATTCTCCTTAAGGGCCGCGAGCTTGCGACCTGGCCACGGCGCGAGCTTGCAGGTGTACTCGGCCTGCTGGCGCAATCGAGCGAGGATCCGTTTCCCTCGACCGTGCTCGAGACCGCCCTGATCGGTCGTCATCCGCATATCGAATTCTGGCGTTGGGAAAGCGACCGCGATCTCGGCATTGCGCGCGGCGCGCTCGCCGATGTCGATCTCACCGACCGCGAGGGTCGCTCGGTCGAAACCTTATCGGGGGGAGAACGCCGGAGGCTCGCCATCGCCACGGTGCTGACACAGGACCCCGTGCTCTACCTGCTCGATGAACCCACCAATCACCTCGATCCGCATCACCAGCTCGAGGTCCTGAAGCTCTTTCGTGCGCGCGCCGATCAGGGCCGCACGGTGATCGCGAGCCTGCACGACGCCACCCTCGCCGCGCGTTTCGCAGATCAGGTGCTGCTGCTGTACGGCGACGGCACGTGGACCTACGGCCCAAGCGCAGCAGTGCTGGATGCCCCGCATCTCACGCGTCTCTACCACACCGCGATCCACGAGCTCGACTTCCGCGGCAGGCGCGTATTCGTCAGCGAGTAGGCACAGTCGGCTTAACCAACGGTGCCGGACACGGCCGGCCGCTAGCCGAGCGCTTCCAGAAGTGGCGCGTGCAGCCGGCCGTTGGTGGCCAGCACGCTGGTGGTCTCGAGCGTCACCGAATTCCCCTCGAGATCCGTGAAGCGTCCGCCCGCCTCTTCGACGATCGCCGCCAGCGCCGCGATATCGAGAATGTTGACGTCGGTCTCGATCACGGCATCGATTTTCCCCGCCGCCAACAGGTGGTAGTGCAGGAAATCCCCATAGCCACGGATGCGATTGAGCCGGCCGATGAGTGCACCGAAACGGCTCCAGCGCGGCCCGAGCGCCAAAGTCTTGAGATTTCCCGTCGACAGCGCGGCGTCTTCGATTCGATCGATGCTGCTCACGGTCACGCGCTTGCCATCGAGCCACGCACCCTGTCCTTTCTCCGCGTAGGCGAGTTCGCCGTACTCGCAGGCACTCGATACGCCAACGACCAGCTCGCCGCGTCTCATAAGTGCGATCTGCGTGGAGAACATCGGGTATTCGCGCACGAACGCCTTGGTGCCGTCGATTGGATCCACGAGCCACAGATACTCGGCGTCGCGATCGTGCTCGCCGGTCTCTTCGCCGTAAAACCCATGATCAGGAAATCGCGCCTCGAGCACGGCGCGGATCGCCTTCTCGGCCTCGACGTCGGCAATCGTGACTGGAGACTTGTCGGCCTTTTCGCGCAGCTGGATGTTGCCGCGGTAGAGCCGCTCAATGACCTGGGTCGCCGCTTCCGCCGCCTCGAGAGCAGTGGTCAGGAATTCCGATCTCATCGCAAGTGGTCAGCGGCGATCCGCGCCGCACGCGGCTTTGATGCACAATTGCTGCCGCCAGGTGTCAGGGCAGCTTGACGACTTCGCCTTGCAGAGCCACTCCGCCCATCAACGCACCGGCTCCACATTCGTATTCGGTCTCACTCGACAGATCGGCGCCGCGATAGACGCTCTTGATCTTCACCACCGCGTTGCCACCGAGCTGTCGAGCGCGTTCCTGCAACCCGAGCACCGCGGACAGGAATACCCATTCGCAGCCTTCCTTGTCCGACTTGTTGAAGAAGTTGGTCTTCTTGTTGGTGGTGTAGGTGCCAAAGCTCTGCGCCGGCTTGGGATGCTCCTGCGAGCCGAAAAACAGCTTGATGTTCGCGTCCGCCTGCTGCTTGAAAGCCGCCGTTTCCATGGCATCCTTGATCGGCAGCTTGAGCCGGGTGTCACGCGCGTACGCGGCCCCGACCACCAGTACGACTCCTGCCGTCACTGCCACCAATGCCTGCATGCGCATGATCGATCTCCCTGTTGAGTCGCAAGACAATCCCGCGCGTGTCTACGCCACGCGCCGGAACAATAGTGAAGTGTTGATGCCACCGAATGCAAAATTGTTCTTGAGCGCGAACTCGCAGTCGAAGCGGCGGCCGTCGCGCTGGATGTAGTCGAGCTCGCCGCAGCGGGTATCGACATTCTCGAGGTTGAGCGTCGGGGCGAACCAACCCGAATTCAGCATCTCGATCGTCCACCAGCTCTCGATGGCGCCACACGCGCCCAGCGTATGGCCGACGTGCCCCTTGAACGAGCTCACGGGAACGTGCGGTCCGAACAGCCGGGCGGTGGCTCGCGTCTCCGCGATGTCGCCGTGCTCCGTCGCTGTGGCATGTGCGTTCACGTACCCGACCGCCTCCGGCGGGACACCCGCATCCTCGAGCGCCAGTTCCATCGCCCGCTGCATCGTAGTGGCGTTGGGATGCGTGAGGTGATCACCGTCCGCGTTGCTGCCGAATCCGACGATCTCCGCGTGGATCGTCGCGCCACGCGCGGTCGCGTGATCGAAATCCTCGAGCACCAGGGTGCCCGCACCCTCGCCGATCACCAGCCCGTCCCGGTCACGATCGAACGGTCGCGGAGTGGTCTTGGGCCTGTCGTTGCGCGTGCTGGTCGCGAATAGCGTGTCGAATACCGCGGCCTCGCTCACGCAAAGCTCCTCGGCACCGCCAGCCACCATCATCAGTTGCTTCCCGTACTTGATGGATTCGTAGGCGTAGCCGATCGAGTGGCTGCCGGAGGTGCACGCGCTCGACGCCGGGATTACGCGACCCTTGAGACCAAAGTACACGCTGATGTTCGCTGCCGTGGTGTGCGGCATCATCCTCAGGTAAGTGGTGGCATTGATGTTGCCCATGCCGCCGCTCGACAGCATGTCACCAAAATCGCGCACCGCATCGGTGCTGCCCGTCGATGAGCCGTATGCCACGCCCATGCGGCCATCGCGAATGGATTCATCCTCGAGGAGCCCGGCGCGGGCGAGTGCCATCTCGGTTGCACAGGTCGCAAGCAGTGACACGCGCCCCATCGATCGCGTGACCTTGCGAGTAAAGTGCGGTGGCGGCGTGAAGTCGCACACCGGACCACCCAGGCGCGTGTTGAGGTCCGCATAGCGCGCCCATTCGGGCATGCGCTCGATCCCGCTCGAATTGGCGCGCAGGCTGCGCTCGACCTCGGGCCAGCTCTTCCCGAGCGAGGTAATGCCCGCCATGCCGGTGATCGCGACGCGCCGTCCATTGGAGCTCATCAGCACAACCCGCCGTTCACACCGATGACCTGGCGCGTGATGTAGGCCGCAGGCTCGGACATCAGAAAGCTGACCACGGCCGCGACCTCGTCAGGCTCGCCGAGTCGTTGCGCCGGAATCATCTTGAGAACTTCCTCGATCGGTGCCGTGGCAGTCATCGCGGTCCGAATCAGGCCGGGTGCCACGCAATTGACGGTTATCGCACGGCTCGCCAGCTCCACGGCGAGCGCCTTGGTCGCGCCGATTATACCGGCCTTGGCCGCGCTGTAGTTGACCTGGCCGCGGTTGCCGATCAGTCCCGAAACAGAAGACAGCGTGACGATGCGTCCTGGCTTGCGGCGACGGATCATCGGCATTACCAGCGGTTGCAGGACGTTGTAAAAGCCGTCGAGGTTGGTCCGCAGCACGCTGTCCCAGTCCTCGGCCGTGAGAGCTGGAAACGCGCCGTCGCGAGCGATGCCGGCATTGCAGACGACGCCGTAGTACGCCCCGTGCGCTTCGACATCTGCGATCAGGGCCGCCTGGGCGGCCGCGCGATCGGCGGTGTCGAATTGGAGCAGCCTCGTCTGCACCCCTGCGGCGCGCACGTCAGTCGCAACCTGCTCGGCGGACGATCTGTCGCTGCGGCAATGAATCACGATGTTGTAGCCATCGCGCGCCAGGCGCCGGGCGATGGCGGCGCCGATGCCGCGGCTCGATCCGGTGACCAGCACCCACTCAGCCATGAGCAGCCGACCTCAGAAACTTGTCGATGTCTTCCGGCATGTACCCCTTGACCTGCCCCTGGGCGAGCAGAGTTTCCTGCTCGCGGATCGTGCACTCGAACACGCCGAGTCCCGTGGCATCGCGCAACGCAAGCGTCGCGCGCACGTTCAACTTCGCCCCGACCCGAAAATACGGCGCCCGTGCCTCGAATTTGCGCGCACCGAGAAGCAACCCGATGCGCGGTCCCAATCCCTGAGCTCGCAGCTCGAGGGCCGAGAACACCGAAATGGCCTGCGCCATCAGCTCGATGCCGACCCAGGCGGGCATGCCGCGTGGATCCTCAACCAGCGGATGATTCTGCGTCACGCGGGTACTCACCTCAACATGGCTCGGGCCGAAGTCGTGCACGCGTTCGATCAACAGCATCTCGTGCCGTTGCAACAGCAGCTTCTCGATCGGGATGCGCGCGAGGTCGCTCAGAGACATCTCGATGCCGGCGGCGCCCACGTCATTCCAGGCTCTGCGAGTCGACGGTGATGGCATAGCCACCGTCGAAATTGACCAGCCATGTTCGGCCGGTCCACGGGTCGGCCGTGGTGTAATGCACCTCGGCAACGAGCCTGCCATCGCGCAACAGGCGCCGGGTGCGCTCATCCGGCTCCGTGAGGCGCCAGCGGGAACCCTCGAATGCGCGTTCGAGTGCCTGTCGCGGCCAGAGCGCGAGCTGCAGATCGTTGAGCAGCCGTCCGGGCTCGAGCGCAGCGGGTACTTCGTGGCTCGCTTGTGCATCCATCTGGTGACCGTCGTAGCTCACCGTGAACATTCGGGGCCCCGCGGGGACGAGCCCAATGACCGTGATGCGATCCGCGGTCACGCTGACGGCGAAGTCGAGGCTGATCTCCTGATCGGCATACGCGGCGCGCAAGCGCTGATTCGCGGCGCGGGTCGTGCCGAGCGATGACGGCGGAAGTAGTTGCCAGGTTGGCGATGTCGGCGACGTACGCCGAACAGCCTGGGAGGTCGCGCAGGAGGCCATGAGGCTGAACATCAGGATGAGGACGGCCTTACTCATCCCGGCAGAGCCTCGCCAGCGCGTTCAGCCGCCGACCGGCTTGCGTTCCTGTATACGGATTCGCCGCATCCCAGGCGTAGCCGGCGAGCACCGAGCAGATATGCCGGCGAATGGGCTCGTCCTGGCGCGGATGGAAGATGACGTCCTGGAGAGACCCGTCATACCAGCCGCGCACGAAAGCGCGAAACGTCTCAACGCCGTATTTCAACGGTGCATCGAATTCGGCAACCCAATCAACGCTTTCGCCGCGCAACTGCCGATCGAGCGTCCGGGTGGCGAGGCTCGCCGACTGCATCGCGATAGTCACGCCGGATGAGAACACGGGGTCCAGAAACTCTGCGGCGTTGCCGAGCAGCGCAAAGCCCCGGCCGTGCAGCGCGCTGACGTTGGCCGCGTAGCCGACGATCTCGCCGACCTGCGCGACGGGCTTCGCCTGCACCAACAACGCGGCAAGCGAGGGTTCCTGGTTCACGATCTGCCACAGCCGTTCGCTGGTGCTGCCCTCGAAGCGCTGATGGAACTCTCGCGTGGCGACGACGCCGAGGGAGCTGCGGCCATTGGAGAATGGAATGAGCCAGTACCAGACGTCGCGGTGCTCGGGGTGGATGCTCACCCGGATCTTCTGGCGATCGAAGGCGCCGGCGGCGACGTGGTCCTCGATGTGCGTAAAGAGCGCCGCCCGCACCGGAAAGTCCGATGCGCGTTCCAGGTTCAGCAGCCGGGCCAGCGTCCTGCCAAATCCGCTGGCATCGAGCACGAAGCGCGCATGATGACTGGCTCGCTCGCCGGCGGCATTGCGGCTGTGCACGCACGGCAGATCGCCCGAGAAATCGACGCCAGTGATCTCGACCTCGTAGCGCACCTCCGCTCCCTGACGAGCGGCATCGTCCGCGAGGACCTTGTCGAAATCGGCGCGCGGCACCTGGAACGTGTACCCGTAGCCCGCCGTGCTCTTCTCGGCAAAGTTGTATTCAGAGCAATGATCATTGTAGACGAACGCAGCGCCGTTCTTGAACTGAAAGCCCCTGGCTAGCACGGCCTCGAGCATGCCGGCCTCCTCGATGAAGTGCATGCTGTTCGCCAGCAGGCTCTCGCCGATCGAGAAGCGCGGAAATTTCTGCCGTTCGAGAACCAGCACTTCGTAACCGCGGCGCGCGAGCAATGCTCCCGCCATCGCGCCGGCAGGTCCTGCACCGATGATCAGAACGTCAGCCATGGCCGCCTCCCGCACTCGCCGCATCAGGTCGCCCACGCCGCCACGCATCCGCGCCGACTGCGATCAGCCAGCAGCACGCAATGCCGATGAGCAGCGTGAGCCCGATCGAACTGATGAGCGGCGTAGCGCTGAACGCAAGCAGGCCGAAGGATAGCATCGTGGTCGCTGCGGAGAGCGACACCGCCAGGAGCGCACTGGCTCGTTCGGCGCGCGCCTCGCGCAGGAAGATCGCGTAGTCGACACCCAGCGCGAGCAGCAACAACAGTCCCAGCACGGCGAACAGATTCACCGCCAGGCCGAGAATGCCAGCGAATCCGAGAGTCAGCGCGCTGGCACCCAAGGGTGCGGCGATCAGCCAACCGGCGTCACGCCCGCCATAGCGCCATGCCAATGCAGCGAAGATCAGCGCATACGCCAGCAGCAGCCATCCCGAGACGGCGATTCGATAGCGCGCCAGCACGGCGGAGATCTCACCGACGCGATCGACATAGCGCACGCCCGATGAGGGCCGCGCGAGACTCTGTACCGCATCGACGTCGTGGACGCCGGCGAGGGTCACGACCGTCGCCTGCTGTCCGCCGACGTTCCCGAGCCACAAGTCGCGGTACGGCGCGGAGACCGGATTCGCCAGCCACTCGTCCGGTGCAAGCGGTGTACGCGAATCCACGGAAGCCGCGAGCTCGCGTGCGATGGCGGCCGGCTCGAAGCCCAGCTCGCGCATGAGGCGCGGCAGTGCGCCGTCGATCGCGTAGACCTTGCGCTCCAGCAGTGTCCGTATGGCCTCCTGTCGCCGATAGGATGGCAACGAACTGCTGACCGCCAGGAACGAGTCGACTGCTCCGCGCTTCCTGAGCATGCGGAGTCCCGCGGTCAAATCCTCCTCGGCCTGCAGCACGGCTTGCGCGTCGCTGCCGCTCACGAGGAAAAAGCGGCTTTCACCCGCGGTGCCGAGCAGATTGCCGACTCGTCGTTCGATGCTCGCCAGCTCCGGCGACGTCATCTGCAGGCTGCGAATATCGTCGTGAACCCGCACCCGCGCGAGCCCAAGACCGAGAAATCCCAGCA
>Ga0209640_10001860_pt1 | contig 18205 bp, 17 predicted proteins | sample RifCSP10_1_FD_184018 | JGI IMG/M metagenome (GOLD analysis project Ga0209640, IMG submission 184018) | Soil microbial communities from Rifle, Colorado - Rifle CSP2_sed 10_1 (SPAdes) (version 2) | ecosystem: Environmental > Terrestrial > Deep subsurface > Rock core/Sediment | place: Rifle... | reverse complement strand
GAGGGAAGAGACCGCCCGGTTCATGGGCACGATTCGCGGCAACGGCGTTTGGCCGGGCGGTCTCTCCCGGAGGGAGAGGGGGAAGTTGGAAGTACGCACTATTTAGCGGTCTGCTCAGTAACTCGTTCGCGCGCCGCCTGTTCGCACCCACTCCCGACACATCGAACACAAACGGTCGCGGGAAACGCGCTGCCGCGCCGGTTTAACCCGCGCGCAAGTGACGTTACAGGATTCGATTAAACCAAAGCAGCGACAGCGAGGCCGACGCCAACGCTAGGAACGCAGCGATCGCGGCGAAGAATACGGTGATCTCGGTGTTCTTGCGTTCTAACACCAAGCGCGTGTTCAGCGTCTGATATACCTTCGTCAATTCGGCCGCGGTGCCGGCGTTGAAATATTCGGCGCGGGTCATCTCGGCGATGCGCTTGAGCGTGTCCTCATCGAGACGCACGCGCATGGTCCAACCCTCGAAGTGAATGATCTCGCCGTTGGTGGTACCGATACCGACGGTGTACACGCGCACCCCGCGCGCCGCCGCCATCTTCGCCGCCTCGATCGGGTCGATGCCCATGGTCGATTGCCCGTCGGTGAGCAGAATAATGGCGTTGGAAGCGGAGGAACCGGGTTCGACCGGCGTGAAATCCGTATTTTTCACCGCGCTCGGATCGAACGGAACCATGCGATCGACGCTACGTTCCTCCCGTGCCGACGTTACGTTTATGCCGGCGTCCGGAAACAGTGTCGCCAACGACATGAGAATGCCGCTACCGATCGCGGTGGCGCGCTGCACCTGCAGGCGATTAACCGCGGCAATGACATCCTCGCGATTGTCGGTGAGCGCCTGTACCACCGCCGCGGTACCGGCGAACGACACGATGCCAAGGCGCGTGCTGCGCGGCTGCTCGCTAACGAAAGCCTTGGCCGCCTCTTGCGCCGCCTGCATGCGCGTCGGCTTCACGTCCGTGGCGCTCATGCTGCCCGACACATCAATCGCCAGCACCACGGTTTGCCGCTCCGCTGGCAAGGTGACGACGGCGGTTGGCCGCGCCAGCGCCACGAGCAACGCCACCATAGCGAGCAAAAACAAAAACGGCGGAACGTGACGGCGCAGGCGCTGCCCCGAGCCCATCGCCTCCTTGACGATGTTCAAGCTGGCGTAACGCAGCGCCGCTTTGCGCCCGCGCCGCAGCAACAGCAGGTAGGCGGCGACCAGCAACGGTATCGTGAGTAGCAGCCACAACATATGCGGCCAGATAAACATCACGCCATTCCGTGCATGTGTGCCGGCGGACTACCGCCCGCGCTCAGTCGCCGACGCTGCTTACGCAAATCGGCGAATCGCAAAACCGCGTCGACCAAATCGTCGTCGGTGCGCAGCTCCAGCGCATCGACCCCGGCTTGGCGCAAGGCCGTGCGCAGCTCCGCTTCGCGCCGCGTCGCGACACTCGCGAAGCGCCGGCGAAAGCGGCGGTCGTGGGTATCGACGAACACGTGCTCGCCGGTTTCGCTGTCTTGGATCGTAACCATCCCGAGGTCCGGCATCTCCATCTCGAGCGGATCGTACAATCGCACCGCAATAACTTCATGGTGTTGCGCGAGCTGCATCAGCGGCTTGTCCCACCCGGGGTTGCTGATGAAATCCGACACGAGAAAAACCAGCGAGCGTCGGCGCATGATCGGGTAGGCGGTTTTCAAAAGATCCGTGAGGTCGGTGGCACCGGATGGCGCCGGCGGTCGCGACTGCATCGCGTGCAAGACACGCAGCACGTGGCGCCGACCGCTGCGCGCCGGGATCACGGTATCGACGCGGTCGCCGTACAGCATCGCGCCGACGCGATTGCCATGGCGCGCCAGGAGTCGCGCTAACACCGCGACGAACTCCGTTGCCACCGTAAGCTTCTTCACGTGCGCGCCGAAGTCGACCGACGCACTTAAGTCCAACAAGAACCACGCAATCACTTCGCGATCTTCGGTGTACTCGCGCACGTACGGCGTTTGCAATCGCGCGGTCACGTTCCAATCGATGTAGCGCACGTCGTCGTGATATTGGTATTCGCGCAAGTCCGCGAAATCGAGCCCGAAGCCGCGAAACAAAGTGCGGTAGTCGCCTTGCAACAACCCATCGAGACGGCGGATCACCGTCCATTCGAGTCGCCTTAAGACGTGATCAAGATCGAGCGCCGACGGCGACATGGGATTCGAGCGGCTTCTCGGGCGCGGCGATGCGTTGCATCACTTGCTGAATGATTTGATCCGCGGTCTTGCCGTCCGCCAGCGCCTCGTAGGTCAACACCAAGCGATGGCGGAACACGTCCGGAACCATATCGATGACATCCTCCGGCAGCACATACTTGCGCCCGCGCAAATAGGCGAGCGCACGCGCGCCCTCGATCAGATGTATCGACGCGCGTGGGCTCGCGCCGAAGGAAAGGTAGCGCGCTAGGTCGCCCATGCCGAAGCGCGCCGGATCGCGCGTCGCACCGGCGAGGCGCACCGCGTATTGAATCAAGGACGGGTCGACATAGCCACTCGCGCATTCGCGCTGCAAGATGCGCAGTTGCTCGGTGGTGGCAACGGCGGCGACGTCCTGCGGCGTGCCGGTGACCCGATCGACGATGACGAACTCTTCTTCCTCCGTTGGATAGCCGACCAGCACCTTCAACATGAAGCGATCGACCTGCGCCTCCGGTAGCGGATAGGTACCGTCGGTCTCGATCGGATTCTGCGTCGCCATCACGATAAACGGCTCGGGCACCAGATGGGTTTCGCCGGCGATCGTTACCTGATGCTCCTGCATCACTTCGAGCAGCGCGCTTTGCACCTTCGCCGGCGCCCGATTTATTTCGTCGGCGAGCAGAAGGTTGGCGAACACCGGTCCGAGCGCGGTCGCGAAGTCACCGGTTTTCTGGTTGTAGATGCGCGTACCGACCAAATCCGCCGGCACCAGATCCGGCGTGAACTGAATGCGACGGAAAGTGCCGCGTATGGTTTTCGCAAGCGTCTTGACGGTGAGGGTCTTGGCCAGCCCCGGCACGCCTTCCACCAACAAGTGGCCGTGCGCCAGAATCGCTACCATCACCCGTTCCAGAAAGTGATCCTGACCGACGACGACCTTCTTCACTTCGTACAGGATTCGTTCCATTAAGGAAGACGTTTCGCCGCGTTCGATTTCCCGATTGCCCATAAGTCCTCGCGTTAAAAAGGCGTCGTGCCGGCCACTGACGCCGCGTTCTCGATCGGCACCGCAAATCCGATACCGACAAAAACGTTGCTGTTGCTGGGATTAAGAATACTCGAGACGATTCCAACCACCTCGCCGCCGGCGGTTACCAACGGCCCGCCGGAACTTCCGGGATTAACCGCGGCGTCGAATTGGATCAAACCTTCAATCATATGATCGCCCGAAATCGAGCGGTGTTGGCGGCGCAGCCCGGAGATCACGCCCGCGGATACCGAGGGGCCGATACCGAACGGAAAGCCGACGGCGATCACCTGATCGCCCGGAACCAAATCTTGCGTCGAGCGCATGGTCGCCGCGACTAAATTGTCCGGCAGCGATGTTGCCCACAGCACCGCGATATCGCGCTCCGGTTGCCGCACGACAATAGTTGCCTCGGACTCGGTGCCGTCGTCGAATACGACGCTTACACGGTCGGCGGACGCGACCACGTGCAAACTCGTGAGGATAATTCCCTTATCGATAATGACGACGCCGCTGCCGATGCTGGTTTCCGGCACGTCGCCCGTGGCATTGGCATAATTGAAGCCGCGCACGCGCACGACCGACGGTTTGATCGCGGCATAGGCGCGCGCCGCCGGCGACGGCAAATTCGCGGTCTTTAGGATTTGCGCTACCGTCGCACCCACTTCCGCTTGCGTCAGGTAACGCGGCGAGGGCACGAGCGCAACATTCATGATTAGCCAACTCGACAAAGCGACAAGCATGACCGCGCCCGTCGCCAACCAGGCAATGCGATAGCGTCGATAGCGCGCGTGCCACCCTGGCGATTCCGATTTCGAGGACTGTGCGGATAGCGATGCGGGCGACGCATCGGGATCAGCGTGCCGAGTGTCGACACGCTTGCTCACGCGCCGCTCGCCGGACTGGCCGACCTTTGCTTGCCGACTGGAGCTACTGTAAAGCGTTACCCGTTTCATAGGCCGCCCCTACTGAACCCGCTACCGCCGTTTTGATCCTTCGCTAACCTAACACGGGCGCACCGCGGGACAAACATTTCGCAAAAATACTCGCGCTAAGGTCGCTGGTACTTCGCGTGCATCAACGAACTATCGCTTTCAGAAAATTCCGAACCGCTGTTACGTCACTACCGAAGATGCCGAATACACGGAAAGGATCTACGACGGCAAGTTCCCGCGCAGCCGCTGCGGTGGATCGCAACTTCGATCGGAGTCGATCATATTCAAAGATAGTACCGCCGACGGTTGCCGGCCAGTCGCGAATTCGCCAGCAGCGGCGCCACTTCCAGCAACGGCGGCGCCGCGGGCGAGGGATTGTTAGTGGTGCAAAATCTTCGACAAGAATTGTTGTGCCCGCTCCGAGCGCGGCGTGCCAAAGAACGCTTCGGTCGCGGCGTCTTCGACGATGCGCCCTTGGTCCATGAACACCACGCGGTGCGCAACGTTACGGGCGAAGCCCATTTCGTGCGTTACCACCATCATGGTCATGCCCTCGCGCGCGAGACCGACCATCACGTCCAGTACTTCGTTGATCATCTCCGGATCGAGCGCCGAGGTCGGCTCGTCGAACAACATGCAAATCGGATCCATGCACAACGCCCGCGCGATGGCGACGCGCTGTTGCTGGCCGCCGGAAAGTTCGCCGGGGAATTTGTCGGCGTGCGCGGTCAAGTCGACGCGCTCGAGCAGCGTCAACGCCTTAGCGCGCGCCGCGTCCGCGCTGCGCCCAAGCACTTTGGTCTGCGCGATTGTAAGATTGGCGGTAACGGTCATGTGCGGAAACAGCTCGAAGTTTTGGAACACCATGCCAAGTCGCGCGCGCAGTGTCGGCAATTTGGTTTTCGAATCGCCGACGGAAACGCCGTCCACCACGATTTCGCCCCGCTGAAACGGCTCGAGGCCATTGACGCACTTAATGAGCGTGGATTTGCCTGATCCGGACGGACCGCAAACCACGATGACCTCGCCCTGGCGCACGTCGGTCGTGCAATCGTCGAGCACGCGAAAGTCGCCGTAATACTTGCTGACGTTGCGTATGGAGATCACGGTGTCATCCGTTGTTGCAAGCGCCTAACGGCATAAGAGGCGCCATAACACAACACGAAGTAGACCGCGCCGGCAAAGAGCAGCAGCTCGACGATACGTCCGTCGCGATCGCCGACTTTGTACGCGGCTCCGAAAAAATCCGCGAGCGCGCTGACGTATACCAGCGACGTGTCCTGAAACAGGATGATCGCCTGCGTCAGCAGCAGCGGCACCATGTTACGAAATGCCTGCGGCAAGACAACGAGCCGCATCGATTGGCCGTAGGTCATGCCGAGCGCGGCGGCGGCGGCGAGCTGTCCTTTCGACACGCTTTGAATGCCGGCGCGGATGATCTCGGAGTAATACGCCGCTTCGAATAGGGCGAAACCGACCATGGCGGAAATGAGCCGTGTATCCGCCGCGCGGCCGAGCCCGAATAGATTTTGCAGAAACTGCGGCACGATCAAGAAGAACCACAGCAGCACCATCACGAGCGGCACCGAGCGGAACAAATTGACGTAGCCGGCGGCAAACCACGAAAGCGGTTTGACGCTCGACAACCGCATCAGCGCGAGCGCCGTGCCCCAAAGAATGCCGACGACAAGCGCGACCGCCGTGATGGCGAACGACACCGTCAGCCCTTGCCACAGAAACGGCAGCGATCGCGGTATCGAACTCCAGTCGAATTCGTACATGGCGATGCCCTATTTTCCCGATCCGATGTATCCGGGAATGTGCGCGCGTTTCTCCACCTGGCGCATCAGCAGCATCACGACTACGTTGATCGCGACGTACAGGAGCGTGATCACGATGAACGATTCGTACGGCTGCGCCGTGTAATCGACGAGCTGCCGCCCCATGGCGGCGAGTTCGAGCAATCCGATCGTCGAGCAAACGGCGGAGTTCTTGAAGATGTTCAGGAACTCGGATGTCAGCGGCGGCACGATGATCCGGTAAGCCATCGGCAGCAGTACGTAGCGGTAGGTTTGCGGCAACGTAAACCCGAGCGCCACCGCCGCCGCCTTCTGGCCGCGCGCCAACGATTCGACGCCGGCGCGCACTTGTTCGGCGACGCGCGCGCTGGTGAAAAAGCCGAGGCACACCATCGCGGCGATGAATTGTTGCGCCACCGGATGGATCTGCTTGAAGCGCTCGCCGCCGGGCACCAGCTCGGGCAGCACGAAGTACCAAATGAAAAGTTGCGCGAGCAGCGGGATATTGCGAAAGACCTCGACATAGCCGGCGGCGATGCCCGCGAACCAGCGATTCGGCGTGGTGCGCAGCACGCCGACCAGCGACCCGAGCAAGAGCGCCATCAGCCAGGCCGACAACGACAACGCCACCGTCACTTGGACGCCGGACCAGATCCACTCGAGATAGGTCGCACCGCCGGACGGCGTCGATTGAAAGAAAACCGCCCAGTTCCAGTGGTAGTTCAAATTACTGCTTCGAACGTCGCGGTGCCACGCGGGCGAGCGCCAATAACGAAGTCACTTCGAATCTGCGTTCATCCGCGTTCATCTGCGGTTCCTGAATTCTTATTGATACGCCTTGTCGTTCGGATTCTGGAACAGCGCCTTCATGTCATCGCTCATCGTAAAATTCAGATTCAGGCCCTTCGGCGGAACCGGCTGGGCAAACCATTTCTCATAGAGCTTCGCGGCTTCGCCGGACGTTTCGAGCTTCGCGATCGTGTCGTCCACGAGCTTCTTAAACGTCGGATCGTCCTTGCGCAGCATGCAGCCGTAGGCTTCGCGCGCCTGCGGCGTACCGACGACAACCCAGTCGTCCAGCCGCTTGGCCTTGGCGCGCTCGCCGTAGAGCAGCGCGTCGTCCATCATGAACGCCACCGCCCGGCCGCCTTCGAGCGTAAGAAACGCCTCGCCGTGATCTTTGGCGCTGATGATGTTCATCTTCATGTCCTTCTCTTCGTTCATCTTGCGCAGCGACCGCTCCGACGTCGTGCCGGCGGTGGTCACCACGTTCTTGCCGGCGAGATCGGGAAAATCCTTGATGCCGGAGTCGGTTTTGGTCAGCATCCGCGTACCGATGATGAAGATCGTGTTCGAGAACGCCACCTGCTGCTGGCGTTCGGTGTTGTTCGTGGTCGAGCCGCATTCAAAGTCGATGGTGCCGTTTTGCACCAGCGGAATACGGTTCTGCGAGGTTATCGGCGTGAGCTTGATTTGTAACGGCGCTTTGAGTTCCGCCTTGATCGCGTCGACTATTTTGAGCGCGATCTCGTGCGAATAGCCCACGACCTGCTGTTTGTCGTCGTAGTAGGAAAACGGTATCGACGATTCGCGATGACCGAGCGAGACGACGCCGCTGTCCTTGATCTTCTTCAACGTGCCGCCGGATTCCTGCGTTTGCGTGCAGGCGGTCAGGATTCCAAGGGTGATGACTATTCCGGTGACAGCTTTAACTAAAACGTGCATGAGGCGCCTCCTGGCGATGTGGTTGTCGGTGGTTCGTTTTACGGGTGGGCGTATTGCACCACGTTCGTACCATGATGGCCACGGCTGCGGCGATGCGCCACCGATTTCGAATTCACGTACGCAACGCACGCCAACGCCTACGACGATGTCTTGAAATGCCGAATGTTGTACCTTAGGCTTACCGTTCCGCTCAAGTAACGTAACCGAAAGTTCATACTGTCAACGCCAATAAAGCGCGTGAGGAATAGCCAATGAAGAATCCACTCGACTCCCTCTGGGGCACCATCATTTCGGGATTGGTGCTGCTGGTCATTTTGTATGTATTTACCGTCAATTTTCTGCGCTAGCAGGCGCTGCATCCAACACGGACAACGCAATACGGGGGCAACATGGAACTGATTATCGATCGATGGCTGCACATCTTGGCCGGTATTACCTGGATCGGCCTACTCTATTACTTCAACGCGGTGCAGGCACCGGCGATGGCAGCCGCTAAGGCCGACGGCACCGCGGCTGGGATCTCCAAGCACATCGCGCCGCGCGCACTACTATGGTTTCGCTGGGCGGCGCTGATCACCTGGCTAACCGGCGCTTATTACCTGGAGCGCTCAGGCATTGGCTTAGGCAACGCGTTTCTGCTGCGCAGCGGCGCGGCGCCGATCGGCATCGGAGCTTGGCTCGGTACTATTATGTTGTTTAACGTCTGGGTGCTGATCTGGCCGAACCAAAAGAAGGTTCTCGGCATCGTCCCGGCGGACGACGCCGCCAAGGCCAAGGGCGCGCGAGTCGCGTTTCTTGCCTCGCGCACCAACACTATGCTGTCGCTGCCGATGCTGTTCTTTATGGTGGCCGGAAGTGCTGCGCACGGTCTGCCGCGAATCCTTTAAACTGACGCGCTGAACGCAGCGCAGTTGAAGCCCGGCCCCGGCCGGGCTTCGTTGTTTCAGGCGTGCTTGCGTTAGTAATGAGAAGGGCTAGAATTTTGCGTTTCCAGAGGATGGCGCCCTGCTACCTAACGCCGCGCTAGCTGCTCGGGCGACTTACGGGCAAATGCTAGTGCCGTTAGGTAGCTGGGTGCCTTTATTCTTTTATATATGACACACCTGATGCAGACATACCAACGCCAGCCAATCGCCTTTGTTCGCGGCGAAGGGGCGTATCTGTGGGACACGCAGGGGAACAAATTCCTCGACGCCGTGGCCGGCGTCGCCGTGTGCGGGCTCGGGCATGCGCACCCCGGCGTCGCCGACGCAATCTGCGACCAAGCGCGAACCTTGGTACACACCTCGAACCTCTACCAGGTCGAATTGCAAGAACGCCTGGCGCAACAACTGTGCCGCGTGGCGAACATGGACAGCGTGTTCTTCGGTAATTCCGGAGCCGAAGCGAATGAAGCCGCGATCAAGCTCGCGCGCCTACACGGTCACAATAAGAAAACACGCAACCCCTCGATCATCGTGACCGAAGGCAGTTTTCACGGACGCACCTTGGCAACGCTTTCGGCCACCGGCAATCGCAAGATCCAGGCTGGATTCGAGCCGCTGGTCAGCGGCTTTAATCGTGTTCCGTTTAACGACGTCGCCGCGGTGCGCCAGGTCGGCGACAACAACCCCGACGTCGCCGCGGTGCTGGTCGAACCGATCCTCGGCGAAGGAGGTATCGTCATTCCCGCGCCGGGTTATCTCAAGGCGCTGCGCGCGCTTTGCACCGAGCGCGGTTGGCTGCTGATGCTCGATGAAATCCAAACCGGCATGTGCCGTACCGGTCGCTGGTTTGCCTACCAACACGAGGACGCGCGTCCGGACGTCATGACGCTCGCGAAGTCGCTCGGCAACGGCGTGCCGATCGGTGCTTGCCTCGCGAGCGGCGCGGCGGCCAGCTTATTCCAACCCGGCAATCATGGCTCGACCTTCGGCGGTACGCCGCTCGCCTGCCGCGCCGCGCTCACCGTCATCGAGAGCCTCGAAGCTGGAAAGCTCGATGCCCGCGCCGCAACACTCGGTCGGCGCCTGCTCGATGGCTTGGCGGCCGCGCTCGATGGCACCGCCGGCGTCGTCCAAATTCGCGGTAAGGGTCTCATGATCGGCATTGAACTCGATCGGCCGTGCGCGGAGGTCAAGTCGCTCGCGCTCGCACGCGGCTTGCTCGTGAATGTCACGGCGGAAAAGGTCGTGCGTTTGCTGCCGCCGCTCGTTATCTCCGACGCCGAGGCCGATCGCATTACCTCGGTCGTTGCCGACAGCATCCGCGCGTTTCTCACAACGTCGTGACCGCGCGTCACTTCTTAACGTTGGCCGCTATGTCGTCGGCCGAATTGAACTCTTTGCTCGAACGCGCGGCGGCGCTGAAGCAACTGCAACATCGCGGCCAGCGGCACGCGCCGTTCGAGGGGAAAGTCATGGCGATGTTGTTCGAGAAATCCTCGACCCGCACGCGTGTGTCGTTCGAGGCCGGTATGGCGCAGCTCGGCGGCGCGAGCATGTTTTTGTCGCCGCGCGATTTGCAGCTCGATCGCGGCGAGCCGGTGGAAGACACGGCGCGCGTCATGTCGCGCATGGTCGACGTTGTCGTCATCCGGGCCAACCGACACGAGACGGTGGAACGCTTCGCGGCCCATTCGATCGTACCGGTTATCAACGCGCTGACCGATCGACACCATCCCTGCCAGTTGCTCGCCGATATTCAGACGTACATCGAGCAGCGCGGCGACATACAGGGACGCACGATCGCCTGGATCGGCGACGGCAATAACGTGTGCCATTCGTGGATGCAGGCGGCGACGCGGCTGGGATTCCGGCTGCGGGTCGCGTCCCCGGAGGGCTACCGGCCGGATGCGGGAATACTCGCGCAGTGCGGCGATACGGTAACGTTACTGACCGACCCCGCCGCCGCGGCGCAAGGTGCGGACGCCGTCGTCACCGATACCTGGGCCAGCATGGGCCAGGAAGACGAAAAAGAATCGCGGCTTCGCGCCTTCGCGCCCTATCGTGTCGATGCCAAGCTGATGGCCTTGGCAAAACCGGACGCGCTCTTCATGCACTGTTTACCCGCCTACCGGGGGCACGAAGTGACCGCCGACGTCATCGACGGCCCGCAGAGCGTCGTCTGGGACGAGGCCGAGAATCGGCTGCATTCGCAAAAAGCCCTCTTGGAGTTCCTGCTACCCCCCTAGGTCGAGCCGACCTCCCGCGCCGTGCGCCCCCGCGTACCGCGGTCTACACTTAAGTAGCCGACCGTGCCGGCCAGCACGACCGATTATGATACCGGCACGTCGGTTTTTACCGCACTGGACGCGACGAACGCAGAGACTTTAATCGTTGTCTTCGATTTCCTCCGCGTCCTTTGCGTCCTCTGTGGTTAACCTATTTGCGCAATGTCGGATTCGCGTTCCGTAGCGGCTACGTCATGATCAAGGTTTTCCGTGGAAACAAAAATACTACGCCTGCTAATCGTTGATCCGTCTCCGGACGACGCCGAACTCACGTTGTCGGCGTTGCGTAAAGGCGGTTACCTGCTGAAGTCGCAGCGCGTGCACGATCTCGCCGGATTGCATGCCGCGGTCGAACAGGGCGGCTGGGACGCCGTGCTGTCGGAAATGTCGTTGTCGCGTTTTAATGTCAACACCATCCTCGACACGCTGCGGCACGCCCGCAGCGAAAGCCCGGTCATCGTCGTGACCCGGGTGGCACCGGATGCCGACATCGCGTCGCTGATGCGCGCCGGTGTGCGCGATGTCATCTTGAAGAACCAAATGGCCCGCCTCTTGCCGGCGCTCGAGCGCGAGCTCGCCGTCGCCGCGGAACGGGCGGAGCATCGCGCCACGGCGCACGCCTTGAAGGAAATTCAGGACAAGCATCGCGCCGTGGTCGATGGCGCGCGCGAGGCCGTCGGCTACATCCACGAAGGCATGCATATCGACGCGAACAAGGCCTACCTCGATCTATTCGGCTACCAAAGCGCCGCCGACCTCGAAGGCGTGCCGGCGATGAATTTGATCGACAAGAACGATCACGCGCGCTTCAAACAGTTCATTCGTAAAACCGAGACACCGTCGGCGGCGCCCACGGAATTTCTCGCCGCGCGCAAGGATGGCACGCGGTTTCACGCCGAGTTCGCCTTCTCGCCGATTACCATGAACGGCGAAGCCTGCACGCAGCTACTGGTAACCGACGTCTCCAAGCGCAAAGCGGTGGAGACGAAACTGCAGTACATGAATCAACACGATCCGCTAACCGGGATCTACAATCGCCCCTACTTCACCCAAGTACTCGACCAAGCGATCAAAGCAGCCGGCACCGGCACGGCGAGCCAAGGTTTGCTGTACATCGACCTTGGGCAGCTACGCCATGGCGACCGGGACCTCGGTCAAGTCGCGCTCGATCGCTTTCTCTTGACGGTGACCCGGGAGTTACGCGAGATCGCCGGCACCAAAGCGCTGCTCGCGCGTTGGGGTGACCGCGAGTTCGCCGCGCTGATTCCCGATGCACGCCCGCTCCAGCTAACCGAACTTGGTGCCAATGCGGAAAAGGTACTGAACAACTTATCGCTAGGCGACGGGTCCGACGCCGACAAGTGCGACTGCCAAGTCGCCACCAAGCACGTCGACGGTCAACACGCAAGCGCACAAGCGCTGATCGCAGCGCTAAAAATATCGGCCGCATCTGCTAACGACATCAAGGTGAAGGCCAGTGTCGCCCTCTCACAACGCCGCGCGCCGGCAACGAGCGCCGGGAAGCCGATGTTGGCCGCGGTCGCAAAACCGGACAGCACCGATTGGCCGCAACGCGTGCGCACGGCAATCGAGCGCGAATCATTTCGTTTAATTTACCAACCGATCGTCAATCTCCACGGGGACGCCGGCGAATACTTCGAAGTGTTGGTGCGCATGATTGGGGACGACGGCAAGCTGATACCGGCGGCGCTGTTCATGCCGCCGGCGGAAGCATCGGGCCAAGCCGTCGGAATTGATCGTTGGGTGGTAAAGCATTCGATCCATGCACTCGCGGAGCTGCATCGGCAAAACCGCGAGGTTACGTTTTTCATCAATCTGTCGGCGGGCGCACTGCGCGATGTCGAACTCATGGTGTCGGCGCAGCAAGTGCTGCATGACACTAAGTTACGCGGCGAGTACGTCATCTTCGAGATCGACGAAACCGCGCTCAGCGCGCACCCGGACGCGACGGCCGCCTTCATGCGCGCCGCCAAGAAGATCGGTTGCAGCTTTTGTATCGACAATTTCGGACGTGTTCTCGGTGCCACGACGCGGCTGCGCGAACCGCCGGTCGAGTATCTGAAACTCGACGGCGCACTGATGCACAATCTCGCCGGCGACGCGGTTGCACAAACATCGCTCAAGGCCGTGATCGAAGTGGCCAAGGCCATGGGCAAGAAAACCATCGCGAAGAGCGTCGAATCGGCCGAGGCATTGTCGGTGCTGTGGACCTACGGCGTCGACTATGTGCAGGGCCACTACTTCCAAGAAGCCGACGCCGATCTCAGCTACGAATTCTCCGACGAGACCACGATCTCCTCCGAAGCGTCACCCCTGTGGACAGTAGCGAGCACCGGCAAAAGCCGTTAATCTTCACCCCAATCTAAGCACCGCGCCAGCGTACCGACTCGCCCTCGCGCACTGAGAAGAGTCACGGGCGCGTGGCGTAGTCAATGTCCATCCGTGGACATGACCGCAAAGCGGCGACTGTAAGAAGTTTCAACTCTCCAACTTTTCTACCTGGATTCCAGACAGCCATGTCCGGTCAATATATTTTTACCATGCATCGCGTCTCCAAGGTCGTGCCGCCGAAGCGCGAGATCTTGCGGGACATTTCGCTTTCGTTCTTTCCCGGCGCCAAAATCGGCGTGCTCGGACTAAACGGCTCCGGCAAATCCACCTTGCTGCGCATCATGGCAGGCGTGGATACCAACTATAACGGCGAGGCCCGGCCCCAGCCGGGTATTCGCGTTGGTTTTCTCCCGCAGGAACCGCAGCTCGACCCAACGAAGGACGTACGCGGCAACGTCGAGGAAGCGGTCGCCGACACCAAGAAATTGCTCGACGATTTCAACGCCATCTCGATGAAGTTCGGCGAACCGATGGCGGATGACGAAATGAATAAGCTCCTCGAAAAGCAAGCCAAGTTGCAAGAGAAAATCGACGCCGCCGGTGCCTGGGAACTTGAGCGCAAACTTGAAATCGCCGCCGACGCGCTACGCCTGCCGCCGTGGGATGCCGATGTCAGCAAACTCTCGGGCGGCGAACGCCGTCGCGTGGCACTGTGCCAGCTATTGTTGTCCCAGCCGGACATGCTGTTGCTCGACGAGCCGACTAACCACCTCGACGCCGAGTCGGTCGCCTGGCTCGAACGTTTCTTGCAAGAGTACCCCGGCACCGTGGTGGCGGTAACGCACGATCGCTATTTTCTCGACAACGTCGCCGGCTGGATTCTCGAACTGGATCGCGGCCACGGTATTCCGTGGAAGGGAAACTACTCGTCGTGGCTGGAACAGAAAGAGAAACGGCTCGAAGTCGAAGAGAAGCAACAGACCGCGCGCACGAAGGCGATGAAGGAAGAACTCGAATGGGTGCGGCAAAATCCCAAGGGCCGGCAAGTTAAAAGCAAGTCGCGCCTTGCGCGTTACGAAGAACTGGCGTCACAGGAATACCAGAGCCGCAACGAAACCAAGGAGATTTTCATCCCGCCCGGGCCGCGGCTCGGCGACTTGGTGGTCGAAGCGAACGGCGTCGGCAAAAGTTTCGGCGAGCGCCTGCTATTCAACAACATGACGTTCAATCTCCCGCGCGGCGGCATCGTCGGGGTGATCGGTCCGAACGGTGCCGGTAAGACCACCCTGTTTCGCATGATCGCCGGGCAAGAGAAACCGACCAGCGGAACGCTACGCGTCGGCCCGACGGTGCAACTCGCCCATGTCGATCAATCGCGCGACGCGCTTGACGGCAACAAAACCGTGTGGGAAGAAATTTCCGACGGACAAGACATCATTCTGCTCGGCAAACAGGAAGTGCCGTCGCGCGCTTACTGCGGGCGATTCAACTTTCGTGGCAATGACCAACAAAAGCACGTTAAGGATCTTTCCGGCGGTGAGCGCAATCGCGTTCACTTGGCAAAACTACTAAAGAGCGGCGCCAATTTACTGCTGCTCGATGAACCGACCAACGACCTCGACGTCGATACTCTGCGCGCGCTCGAAGAGGCCTTGCTCGATTTCGGCGGCTGCGCCGTCATTATTTCCCACGATCGCTGGTTCCTGGATCGTATCGCCACGCATATCCTTGCCTTCGAGGGCGACAGCCAGACCCTTTGGTTCGAGGGTAACTACGCGGACTACGAAGCCGACCGCAAGCGCCGCCTGGGTGACGACGCTGACCAACCGCATCGAATCAAGTATAAGAAACTTGTACATTGAGCGATGCCGCTCACTGGTTGAATGATTCGCGCGGGCAGAAGACGCCAATTGCCATGCTCGAAGCGAGGTAAACCGCGCTTCTTAATTCCCACACATACCGACGTAGTTGGCAGCCCGACTGGTGGCGATCCTATGGTCGCTGCACTAGTTCATTCGCGTCGAGCGCTGCGGTAGTATGCCGCCGCGGTGTGACCGTTCAAGGACGGAACTCGTATCCGAACGCAGGGTCGAACCGCAACGATTCCCTATTGCGCCCAAGTTGCCGGACATCCCGGCTGTAAGGATTGCATCCGGGCATCGACTAAATCCGTACCTGCATGTACCTCAACTACTAAATCTGGAGATATCAATGTTGACCACCAAGAAAATCGCCGGCTTCGCCATCGCCACCGCTGCTGCCGGTATGTTCGCCACCGCTGCTGTTAGCACCGCATTCGCGGCCTCGCATGCTAAGGATGCCGGCAAAATACATTGCGTCGGCGTGAACGCCTGTAAAGGCAAGAGCGAATGCGCCACGGCGTCGAGCTCCTGCAAAGGTCAGAACGCGTGCAAAGGTAAGGGCATGAACGTCATGGCCGATAAGGATTGCACGGCCAAGGGCGGTAAGGTCGAGAAGCACTAAAACTGTCCGGGGCGCCCGCGCTGCGGGCGCCCTTTTTGTCTTAAATGAATTCCAGCGGTTCCCAATCGTACCCCTATCTCGGTTTTGGACTGGGATTACGCATACCGCACTATCAAACTATTCTCGATACCAAACCGGCGGTCGACTGGTTTGAAATAATTTCCGAGAATTACATGGTGCCGGGCGGCAAGCCGCTGCACTTTCTCGATCGCATTCGTAGCAACTACCCGGTGGTCATGCACGGCGTGTCGCTATCGATTGGATCGACCGATCCGCTTAACCAAGATTACCTGAAGAATCTGAAACAACTCGCGGCGCGCGCCGAGCCCGCGTGGATTTCGGATCATCTCTGTTGGACTGGCGTCCACGGTACCAACATTCACGATTTGTTGCCGCTGCCGTATACCGAGGAAACCGTAACGCACGTCGCCGACCGTATCGCCCAGGTGCAAGACTATCTCGGTCGACGGATTCTGATCGAGAACGTATCGAGCTACCTCACCTATAAGGATTCGGGCGTGACCGAGTGGGAATTTCTGCGCGCCGTCGTCGAACGCGCCGATTGCCTAATCCTGCTCGATATCAACAACATTTACGTGAGCAGCTTCAATCACGACTTCGACCCGATCGCTTACCTCGATGGCGTGCCGCGCGAACGCGTGCAACAGTTTCATTTAGCGGGTCACCGCAATCTCGACACGCACATCATCGATACCCACGACGAGCCGATCGTCGATCCGGTGTGGGAGTTGTACCAAGCCGCGCTCGAACGCTTCGGCCCAATCTCGACCATGATCGAGCGCGACGACAACATCCCCCCGCTCGATGAGCTGCTGGCGGAACTGGACCATGCACGCGCGATTGCGGCGCCGATCATCGACACCACCCGACCCACCGTTTCCGTGGCGGCACAATGACCGCGCTCGGCAAGTTGCAGGGCGAGTTCCAGGCATATCTGCTGGGCGCACCGAATGACGCCATCGCCATCGTCGTCGACGCGGGCCGTATCAGCGCCGCGCAACGCTTGGCGGTTTATGCCGAAGCGTACAAGTTGCGACTCCTGGAAGCACTCGAAACCGATTTCGTCGCGCTGCTCGCGCATCTCGGTGCCGATGCGTTTCGCACGCTCGGGTTCGCCTATATCGACGCCTGGCCGTCGTCGCACTATTCGGTGCGCTACTTTGGCCGGCACATGGCCGAGTTCCTGACGCAGTCGCTCCCCTACGCGAAGAATCCGTTGCTGGCCGAACTCGCGGCGTTCGATTGGGCGCTGACGACGGCGTTCGACGCCGACGACGACCGCGCGCTCGCGGTCGAAGACATGAGCACGATCGACGCGCAAGATTGGCCGCGCCTTCGCTTTCACGCGCGCGCATCCGTGCAGCGGCTCGATTTGCGTTGGAACGCGCCGGCGATTTGGAAGGCCGCCGACAGCGGCGCCGAAACTCTTCCAGCGCCGGAACAATCCGAACATCCGTTCCCTTGGGTGATTTGGCGACAGGGACTCGACACTTTCTTTCGTTCGCTCGAAGTCGATGAAGCTTACGCGCTTGATGCCGCGCTACGCGGCGAGCGCTTCGAGGACATTTGCGAAGGCTTGTGCGAATGGATCGACGCGGAACACGCCGCCGGCCGTGCCGCCGCGTTCTTGCGGCAGTGGATTGCGGACGAGATGTTGCGGGAGTTTTCGGTTGTTCCGTAGTTTCGGCTGACGCCAAATCCCATCGCCGAAAGATGTTGAGCGCCTATCGGCGCGCCAGTCGATTTAATATTTTTACTTGTGGGTGGTTGACCCACGATCCCTCGTCATTCCAGCGAAAGCCGGAATCCAGTCGTTCTTTTTGTTGTGCGCCTTCGGCGCGCGGTCGATGGTATAAATGAACTTGCGGGTGGTTGACCCATCGCTCCGCGCATCCTGCGCTCCCGCGAAATTCGTACATCCCTGTACAGCACGGCAAGTGACTTTTCTTTGTGTGCGCAAAGAAAAGTCACCAAAAGAAAGCGCACCCCGGATGGCGCAAGCAGCTTCTTGCGCGCCGCTGCCTTTGGGGCCCTCGCCGATCTACAGCACATCCATGTGCTGTAGATCGGGAGCGGACCTCCTATCCGCTCCCCTGACGGGCTCACCCCAAAGGCCGCGGTGCTCGAAGCCGCGCCATACGGGGACCCAACAGCAAACACAACTCAACATCAGCGGTCGTAGGTGGTTGTGGTTGCTGTTCAAACCCCCTAGAGCAAGCCGAGCACCGCAGGACAAGACGCGAGTTTTCGCGAGACGATGTTTGAGCCCGAGCGGATGTGTTTTTCATCCGCCGGCGAGTTCGTCTCGCGCGCGTCTTGACCGAGGAGCACAGGGAACCGCCCCCTCCCTCACCCTCTGGATCGCTCCCGACTTCCTGTCTCCCGCGATCTTAGTGCGTCCCTGCACGTCACCGCAGCGGGGGAGGGGAAAAATATTACATTGGGGCGGCGCCGCGACGGGGGGGTCCTTTCTTTT
>Ga0209640_10001859_pt1 | contig 18208 bp, 18 predicted proteins | sample RifCSP10_1_FD_184018 | JGI IMG/M metagenome (GOLD analysis project Ga0209640, IMG submission 184018) | Soil microbial communities from Rifle, Colorado - Rifle CSP2_sed 10_1 (SPAdes) (version 2) | ecosystem: Environmental > Terrestrial > Deep subsurface > Rock core/Sediment | place: Rifle... | reverse complement strand
CTTTCATGCTGAGTGGAATCATGAAAGCGCTCTATTTCTTTTACTTTGTCGCATTTCCGGACGGCGAACCGGTTCCCACTTCGCCTGGAAATGCTCTAATGTTCAACCGCCGACACGGGCCTTATTCACCGGCACGAGCTTGTCGAAATGACCGCCGCGTTGCAGCCACCAGAGCAGGATCAGGCTCGGCAGGGCGGCGGTGGCGCTGATTGCGAAAAACCAGCCCCAGCCCGTCGCCTGTGCGACGAAGCCCGCGCCCGAGGACAGGTAGGTGCGGCCGACGGCGGCGAGCGCGGTCAAAAGCGCGTATTGCGTCGCGGTGTGCAGCGGCGATTGGCACAGCGCCGAAAGGTAAGCGACAAAGATCACCGTGCCGATCGCGCCGGTGAAATTCTCCGCGATGATCGAGGCCGCCAGCGCCCAGTGGTTCAAGCCCACATAGGCCTGCCAGGTGAACACCAGGTTCGACGCCATCTGGAGAAACGCGCCGAGCCATAGGCAGGTCACCAGCGGATAGGCGCGGGCGACAGCGCCGCCGGCAAATCCGCCGATGATGGTTGCGGCGAGGCCGACGCCTTTGACGATGTCGGCATAATCGGTGCGGCTGAAGCCGAGATCGATGACGAACGGCGCGGTCATCGTGCCGGCAAAGGCGTCGCAGAACTTGTAGAGCACCACGAACGTCAGCACGATGAACGCGGAATCGCGTGTCAGGAATTCCGAGAACGCCGCCATCGCGGCGCGCCACACCCTTCGCGACGGGTTGTCGTCGCGGTGCGCCGTCTGTTCTTCGGACACCACGGATTCTTCGCGCTCGGTCGCGAGCAGGGTGGTCACCATGCCGATGACAACGAGGAGGGCCATCGCGAGATAGCCGGCGGTCCAGGCCGCCTGCCGCTCGAAGCCGACGCCCTGTTCAAACCCGGTCACGACGTAGAGCGCGCCAATGGTCGAGGCCAGCATGCCGATGCGATAGGCCGCAACGTAGGACGCCATGCCGGCCGCCTGTTCGTTCTCCGGCAAGGACTCGATGCGAAACGCGTCGATCACGATGTCCTGGGTCGCCGAGGTCGCGGCCACCAAGAACGCGCCGAAGGCCACGAGTCCCGGCGCCGTCGCCGGGTTGCAGAAGGCGAGGAAGGCGATCGCCGCCATCAGCAGGATTTGCGAAAAAATGAGCCAGCCGCGCCGGCGGCCGAGCAGCCGGGAGAGCACCGGCACGTCGAGCGCGTCCACCACCGGCGCCCACAGGAACTTGATGGTGTAGGGCGTGCCGACCAGCGCGAACAGCCCGATGGTGCCGAGATCGACATTCGCCTCGCGCATCCACACCAGCAGCGTCGAGCCGGAGAGCGCCAGCGGCAGGCCGGAGGCGAAACCCAAAAACAGCACGATCAGCACGCGCGGCTTGAGATAAACCGCGAGCGCTTCGCGCCAGGTGGGCTTTCCCGGCGTCGTCTGCGTCGCTGCCGTCATTGGCCCCCCGCTCATCGCCGCGATGCCCGCCTGTCTTGCGGACGGTTTGTCTTCGGCGTCATGCCCCGCGCAGGCGGGGCATCCAGTAATCGCTCGCGCTGCGATGTTGAAGCGATTTGCGGCATCATCAGGTCCAATGATTACTGGACCGTCCGCTGGCGTGGATGATGACGGCGCAGAGTGCCGGGCCGCATTGCCTCCGCGGCACGAATTCGGCGGATCATTCCGCCGCCCCGAGCTTGCGCACCGGCGCCGGGATGACGTTGTCGGAGGGCGCCTCGTCGCCGTCGAATTCCAGCTCCTCGATGCGTCCGGCACGTTTCTCGATCCGGCCGACCGAGGTCTGGATCGAGTTCATGTCGTCGGTGGCCTGGCCGAAGTGGGTTTGCAGCTTTTTCACGCGATCGCCCAGCAGCCGCACGTCCTTCAGCACATGGCCGACCTCGGTGCGGATCTGGTCGGCGGCCTCGCGCATGCGGGCGTCCTTCTGGATCTGCTGGATCACCTGGATCGCCAGCATCAGCAGCGTCGGCGACACCATCATGACCTGGGCCCGGTAGGCCCGCTGCACCACGTCGTCGAAGCCGTCGTGCAGCTCGGCGTAGACCGATTCCGAGGGCACGAACATCAGCGCGACATCCTGCGTCTCGCCGGGGATCAGGTATTTCTCGGCGATGTCGTTGATGTGCTTGCCGACGTCCTGGCGCACGCGCTGCGCGGCAAGCTTGCGGTCGTCTTCGCCCGCGCTCTCGCGCAAGGCGGTGATCGCCTCGAGCGGGAACTTGGCGTCGATCACCAGCGGGCGCTGGTCGGGCAGCAGCACCACGCAATCCGGCCGCTTGCCGTTCTTGAGCGTGTACTGGAATTCGTAGGCGCCCTTGGGCAACCCGTCCTGGATGATGGCCTCCATGCGGCCCTGGCCGAAGGCGCCGCGCGCCTGCTTGTTGGACAACACGTCGCGCAGCGAGGTGACCTGCGTGGCAAGGTCGGTGAGGTTCTTCTGGGCGTTGTCGATGACGGCGAGCCGCTCATTGAGCTTCTGCAGGTTTTCGACCGTGTGCTTGGTCGTGGTCTGCATGGATGTGCCGAGGTGCTGGGTGACGGCGTCGAGCCGTTCGTGGACCGTGACCTGAAGCTGCGTCTGGGCCTTGGCCAGCAGTTCGCCCATCTGCTGAACCCGGGCGCCAAGCTCGACCATGCGCTGGTCGGCGGCCGGATCGATGGCAGGTGCCCGCGACCGCGCGACAAAGACGGCGAGGGCTGCGATGGCAAGGCCGACGGCAAGGCCGAGGGCGACGAGGAGGGCGGTTTCCATCTGGCGTTTCTAGCGCGATTCTCGACCGGAACGAAGAGCGAACAATTGACCCTCGGAGGCCGAGCCCTTAAATCGCGACCAAAGGTGCGAGACATGGCGCTGCGGGATATCCTGATATTGCCGGACAAGCGGTTGCGACTGGTCTCCAAGCCGGTCGCCAAGATCGATTCGGCCACGCGCAAGCTGGTCGACGACATGCTCGAAACCATGTACGCCGCCCCCGGCATCGGGCTGGCCGCCATCCAGGTCGGCGAGCCCAAGCGCATCGTCACGCTCGATCTGGCCAAGAAGGACGAGCCGCAACAGCCGCAGGTTTTCATCAACCCGGAGCTGCTGTGGAAGTCCGAGGCGCTGCGCAGCCATGAGGAAGGCTGCCTGTCGATCCCGGAATACTACGAGGAGGTCGAGCGGCCGGCCGAAATCAGGCTGAAGTACCTCGATCTCGTCGGCAAGCCGCAGGAGCTCGAGGCCGAGGGCCTGCTCGCCACCGCGCTCCAGCACGAGATCGACCATCTCAACGGCGTGCTGTTCATCGACCACATTTCCAAGCTCAAGCGCGACCGCGTCATCAAGAAATTCACCAAGGCGGCGAAGCAGGCCGGCAAGCGCGCGGCGGGGTGAGTAAAGCAGATAACTACAGAAACTCTTGAAAAATTATTTTCAACAAGTTCAACCCGTTTGCGCTGGTTAACATGAACGTGACGGCCAAAATCAACAGAAGCCGTCGCCTAAACTTTGTTGCAGCCAATGAATACGCACGTCGATTGACTTTTGTGCCTTCGGCGGCGTGGAGTTCTGTCGTCTCGGAAATCCCGAGGCGTACAAGCGCCCGAACCTTTTCTGCCTTCTGTTTCATGAAAGAATTATCTTGTTTGTATGAAACATACGGTCCGGCACTTAAGGGTGGATTAACTACCAATCCGTTACCATTTGGTTGCCTTATCATTTTATGGATCTATGCTATTGAGATAGCTTGATTTTTAGATTTCTAGGTGCGCAGGTCAATTTCCTGATATCAACGATATCAAACGCGGAGTTGCCAAATGCCTGATCTGCTGGTTCGCGATATCAGCCAGGAGCTTGAGCGTCGCATCAAGGAGAGCGCGCGCAGGCATAAGCGTAGCCTTTCCGCCGAGGCCAAAGCCCTTATCCAACGTGGGCTAGTCGGACCCGAGCCACCGGAAAAAATGGGAACATTCTTATTCTCTCTGCTCGAAGACCAGTATCGTGAAGACGATCTCGTTTTCGAGCGCAACGATCTGGTGAGACCGCCGCCGAACTTCGAATGATTTTGCTCGACACCAATGTCGTCTCGGAAGGGCTCCGGCCGCACCCTGATCCGAATGTCAGGAAATGGCTCGACGCGCAGCAGCCTGCGGACCTCTTTCTTTGTATGCCCGTCGTTGCCGAATTGCATTACGGAGCGGAGCTCCTTCCGGCAGGCGCGCGGCGTGTTCATCTCGAATTGGCGATTCGAAGGATCGAGGAGACGTTCGCTGAGCGTACCCTGCCATTCGACCGAGCGGCGGCCCATGAATTTGGAAAGATCGCCGCGTACCGCGATCGATTGGGGCGCGCGACGGGAACGATGGATGCACTGATCGCTGCGATTGCCAAGGTCCATGGTGCTGCGATCGCAACGCGCGACAGCCGTGGATTCGACGAGATCGGTATCGACGTCGTCGATCCATTTGATCCGTCGGCGACCTGAGCGGAATTTGTAGCGATGCCGCTCCGCCTGATCTTCATGGGCACGCCGGACTTCGCGGTGCCGACGCTGCTCGAACTCGCCGGCCGCGGCCACGACATCGCGGCGGTCTACACCCGCGCGGCCAAGCCCGCCGGCCGGCGCGGCCTCGAGCTTAAGCCGTCGCCGGTCGAGCGCGAAGCCCGGAGGCTCGGGCTGCCGGTGCTGACGCCGGCCTCGCTCAAGGGCGCGGAGGTGGAGGCCACGTTCGCCGCGCATCGTGCCGACGCCGCCGTGGTGGTGGCCTATGGCCTGATCCTGCCGAAGCCCGTTCTCGCCGCGCCTCCGCTCGGCTGCTTCAACCTGCATGCCTCGCTGTTGCCGCGCTGGCGCGGGGCGGCGCCGATCAACCGCGCCATCATGGCGGGCGACGCCGAGACCGGCGTCACGGTGATGAAGATGGACGAGGGCCTCGACACCGGCGTCATGGCAAGGCCTGAGCGCCTGCGCATCGGCGCCGACATGACGGCGGGCGAGTTGCACGACGCGCTGGCGCGGCTCGGCGCCGAGCTGATGGCGCGCGCGCTTTCCGCGCTGGAGCGCGGCACATTGCAATTCACCCCGCAGCCGGCCGACGGCGTCTGCTATGCCGCCAAGATCGACAAGGCCGAGACCCGCATCGACTGGACCAAGCCGTGGCAGAAGGTGCACGACCATATCCGCGGGCTGTCGCCGTTTCCCGGCGCCTGGTGCGAAATGGCCGGGGCCGGCCGCGTCAAGGTGCTGCGCACGACCAGGGGCGAGGGCCAAGGCAACAATCAAGCGGCACCCGGCACCGTGCTCGACGCGCGGCTGACCGTCGCCTGCGCCGAGGGCGCCGTGCGCATCGTCGAATTGCAGAAGGCCGGCGGCCGTCCCATGAAGGCGGAAGAGTTCCTGCGCGGTACGCCGGTCGCGAAGGGCGCGCAACTCGCATGACGGTCGCCCAGGGTCTTGCACCCGGTCATTCCGGGGCGCCGCAAAGCGGCGAACCCGGAATCCATAACCGCAGCGCTATCGAAAATCGCCGGTGTAGGGTTTATGGATTGTGCGCCGGGAGACCGGCAAGGAGTATGAGGTGAAAGTCCTCTGCAGTGAAGGCATAGCGAGCCACACTGGCCCCGAGCCGTGCGTTGCTGTCCGCGAGGACAGGGGCGAAGCGTCGGCAGGGGAACGCATAGGCCAGCCATTGAGCCGCGAAAGAACCTATCCCGGGTGCCGACGGCGTAATCCAGTCGGAAGGCAACACGCACGGGCGCGTCAATGCAAGCGCCCGGACGGCCCGGCGTGGTCGCAGACCCTGGCATGTGCGCACGCTCCTTGCACGGGAACCGGGAGGTCTCACGCGTGGCCGTTCGCGGGTGCGAGCGGTCCGCATCGGGAAGGCGAGGAGCCGTAGCCGATGATGCACGCGCGCGAGACGTCAGACCCCGCCATAGTAGCCGAGAAGCCGGCGAACAAGGCCGCCCCCGCGGCCGCGGAGCCGGCGGAGCCAAGGGCGGGGACCAAGGGGAATGCGAACCAGCAAAGCACGGGCCGGATGCAAAGCCGGGAAACCGTGACCCAGGCGCTGGCGCGCATACGACAAGCTGCAAGGCAAAGGAAGAAGGAGAGGTTCACCGCGCTCCTCCACCACGTCAGCACCGACCATCTTTGGGAGGCATTCTTCGAACTGAAGAAGAACGCCGCACCCGGCGTGGACGGGCTGACCTGGCGGGACTACGAGCAAGACCTCGATCGCAACATCGAGGACCTGCATGCTCGTGTCCATCGGGGGGCATACCGGCCCCTGCCGTCGCGGCGGGTGTACATTCCAAAGCCGGACGGCCGGGAGCGAGCGCTGGCGATCGCCGCCCTTGAGGACAAGATCGTCCAACGGGCGACGGCGGCGGTGCTCAACGCGATCTACGAGGAGGACTTCCTCGGGTTCTCGTACGGATTCCGGCCCGGACGCGGGGCGCACGACGCGCTCGATGCGCTCGTGGTCGGGATCGAGAGCCGGAAGGTGAACTTCATACTGGACGCCGATATCCGAAGCTTCTTCGACACGGTGAGCCAGGACTGGCTCATCCGCTTCGTCGAGCACCGGGTCGGCGACCGGCGTATCATCCGCCTGATCCGCAAATGGCTCAGGGCGGGCGTCCTGGAAGACGGCATCGTCAACGTCAGCGAGAGAGGGACGGGTCAGGGGGCGGTGATCTCACCGCTCCTGGCCAACATCTATCTGCACTACGTCATCGATCTGTGGGCCGAGCGCTGGCGACGGCGCGAGGCCACGGGCGACACGATCATCGTGCGCTACGCCGACGACTTCATCGTCGGCTTCGAGCACGAGAGCGACGCCCGGCGCTTCCTCGACGCGATGCGCGCGCGGTTGGCGGAGTTTGCGCTGTCGCTGCATTCCGAGAAGACCCGGCTGATCGAGTTCGGACGCGTTGCGGCGGAAAACCGCAAGCGGCGCGGGCTCGGCAAACCGGAAAACTTCAACTTCCTCGGCTTCACCTTCATCTGCGGCAAGAGCCGTCGGGGCAAGTTCCAGGTCCGGCGCAAGTCCCGGCGCGACCGCATGCGGGCGAAGCTCAAGGAGGTCAAGGATGAGTTGCGACGGCGCATGCATCAGGCGATCCCCCAGCAGGGGGCATGGCTCAGGCAGGTCGTCACCGGCTACTTCAATTACCACGCCGTGCCGACCAACAGTCGCGCGCTCGGCGCGTTCCGATACCATGTCGCGAACCTGTGGCGACGCACGCTGCGGCGGCGCAGTCAGCAGGATCGCCTGACCTGGGAGCGGCTCACGCAACTGGCGAACGACTGGCTCCCGCGCCCGCGCATCCTTCACCCCTGGCCGCAAGCCCGCTTCGCCGTTACACACCCAAGGTGGGAGCCGTATGCCCGAATTGGGCCCGTACGGATCTGTGCGGGGGGCGCTCAGCAATGAGCGTCCCTACCGCGATCCGGATCGCCGCGGAGCCTGTCATCGGGCCGGCCCAAGCGGGCCGGACCCGTTGGCGGCGTCCGGAATGACGGCGGTGGGGGTTAGCCAACGCTCCGCCGGCCGTGTTCTTTGTTTTTCCGGGCGCCGGGTACGCCCGTATCCCTTTTCCTGTGCCCCTCCAAAAAGGGAGGGGATGGAGCGCGCCGATCTCGGGTTTACCCGAGATCGGACCTTTATTTGCGCAAGTCGGGTAAACCCGACTTGCGACGGCGCCAGGGCGGTGCGCTACGCCGCCCTTTGGCGGGCCAATGATGGTGGCCCGCCGCGCACCCACGGCGAAACCTCGTTACCGAGGCCCGCCGCTTGCGGGGTGCGCGCGCCCAATGACGTAGGGCGCTGCGCCTCCCGGGGCTCCACCGCGACGCGCGTTGTCGGCGCGCCGCGCCCCGCTCCCTCATCCGACGCCGCTATAGACGACGCCCTCGATGAGCGAGGCGCTGTGAATATAGTCCTAAGACAGCGACATTGTCAAGTCGGCCGCCGGAGCACCCGGCCAATGGCCGAGGCCGTGGGCCGGGCTGCCAATGGCCGAATGGCATCATCGTGATCAATTGCTAGTGAGGAGCGAAATTGGGGTGGGTAAAATGGTAATTGTCGCGGCAGCGATAGGGGATGGGGGCGTAATGGCTGCCGCATTGAGGCGGACGGGGATCGACGTCCTGGGTCGGGTTCCCTGGGGAGCCCATATCTGCCTCTTCTACGAGACGAAACAGGACCTGCTCGATACCGTCGTTGCCTATTTCGAGGCGGGACTGCAAAACGACGAGTTCTGCGTTTGGGCCGTATCCAACTCGATCAGCGAGCAGGAAGCCCGCGCCGCGCTCGCCCAACAGGTGCCGAACTTTGCACAGCACCTCGCCGCCGGGAGCATAGAAATCGTTCCGAGCCGCGACTGGTATCTTTCCGGAGACGATTTCGATCTGCAGAAAATCGCCGGTGGCTGGGATGCAAAGCTTCGCACCGCCTTGGCCAAAGGCTTCGAGGGCATGAGGGTCAGCGGCAACGCCTTCTGGCTGGCCACGCACTATTGGACGGATTTCTCGCAATACGAGCACGAGCTGGACCGGTCGCTCGCCGGGCGGCGCATGATCGCGCTTCTGACCTACCCGCTGCGAGCCAGCAACGGCGCCGATGTCCTTGATGTTGCGCGCGCACACGATGTTACCGTCGCGCGGCGAAAGGGGAATTGGGAGGTCATCGAAGCCTTCGACATCGTTGGCGAAGACAGGCCGCTCACGCAGCGGGAGCTCGAGGTGTTGGCCTGGGTCGCCCGCGGCAAGTCGGCTTGGGAGATCGGCGAAATTCTGTCGATTACCAAGCGAACCGTCGATGAGCATGCGCAACGTGCTGCGCAGAAGCTTGGCGCCGGCAACAGGACCCAAGCGGTGGTGATCGCTCTCGGAAAGCGGCTTATTGATGTGAACCTGTCGGAGTGACCGCCTTCACGGATCACTTCATTTCTGGGACGATTGAAATCATCTGTCCTCGGCCGGGATCGGCGCGCCAGCTGCGCGTCGCCCCAACGTGGTTTGCTCCTCTCGTGTTGATGTCGCGCGAAACGACCACACCGGCCGTTCAACGGACTCCACCGCTTCGTCCTCAAACCGTTTGTGGCGATAGGACTTCATACCGTCACATATCACAATACCACCGCCCAATTTGGACCGTGTATCAGCGTTGGGACGGGGGCGCCTGGCGATTCGTTGGTTGCTCCAAGGATCTGCCGGGCAATTGAGGAATGCGATGTCGGGGAGCAAGCGCGGCCGAATACCGCGAAACCGCACCAAATCCCAGGTGCTTACGTCACGTGAGGCCGAGGTCCTGACCTGGGTCGCACGGGGCAAATCGGCATGGGAAATCGGAGAAATTCTCAAGATCACCAAGCGCACCGTGGATGAGCATGCTCAGGGTGCGGTGCGCAGAATCGGCGCCGTCAATCGAACTCACGCGGTGGCGCTCGCGATCCGGGATCGAGTCATCGAGCTTTGATCTCGTCACAAACAACAATTCTGCAGTCGAACGCGACAGGTCTGCGCATGAGGTTAGCCCGCGACGCTATTGAAACGTGCTCAGAACGAACCCGAAATGCACCGCGGGCTCGGCCGAGATCGATGGCGGTCTGCGTGCGGATGACGCGTCAGGCCCGCTCATGGATCGAGAGGACGAGGCGCTGACGTGGGTCGCGCGCGGCAAGTCCGCCTAGGAAGTCGGGCAAACTCTTTCGATCCCCAAGCGAACCGCCGATGAGAATGCGACAATGCGCCGCGCAAGAGCTTGGCGTCGCTTAACAGAACTCAGGTGGTCGCTGTCGCGCTGCACGATCGGCTCATCGATCCTGACCGGGGCTACTCGAAGGACATCATCATCCCCGTCAAGAATGTCCATGCTGTCGGGCGCCGACAGACATTGTGTTTACTCCCATCGGTAAAAAATACCGACCCTCCACACTGCCACGCACGACGCATTACTGTGACATATCAACTGTCACATATCACAGTATCGCGCTGTATATAGAAACGTGTACCAATAGTTGAGTAAATGGTGCGTGCCGTGCCTTTGAGGCCCATGGGCTACAGCAAAGCCTTTACATTCATCGAACGTCTCGACCGCTTGTCCAGCGTCGACGATGTGATGGATGCGATGCAGCGCGCCCTCGGCCAATTCGGTTTTGACAGCTTCTTTGTTTCCGCTCTTCCGCGCCCGAACCAGCGATTCGAAGACGTCGTGCTTGCTATCCGGGTGCCGCCGGAATTTCTCAAGGTCTGTCGCGAAAATCAATACATTCAGGTGTCCCCCGCCATTCGCCATTGTCGGCGCACGGTCCATCCGTTCGCGTGGAAAAGCGCTCCTTACGATGCGGAGCGGGAGCCGCGTGCCGCTGAGCTGGTGGATCTTGTGACCGAGTTCGGTTTATCGAACGCAATCATGGTTCCGATTCCCGGCCCGACAGGTTGCGAAGGCGGCGTGTGGCTCGGAGGGCATAGGCTGGAACTCACGGAATTCCACATGCCGATGATTCACCTCATGGCTCTCTACGCATTTGAACGCATACGCACGATTGCCAATCGAGTGCCAAGTGCGAAACAAAATTTGACGCCGCGGGAGCGGGAAGCTCTGACATGGGTTGCGCTCGGCAAATCCGCCTGGGAAATCGGCGAGATTCTCGGCATCGCCAAGAGAACGGTGGACGAGCATACGCAGACCGCCATGCATAAGCTCGGCGCGGTCAATCGCACGCAGGCCGTCGCGCTCGCGCTGCGCGACCGGATCATTGGACCCTGATTGCGCTCCGTCTCCGGTAATTACCGTGCTGCTGTCGTCATTATCCTTCGCGGTCGTATCGTCGTACCTTTAGTGCATCCTACCACCGATAAGAATCACAATACTGCAAATGCCAAAACTCTGAGAGCTTGAAGCCGATTGGAACGGCTCATGCGCTTGGTATGAAAACCAAGGGGGGCGCCGGATGCGCTCGCGGAGCGGAGCCCGCCCGACCACGCGTGATCCGCGCACGGCAGACCCGCGTGAAATTGTCGACAGGGATTCTGTGATGCGTGATGGGAGGGCTGCCCGATGTCTCATGTTATCAAAAACCAAAGTGCGACTGGCCAAAGAAATGACGATCCGCAGACTCCAAGCGTCATGCCGACTTGGACCGGGACGATGGAGGGCGGCCTGCCGAATGGCGCGCGATCGCGTCGCGATTGCTGCGCTAGCGCGGACGATGAATCGAGGCTTTCATCCGTTGCGCGGGCGCTGATTGCCGAACATCCAGACCCCGCGACCCTGTTGGAAATCTACTACTGGAGTCAGGAGCCCGGACTGAGCAATGTGATCCGCGCCTATATGTCGTTGCCAAAGCGGACGCGATCCGTATTGGGCGCGTTCTGGCGGATGGCGGAGAACCCACGCCTCGTTTCGGCGACTATCGACGAGCGCGGCCGCCTCGCGTTGTTCTCGCCGGAAATCGTCGACACGCTGGCCGTCATGCGCAAGGCGGGAAGGCGGACAAATCGGGCGTGAGCCGGGCGACCCGGCGCTTCCGCCGCGGTTGCGTCTGTCTCAAATCCATCAATGCGCCAGCGGGCCAGCAGCCTTCTTCCAGGCGTCGATGCCGCCCTGGATGTGGCAGGCCGAGGCAAGGCCTAAGTCCTGCGCGGCCTGCACCGCCATGGCCGAGCGCTCGCCGAAGGCGCAGTAGAAGACGAGCCGCTTGCCGGTGGACTTGGCGAGCTCGTGCAGCATGCCGCCTTCGCCGATGTTCTCCTGCAACGCCGGATAGGGCACGTGCAGCGCACCCGGGATGCTGCCGTGGCGCTCGCGCTCGCTCTTCTCGCGCAGGTCGATCAGCGCCACCTCGGGCCGGCCGACCAGGGCGAGCGCCTGCGCCGCCGACAGCGCCCAGCCGCGGCGCGCGATCTCCTCCTGGTGCAGGCCTACCTTCATGTTGGCCGGCACCGCCACGTCCATCATCTTCGGGTTGGCGAGCTTCAGGTTGTTCATCAGCGTGACGTATTCCTCGACCGACTTCACCTGGAGGCGGGGGTTGTAGGCCTTCTCCTCGCCGATGGTGGAGACGGTGTCGCCCTTATAGTCGTGGGCGGGATAGACCAGCGTCGCCTCCGGCAGCTTGAGCAGCCGGCCGAAGAGCGACTCGTACTGCGCCCGCGGATCGCCGTTCTGGAAGTCGGTGCGGCCGGTGCCGCGAATGAGCAGCGTGTCGCCGGTGAACACCCGGTCCGGCATGATGAAGCTGTAGGAATCGTCGGTGTGGCCGGGGGTGTAGATGACGTCGAGGCTTAAGCCTTCGATGGTGAGCTTGTCGCCGTCGGAGAGCCGCATCGACACCACGTCGGCCTTGGTCTGCTCGCCCATCACGGTGATGCAGTGGGTCTTGTCGCGCAGCGCGCCTAAGCCGGTGATGTGATCGGCATGCAGATGGGTGTCGACCGCCTTGACCAGGTCGAGATCGAGCTCGCGCACGAGCTGGAGATAGCGGTCGACCTTCTCCAGCACCGGATCGATGATCAGCGCCTCGCCGCCCGGGCGGCTGGCGAGCAGGTAGGAGTAGGTGCCGGAAACCTGATCGAACAGCTGGCGGAAGATCATGGCGTGCGTCCTTCTGCCGTATTCAGGCGTGAGAATAGCACAGCTTTAATCCGCCCTCATCCTGAGGAGCGCCCGCAGGGCGCGTCTCGAAGGATGGGGCGGCCCACCGATCTCGGGCTTGCCCGAGATCGGCACCAAAAGCGCGCAAGTCGGGTAAACCCGACTTGCGATGTTCGAGACGCGCCCTTCGGGCGCTCCTCAGCATGAGGCCGAGAGAGAGCCTCAACGTTGGCGAGAGGAGACGCGCCGCTCAGATCTTCCTGATCTTGGCGTCCTCGATCACCTTCTTCCATTTGGTGACTTCGGCCTTCACGTAGGCGGCGAAATCGGCCGAGGAATTGCCTTCTGCCTCGATGCCGAGCTGAAGCAGCCTGGCCTTGACGTCGGGTGCGTTCACGATCGTGGAGATTTCACGCTGCAGGCGCTCGACGATCGCCTTCGGCGTTCCCGCCGGCACGAACACGCCGGTCATGGTTTCGGCCTCCTGGCCTTTGACGCCCAGCTCTTCCAGCGTCGGGATGTCGGGCAGCGCCGCCGAACGCTTCGTGGCGGTGATCGCGAGCGGGCGTAGCTTGCCCTCCTTGATCAGGTTGACGTAGTTGCCGAGCGCGCTGCAGGCGATCGGGGTGTGGCCGCCCAGCAGCGACTGCGTCATCGGCCCGCCGCCCGCGAACGGCACGGTGACGAAATTGACGCCGAGCGCGAGCTTGAACATTTCGATCGACAGCGACGGCGTGGTGCCCGCGCCGGGCGACGCGACGCTGTGCTTGCCGGGCTCGCGCTTCATCAGGTCGATCATCTCTTTCATGGTCTTGGCGGGGAAGCTCGGATTGACCACCCACGAGTTCGGCGTGCCGCCCGCCTTGGTGACTGGGATGAAGTCCTTGTCGATGTCGTACGTCACCTTGTTGTAGAGGCTCGGGTTGACCACGATGCTCGATGACGCCAGCAGGATGGTGTAGCCGTCGCCCGCCGCGCGCGCCACTTGTCCCATGCCGAGGTTGCCGCCGGCGCCGGCGACGTTCTCGATGTAGAACTGCTGGCCGAGTTTTTCCGAAAGCTTCTGCGCGATCAGCCGCCCGGCGATGTCGGTCACGCCGCCCGCCGGGAACGGGACGACGATCCTGACCGGCTTGGTCGGGTACTGCTGGGCGAAGGCCGCGCCGGAAACCACAAGCGCCGCGCATAACGCGACGAAACGGACGATCGATTTCATTGGAACCGCTCCCTCTATGATCCCACGCACGAACTCGGTTGCGCGCCGCGTTTCCTGCGATCTTGATGGCGCATCGTTTTCCTGCTGCTATCATCGCCTTTGCCCCGGCCGCAGTAAACGCCAAATTGCCGGCCATGCGGTCGCACCTCGCCGCCGGGCGCCCGCCAAGAAACAGGAATATCGCCATGCCAGCCAGGAAATACACGCGCCAGGACCTTCGCGAAGCTGCGGACAAGTACAAGAACTGGGGCAAATGGGGCCCAAACGACGAGATCGGCACGCTCAACCACACCAGCGCTGAGGACATCGTCGCCGCCACCCGGCTGGTGAAGAAGGGCAAGGTGATTTCGCTCGCGCTCAACTTCGACCACACCGGCCCGCAAGGGGCGAAAAGCAAGTACCCGGCGATGGGCCGTACCAATCCGATCCACACCATGCTGCGCACCGGCACCGACGCCTATTCCGGCGTGCTCGACAAGCGCGGCATCCGCGCCGCCGACGACATGGTGACCATGCCGCTGCAATGCGGCACGCAATGGGACGGGCTCGGCCATGTGTTCTATGAGAACTCCATGTGGAACGGCTACGACTGTCGCGAGGTGACATCGGCCGGCGCGCAGAAGTGCGGCATCGAGAAGACCAAAAACAAGATGGTCGGCCGCGGCGTGCTGCTCGACGTGGCGCGCTTCAAGGGCGTCGAATCGCTCGACGACGGCTACGGCATCACCTGCGCCGATCTTGATGAGACGGCGAAGAAGCAGGGCGTCGCGCTCAAGCGCGGCGACTACGTGATCGTGCGCACCGGCCAGATGGAGCGCTGCCAGAAGCTCGGAAGCTGGGACGGCTATCCCGGCGGCGACGCGCCGGGCTTTGCCTTCGAGACGCTGGAGTGGATCAAGCGCACCGAACTGGCCGCGCTGGCGAGCGACACCTGGGGCTGCGAGGTGCGGCCGAACGAGAGCGAGGAGGGCATCAACCAGCCCTGGCACTGGATCACCATCCCGATCATGGGCATGACCATGGGCGAGATTTTCCAGTTGAAGGAACTGGCCGACGACTGCGCCGTCGACAAGGTCTACGAATTCCTGTTCGTCGCGCCCGCCATCCCGATCACTGGTGCGGTCGGCTCGCCGGTCAATCCGTTGGCGATCAAGTAGAGTGGCGAGCCAGGGCCGTGCCAACAGCCCGCATCACGCCGATCGCCGGCCACGTGTTCCTGTCTGCAAGTGCATGGCGGACTCTTGGCGTTCATGGTTGAATCAATGCCCTGACCCGGCGAAGCCGGGCTTGGAATAGCGACATGTTAGTTGCCTGGACCAAATTTGCGATCTGCGCCGCACTGATTGGTTTTGCCGGGCACGCCCTCATTCGGTATGGCGACGTCATTGCCAGAGGGACCGGCCTGTCACGGACCTGGATCGGCTTGATCCTGGTCGCAACCGCCACTTCCTTGCCAGAGTTGTTCACAGGCGTCAGCGCAGTCACTATTGCCGCCGCCCCGGACATCGCCGTTGGCGACGCCTTGGGCAGCTGCGTTCTTAATCTCGCGATGCTGGTGATTCTCGACGTTATGCATCGGGGCGAGCCGATGTATAGCCGCATGGACCAGGGGCATATTCTGACGGCCGGATTCGGCGTCATTCTGATCGGGCTTGCTGGAGCTTCGCTGCTGCTTGACCGCGATGGTCTCTCTCTGAGGCTATTTCATATCGGCGTCTACACTCCCATTATCATCGTTCTCTATTTTGTCGCGGTGCGTGCTGCTTTTGTCTACGAGCGTCGCAGGCCTTCACCGCCGACAACGGCAGACGATTTTCCGCGAGTTACCCTTGCAACGGCGGTCATCCGATATGCAGCAGCAGCAGTGGTGGTGGTCGGCGCCGGCACATGGCTGCCGTTCCTCGCTATCGAAATCGCCGACGTCATGGGCTGGCGGACCACCTTTGTCGGCACGCTCTTTGTCGCCAGCGCAACCTCGCTGCCCGAATTGGCTGTGACGATCAGTGCTGTCCGGCTTGGCGCTGTCGACATGGCCATCGCAGGCCTCTTGGGCAGCAACCTGTTTGACGTGCTGATCCTTGCGATTGACGATCTCGCCTATACACGCGGGCCGTTGCTTTCGATGGTGTCGCCGACGCATGCCATAACGGCATTTGCGGCGGTAATCATGTCCGGAATCTTGATCGTCGCTCTGCTGTACAAGCCGGTCACCCGCTTCCATGGAACCATCGGTTGGGTGAGCCTCTCGTTGCTGGTAGTGTACGTGTTAAGTTCGTACGCCGTGCTCTTGCATGGACGTTGAGCGGCCGTTCAAAAATTGTCCTGGATCAATGTGGCTGCGGCGCAATTGCATCACTTGAATGACTGAACTTATGCACGTCGGAGCGAAACAATCATGCGCAAAATCCTTGTCCCCGTGGATGGGTCCGAAAATGCCCTGCGCGCGCTGAGCTACGCGCTCAAGCTCGCCGAGGAAAACAGGGCGATTGGGCTGCATCTGCTAACCGTGCATCAGGAGCCGATAATATACGGCGAGATCCAGGTGTATGTGTCGCGGGAGAAGATGGAGGAACTGCAAAGAAATCATAGTATGGACATTCTGCAGCCGGCAGTGGACGCCGCAAAGGCGGCGGGTGTTTCATACACGAGCGAGATTCTCGTCGGCGACACGGCATCGATGATCGTCAAGCGGGCGGATGAGCTCAACTGTGATGGCATCGTGATGGGAACCCGTGGTATGAGTGCTGTCGGCAACCTGGTGATGGGCTCCGTCGCCACCAAAGTGGTGCATCTGACGAAGCTGCCCGTCACTCTGATAAAGTAGCCGACCGGCGCATCGAAGATTGCCGCCGCGGCACGCGTCCAAGTCCTTCGATGATCCGCGATCCCGATCGCCGGCGCGGTCGGCTCGCCGGTCAGTCCGCTGGCGATCAAGTGACAAGGAATTGGCGTAGCCAATTCCTTGTCATGCCCGCGAAGGCGGGCATCCAGTAACCGATTTGCGTTAGGTGGTTACTGGATCATCCGCTTTCGCGGATGATGACAGCCCGTGCTTGGGCATGCCTTGCGGCCATTACTGCCCGCAATTCCACATCATTCCGATCGGTGTGTAGGTCCAGCACGGTCCGAAACTGCCGGCGTTCCAGCGGCCGCGGTAAAAACGCGGCCGCCCCCAGCCGTAGCGAATCTGGCCGTCGTACCAGTAGCGAATCTCCGGCTGGTCGGGCGTGCGGGGCGTTCGCCAGTCGGTAAGGTCCGGCGGTGGACGATAGCCCGGAAGAAATCCATAGCCGCGCTGGCGTGGCTTGCTGTGCACGGTGTATTTGGGATGCACGGTGAACTTCGTGCGCGCGCCAGGCTTTTTGGCCGCGGCGGCGCCATCAATCGTGTTGGGCAGCAGAAGAGACATCGCGACCGCTGCAATCAGCGCGGCTTTGCTGGTTCGGCTCATGCCGCCCTCGATCCCCACAGCCGCGAGCTGGCGATCGCCGCGCCTTCGCTGAGCGCGCGCAATTTCGCCCAGACGATGCTGTCGGCGACCGGCGGCTCGGCCCGAACGGCGGTGCCGAAGCCGCAATCGACGCCGGCGATCAGGCGCTCGCGGTCGATGACGCCGGCGTAGCGCAGCAGGCGCTGCGCCACCAGCTTTGGATGCTCGACGAAATTCGTGGTCGAATCGATGACGCCGGGAATCAGGATCTTGTCGTCGGGAATGGCGATGTCCTTGAGCTCCTCCCATTCGTGATCGTGCCGTGGATTGGCGGCCTCGATGCTGATCGCCTGCGGACGCGCCGCAAACGCGATGTCGATGATCTTGGTGACGGGCAGATCGAAGTCGTGCGGGCCCTCGTAGTTGCCCCAGCAGATGTGCAGCCGCATGCGGTCGGCGGGCAGGCCCTCGGTCGCGCCGTTGAGCGCGGCGATATTGCGCTCGGCGATCTTGCGGAATTCGTCGTCGCTTAAACTGCGGTACTGGTTGTTGCGCGCCGAACCCAGATCGGGGGCGTCGATTTGCAGCACGAAGCCGGCTTCGACGATGGCGCGGTACTCCGTCTTCATCATCTCGGCGAGCGCCTCGACATAGGCGTCCTCGCTCGGATAGTGCAGGTTGATGATGAAGCGCGTCAGGATGCCCGGCGACGGCGCCGTCATGAACACGTCAGTCGGCTTCGACTTGCCCACCGCCGCCTTGAGGTGGACGAGGTCGCGGTCGAGCGCGCTGCGATCCTTGTAGCGCAACGGGCCGACGCAGCCGGGAAACGGGGTGCTTGAGAAATTGCTGCGGCGGCCGAAGTCCGGATGCGCCTGGAGATCGCGGCCGATCATGATGTCGCGGCCCTTCTCGGCGGCGCGCGGGTCGGGCTCGATGCC